>Ga0182030_10024752_pt1 | contig 10994 bp, 13 predicted proteins | sample 812S3MmetaG_FD_121299 | JGI IMG/M metagenome (GOLD analysis project Ga0182030, IMG submission 121299) | Permafrost microbial communities from Stordalen Mire, Sweden - 812S3M metaG (Illumina Assembly) | ecosystem: Environmental > Terrestrial > Soil > Wetlands > Permafrost | place: Sweden... | reverse complement strand
TAAGGTATTGCATATGGCATCATTGGAAAAAGCCTGAGAGGAAAAGAAAGAATCTGATCCGATTGGGAGTGGATAATGATCATGCCTACGCGTGGAGTAGGACAAAGATGGGAGGCTGGGCAGCAGCTCAAAGTCCTATTCTGGTTACTACAATTACTCTTGATCGATTGTGTAAAAGAGGTTATGAATCAATGCTGAATTATTACGAGAAAGTTGCTCCACATCTTCATGAACCGCTGTACACGTGACCCGTACGTACAGTGGTGTGAGAGGCTCTCCCCATCAGGCTATCTGGTGGGGCGGTCTACTCGATTATATGCGGTTTTTCTTTTTTCCAAATAATTTAGAATTTGATAGAAAGCTGTAAATGTCCACCTAATCCGAGTTCAACAATTTTCTGAAGTGTCGAGATACGAATTTCTTTAACATCGTTCTCAATTTTAGAAATGTAACCCTTATTTGTGCCGCATTTATCAGCTAGTTCTTCTTGTGTCATTCCTTTTTTTAATCGAGCTTGTTGCAACATGAATCCTAGTTTAAAAGATTCATAACCCTTCTCAAATTTATCACGTTTGGAGGTTCCTTTCTTTCCATATCGTTCGTCTATGAACTGGTCAAGACTTTTTAAATTATTTTTCTGTTTCATATTCCTTTTTAATTTTTAATGCTTTTTCAATTTCGGATTTTGGTGTTTTTTGAGTCTTTTTCTGAAAGCCGTTAGCTAATATAATTAGTTTACCATCGTCAAAAAAACAGAAAATTCGAAAAATATCACTTCCCTGTTGAATCCTAATTTCAAAAAGACTATCTGTGCCTTCAATATGTTTTAAATAGTCTTTTGGCACATGAGGTATGTTTTCAATGAGTCGAAAAGTCCATATTATTTTGTCCTTTACTTTCTGCCTCTGTTTTTCATAGAATTCAGTAAAGTAGTCTTTATACAATGTGACTTTTCTGATTTTTTCAGTATTCATAGCTTGCAAAGATACAATAAGTTGTCCGATTGTGCAACATTAATATGATTTATTTTAAGATTGTTTAGCTTCCCCCTGTGTTTTTCTAAAATCGCAGATAACGTGCCGCAGATAAGCCTTTGCCGCATTTCAGAGTAAATATATCAAAAAGAAATAATATTCGCAAACTACTTCTGTCTCCAAATGCGAAAATGCAAGGCATATGGCTTAGGTGCTGTTAGCGGCTGGCGGACTTAATCAATCAAGTCATTATAGAATTAATAAACTGATTCGCTTTCCGAGTCCTTCCTCAAAAATTCTGTAAAGTGTTGAAAGTTGAATGTCACATTTGCCATTCTCAAGTCGAGAGATATAACTTTTCTTAGTACCAACTTTGTTCGCAAGTTGCTCCTGTGTCATGTTCGCTTCATGTCTAGCGTCTTTCAATGTTTCGCTAATTACAAAATATTGCGCTTTTTCTTCAAACTCGTCACGTTTTTTAGTTCCGATTTGTCCGTATTGAATATCTAAAATTTCGTCAAAATTTTTAGCGTTTCTTATTGCTTGAGCCTTTTTCATTTATTTATGTTTTAAAGTAAAATATTCTTTTTTAAGTTTCTTTGCTAAATCAATTTCTTTTTTCGGTGTCTTCTGAGTTTTCTTTTGAAATGCATTGAATAAAACAACTAAATTTCCTTTATCAAAACAGCAGAAGATCCGATAAATATTGCTACTTACTTCAATTCGAATTTCATAAAGTCCATCCGTTCCTTCTATATGTTTCAGAAATTTTTCCGAAACCTTATCCACCGTTTTGATGACACGAAATACATAGCCAATTTTTTCTTTAACGCTATCGCTTACTTCCAGATAAAAGTCTTGGAAATAATGCCCGTGGAATATGATTAGTCTTTCTTTTGTCACAATGCAAAGATAACTTAAAAGTTATCAAAAAGCAAGTCTATTAAAAAAATATATGAAATATTGATGTTTTAGTCTAAAAGCTGATGGTCTATGTTTCCTCCGCTTGCCGCTAACTCGTTTATATGCTTACCAAAAGTACGCTTTTACCCCTTAAAATGGTTAGATAACCGTACCTTTTGGTTGTGTTATTTATTACAAATCTAATATTTTTTATTTTTATAAATATAATGAGGTAAAACATATTTTGACATTGAGAAAGCAATAAAAGGCAATACAACACCACTCAGGGTGATAATTTCAGTTTCAGGATTCAATCGTACTTTCTTTTTTAAAGCATTAAACAGATCACGGGATATACCTGAGAAAGCAATGATAGACCAAGGCAAGAAAGACCAGAGAAAACTATGAATAAAAAATGAAGGATCGTTGTTATTATGCCATTGGTTTTCACCTGTTATCCTCCCAAAACTCTGTATCCAGAAATAAAAGCGCAAGCCATAAAATTTGTCTTTCTGGTAAAGAGGGTTATCAGGATATTCGGAAGCATGCAGATAAAGACCGTATAGCATGGGAAGGAGAAGGATCAGGACTATTAAAATACCAATAATCCATTGCCATTTAAATAAATTTTCCCAATCTTTTTTATATATAAAATGAGATCCAAATGCTAATACAGGAACCATAAGCCCAATTGGTCCTTTGGTTAACATAGCTGCTGAAATTCCAATAAACCCAAGAAGAAAATTCACTGTCTTTTTCCTTAGAATAAATTCAGTAAGTTGCCATATGCTGAAAACAACAGAGCCTGCAAGTATAGTATCGGTGCGAACGTCATTGTTGAACAGAAAATATGCCTGGCAGGTTAGTAATATCCAGGCAGACAATAATCCTGTATTTTTGTTATAGAGTATACTACCCAATTTATAGGTAGAAAATATACCGAGAACAGTAAATAACAATGAAGGAAGCCTGCATGCGAAATTATGGATACCAAATATTCTGAATGATAAAGATGAAAGCCAGAACAACAAGGGTGGTTTGTCAAGATAATGACCAAGCCGGTGTTTTACCAACAGGTAATGTCCTTTTTCAAGCATCTCACGGCTTATAGAAGCATACTGGGCAGCATCCACTTCCATAATATCAATAAATTTGGAGCAATATAACGGGAAGGAAGGTCTGTATCGCCCCCACAGTATATTTTCTTTTGATCAATTAAGGCAACCAGCCTGTTAAAATTTTTCTCATTGATTATTTGCACATAATTTTTATTGTCAAAAGAATATTGATATTTATCTATGTAACTTTTCAAATAGGAAAGGAATTCATCCTTAACTGCTTCATCAACCATTATATAATCCGGGGCAATGCAGGTCTGTCCTGAATTTAAGAATTTTGCCCAGACCAGCCGTTTCGCAGAATTTTTCAGATTGCTGTTCTTCGTAACGATTACCGGACTTTTCCCGCCCAGTTCAAGAATGACAGGTGTCAGGTTCTTTGCCGCAGCCTGATATACAATTTTCCCCACCAGTGTGCTCCCGGTAAAGAAAATTTTATCAAATTTTTGTTCCAGCAGTTCTGTAGTTTCCGGAATTCCTCCTTCCACAACATGCATATATTCTGAAGCGAAGTTTTCATTGATCAGTTTTGCCATTATGTGGCTTGTAGCAGAAGATCCTTCACTTGGTTTTAAAATCACGGTATTGCCTGATGCCAGGGCTGCCACTAATGGTAAAACAGATAACTGGTAAGGATAATTCCATGCACCGATGATCAGGCAAACACCAAAAGGTTCCGGAATAATATAACTTCGTCCCGGCAGGTTGAGCATATTGGTCTTAACCTTCTTTCTCCTTGCCCATCCAGCCAGTTTTTTTAATACTGCTTTCAATTTCAAGGTATATAAAACTCAATTCAGTGATATACGTATCTATTTCTGATTTTTTAAAATCATCATGTATTGCCTTGTATAAATCTGTTTCATGGCATTTTAAGACTTCTTTGAGCTTTTTTAACTGCTCTTTTCTGAAGTCAATATCTTTGGTTTGACCGGAATTAAAATAATCTCTTTGGTTTGTAATCAATTCAGCGTAATTTATAATTTGGGTATTTAAAATGTTACAATATAAGTAAAAAATTAATTATTTTTATTAAAACATAATTTTTAATTATATGGCTACATTAATGCAAGAAATGAAAGACATGGTTGCAACGCAGCTATGTTTTATAGGAACAGCTGATGCTGATGGTACACCAAATGTTGCACCTAAACGATCAACACGTGTATTAACGGACGATTCACTTATTTTTTCTGAAGGTACCGGAGGAGCCACCTATGAAAATATTAAGAGAGGTTCGAAAGTATCAGTGGCTGTTGTTAACCGGGATATTTTAGACGGATATAGATTTCTTGGAAAAGCTATATTGTATGAGAGTGGTGACATATACGAACAGGTAGCTGAGATGTCAGTAAAAAGAGGAATGCCGAAACCCCGTGCAGCTGTTGTAATCAAAATTACAGAAATTCATTCTCTTAAACCGGGTCCAACAGCAGGTAAAAAAATTGATTAAATCAGTTATCCTTGTAAGGCCTGACACCGGATTAAAAGTTTTGATATCAGAAGCACTGATCACAATCAGCCCGGGCAGCATTTAAAATTATTTTTTTGTTACCCTGATCCCGCTCAAAACAGTCCGCCCTTTTACAGGTGTAAAATTCACTTCTATGCCCGAATTATTTTTTGCCTCAATTGAAAATTTTTTATTCACTGCCTGCCAGGCGCCAAAATCGTTTGTCAGATCAAGGTTCTTAAGAACCGGTTCATTATTAATAAAAACATCAAAAACATAATCATTATTAAATTTCGGAGCTACAAAAAGCAATTCAACAGTATAGAAACCATCTTCCACATCAAATTTGTATGACCGGATATCAATCTGCATGGTCTGAAAAAGCTGATTCTGCTGTGTGTAAAAATCCCCGACTGCACCGGGCCAGCCATTCCCGTCCGAATATACAGAGCCGCCAATATACCCCCAGCTGCCCGGAGTGTATGGTTTGTCCACATCCCATATATAATTAGTTTTATCATCCACAAAGTAACAATTCGATCCCACATTCACGCCTATCTCTTTAAAGCTGGAACTGCTCAAATTGAATGGCTGCATCTTAAAGTCAATATTACACACATCGGCAATTTTTGATTTATCATCAATCCCGCAAACCAATAAAGAATTTTTGCCATCGAGGAAAGGGACATCAAAAACGACTTTTTTATCCACAACATTTTTTGTTCCAAGAGAATTACCGTTCTGAAAAAGTTCAACCGATGCCAGGTTTGAATAGATTTTAACTGGTTGTAAGCAGAAGGTATCGGTATTGTTAACGGGAGAACCTGTCCTGAATTCAAAGCCTTTTGATGCAATATGCAGAACAGGCTTGTTAAGCAGGTATGCCTGGTGCAACCAGTAAATATCTTTCTTTTTTCTGTCCATCGTTAAAATACCTTTCGAATTGTACTGTGCAGAGGCGAATCCCACCACCTGGTGAAAGTCAACCAGGTTCCATTGTGCTGAACCTGCAATATATTCCCGTTCATTGATCTGCTTTAGATAGCTTTCAATGAATTGCTGCTGCCATTCCATGGAGTGGTCAAAACGTTCGGGTTCATAACTGTGCACCCGTTGTTCGCTTCCTGCTCCATATTCGCTTATAATGATGGGACGGTTGGGATACTGTTTGTGTTCTTTGTCCATGAATTTGCCAAAATTCTCTAAGTTTTCATAATACCATCCCATGTATACATTCCAGCCAACGATCATGGGGATGTCGGCTAATTTTGACAGGTTATAGACCGGATGATATTCGAGAGCCATGACCGTATATCGATCCGGATCTTCAGTGCGGACTAGCTTTTCCAATGCTCTGGCTAATTCAAGGACACGGTTCAGCACCACCAGTGAATCTTTTACTTTTCCTCTGCCAACGGCCTGCAGGACTTCATTCATATACCCCCACATGACGATACTTGGATGGTTGTAATTCTGGCGGACCATTTCAGTCATCATTGCAAGAGATGTATTGAAAAAACCGTCTGTCATGGAAATATTTGATACAATAGGTATTTCTTCCCATGCAATCAAACCAAGGCGGTCACAGGCGTTTAAAACTTCAGGATCCTGAGGATAATGTGATATGCGGATAAAATTGGCTCCCATATCTTTCAGCAGTTTCATGTCCTGAAAATGTTGTTCGTCCGGAAGAGCATTGCCGATACCTTTAAAATCCTGATGCCTGTTCGCTCCAGCTAATTTCAAATGTTTTCCGTTTAATTCAAAACCATGATTTGCATCAAATTTAAACCACCGGAATGCCAACGGATTTATAATCTTGTCCAATACAGATTTCGTTTTATAATCAATCAGGATTGATTGGATCTCGTAAAGATAGGGATCATCAGGACTCCATAATTTAGGATTTTTAACGGGTTTTTCCTTAATATTAAATGATGTATTCATTCCGGCTTTCAGTATTAATGGATTTTCAGACTGGTAAATGGTTTTGCCCTCTATATCCAGGATCTGGTTAATCAATAACACCTTCCTGTCCTCTTTTTCTTCATTCTGAACAGCACCGCTGATTTCAACATCAGCTTCAGAGTTACTGACTTTTGGCGTTTTAATGAAAATGCCGCTTGATGCATGATTTTGCATATCAAAATGAATATTATCTGTGGATATTAAATACACATCACGGTAAATACCCCCGAAATAAATAAACCCCCCGTCAACAGGAGGTATATTTTCATTTATACTGTTGTCGGCTTTGACAGCTATTAAGTTTTCATTTTCAACAGCCGGGTCAAAATGAATTAAATCCGTAATATCGAAACAAAAAGCCGTATATGAACCTTTGTGTTCACCTGCTAATTTTCCGTTCACGTAAACGGATACCAGCTGACCAACACCTTCAAAATAGATATATAATTTTTTGTTTTTAAAATTATCGGCCAATTTGATTTTTTTCCTGTACCAGCCGATTCCCTTATAATATGAATAATCTTTATCCTCCACATCGCTTGTATTCCAGGTATGAGGAATATTAACTACCTGCCAGTCCTTATCATTAAAAGCTATGCTTTCAGCACCTGATGCATCCCCTTTAATAAACCTCCATACTTCATTTATGGTCTGAGCATTCCGCCCTGTTATCTGAGCTACTGCAATAATGCCTGTTGAGGCAATCAAAGCGATTAACAGAATTAATTTTTTCATTTTATTTATTTTTTGGTTACGTTTATTTTTAACTGACCTATTATTTTAAGTTCTGAAATAACGCCTACCTGACGGACGCCGGATATAATCATGCTGATTGTCTGATAATCAGTTTTGCCTTCAAAGTTACTGTTTCTGAGATGATACTGTTTTTATCTGTTCCCAGGACATGCAGCAACTTTTCGGCTGCCAGTTTTCCCATTTGTTTTACCGGATGAGAAATTGTTGTCAGATTGGGTTCGACGATAACAGTACCGGAATCATTATTAAAACCTACCACAGATATGTCATCAGGTATCTTAACTTTTTTCTTTTTTAGCGCGAGAATACAGCCTATTGCAGAGGAATCATTACAACAAAATATTCCATCAGGTATTTTATCCATCTTTAAGGCTTCCTCAATGATGCCGAAAGAATTCTCAAGCTGAAGATTGCTTTCAAAAACCAGGTTCCGGTCAAATTTTATTCCGGATTTCAGCAGCGCTTTTTTATACCCGTTTAACCTGTCGGAATAAATATTTCTGATTCCGGTACCGGTAATAATCAGAATATTTTTTCTTCCTTGTCTGATCAAATAGGATACTGCCCTGAATGCAGCATTTTCATCATCAATAACAATGCGGGTTGAGTTAATCTGCCAACAAACACGGTCAAAAAAAACAACCGGAATATTCTTTTTCAGGAATGGCAGAAAATGATCATATTGCTGAGTCTCATTTGCCAGAGAAACGATAAGTCCGTCCACCCTGCTGTTAAAAAGAGTTCTTGCGTTAACCTGTTCTTTTTTGTAAGATTCATCCGATTGACTGATCAGAACATTATATCCTGCTTCATGAAGCACATTTTCGATGGATTGTATGGCTTTTGACATGAATTCACTGTTTATTCTCGGGATCAGCACCCCAATGGTATTTGTTTTCTTCCGCCGGATATTGGCTGCAAAAACATTGGGCTGATAACACATTCTCCCGGCAATATTCTGAATTCTTTTTGTCACTTTCTCACTTATTGCAGGATTGCCCTTCAGCGCGCGGCTTACTGTGCTTGCAGATATTCCAAGCTTTTCAGCAATATCATATATTGTAACATCCGGCTTCTTATTCATAAAGGCAATTTTTCTGATTAAAATTAATTTCCAGATAATGCATACAAAAATAATAAATTTTATGCAATCGGTTGCATAAAATGAAAAAAATATTAATTTTGTAAAATAATATTGAGGAAACCATAATGTAAACACTAACAATATATTTTTATGACAGACAAACAATGGGATATTCTAACAGATGTTATCGGAGGGAAGATACTGTCACCGTTGCCGACGGGATTTATTATTGACAGTCCATGGATACCGGGATGGTACGGTATAAATGTGCTTGATTATTTCACCAATGACTGTATGTGGCTCAAAGCCAATATTAAAGCCGTTACCGGATTCCCGGATTTGATTTTCTTCCCCGGATTCTGGAGCGAATATGGTATGTGCACTGAACCCTCAGCCTTTGGTGCAAAATGTGTTTTCTTTGAAAATGCATTTCCACATGCAGATAAAATCATCCATACTTTAAATGATATAGACACGCTCCGGGCACCGGATCCTGCTACAGACGGTCTGTTGCCCTTTATGCTGAACCGGTTGAAGTGGGCGCTTCCACATATTGAAAAGGCAGGTCATAAGATCCGGTTTTCTGTTGCACGCGGACCTTTAAATATAGCCAGTTATCTGATGGGCACCACTGAATTAATGACCGCCATGTTAACAAACCCTGATAAAGTGCATTTGCTGCTGCAAAAAATTACAGACTTTCTGAAAAACTGGATAGACTTGCAACGAAAAACATTTCCGACCATCAGCGGCATTATGATACTTGATGATATCATTGGGTTTATAGGTGAAGAAGATTTTAAAACATTCGGCCTTCCTTATTTAAAGGAAATATACAGCTCCGATGTCCCAGTTAAATTTCTCCACAATGATGCACCTTGCGAAGCTTCTGTCAAATACCTCCCTGAAATAGGCATAAATGTTTTTAATATGGCCTTCTATACCGATCTGAATGTATTGAAAAAATCAACTCAGAACAAAGTGGTGATGCTGGGAAACATTCCTCCCCGGGATGTACTGGCTTCAGGAAGCCCTGATGATGTCGCAGGTGCTGTAAAAACTCTCAGTAGTTCTCTCGAAAGTAAATCGCACGTTATCTTTTCCTGTGGAGGAGGGATGCCCATGGGTATTAAGACTGAAAATATCAAGGCCTTTATAAATGCTATTGAAAAACCGTAATTTTTTTATTTTTAAATCATAAAAATCTGAATCATGAAAAATTATCCCGAAAATATAAGTCCGGTCCTGCCTGTGGAAATTGTCCTGCATCCTTCCTGGTGGCATAAGAATACAGGGATCATTTTTGATGAAGATTTTTTTTATCATCCTCTGAAGCGCGTTGAATCTGAACGTAGAATGGAGCAGGAACTATATGACCGGTTTGGTAAATTCGGATTGGGCCGTGATCATGACAGAGACTTGCCGGTTATTGGTCCGGTGCATAATGCAGCAGGGTACATAATATCTGAAATGCTTGGTTGCAGGGTTGATTACAATGCCGGTTCTCCTCCGCGAATACACCCTCTTGAATGCGATGAATTACAGTTAAACCAGGAATCGGCATTTCAAAGTCCCGTATTTAAAAAATTACAAAATCTTATAAATTCCTTAACGTGGAAATACGGGAATGTTACCGGTGATGTGAACTGGAGTGGAGTATTGAATGTAGCAATGGATGTACGTGGAAACAATATCCTGACCGACATGATGATACAACCCGAAGAAACTGCCAGGTATTTCCTGGATATAGCCGGGGTGTTGGAAAAGTTTACCGGTTATATTTATTCATGCACGCGGTCAACATCCGTGTCTGTGAATCGCGCTGTTCGTCATTTAAACAAACCTGTACTTCTTCATTCCGAATGCTCGCATACGATGATTGATGCAGCATCATACGAACAGTTTTTGTTGCCGATAGATATTGCATGGAGCCTGAGATCGCAGTCCTACGGAATTCATTATTGCGGACAAGATTCCCACAGGTTTGCCCGCTTATATTCAAACATTCCACGGTTAGACTTCCTCGACGTAGGCTGGGGCGGAAATATTGCTGAGATCCGGAAATATCTTCCAAATACTTTCCTGAACATCCGTCTCGACCCGGTTACACTGAATCAATATACTCCGGAAGAAATCAGGAAAACAATTATCAGACTGGTTGATGAATCGGGGAACATAAACCTCACAGGCATTTGTTGCATAAACCTTGACGACCGGATACAGGATCAGAAAATCAATACCATATTTGAAACCTGTTCCGAATGCAGGATGTCAGTAAAATAAAATAATAGATATTTGTTAAGTATATTTAACAAATTATATAAAATGAAGATATAGGATCAATATCCAAAATATATATTATCAATGGATGAATTTAAGACACCCATTACAAATAAATGAATTAAACATAACTAAATAAAAATGCAAATTATGAAAACAAAAATAACTTTTTTACAATTATTTTTATTTGCAATAATAGTTATCAATGTTGTAAATACGCAGATTGACGCGCAGGTTGAAACCATTTATTATGTTGCGCCGGATGGAAATGACAAGAATCCTGGAACAGTGACGCAGCCTTTTGCCACTCTTTGGAAAGCCCGTAATGTTGTTGAAACCATTAACGGTAGCATGACAGGTGATATTATCGTTAATTTAAGGGGGGGGGGTAAAATTAGCTTTTTAGAAAACTATTGTATATTTTTGTTTTGGCATTGAACTAAAAAAATGAGTTTTTA
>Ga0182030_10024750_pt1 | contig 10994 bp, 13 predicted proteins | sample 812S3MmetaG_FD_121299 | JGI IMG/M metagenome (GOLD analysis project Ga0182030, IMG submission 121299) | Permafrost microbial communities from Stordalen Mire, Sweden - 812S3M metaG (Illumina Assembly) | ecosystem: Environmental > Terrestrial > Soil > Wetlands > Permafrost | place: Sweden... | reverse complement strand
TGGTCGGGGTGAGAGGACTTGAACCTCCGACCTCCGCGTCCCAAACGCGGCGCGCTAGCCAACTGCGCCACACCCCGAAAACAGATAGATTATATCAGAGATAATAAATAATTACATCTTTATTATTCTATTACAAGATTAATTTGTTTTATGTCTTCTGCTAATCCATTGCCATTTGTTTTAACTATAACAGCGTTAAATTGTTTTGGTCCTTCTGTTTCTAATTCATTTCTAGTGGGAGTATTATCATGCCATCTAGTTATGACACTATCTAATTTTACGCCAAGTGATGCATTTAGAACGCCACACATGCCAACATCAGTGATGTGAGCAGTGCTTTTAGGTAATAACCTTGAGTCGGCTGTAGGGACATGCCAGTGGTCTCCGACAACTAAACTAACTTTGCCGTCTAAGTAGTGACCAATAATTACTTTTTCGCTAGAATAATCGCCATGGAAGTTAACTACGGTTGCATCTAATTTTTCGTTTTTAAACTTATCTAAAATCTCATCTGCCACAATTAATGGATTATCCATAGGATTATTAGCTTCTTTACCAACTATCTTCCCGAGCAAACTAATCACAAGTACTTTTTTACCATTCTTCACTATAGTTTTAAAGCCTAGTCCTGGAGTATTCTCAGGGTAATTCGCTGGTCTAATTATTGGTTGATTTGGGTCATTAAGTGCTGGCCAAATTTCTTTTTGTTTAAGTGTCCAATTCCCGCCTGTACAGAAATCTACACCAGCTTTTCTTAGTCTCTTAAAATCCTCTAGGTTTACACCTTTGCCATTACTTAGATTTTCAGCTTGAGCAATTACAAGATCAATATTATGTTCTTTTATTAAACCAGGAAGTAAACGCTCTACTAACTGTAGGCCGACTTCGCCCATGACGTCACCAATGTATAAAATAGTCATGGCTTAATTAAACCTTACTTAGCAAATTCTACAGCTCTAGTTTCACGAATCACGTTAACTTTAATTGTTCCTGGGTACTGCATAGTAGATTCAATTTTAGTTGCAATATCTCTTGCTAATTTTATTGCATTAAGATCATCAATTGATTCAGGCCTTACAAATACTCTGACTTCTCGTCCTGCACTTATAGCGTAGGATTTATCTATTCCAGGGAAACTATTTGCAACGTTCTCTAGATCTTTCATTCGTTCACCGAAGTTTTCAGCACTAATGTTTCTAGCACCAGGACGTGCGGCACTTATTGCATCGACTGTTCTTACAATTAAAGCTTCGACGGTAGTTGCTTCAACATCATCATGGTGCTGTTCAGCAGCTAGAGCTACCGCTTCAGGTGCACCATACTTTCTTAATATCTCACCAGATATATGGTGGTGTTTACCTTCGATTTTATGTGTAAGAGCTTTACCAATATCGTGAACAAGCGCGGCATATTTAGTAGTCTTAACATCTGCGCCTACTTCTTCGGCAATTATTCCAGCCATATGAGCCATTTCGGTTGAGTGCTTTAAAACATTTTGTCCATAACTAGTTCGGTATTTTAGCTCACCAAGTAAATGTAAGATTTCTTTAGGTATTCCGATTACTCCTACTTCTCGGGCTGCATCTTCTCCAGCTCGAATAACGTCTTTTTCTACAACTTTTTGAGCTTTATCTACGACTTCTTCAATTCTACCTGGGTGAATTCTTCCGTCTTTCATTAACATCTCTAAAGTCTGTCGAGCTACTTCACGTCTTACTGGGTCGAAGCTACTTAGAACTACATAACCAGGAGTATCGTCTACCATTATGTCTACACCAGTTGCTCTTTGAAGTGATTGAATATTACGGCCTTCTTTACCAATAATACGACCTTTCATTTCTTCGTCTTCTAGCTTAATGCTAGTAATAGTTCTCTCTGCAGTAACTTCACTAGCCATACGTTCCATGGCAGTAGTAATAATTAGGGCTGCCTGTTCTTCTGCGCTATCTCTAGCTTCGTTTTGCAATTTAGCAACTAAGCCCATTAGATCATTTTTAATATCTCTCTCGGTCATCTGCATTAATTTATCTGCAGCATCTTGTTTAGTTAGTTTTGCAATTTTTTCTAACTTATCTTGTTGCTTAGTTCTAATTTCACGAATCTCATTTTTAAGCTGTTCAACTTCGTCTTCGTTTTTACGAAGATTTTCGTTTCTCTTATCTAGCTCATCTAGTTTTCTATCTAGACTTTCTTCACGAGTAACTAATCTCTCTTCTAGCTCTTTTAACTCTTTCCTCCTAGTTTGTTCCTCTTTCCTTGTTTCATCGACCGCTTTATTAGCGTCCTCTCTAGCTTGATCAACTAGTTTAGTTGCCTCTTTTTTAGCTTTTTCTAATTCCTTTTCAGCCTTTACCTCGGCTGATCCCATTCTCTGTTTAGTAACTGCTGCATTCGCACCGAAACCAACAACAAGCCCTACAATAGCGAGCACTGCCTCTATCATGATATTCCTTTCTATCTTAGAGATAAGAACATAAATCTTTAAGGGATTTTTGTAAAAGCAATCGCTATCAAGTCACTAGCTTTATTTAACGTTCTATCTCGAATAACAAATTATTTGAATTATGGATAACTCTTTAGGATCTATAAGTCTCTTTATAGTTTTAAAAGCTTTAGTTCCTACTAAAATAATACGCTTTTTAGACGTATTTGGTCAATCTTTTAGATATGATGCACTATTTTCGTGGAGCAGTTACATGAGGTTCTTGACCATAATATGGTACTGCAACGTAGTCTGATTCTTTATTTTTTAATCTACTTATTCCGTCTTTAATCCAGTTACTTTCGTTAGTACTTACAATTGGGATTTTAAGACCATAACTTAAACTATTTCCTACGCTAAAGCCTATTCTAAGTCCTGTAAAACTACCTGGTCCACTATATATAATCACTCCTTCAATATCTTTATAATCCAAATTATTTTTATCTAGCAGCGTTTTTATAGTTGTTAGGATAGTTAAGGATAGTTCTTTATGAGCCTGCCATTTAATATAGTCTGTTTCAACATTATCATTAAACAGTCCAATTTCTGCTTCTGGTTTATCAGTACGTATAGTTAATATTTTCATATCACTTTAATTAAATAAATAAGTATATTTAGGTGGAAAGTTAAAAGAAAATTGCCGTATATTTTCATCATTTACTTTAATATCAATCTCAATTATATCTGCTGGAAGAATATTTCGAACTGACTCTGACCACTCTAGAATTATTACAGCGTCTTTTTCGTTTATTGCTTCGTCTAATTCATTTTTCATTAAACCTGGGTCGTTGTTTAGCCTATAAAAATCATAATGATAAATATTAAATTTGCCGTTCTTATACTCATTTTTAATATTAAAACTTGGACTAGTTACATTATCTTTAGAGCCTGAGCCTAGAACTAAACCTTTAGTAAAGGTTGTTTTACCTCCGCCTAGATCACTAGTTATGGTAAATATTTCCCCACCTTTTAAATTCTTACCGATATTACTCGCCAGCCTTATAGTTTCTTCTCGGCCTTTAGTTATAAACTTATTCTGCATAGAAAACTTCTTAAAAATTAGGAATATTTTAACAATCCTTTTTAAACTAATGTAGGTATACTATATATTAATATGCTACAGCTAAGTAATGCACTAATAAATAAATCTGTTTTATCTTTAAGAACTGGTTCTCCTATTGCCAGAATAAAAAGTCCAATTATTAATCCGGATAATTTAAAAATTGAAGGCTTTTATGTTGAAGATAGGTTTAATAAGAAAATTCTAGTACTAGTTAGCCAAGACATTAGAGAAACACTGGCGAATGGTTTTGTAGTTAACGATCATGAGGTACTTGTTGAGGCAGAAGATTTAGTTAGGTTAGAAAAAGTTATAGATTTAAAATTTGATCTAATAAATAAACAAGTTGTAACCATATCTAAAGTTAAAGTTGGTAAAGTAAATGATTATGCAACTGAAACTACGACGTTTTTTATACAAAAATTATATGTCTCGCAGTCGTTACTTAAAAGTTTTACAGGTGGTAATTTAAGTGTTGATAGAAACCAAATTAATGAGATTACAAATACTAGAGTAATTATTAATGATTTAATGGCTAAGAATAGAGTGCAGGCTCCTGCAGCAGCTCCAACTGGTTTTTAATTATTTGTTTAATGCCTCTTTAACTTCGCCGTAATTATATCCTTGTCGAATTAAGTACTGCATTAGTTTTTGATCATCCTGATACTTTAACTGACGTCTTTTTTTACTTATTATCTCTTTTAAACTAGACTCGTTTAAAACTTCTAAGTCCTCAATCGCTTTGTTAATAACATCTTTGTCTATATGCTTAGACATAAGATCATATTTTAATTTGGTTAGGGAAGTGGGCCTTAATCTTTGTCGGTCCATAATATAACTACTAGTAAACTTATAATCGTCTACTAAACCTAGTTTACTTAACTTGTTAAGTATTACATCAATTAGGGCAGGGGACGCACCTTTATTTTTTAAATAAGTACTTACTTGCCAATTACTTTTTAGCCGACTACTGGTATAGGAAAGTGACAAAAAATATAATTTATCTAATTCAGCAATTTGTTTAAGTTCGTCTAACCTTTTATTATCTATTTCCTCACCCTTATAGATTTTTGTGTCTAAAATCGATTGCTGATTAAGTGAAAAAGAATATTTTTTATCAACATAGATAGCTAACCTAGAGCTATTACTTTTACTAGGCCTTATGTCTGTTATTTCCATAAAATTTAAAAGGGAATTGGAGAATAATATAACTATATTTTAGCTATGTCTAGTTCCCTGACTTTTTTAGCGATTTCATCTAACTCTTTAGGGTTCTCTTTAAAGTATGTCATGGCTGCTGGTCTACCCTGCCCTATTTTTTGACCTTTGTAGGAGTACCAAGCTCCGGCTTTTTCTACGACATTTTCGTTTGATGCAAGATCTAAGATATCGCCGATATAGTTAATACCCTCGTTATACATAATGTCGAATTCAGCTTGGCGAAAAGGTGGAGCTACTTTGTTTTTTACAACTTTTACTTTTACTCTATTGCCAATAATTTCTTCACCTTGTTTTATTTGGCCAATTCGCCTTATATCCATTCTTATCGAGGCGTAGAATTTAAGTGCATTACCACCAGTGGTTGTCTCCGGGTTACCAAACATTACACCAATTTTCATTCGTATTTGGTTTATAAATATTACACTTCCCTTGCTTCTACTAATAACGCCTGTTAGTTTTCTAAGTGCTTGGCTCATTAGCCTAGCTTGTAGACCGGGCAAAGAATCACCCATTTCACCTTCAATCTCTGCTCTAGGTACAAGAGCAGCTACGGAGTCTACAACTATTAGATCGACAGCATTAGATCTCACAAGTGTTTCAACAATCTCAAGAGCTTGCTCACCGTTATCTGGTTGGCTAAGAAGTAGGTTTTCTGTGTCTACTCCAATACGCTTTGCATATGATGGATCTAGTGCATGTTCTGCATCGATAAAAGCAGCTGTGCCGCCTCTTTTTTGGACTTCAGCTATTGCATGCAGTGTTAAGGTAGTTTTACCAGATGATTCAGGACCATATATTTCTATAACTCTACCCTTTGGAATACCACCACCTAGAGCTAGGTCTAAACTAAGTGCTCCTGTAGGTGTTGTTTCTATAGCAGTATGTTTAGTATCTCCTAGTTTCATGATACTTCCCTTACCAAACTGCTTTTCTATTGATTCTAAGGCTACGCCTAGGGCTTTAGTTTTACCATTGCCCTCTTGAGCTGGTTCTGTATTTTTAGGTTCTTTTACTTTAGCTGACATTAATACCCTCCTAGTTAAATTCTCTAGTCAAATTCGTAAATTTGTAGTTAAACCAATTTATATATATTTTAGCATTTTTCTTAGGTAACTTAACAATATATTTTTGTTTTTAAGACAAGTTTTAAGTTTTATTTAATAATTCTTTAATTAATAGCTTCTGCTGTTAAAATATAAGCAGGATGGGTGCAAGTTAAAAATATGTCAGAGAAAAAAACTAAAGCCAGCGGCATAGTGCAAAAAGATGAAACTATGCTTATAGAAGAGTCTATCAATGAGATTATTAATCAAGCAGTAAATCGCGGTGCTAGTGATATTCATTTAGAGCCAAGAGAAGGCTTTTTACTAATACGATTTCGTATTGATGGAAGATTAAGAGAAGCTAATCGATTACCTAAAATATTTGAAGTTTTATTAATTGAGCATATTAAACATATTGCCGGATTAAAATTAAGTGAGCGACGACTACCACAATTAGGTAGTTTTGATAAAAAATTAAAATCTGACAATTATTCATTTAAAGTTTCCAGTCTACCGACAGTTGACGGTGAGAAAATTGTTATTAAGTTATTAAAAGAAAACGGTGAATTTAATAATTTTAGAGATCTTGGAGTTTGGGGAGATAACTTAAAAGTAATTGAAAATTCAATACTTAAAAATAAAGGTTTAATTATTATTGGTGGACCAGCAAGTTCAGGTAAATCAAGCCTTGTAAATATAATATTAAATAATTTAAGCACCCCAACTGTTAATATTTCTTCGTTAGAAAAAGTTGTGCAAATTAAATTAAAAGGTGTAAATCAAATAGAACTTGGTTCATCTCATACCTTAAGTTTTGCTAACAGCTTAAAATCTCTGCATGATCAAGATACTAATATCATCTACATTGAGGAAATAACAGACCTAGATACTTTAGAAATAGCTCTTGAGTTAGCATCAGCTGGAAAATTATTAATTTTAAGTTTAAATGGAAATAGCTTAAATGAATTATTAAGTAAATTAGACAACCTTGGCATAAACAAACAAGTACTTGCTAATGAGACACTAGTTCTAAGTTGTCAAAAATTAATTAGAAAACTATGTCTAAATTGCCGAGTAGAATATCAACCAAATAATCTAATAATAAATAAAGTTTTAAAAGATATTGGCTTAAGTGAATCACACTTTTCTCAAATTCATGGTTTAGAAAATGAAGCTATTCACGAAGGATTAGGAAAAGATTTAAAAGATAATAGTAGTGATAAAAAAACTATTAATAGATTATTTAAGGCTGGTGAAGAAGGCTGCAAAGACTGTAATTATACTGGCTACAAAGGTAGAACTGGTGTATTTGATGTTTTAGACATTAGTAAAAATAAAGATAAGTTAATTAATTTAAATGCTAAGAATTCCAAAAAAGTTATAAATTATTTACTTATAGATGGACTTATAAAAGTCCTAAGAGGCATTACAAGTTTAGAAGAAGTATTTCAGGTTATTTAAATATTAAATTGCTATATATAGAGGATTGACTACTTAAAGCTTAAGTTTATAATCAAAGCTAAGGAAAATAATGAATAAATTCAAAAATAAATCTGGGGGCTTTACTATAATAGAGCTTTTAATTGTGATCGTTGTAATTGGTATATTAGGTTTGTTAGTCGTTTCAACTTATAGTGGCATCCAAGCTAAATCTAGAAATGCTACAAGGCAAAAAGAACTTAAAGATCTGCAGTCTCAAATTGAAGCTTTTTATTCGCAAAATGAATATTATCCTAATTTAACTGATATAAATAGTCCATCTTGGCGAGCAACAAATATGAAGAATCTAAATAGTGGTAATCTAGTAGATCCATTAAGTAATTGTGATCCAGCAAAACAAAGTTGTATTGGCGGGAATCAAAATGGAGTTGCTAAACAATTTGAATATTATGCTACTCAATCAGATGGTGTTACAGGCTGTGACGGTAAACTAAATAGTGGTAAAGATCAAAATTGTGCCCAATATACATTAACAGCTACTTATGAAGGTAGTGTTAATAATTCTCAAACTTTTGTGTTAAAGAACTTAGATTAAAGTAGTGAAGATTGTTCGTTTTTATCTTTAGATTTTTTAGTTAAATTTAAATGTTTATATGCTCTAGGTGTTACTTTTCTGCCTCTTGGAGTTCTTTCTATTAGCCCGATTTGCATTAAATATGGTTCATAGAAATCCTCAATTGTGCCTCTTTCTTCGGCGGTAACAGCTGCTAGAGTTTCTACACCAACTGGTCCACCATTGTAGTTATTTATTATTGCTATTAGTAGTCGCCTATCAGAAGTATCTAGCCCTAAATTATCTATATCAAGTAGGTCTAGAGCTTTAAAACTTAAATCGCTGTCAATTATGCCATCACCATTTACATCAGCATAGTCTCTAACTCTTTTTAAAAGCCTATTAGCAATACGTGGTGTGAGTCTAGATCTTTTAGCTAGTTCAGTAGCTGCTTTAGCATCTATCTCAACATTTAAAATACTTGCTGCTCGTTTAATAATTCGTTCTATTTCTTCAGGTGTATAAAATTCTAGTCGATGAATCATGCCAAATCTATCTCTAAGTGGTGCAGCTAGAGACCCAGTTCTAGTTGTAGCTCCAATAATTGTAAACTGAGGTAAATCCAGTCTTAAAGATCTAGCAGATGGACCCTTGCCAAGCATAATATCTAATTTAAAATCTTCCATGGCTGAATATAATACTTCTTCAACCGTACGATTAAGTCGATGAATTTCGTCAATAAATAAAATATCACCGTCCTGTAAGTTAGTCAGAAGACTTGCAAGATCACCAGCTCTTTCAATGGCAGGTCCGGACGTTACTCTAATTTGACTACCCATTTCGTTTGCTATAACACTTGCCATAGTAGTTTTTCCAAGTCCTGGAGGACCGTGAAGTAATATATGATCTAATGGTTCTTGTCTTTTTTTAGCAGCATTAATTGCCAACTTAATATTTTCTTTTAGTCTTTCTTGGCCGATATAACTCTCAAAATCTCTAGGTCTTAGAGTTACTTCTATCTCCTGCTCTTTATCTTCTTCATCATGAATACCAGTGTTGACAATTCTATCAATCATATTTTTATTATACCTTTTTTAAGGTAAATTTTGTTGAATAGTTATTTAATTGTATCTAATTTATGGAACGTGTACGGGGCTCCAGCAGAATCTTTTGTCTTGGTCTACTTCTTCTAATTCTGCAAGATCAGTCTCATCTAATTTAAAGTCAAAAAGATCTATATTTTCCTGAATTCTTTTAGGATTGACTGATTTAGGAATAATTACTAAGTCATTATCTATTAGCCATCTAAGCATAATCTGGGTATAAGATTTGTCGTGTTTTTCAGCTATTTTTTGAACTACAGGGTTATCTAAAATGTGAGCCCGGGCTAAGGGTGAATAAGCTTCAACTTGAATATTATTCTCTTTGCAGAATTTTCTAAGTTCAGGTTGTTGCAAAAATACATGCAATTCTACTTGGTTTATTACTGGACGTATTTTTGAATATTTAAAAAGCTCTTCTAAATGTCTAACTGTATAGTTACTGACCCCTATACTTCGTGCTCTTTTAGACTCAGCGATTTCTTCCATTTTCGCCCAGGCGTTTTTTCTTAATACGGTAACAGGAAAATGTAGTAGCAAAAGATCTACATAATCTGTTTGTAATTTTTCTAATGATTCTTCGAAACTAGGAATTAATTTCTTTTTTGAGAAGTTCTTAATATGAATTTTAGTAGTAATGAATATATCTTCTCGCTTTAAATTACTTTCTTTCCAGGCTTTACCTAACATTTGTTCATTGGTATATGCCTGCGCAGTATCAAAGTGTCTATATCCGGATTTTACTGCTTCATTAAAGGCGTTTATAAATTCTTCTTCGTCTGTGCTTTGCCATAAACCTAATCCTACTTGAGGAATTATTTTACCATCAGCTAATTTAATGTCTGGAACTTGGGGCATATTTAAATCCTTTTTAATGCTTGCTTAATTCTCTCTTCTGTCGGTAGCGATGGGTCAATTTCTTTAAGAACTTTTAATGCGTCATTGCTGGCATAGCCAAGCACCATTAAAGCTTGCACTGCTTCATCACTACTTGAGCTATTATCCATGTTAATTAAATCTCCAGTTGTAAAATCGCTAACACCAAGTCCAACTTTTTCTCTTAATTCAACTACTACACGTTCAGCAACTCTACGGCCAACACCAGTTGCTTGCTGAAGATATTTGATGTCTCCACCACTAATTGCTTGCTTAATTTTATCTATCGAACCAATACTTAACATGTTTAGTGCCATCTTTGGACCTACACCGTTTACATCAAGAAGTTTTTCAAACAGAGTTAACGTATCACGGTCCAAAAATCCAAATAGATCATGTGATTGCTCTCTTACGTGTTCATAAATTAAAAATCTATTTTGCTTATTTACTTCAACTTTAGAATAATCTTCTAGGCTGACAAATACCCCGTAACCGACTCCGCTAACATCTACAATTATGTAATCATTTAGCTTTTCTGTTACTTTTCCGTCAAGCGATGCAATCATAGGGACTATTATCGCACAGTCATGCTATGGGTTATAGCAGCAGCCAGAGCATCAGCACAATCATCTGGTTTAGGATACTCTTTAAGTTTTAGTATTACTTTTACCATTTCTTGTATTTGTCTTTTTTCAGCTCTTCCATAGCCAGTTAAAGCCTGCTTTATTTGCAAAGGCGTATATTCAAATATATCCATGTTAGCTTGTCTTCCAGCTAGTAGAACTACTCCCCTTGCTTGGGCGACTGTCATAGCAGTCGTTACGTTTTGGGCAAAGAATAATTTCTCGACTGCCATAGCATCAGGTTTGTTATCTTTAATTATATCTGTCAATTCATTAAATATTGTTTCTAGTCTAATAGCATCATCTTCTTTAACTGGAGTCCTGATTACACCTGCATCTACTAAGCTAGAGTTGCCTTTAATATAATCAATTACACCAAAGCCAAGTATGCCGGTTCCTGGGTCGATGCCTAAAATTCTCATTGTTAATTATTAGTATAACTAAAGTTTACTTGCTATTTCTTCTGGAATTTCAAAATTCACATGTGTGGCACTAACATCATCTAGATCTTCTAGTGTATCCATTAACCTGACTATTTTGCCGGCTGTTGCTTCATCATTTATCTCAACTGTATTTTTAGGTATATAAGTAAGTTC
>Ga0182030_10024748_pt1 | contig 10995 bp, 9 predicted proteins | sample 812S3MmetaG_FD_121299 | JGI IMG/M metagenome (GOLD analysis project Ga0182030, IMG submission 121299) | Permafrost microbial communities from Stordalen Mire, Sweden - 812S3M metaG (Illumina Assembly) | ecosystem: Environmental > Terrestrial > Soil > Wetlands > Permafrost | place: Sweden... | reverse complement strand
TTGTTGTGTCAGAACTGCATCTTGAGATTGACGCGATGAACGTCGTTTTTGGTGGATACCGTTTCAGCTCACGAGTTCTTACACCACTCGTCGGGACTCAACTCATTTGAGAGTTCAGAGTGTCAAACTGGGAACATGCAGGCATGGCCGAAGGACTCAGGAAAACACGGATTGCGAATCATGTCTGTCCGGGCGAACCAGTTTTGCGATGCGGGAGTGTCATGAACGACGGTGCGAGCAATCGAAGTACCCGCACCGAAGCGATGGCACGTCGCCGTATCGGTACGAGGGCTTCCTACTTACTCGCCGCCACGACGCAGACCGGATGGCTGCAGGTCGCCCGATGGCGGATCACAAAGTTCATAGTGGTTCTGGGACTCGTGGTCACGGTCGTTTGGTCCGTGACGGGTGCCAGTTACTTCTGGCCGGGATGGGTTTGGTTTGGACTACTTCTCCCTTACGCGTCACTTCTCGCCATCCGCGTCGCAATTCACGCGAGCAAACGGCCTTCCTTGGCCGTGCACGGCGCCCTCGCACTGATACTCGCGGCGACTGGAATATTCATCTGGTTAATGGGACGTCTCGGATATTTCTGGCCGATGTGGCTAATCCTGGGTTTCGTGATCACGCTTGCTGTGCACGTGTGGGTAGTGCCACTGTTTTCGAACGATCGCGAGAAGGTGCTCGAGCGGCGTGTCGACGTGCTCACCCGCACTCGGCGCGGAGCCCTCGACGTCCAGGAGGCCGAGATGCGGCGCGTCGAACGCGATCTCCATGACGGTGCCCAGGCACGATTGGTGTCGCTCGGTATGAGTCTCGGTCTGGCCGACGAGCTACTTGACTCCGACCCCATCGAGGCGAGACGACTTTTACGCGAGGCAAGGACCGGTGCTGTCGCCGCGCTCGCTGACCTGCGCTCATTGGTTCGAGGCATCTACCCACCGGTTCTTGCCGACCGCGGACTCGACGGGGCTATTCAAGCGTTGATCCTCGCGGTTCCACTTCCCGTCGAGATGAACATCGACCTCCCAAGTGCTCGCCTGCCACCACCAGTGGAGTCAGCAGCGTATTTTGCCGTCGCCGAGGCCTTGGCCAACGTGGTCAAACACAGTGATGCCACACATGCTTGGATCGAGATGGGACTTGAGGACGGTAACTTGATCGCGTTGGTTGGTGACGACGGAAATGGAGGGGCCGACGCGAACTGCGGGACGGGTCTACTTGGAATCGAACGCCGGCTCGTCGCCTTCGATGGCACCCTACAGATCTCAAGCCCCATGGGTGGACCCACCATCATAAGCATGGAGGTACCGTGCGAGTCGTAATCGCCGAAGATCTCGCCCTTCTAAGAGACGGTCTGATCCGACTGCTCAGCGCGCACGGCTTCGAAGTGGTGGAAGCGGTCGAAGACGGCCCTTCAACGCTGTCCGCATTGATTGGACAGCGTCCCGACGTCGCAGTGGTGGACGTTCGTTTGCCGCCGACGTTCACTAATGAAGGACTAGTGGCGGCGATAGAGGCTCGTCGACAATTGCCGGGGTTGCCGATCCTGGTGCTCTCTCAGTATGTCGAACCGTTGTACGCGCGCGAGTTGCTATCGGACGGCGTGGGGGGCGTTGGCTATCTGCTGAAGGATCGTGTGATGGACGTGAGCCAGTTCGTCAATGCGGTTCGCCAAGTGGCCAGCGGCGGCACCGTGATGGACCCTGAAGTCATCGCCCAGTTACTCGTGAGGCGCAGCGTGGACGAACCTCTCGCTCGTCTCACCGACCGAGAGCGCGAGGTGCTGGCGCTCATCGCCGAAGGCCGTTCGAACGCGGCCGTCGCGGCTGGATTGTTCGTCTCAGAAAAGGCGATCAGCAAGCACATCGCTAACATCTTCATGAAACTCAATCTTCCGCTCTCGGACGATGACAACCGTCGGGTCATGGCCGTCTTGGCGTACCTGAATGCCCGTACCGCGCACCCAGAGAAGTAGACCTATCACCCCTCTAAAGAGGGACCCCGCACCATTGTTGGGAAAAGTCAGCAACTTTATCGTTGATTGAGTGACCAAATCCCCCGCACAGTATCGAGAGTCCCCACTACCCGACGCCTCGCAACGAGGTCTCGGGCGACTCGCCCATTCGTTGCTACGTCACCGCAAGATGGTCGGTCTATTCTGGTTGGCGCTGACAGTAGTCGGTATCGCACTTCTCGGACCCATCACCGGGCGGCTCACGTCCAGCACCGCGTTCCCGGGGTTGCCGAGTTACCAGGCCGGCGTCGCCATCATCCACACCTACGATAACGGTGGCAACATCAGTCCGACGGTCGTCGTCGTGACGCTGCCCGCGAGCGAACTGGCCGACAGCACGAACGGTCGTGTCGCGCTCGATGCAACCTTCGCTGCCTTGAACGCGCAAGGAACCTTACGGGTGGTCTCCTATCCGGCGGTGAACGATCCTCGTCTCGTGTCGGCGAGCGGACGAGCCGTTCTCGGACTGGTCTTCGGTGGCAATAATTCACCCAACGCCGCCCAGATCGCGGCTCGGATGCGAGCGGCGGCCCCACCGGGAGTCACGGTCGCGGCCACCGGCCTCACCGCTCTCTACGCCGCACCGGGCGGCGGCGGAGTTGGGATTCTGGGCGAGGTCGTCATTGGGGCAATCGGCGCGCTGTTGGTCCTGGTCCTAGTCTTCGGGTCGTTCCTGGCAGTAATCCCTCTCATCCTTGCGGGTGTCGCTATCCTGGCCACGTTCTTGCTCATTGGGGCCATTACGGCCTTCACCGACGTCAGCCAACTCGTCGAGTACCTCGTCGCCCTCATCGGCCTCGGAGTCGCTATCGACTATTCCCTGCTCGTCGTGACTCGCTGGCGTGAGGAGCGAGATCGAGGACGAACCAATGACGATGCTGTCGTCGTGGCCATGTCCACCGCCGGCCGAGCCGTCGCCTTCAGTGGCGCAACCGTGGGCGTGGGACTCCTCACCTTGGTCCTCTTGCCCGTCCCATTCTTGCGCGGCCTTGGCTACTGCGGTCTACTTATTCCCCTCGTGACCGTCGTCGCGGCCCTCACGCTGCTGCCCGTGTTGTTATCGGCCTGGGGGCCTCGACTCGACCGCAGAAGTCGACGAGCCCAAAATAGACATCAACGCAACGCCGGAAGGCCAAGTCGTATGTGGACGACGTGGACCCGAGTTGTGATTCGTCATCGTATCTTCGCCATCGTGGCCGCTCTGACCGTTCTCGGCGTTCTACTTGGCGCCGCGTCGGGTCTTCGAGTGGGCGAAGTCCGATCCACTTCCCTAGCCAGCGTCGGCTCAGCCGAGCAAGGACTGCGCCTACTTCAGAGCGATGGGTTCCCCGTCGGAGTCCTCTCGCCGATCGAAGTTCTCGTCCCCGATCGAGATAGTCCGCAGGCCCTCGTGGCTCATCTGCGCAATATCTCCGGCGTCGATGCCGTCCTATCTCCCACCGGACCGGAATGGCAACGATCCGGCACGAGCCTCATTGACATTTTGCCGAGCGCCCCCACTAGTTCTGCGATCGACGATGCGACGGTGGGTGCAGTGCGTGCCACGGTTACTCGACTATCGCCCGACGCGCAGGTCGCAGGTGACGGACCCGAAGAGATAGATATCGTTCACGCCCTGTACTCTCGATTCCCCCTTATCGTCGCCATCGTGGCCCTCGTTGCACTGCTCGCACTGATTCGCGCCTTCAGGTCTGTGGTGCTGCCCATCAAGGCAGTGGTCCTTAACCTGCTTTCGGTTGGCGCGTCCTACGGGGCACTCGTGCTCATTTGGCAGAACGGTTATGGTTCTCATGCCATTTGGGGCATACCAGCGACAGGAGTCCTGGTGGATTTTGTTCCCCTACTGATGTTCGCTTTCCTCTTTGGACTTTCGATGGACTACGAAGTCTTTATTCTCTCGCGAATCAAGGAAGCGCACGACGAAGGAAGATCAACCGACGAAGCTGTTGTTGAAGGTTTAGGTCACACTGGCCGACTCGTCACCAGTGCGGCGATTATTCTTTTCCTCGCTTTTGCGGCACTGGCCTCCGGACCTGAGGTACCTCTCAAGGTATTCGCGACGGGTCTGGGTGTCGGCATCCTTCTCGATGCCACCATCGTCCGGGCGTTACTCGTGCCAGCCCTAGTCTCCCTGCTTGGAAAACGAAACTGGTGGTTGCCGTTCAACTCGCGCAAGTCACTCGAAAGGGCTGGAGGATTGGTGCGATAAAACGAGCAGCCGTCTATCGAGTCAACTGACCTAGCGCAGAGAATTCAAGCCGATCCTCGATCGCGCGGGCGAGCAGACGCTCGCGTCGCTCGCGTCCAACGACGATCGCCACGGGCGAGAACATCCGGCCGCGCTAGCTCCAGTCTCCAAACTGTTCTGGATATCACACTGGATAATGAGATCCATCGGCGCCGACTATCCAGAACTGATGCGGCTTGCAGTTGGCACGCCTCGAGAATTGTCAGTAGGCCCTTCGATGTTGCCTAGTCCCTTTCGAACTCTCTCAAGCCATGCGCTGTCGTCCACGACTCCACGACGAGTTTGGTGGCTCCAGCATCCAACCTCGTGATGACCACCTCTTCGATATCGACAATGAATGATTCCCCGTCTGGTGGTGCCTCCCCCTCCAGAGTCAACACATCAATGGATACCGCCCTGCCGAAAATCTTTGCTTCGCCCGGCCACTCCCGCTCTTTTCCTTCGACGGGGTGGAACGTGGGACCGTGGAGAGCAATCAGAGGATTCCGTCTGAGATCAGCCAGTTTTCGTGCGCCCACCATTGAGGCGAAACGAAGCTCACCATCGCGGAACGCGCATTCAATACCCGATATGCGAGGCGAACCGTCGAGTCTCAGCGTGGCCATGGTCTTGTGCCGACCGGCGTCAAAAAGCTGTCGCACCCGGCTCGCGAATTCGGGTTCATCGTTCTCAATCGCGCTCCATGAGGGCATCACGGCGAACCTTAGTAGTTCGCATACGGTCGTTCGAGGACGTCGGATAGGTCAAGGTCATGCTGAAACATCGGCGTGTCGCTTTGGTGTCATTCGCAGGACTTTTCAAGAACTTCTCCGAGGGGTCGTCTCCCTTGGAGCTTCCTGCATTCATGACTTCACGGGACGCTCGCATCCCTTGGCTCGGTAGCAACTCTCGGAACAATGATCAGGAATGGGTATCAGCGTCGACCAGCTCACACGTTCATTGGTTTGACACGCGAATCACATGGCAGAAAACGTTAGGTCTCCGAACCACCAAAGAGAACCCTGTCAAGATAAGCATTGTTGAATTGTCGATCCGGGTCGAACTCACGAACCAGCGCGACAAATTCTGGTAGCCGTCCATACAACATGGCAATTCGCGACGCGTCCATTGTGAACCACTTGCCCCAGTGGGGCCGCCCCCCAAATGGCTCCAACGTTTCTTCAATCAGGCCAAGAATTTGTCGCACTTCACCAGGATGTTTCTTCCACGTAAAATGGATTGCGAGTGAATCGCAATTGTTGGCGGGACTGAGCCACAGTTGGTCCGCTGCGACATATCGCAGTTCCGAGATGATGAGGTGATTCCCAAAACTGCCACTTATTTGTTCGAGTGCGCTCAATGCTGCAAGTCCGAACCTTCGCGGGACGAAGAATTCGCTTTGGATCTCGTCGCCGTGACTTGGAAATCTATCGAATCGAAAGTGGGGAAGCCTCTCATTCCACGGCCCCGGTAACCCACCCTGGGCCGTGGTGTTTTCATGATCATCTCCCGTGGGCGAGACCGGTCCAGTGGCGGTCGTGGCGCCGTCAATGGGTTTCGCAGGAATCGAAACCCCGTCGAGGCATTTGGATTTCAACCATACCTGATCGACGACGCCGTTCCACTGAGTGAAAAGACTGACGCTGTATGCGCTCGACATGATCTCATCCAACTTGTCGAGTTCGCGCCACGGCATATTGAGGTAGACATCCTGTCGTATATCAAATGTTGGTTCGATGCGTAATGTGAGCGATGTCACGATTCCGAGAGCGCCCAGCGCCACCACGGCTCCGGCCAGACGAGGGTCATCGTCACCGAGGAGTACTCGCCTTCCCCGTCCAGTGATCAACTCAATCTCGCACACCGCTGCTGCCAATGACTGATTCGTCGCTCCCGAACCGTGGGTCCCGGTGGCGCACGCGCCCGCGACCGATATGTGAGGCAACGACCCAAGGTTATGCAAGGCCCACCCGCGCGACTGCAGAAACGCCGCTAGAGCTCCGTATGTGATTCCTGCGGGTACGCTCACTCGAAGACGTTCTTCGTCGATTGTGATTTGGCCCTGCAGGGCGCCGACCTCCACGAGTAATCCTGTCGTGTCGGCAATGTCATTGAACGAATGGCGAGTTCCGAGGGCCCTGATCTGATGGCCTTCTCTCGCGAGCTGGACTATTTCATCCCCGGATCTGACCAGCAAGTTTCCACGCGCTCGGTATCGGTAAGTATCGGCCCAATTTGCTCCGATGGATCCAGAACTAGACACCGCTTCTCCCAGTGTGGTTGACCCGCGTCACGCTCACCTTTGGTCAAGCCGGTAACGGTCATACTGTTGGCGAATTCGGGGTTGAAAATCGCTGTCAGGAGATGCGAAGACCTCATGCGTCCATTTCAGCGGTTCACCCTGGTACGCCCATCCTGCCTGCAGTGCTGCACCATTGGCAACGTATTCGTCACGTCGTGGAACGGTGATGGGCAACTCGAATACTTGCGGAGCAATCTTCACGACGCCGACGTTCGACGAGGCCCCGCCGATGAGGAGTATTCGCCGCGGCTCGACCCCCACAGTGCAGAGGGCGTCCAGTCCATCGGCGAGGCCGCACAGCATCCCTTCGATCGCCGCTCTCGCGAGATTGGATCTTGTCGTCGAACCAAGCGTCATTCCGAACAATGTGGCGGTGGCCTGAGGCAAATTGGGTGTTCTCTCCCCCTCGAAATACGGCTGCAGGACAAGTCCCGCTGACCCCGACGTCGCTCCCTGGGCTAGTTCACCCAGTTGGACATGGTCCACCTCGAGGAGATCGGCCACCACATCGAGGATCCTCGCGGCGTTCAGCGTCGCCACGAGGGGCAGATAGTGGCCAGTGGCGTCGGCGAAACCACACACCGTTCCCGATTGGTCGGCGATTGCTCTGTCCGTCACGGCAAAGACTGTCCCGCTGGTGCCAATCGAGATGACGACGTCGCCGGTTGATGCTCCTAATCCCAGTGCCGCCGCCGCGTTGTCTCCCGCTCCCGCGCCCACGACGATTCCCTGCGGTATGACAGATGCAACACCGCGTACGGTTGTCCCAGCCGATTCGCTTGGCGCGAGAAGACGCGGGAGCTTCGGAAGTTGACCCAGCGCCCAGACGACAATCTCCTCGTCGTAGGTACCATTCTCCGGACTCCAATAGAGGGTGCCACTCGCATCGGAACGATCGGTAGTGAGGGCCGAGAGGTCGGGACCACGGGGGGACACGCCTCGCGGGCCGTAGCCCAACAGTCGCCAGGTCAGCCAATCGTGAGGAAGTGCGACGGCAGCCACGCGCTTCGCGTTCTCAGGTTCATTGTTCCTGAGCCAACGCAACTTTGTTGCGGTGAAAGATGCCACCGGCACTGAGCCCGTTCGCCCGACAAGAGCTGCTCGACCGAAATGTTCGATCAGCTCCTCACTGGCTCGCGCCGATCGGACATCGTTCCATAGAAGTGCGGGTCGGATTACATTTCCACCACCATCCAACACGACCATTCCATGCTGTTGCCCAGCAATTGACATGGCGCACACGTCACTAATCCCGCCGGCATCCTCCACCGCCGACAGCAACGCCACCCACCATGCCTCGGGATCAACCTCCGTCCCGCCGGGGTGCAATGCGCGCCCCTCGCGTACTAGCGAACCAGAAGCCAGGTCTCGAACGACGACTTTGCAGCTTTGAGTCGAGGAATCTATCCCCGCGACGAGCTCCACTGCTCACCGCGCGCCGAGAAGATGCTCCGTTGCCAATTGTTGAAGGCGAACGAAGCCAAAGCCTTTGCCATCAAAGTATGACTGGGTATCAAAATCCTCCCAGAGTGATCGGTCGGACTTGAGGTCGTCCACCGTTTCCCCCGGACGCAGAGTCGACTCTTCAATCTCGAAGACTTTGGCCGAGTCCAAGGCGCGTTGCACCTCAGGATCTGCTCGGAAGGCGTGCGCACGTTCCTTGAGCATTAGATAATTGCTCATATTTGCCGCCGCTGAATCCCAGACTCCACTCTCGTCTTCGGTTCGACTCGGTTTGTAATCGAAGTGACGCGGCCCCACATAGGCGGGCCCACCGTCTGGACCACCATTTTCGAGAAGATCGACAAGAGCGAAGGCGTTGTGGAGGTCTCCGTGACCAAACACCAGGTCTTGATCGAACTTGATGCCGCGTTGACCATTGAGATCAATATGAAACAGTTTGTCGTGATAGAGGGCTTGCGCCACTCCCGCAGCGAAGTTGAGACCCGCCATTTGCTCGTGGCCGACTTCAGGATTCAGACCAACAAGTTCCGGATGCGCCAGCGAATTGATGAACGCGAGGGCGTGACCAACAGTAGGTAGCAGGATGTCACCACGTGGCTCGTTGGGCTTGGGCTCAATGGCGAACCGAATGTCCCATCCCTGGGACAACACGTAGTCACCGAGGAAATCAACGGCTTCGCGATATCTCTCAAGAGCCGCTCTCACATTCTTCGCGGAGTCGTATTCGGCCCCTTCGCGGCCGCCCCACATCACGAACGTCTTAGCACCGAGCTCGACCCCGAGCTCGAGCTGGCGCAAGACCTTGCGGATCGCGAATCGGCGAACGTTGCGATCGTTTGAAGTGAATCCCCCATCCTTGAAGACCGGTGCGGAGAAGAGATTGGTCGTCACCATCGGGACGATCAACCCAGTGTCGGCAAGCACCTGCTTCAAGCGGTCAATTTGACCTTGGCGTACGGTGTCGGACGAGCCAAACGCGAAAAGGTCATCGTCGTGAAATGACAGGCCGTACGCTCCTAGATCTGCGAGCTTCTCAACGACGTGCACGACGTCCATGGGCGCCCTTGTCGGACTTCCGAACGTGTCAATCCCGCTGTACCCGATCGTCCACAGTCCGAAGGAGAATCTGTCTTCAATGGTTGGCTTGCGTGTCATTGTCCACTCCTCAAAAGTCACCCAGATGATGACGAGATAATTAGTTGCTGGCTTCAACATATCACGATGGGCAAGATTCGGGCGTGCGGCAAATATGGATTTCCCGCTCCCCGCTGTCGGTAACGACGTGTGACTCGCGGTGGCTCACGCGCGGTCCCGAACTCGCCGCTGAGCCTGCATTGATGGAGATGGATTCGCCTCTCAGGCCAAAGAAACCCAAGGTGGGTCGAGAGACCTCGTCGAATTCTCCTCCGTGGAACGACACTGTTCGAGTTCGTCATGCGCCACAGATCGCGAAATGGAAACGATCCCACATCGGACCTGACGGTCACTCTCATCCACATTCCGATCAAAGAAATTCCTCTGCCGTCGTTTCGATTTCCAAACGATGCAGTGAGAGAACGGACCTGGCGTCCCTCAATCGGCGGTGTCCTTGACTCGCCCTCTCGGCGGACGAGCGCCATTTCATCAGTAATATGTAAATCACCACAATTCCTTCGTCAACACGAAATTCAACTGGCAAGAACTGCGGGACTGACAGCTATTCATTGGGGACACCGGACTTGCCAGACTACGAGATTTCGGATCGATTGGGCGCGAGCGCTGCCAGCGCGGGAGACCTCCAGCACCGTATAAACCTTGCTGAGGTTCTCGCGCTGTTGCACGTGGGCGGACCTCAGAATCGGGCAGAGTTGACGAGGCGCTCTGGCCTCAACCGCTCAACTATCGCCCGATTGGTGGGGGAAATGGTTAGCCTCAATCTCGTCCAAGAGACCGAACCGCGTGAAACTGGCGTCGTCGGTCGGCCAAGCCCCGTGGTGCAAGCGAATGATGGCATCGTGGCTGTGTGCGTCAATCCGGACGTTGACGCCATTGCCATTGGACTGGTTGGTCTCGGCGGCAAGATTTTGCGACGTGTACGCCACAAGACGAAGCGAGTGCCCTCCGTCAACGAAATGATATCCATCGTCTCAAAGGTGGTAGAGAGTTCGTTGGCTGAGATGGAAGGAGAGTGCCGCATCGTCTCCTTGGGCATTGCGGTCCCGGGCATCGTCCGGGTTGACCAAGGGGTCGTAGAATTTGCGCCCCATTTGGGTTGGAAAGACGAGCCCGTCGCCCAGCTGATGGAAGCACGCCTGGGCTACGCGACCTTCGTCGCAAATGACGCGAATCTGGGTACTATCGCCGAGCAACTCTACGGTACCGCGGCCGGCAAGAGTGACGTCATCTACTTGAACGGCAGCAGGAGCGGTATTGGTGGAGGAGTGATCGTCAACGGCCGTCCGCTGAGTGGCGTCCATGGCTTTGGAGCAGAGTTGGGACACACTTCCGTCGCACGAGGAGGTCAAGAATGTTATTGCGGCCGACGAGGATGCCTGGAGACCGAGGTCAGTCTTTCGCGACTCCTCGACATCATGGGAGAAGCGAGCATCGACCCTGACGACCTTGGTCCATTCGTCATGGCTGCGAAGGATCGACGTGTACGCAGGGAGGTCGACCGGCAACTCGATGTCTTGTCGGTCGCCATCTCTAACTTCATTAGCATCTTCAATCCTGAAATGGTGGTACTCGCCGGATTCCTTGGCGAACTGCTCGAAGTCAATCCCCAGAGATTGCTCGATCGAGTGATGTCGAACTCTTTCTACCAACTCAGCGCCGACGTCGAACTGGTGCGTGCAAGCCTGCGATCACAGCACTTGCTGATCGGTGCCGCTGAGTGGGCCTTCTCCCCCATCCTCAATGATCCGATCTCATTTGCTAGGTCGACTACGTAAGCTCAAGAGCAACTGGACTCGCGCCGACTTTGCTAATAAGTCCTCGCAATTATTG
>Ga0182030_10024747_pt1 | contig 10996 bp, 6 predicted proteins | sample 812S3MmetaG_FD_121299 | JGI IMG/M metagenome (GOLD analysis project Ga0182030, IMG submission 121299) | Permafrost microbial communities from Stordalen Mire, Sweden - 812S3M metaG (Illumina Assembly) | ecosystem: Environmental > Terrestrial > Soil > Wetlands > Permafrost | place: Sweden... | reverse complement strand
TTGAAATTTTTTTTTTTTTTTTTTTAAAAAAAAAAAAAAAAAAAAAAAAAAAAATTCGGTTAGAGTAAGTTCAATTGCGATGGAACCGCTCGAGCAATGTAACCGCTTGATATTAGATCTTCTCACCGGCCGATCAATCAATCAATCAATCAATCAATTAAATAGCATCTGTTACATTCATTCCATTCGTGATGCATTTTTTGATAGTACGATAGTATCGTTCTAATTGCCATGGGAAGGCGGGCAATAATGAATGAGGTATATTTCCTGTTCATGTATAATGTGAGGGGTATGGTATGGAAGGGGAGTTGGGTAAATGCGTCAGTTGTTCCGACGTCGTGGGAAGATAAATGAGAGGGATGTCTAGAGACTTTAGGGGGACTTGCGGGTGAGGTCATTGGGATTAGGGGACTTTTCAGGGCCTGGAGCCGGATGTACCATGTACTGCAAGGCTGATGAGCCTTGTTGGAGATTCTTTGGAACTTTCTTCGCGTTCACTGAGATTTGGTTCTTATGGTGGCAGGTCTCGTGTGGATATAGCTTTTATTGCTCGGTGGCAGGCCTCGTGTGAATGTAGCTTTCATTGTTTGGGGTAATTGAAATAGTCCTGGCATTTGAACGACGATTGATCCCTCGCGATGTGTTCTGCGAAGGTCGTAGTGAGGCAGCTGAGTAAATCCTGAGATTTCAGCGCCATGGCATCTTCGCGTCAGACATGTCCAGGTACTCGCCAGCGATCTCACAAAATGATGATCGCAGAAACATCATGCCACCACCTACCAACTTCCCATGCTTCTTGTCGCAACAACATGTTATCTCGTACCCTCTACATTCTGACCGCTAGGAAGGCAAATGCCGTTCCCCGAAATCTCTTCATTACCAATCCTCGACATTCAGAAATCACAAGATGTGACATCGTAAGATACTTCGACTCGACCCTCACATGCCGGCCCCTCCGACATCCACTGCCCGTTCCCTCCCGATCGGCGATCGGATGCCTCGCACCCATCACTTTAGGAAGTTCCTTATCATGCGGTCGTATTTATGCATGTAGGGTCTTGGCTCCTTCAAGCATGTGAAAGGGTAATATGGTCTGAGAAAGGCGTCACTGTTGATTTTTGATATGAGGTTACAGTCATGTGAGTGGGTCGATTCATGCACGGCTACATGGCGCTGGACAGGGAGGCTGATTGCGCAAACACTGGTCTGGGCTGCTGGACCGTGCCTCTCGTGAATCGAAAATTGATCGGAGGTGGCCGACTCGTGAACTTTGAACCCCAAATTGAGGAATTGATTTCACGAGGCTGAGAATTGTGGTGCGATGAAAGGTTTCAGTTGAGGCCAAGTGGCATGAAGAAAATAGAGGAAGCAATTGACCAATTGAAATGAAGTTGAGGATGGAGATCGAGGCTGAGTTGCACTTGGTGGAGTACACAATGTTATTTTTGGTGAGGAAGCTTGAAGCGAAAGTGCTGCGGCTTGTAGGATCGTAAATCAGTCGATTGACGCCGCACAACGTTTTGGCTACAGCCACCTATGGGCCGCCGCTGTACGAGGTAGATGAATTAGATTAGCGCGCGATTATTTTTGGTGGTGAGATGGAAAAAGATGAAACATGGAGGTACGTGAAGAGGCTGATGAGATGTTGGTGGTGATGGCTTAGACCGTGTCGCGCCGAAATGAGCTCAAATTTGGAAAATGCTGACCATGAATTTGATTCGCAAAGACCCTTTTATTTTGTTTTACGAATTTTAGAACCTGGGGGTTACAATTTGAGGGGCACAGAATGAGGGGTACAGGAATTGATGCATCTCGCTCCTTGACTTAGCTTCAACTTACGACTTTGCTGCAGACATGCTTGCCAACTCGCATTGGTGTCCAATCTGATCTGGATGCTGACATTTCGGGAACGGCAACGAAACTTTGCACCTACAGCATAAGACGTGTCTGAAGTTTTTTCTCTTAAACGATCTTGGGCTGCGATAGCGACGGCCACGAGTCAAGAAATTGAGGAGGTGCCAGCACTGGTTGAATTGGCTACCGCAGCAATTAATATAGCCTTGCATTTGGGGTGGTGGGGAAACCCCTTTTTTTGGGCAAGATCTTAGGACGACTTTCCATTTCAAGTGCGAAGATCTTGATGCCGGCAGCCATAAAAAAATCATTCGAAAGGGGGGAGATCTGAGGGGTGGACCCTGATAGACCAAAACTAGAAACCTTAAGGCCATTTTCAAGAATTCAGGCCATTTCTGAAGCTATCGCGAGATTTGTTGAGATGATGGGAATTGAGAATTGCATATATTTTTTTTTGGGTGAGTGAAACTTGAGGGTGTCATGTCGTCAGTCCTGCAGGAATAGTCGGGTAATAGCCAATGCACGCGGTGATATGGAGTTGCATTCGCTGTGGAGATGGCGGACCTCGCGCTCTGAGGACTAATAAATGCAATCAATAGTGGTTGCATAGTGGATGCGAATTCATGCATTTCTGGAGGTCTGGAGTATGGGAAACTGAAAGGAGCGGTTGCTCCAGTTTCTCCACCATGGTGACCTTGCTTTAGGAGAAGACTAATAAGATACTCGTACTTTGCAGTTCCGTTTTACGGCCGAAGTTCCTCGTCGCCTCCTAGCATCCGTTACCAGTCCCTGAAAACTTGGTACCTGTCCTGTGGCGGCGACCGCGCGGTCTGGATGTCTCAAAGGAAACCTTTTTTGGCGTCGATCGGTCGCTCAGCAAAAAGTCTCCAGATGCCCAGTCGTTGGGGCAAGCCGTGGCGCTCACGTTCGTACACTTGTCTCAGTTGCCCTGGTAAAAGTGTGGCGTAAATACTAGTACACAAGTCCCATGAAGAAGTTCTATCCTTGGAATTCCCAGGATAAAAATTCATGGCTTTCGGTGAATGGACAGCGATTGGTAGAATGGGAAAGATGGCGTTGAATTGGGTACAGGGTTCATGATTAGCATGCCTTGGGTCTCGGACGTTTGGTGTAGCGAGCGAGCATGGGCCCCGATGCACGGGTGAGGATGAGGTTGGAGCTGAGATGAGATGCTTCAAAGCTATGAAACGAAGCTCTATGGTTGGTTGATGAAAATCTGGCTTTGAAAGATGCTTCCTTCACCGCTCCCCGAAATCTGTGCAGAGATGGGAGGATGGGTGTTGGTGCATGAATCATGAATCATGAATCTTAAATCTAGCCCCACAGAGAAGGTCTTCAAGAGAGTTGCCATGATAACAGATAAGCGGGCAACAGAAATTGTGGCAGGAGAAGGATCAAACGAAATGCTTGTCGTCCACGATAGGATTCATCCGCAGTCATCACGGGGGGGATATTTTGAGGACGAGGCTGAAGCTGGTCCCCTTTTAATTGGCGAGATTAACATTATTACTACGGTAAACAAAAAAATGTTGGCACAACGCAGTATCCATCACGGGGGTCGCATTGCCATGCCTTGGAAGGGGAGATTAGACAATTTGAAAAGCGATGAAGTCATCGTCAGAACCGACGATTGGAGGGGAAAAAGTAAATACCAAATAGTAATCAAGGAACGAAATAAGAAGTCATCATTGAGAATAAGGTGAATAAAATTCTTTGCGCATTCCATTATTATGAAATCAAGGTCAGCAGACTCGATAGCACAGGAATGGCATAAATCCCGTCGTGGACCGTCGTGGAAGCATCCGCCCGCGTGGATCAGGTACTTTGTCGATCAGGTTAAAGTCCACCATGGCAATGTACCTCTCCGTACCCTTTTTTAATGATGGTGATTATGATCTGATCGAGTAGTTCACGATGTTTCGAAAAGGTGGGGTGGGCTTCGTGTGAGCGGGCCCACGGGCATTCTCCCTGGTCGTTGTATGGCTGAATGTTCCATGTTCCATGTTCCACATTGATATATCTATATCTACGAAAGCCTGACGACAACCCGGACCCCTCGGATTAATAATGAGGGGTTGAATATTGGCAGACGCGGCCGTGAAGATATAAATCCTGATGGAGGGAAATCGGATGACGATCATGTCATGAGATGGACCTCTCTAATCCATCTTGTGCGTGGGACGAAAGCCGTAGGTAAGATTTTTACGGAGGTTGGGCCGCTGAGGGATCAAAGGCTTCAATTTGTTGATACTATCCCACATCCCATGGTTATCTTGATCATCGTCCTGAAATAGCTGCTCATCAGATAAACGTACTGACGCGTGGTCGTACAAATCAATTATCTTGGATGACTGGAAGAAGAAGGTTCAGTAATATCAATGCTTGCTCATCCAGAGGCACACGCGCATTTCAAACAACCCGATATCCGGTTTTCTTATCCACAATTACGCATCCATATGTTGGCCGCTGAAATTGCCCATGTTCGTTGAGGACTTGCTTGGCCATGAGAGGCCGATGCAGATGCATGATACTGCATCCTGGTACTGGTTATACATACAGGCTGCAGTTGGAAAATATGTGGTGTCTGCCGCGCGCATCCAGATTTTCTTCCTTGGAGAAGGGCTTGGTCGTGACCCGATGCAAGCCTCGCCTGCAACCACAACAGCTTTCGTCCTGACAGGCCACTCTCTTTGACGATCCCTTCTTATTATCGGAAGGCTGAGATTTCGGGAAGTCTCTCTGGACTTCTGATCAGACCATGAGAGCGTTCCGAACGTACCGATCCCGCGAGGCGTTGGTCAAGACACGCAAACTTCTCCGTGGGATGTCAGATTAAAAAAATGGGGGTCCAGTATCAAAAGCTTCATGTTAATGTGACTGGGGGTGAAAACCTTATCCGGCGAATATGGACAATGCTGTAAGACCAACACTGATCATGAGGCAGCCCAGATAGGATATGCTGCCATCGTTATCAATCTTGCGATATTTCAAAGTATGTGATGCAAACAGCCACATACTAGTAGTGTTCGGCGACGGCAACACTTGAGAAGTATTGCTACATAATATATGCGTGCAGACTCAACCGTTGCTCGTATCAGTCGCTGAAAGCAGTGATCGTCCTCAACCGGCGTCAAGGGCTAACATATGTCCTGAAAGAGGAGATAGCCTCCAGATCATGCCCCCTTCCCCGAGATACATCGGCACAGGTCAATTTGTGTCCCGTAACTTGGACCCAGTCATCTTGCTTGAATACAAGTAGATACATAAGCTGACGATATCACTTCATGTCAATTGACGTCCCGCAATTACACTTTTCTGGGGCTGGCAGAGGATGTGCAGGATACAAATTCGCTACCTTACAAATGCTTCGTCCGCAACCGTCCTCCTCGATGCCGTGATCCATGATGAGTCTGCATCAAAGAAATATATTTTTGCCTCTATCTTACGCGACGCCAGAGAAGGCCGAGTGCTGCAGATGTTTTCAAGGATACCGACCCACGTATGCTGCAACCATGCCATTTAACCTTGCTTAGCCTGCTGCTCTCCTTGTCGACGTCGATATCCCATGCCAGGGTGGCTTACCTTGGCGTCTGCGGCCGGTCTCTGCCAATTCCACGCCAAACTTCCCAGTCAGCGCGAATCACAGTGCACTGCCCACCTAAAATTTGACTCCAACAACGATTTGCCTTCGCCTCATCATCACAAATTTTTTATGAAAATATTACCTGCTGCGGCAGAGAGGATTGAGGCTTGGCAGGTTTGATCTTTCCTTCCTCCTCCCAAGGATCGTGAAAGATATTAATATTTTTGGCACTCCAGTCCCCTTCTCCTGCACTGTAACAAAAATCGTCGGCGGCGTCGTACAGGGACGTTTATTTTGCAGATGTGTTGCTTGCATCCAAAGGCATTCGTCAATCAACGGTTTCGGTTCTCCAGGTTCTAGTCTCTATAGAGCATCAAGGCCTAACAAAGTCCAGCCCCAGCAAAACTCCCCCCTCAGCATCCCCCCAGCATCCCAGTATCCCACCAGGACTTCGATAGGGCCCACCTAAATTCACTTTTTTAACTCGTACCACCCATCTCAAACTATCCAACAAAATTCTACTATCCCCATCCGATCCTTACTACTGCTACCCTGCCCCGGTACTACTACTACGACCTCTAACCTACCTTAATTCTCCTCCTCGCCCTTCTCCTGCTCTGCCCCCATCCTCACTCCTCCACACATCTAGGCCATCGCCAGCCTTTTGCATATTCATTATTTGTTTTGAGGATATACTTATTTGTTGAGGATTGTCACAGTCAAATCATTCATTGGTTTGCTGTCCCTCGCATAAATTATTTATAAGTTCGCCAGGGACGTCATTTCTTGGTCGAAAGGCGCCTCAGCTCCCCGAACACGCCAAAAGTCGAACCATCCCCGACGCCCGGATTAGAAGGAACAGGTAGACAAGTCAAACAATTGACTTCGTCCTGGTACCATCTCTTCTTCACCTTCACCACGACCCGACCACCTTCGAATTATCCCCTTCGGAGGCATACTCGCGGTCGTTCTTGCTGTTGGAAAAAAAAGTTGGAAGTACGCTTGCTGGAATACGCCGTCCATAGACTTTCGCCCATCCGCTCACTCCGAGATCACAAAGCAGGAAGATCTCTCAACACCTCGTAAGTTCTCTCTAATATCCAAATGTACCTCTTTATCTATCGCAGACATTGCCTACAATTAACCTCGATCCTACTTCTCTTTCCTCCTCCATTCTCCCAAAGAAAGTGGGCTGACTCGATCTTTCCTCCATGCAGTGAATAAATACTTAGGGTTTACAAGAGTCATCGCAAGCTTCAATGATTAGCAGGAACTAAGATTGCTTCTCGACTTCCTACCCCCTCGTCGAATAGCATTACTTTTGACCTATTATCCATCCTCCTTCATACCTAAGCATCGATCGTACGGATGCCTTACACACCCCCATCCCAGCGATCGCCAGCTCCTTCCGCTCCTCATTCTCCCAGCCTCAGTCGCAGATCATCATATCAGCCAGGGCATTCATTAGGGCCTCCCGTCACAAGCAGACCAGAGTTACCGCGATCGACGTCGTACCTGACTCGGCATCGTCGGACACCCTCAACCAAGACTGCCACGTTTGGCCCTTCCCACGAGCCCACTCCACCTGGCACCGCAGACAACAGCAACAATGATACAAACGGTTTGACTGCGATGGGCAGTCTACGACAATCGCCGCCCCCCATCACCGACGACTCCAAGATCCCCGCCGGCGTCGTGATCTCGCCTCCTGATTCTGCACTGAACTCGAGTGACGATGAGGAGACAAAGGTAGAGGGCACCAGGGGGCGGGAGCTGGAAAACTTGGCCGAGCTGCAAGAAGCCATCCGAATAATAGAACAGCGGAGGGAGAGCTCGCCCATCCGGGCGGCAGCGGACGCCACAAAGGTCAACCAAGCTCTGACGTTAGTCATGCCCCCTAAAGAGGCGAAAGACAAGCCAACCGCTGTGCATGTTGAGCAGAAGACCGCTGCTGCTGCTCCTCGAAAGATTTCCCACAATCGATCACAAACAGAAACAGCTGTCTTCCTCGATTTGAGACAGTCTGAGACCCCACTGACTGGGTCCGAAGAAGATCTTACGGATGACGATGAGCCAGAGCGATCGAGGCGGAAACCACCGATGCTCAGAAAAAAGTCTGGAGAGCTTGTTCGACCCGCACTTCGACCTTCCTCTGCAAGGCGGCGACCCTCATCGATGCCTGGCACACCGACATTCTCCAAGGCCGTCCACTTCGACTCCCATCTCGAACATGTCCGACATTTCCTTCAAGTTGATAGACCCTTGGCAGTCAGTGCTGGTTCATCGCCTGTCGAAGTATATGATAGCGATACAGAGTTTCCTTTTGACGAATCCTCCCCAAATGGACGAACACCACCCTTTGAATGGGAGATTGTTCTCTCGAACTTCCCTGTCGACAACCCCATTCGCCTTGCACAACCAGTACGATTAGAAAGAGTATTCTTGTCGGCCGATAACAAGACATTAGTTGGGACCGTTGCTGTCGCTAACCTTGCATTCAACAAATATGTCACCGCTCGATTTACCTTGGATTACTGGAAGACGACCTCCGAAGTCGTTGCCGAATTCAATCACGATGTCCGACAACCGAAACATGCCGATGGTCGTGATCGATTCAACTTTAACATCAAGCTCGCCGACCTGGCCAACCTGGAAGCAAAGACGATGTTCTTTTGCGTCAAGTACTCGGTCAACGGTCAAGAATATTGGGACAACAATAACTCGACCAATTTCCAGGTGGATTTCAGGAAGAAGGCTAAAGCTCAGAATGGTAAGAAGGGTATCCAGGGTGCTGCTTCGCGACCGGCCAACGCATTGCCACGAAGCAACAAGAGGTCGCCAGCCCTACCCAATGGAAGACCAAAATCAATGCCGGTCACTTTCGATGACTTTGCGGATGGCTTTGATGAGAAATATAAGTTCGATGATTTTAAGCAACCCGTAAATGAATACTTGGGAGAATCATCATCGCTTCGATTGAAGGGAGTCAAGTCAGCGGTCAGCCTTGCATCTGACAACCTAACTCGACGACAACCCAATCCCAATGGACAAGCCTTTGGCAACCGATACGACTTCGGAGCCTCCTTATCTGCAGCCATCAACGCTGCAAATGGTGTTCTTGGCGACAAGAGCGGCATCACCATGAAGCAATCTACAAAGAAGCAAACTAAATTCATCCCGGATGCGGAGGATACTTCTTCACCTCTTACCATGAGCGCCCCGAAGACCTTCAAGGCCGCCTCGAAGTCTGCAACAGTACCCAGTGCTGCTCGTGGTACCGATTCACCCAGGGCCGTTGCTTCTGAGAAGCCTGGGCTGGCTTCACAGTCTTACAACGAGCTGCTGGATAAATATTGCTTCGTACGTACAAACGAGCATCACTGGGACGCGAAGGACTAAAGCTAACGATGCCTCTAGTTTGGATCAGTGAAATCATCACCGCAATTGAAAGACGGGACTCTACCATCTAGCCAATTTGATGGCGGCAACGATGGGTTTATCCTAGGATCCCCCGATTCGACCGCCGAAAATTCTCCGGTCATGAATGAGAAATCTTCGCCGACAAAAGTATTTGCATCGAGCCCGCAATCTCCAAGATCTGCGAGCCCGGCCCCAATGACGGGCTTTGTTACGGGTACGTCTCCGATGTATCCCTACCAAATGCATGGTGGCTTTCCGTTCCACGACGCTCATGCAGCTACAGCAATTCGAGGTTGAATTTTGAACGACCTTCCATCTGAGCGATTTCCGGGCGAACGGTGAAAACTTCCGGCACAACGAGTAAACGATTCTTCCGACACGATGACACGGCCCTGGTCACATTGCTGAACCTGGAATTCTGTGGAAATTTGGGATATGGAAAATTGGGAATCAGGATTACCTCTTTACTGAGAGTGATCATAAGATTTGAGCGTGAAGTACGGATCGAAAACGATTCGAACGAAACCCACTGTTTATATCGACGTCTTTCCGGATACAAATGGGAGGATATCTTGTCATGCATTTCAGCGCGGTGGGAAGGTTCCTGGTCCTTGGACCCGAATCATGATTGCTTTTTTCGTCATACATTTTTCCGGTTGTACTTTTGAGCGCGTTTCTTGCATGTTCTTTTTCCACACACGACTTTTTGACCTTTCGTCAGCGGGGATCTGCTTTTAGCGACTCGAGCCGACTCTACTCCTCCCTTCCGTACATAGACTGGAGTTTTTTAATGGGATTTTGCAAACGAAGAAGAGGGGCCTATCAAAGGGATGGGCTTCTGCGAGATTGAGATTGTGTTATTTCTTTTTGGAAAAGTTTGTGATATTTGTTATGGGTGTGCCAAGGAATGGGAATGGCACAAAGGGATATGAAAGGATGGGTTGAGGAGTGGGGTATGATCATGGTTGTGTTATGAGGCTGGTGTGCAAGGGTTCACTGGCAATGAGACCGATGATAGTTGAGATGAGGAATGAAGGAGTTGATCATAATTTTGGTTCCTCATTGTGACTGTGACTTACGTTCTCATCTAAAATCCGAGCTTCAAACCAAGGATTTGAGCCTCAATGCTACACCGACCTTTCACATCTTCGGCATCCGAATTTTCTAACCTAAGCTAACCTACATCTAAGAAACAAGGTTGCTTTCACCTCACCGCCACACCACCTCACTTGCCAAAACATAGGATAGGATAGGTACGAATATTTCCTTTCCTTTCCCCCTCCAACTTCCAACCCATACCTCCCTATCCATCCATCCCATGACATCGTGTCACATTCCCCATTTCCACCATTCAGCAACTTATTCATTCCTCGAGCCTGCATGCACGTGGTAAGCACCTAGACGTCCACTGATTCACCCCCCCTCTCTCCCCTCCTCCCTTCCCACGCACCTCACCGGAAAGGAAAGGAAAGGAAAGGAAAGGAAAGGAAAGGAAAGGAAAGGAAAGGAAAGGAAAGGAAAGGAAAGGAAAGGAAAGGAAAGGAAAGGAAAGGAAAGGAAAGGAAAGGATGGAATGGAAACCGAGATCTGTATCTGTATCTGTATCTGGAGCGCGGGCGGGGGTGTGAGAGGAGACGGGAGCGGATATTGGGATACTGGGATATTAGGATACTAGGTTAATAAGTGAGGGGTAAGTGGTGTTTGGGTGTGGGGGAGATTGGGGAGTGGGTTGGGATCTTGGGTTTGCAGTGGGGAGTGGAGAGAGGAGAGGGATCGATCGCAGGTTGATGACATGACGATACGGATACGGATGGGGCTGGGGCTGGGGGTGTGTTGTGTTGGCGGGGGGTGGATATCACAATAGTGAAGTGGACTCATGGCCGAGTTTACGATTCAGTTCCATTCCATTCCCCATTGAGTTGTGGGAGGAATCCTGGATATGAGTTTCCATTCGTATAGGTAGGTAACCTCAGCTTTCGCTCGCTATATGAACATTAACATTATTCCCGCGCAGCTGGAATTAACCTAATCCATTTTCACCCGTGTAGACGTGATCTAGATAGTTTTAGCTTAGGTACTTTCGGGACCTATTTTTGGGGGGCTGCTGTTGGAAAATAG
>Ga0182030_10024746_pt1 | contig 10996 bp, 9 predicted proteins | sample 812S3MmetaG_FD_121299 | JGI IMG/M metagenome (GOLD analysis project Ga0182030, IMG submission 121299) | Permafrost microbial communities from Stordalen Mire, Sweden - 812S3M metaG (Illumina Assembly) | ecosystem: Environmental > Terrestrial > Soil > Wetlands > Permafrost | place: Sweden... | reverse complement strand
CGACTTCAAACCCACCTCCAACTACTCCGGCGGCGCCAGCGTCCCCGTCTGGTACGACGCCGCCGGCATCGCCTGGTCCTCCCCTTGGGATCTCGGCTCAGCTCGCCCTTGAGCGCCGAGAATTACCGGGCGCACCTCCACTTACGAGGGCATCGCCGATTGAACGCGGATCTTCTACGCCGGAAACGTGAATGCAGTCACAGGCTAACGCGATCGTAAAAGGCTGAATCGTCAATAACGCGGACGGCCCAACACTTCTTGGAGGCTGATTCTGCTAACATTTCCGTGGTCCATATAAGACAGTAGTCATCGAGGAAGACATGCGCTCGGTCAGCGATTTGACGATAGATTTTTTTCTTCCGCGCGCGCGCATGAGCGAAATTGCCGCGACCGGACATGCGACCTACGCGAATGCCAAACCATACCCGCATATCGTACTGGATAATTTTTTTGACCCCGAGATCGTCGATGGCATCCTCGAGGAATTTCCGAAACCGGATGCCATTCGGTGGCAGCGCTTTGATAACGCGCAGGAAATCAAGCTGGCATCGGCCGCCGACGCCTCTTTCGGACCATTGACCAGGCTGTTCCTGTACCATTTGAATTCCATAACATTTTTGGAATTTTTGAGTCAAGTCACGGGAATCGATAACTTGATACCGGATCCCAGGTTCGAGGGCGGCGGCCTTCATCAAATCGTTCGAGGCGGCAAACTCGGCGTGCATGCCGATTTCAATAAACATTCGGTATACGGTCTCGACCGCAGGTTGAATCTGCTCTTGTATTTGAATAAAAACTGGCGCGAGGAATACGGCGGACATCTACAACTTTGGGACAAGGATATTACTCAGTGCGAAGCCAAGGTTGCACCACTGTTCAACCGAGTCATGATCTTCAGTACGACTGATTTCACCTATCACGGTCATCCCGATCCGTTGCAATGTCCCGAAGGAATGACCCGCAAATCGCTCGCCCTGTACTATTTCACGAATGGTAGACCCGCAGAGGAAATCACCGGGAACCACTCGACGATTTTTCGAGCGCGCGGACCGGAAGATATGCGATTGACGCCTGCGCAGCGTGCGCGGAAGCTTGCACACGATCTCGTGCCGCCCATCATCATGCGTCAACTCAGTCGAGCTCGTAAGTCCTAGATGACTTGTCCTCCTGCCGATCGAAGCCGAGAGGCATCGTGCTCATTGTAAATTGTATCCTGCAGAATGACGGGTGGAGCCCGATCCATCATTTGGTCGCGCTAGCATCCAGACTGCTCGACGCCGAAGTGATCACGGTTCGCAAGGATGATCCGTCTTTCTTTGACAAGCTGTCCTCCATCGTTAAGGGAAGGGGCGATCGAGAACCCGGCCAAGAATCCTGCCTGCTGATCTGCGCGGGACCTGCCGATTTGCTCAAACTGCTGACGATCGACGGTTGGCGCGGACGATTCAAATTCTTGGCCGCATGGATCATCGACTCTTTTTGGGTCGACCACATCCCCACTTCAATCCGCCTATCGAAGCCCTTCGACCATTTTTTTATTACATCACTGGAGGATTTGGACCAATGGCGGAAAATCACCGGAACGCCGACGACTTGGCTGCCCTGGGGCACCGACGCATTGAGCCTCGGCAGCTGCGCCCCGGATCGCGAGTGGGATGTCACTCGTGTCGGGCGGCAGCCTCCCGAATGGCAAGATGATGTATCGACTGCGCAGGCGGCCGGCTTGCTTGGCATAACCTACCGCGGGCGGGTGCGAAGCGACGGATTGACGGCATTGCAGAATCAAGAACTGATAATGCGGGTATACGGGAACTCCAAATACCTTTTAGCCTTTTCCAATACGGCTAACCCCGAGCTCTACACGCATCCGACGAGGCAATATCTGACCGGGCGATGGGTGGACGCGCTGGCATCAGGGGCCATAGTTGCCGGCATATGCCCGATAAGCCCCGATGTCGATCAGTTGCTGTGGCAAGGAGCCACTCTCGAACTCGCCAGTGTCCGCCGCGACGAAGGACTCGAAATTATAGCCGGCGCCCTTCAGCGTTGGACCCCGCAAAAAGCCGCCCTAAACAATGTCATGGCGCTCGAGAGACTCGATTGGCGATGGCGCCTGAAGACGATTGCTGATGTCTTTTCTGCCGATACTCCCGCTTTGCGGGCCGACATCGAACGATTGACCGCGCTAGCCGAGGAGCGGCGACTTTCGGCGCTTTAACGCCAGAAGTGCGAGACCCCAAGCCCCAACAAAACTCCGAGGCAGACGAATAACAGAGAGCGCGATTCGGCTGCGACCGAGAAGATTCGGTGTTTGATTAGACCGATCCAAATGACCACCAGAGGCGGCAATTCCGACAAAGCTACCGCCCAAATCACCCCGTGGATTCCCGAAAGCGACCAGCCGACGGGAATCGCGGCAAAGATCGCGATCGTGCGGCTCAGGTTCTCCGCAAAAGAGTATTTCGGGTGTCCGAGCGCCATGAGACACGACTCGCCGTTGGAGACGCTCGCGACAATAATCAACCGGATGGACAATACCTGCAGCATCCAGCCTGCATCGTGGTAACGCCGATCGTACAATAGCCCCACAATTTGGCCGCCGAGAACCATCATCGCCGCAATAGGCAATATCATCCCGGCGTCAACCGCGAGTCGGGTACGTAGCACTACCTGCCGCAGCCTCCCGGTCCCTTCTTGAACCACTCTGCTATAGACGGGAAACAGCACGTCCGTATTAATCTTGAGGACGATCGTCTGCACAGCGCCGCTCAAAACCGTGGCGGTACCGTAAACACCGAGATGAATCATGTCGAGATATCGACCAAGCATAAACCGATCGCTTTGAGTCGAAAGGAAGTAGACCACGCTGCTCAGATAGATCCATTTTCCGAAAGTCATGAATGTGTCGAGCGCCGATGGATCCCACCGGAACCTGTTGCGGATGCCCGGCAGGTAGAAGTGGCTCGCGAGAACGAGAAAAATCTGTCCGACTACCGCACCTCCCACGATCGACCAAACATTGGGAAAAAAGTACGCCCAAATGATCAGCACCACGAACGTCACGGTCTCGTTGGATAGATCAAGGACCGCCAATCGCTTGAAGTCCATGTGCCGCCGGCGCGTATACATCGCCGTGGATACGAAGCCGTGGATGAGCGCAGTCAGCCCGGTGACGGGCAGGAGTTTGGCGAGAGCCGGCTGATGATAAATGGCCGCCACGGGGTAGGCGACCAAACACGATACCACCCAAAGCAATACACCCCGGAACACGTTGGTCGTGAAGGCAGTATTAAGAAAATCGGGCTCGTCCCCCCGCTTGTCGCGAATAATCGCCGCGGTTATTCCGGTATCCGCGAACATCTGCAGGCCATAAAGAACGGCCCACACCAAAGTCATCAGGCCATAGATTTCGGGAAACAGCAGGCGCGTCATGATTAGACTTCTCGCCATGCGGATCAGTAGCACGCCGCCATGGCCGGCCAGCGTCCATATCGATCCTTTGATGGCGAGAGCCTTCAGCGATGATTTTTTTGTGCTGTTCAACGTCATCCAGGCGGCCGGCGTGTGTCGCGGGCTACAGATAGACCCGATGCCGGTGGCACCAGCGGATAAAGACATAGATCGCCCAAACCCGAGACCAGTACATACCCGGTGCGCCGTCGAGGAATGCCTGCCACAGCCGGGAAACCGCTTCCGGATCGAGTCCCGTCGGTTTGATGGCGTCAGGATCTCGCATGATCCCGTCGATCTTTTTGCCGAGGCCGCTTCTTAGCCAGCGGTCGTACGGCAGAACGAAACCCGCCTTGGGCCGGTCGAACAGCCGCAAATCCAAACCTGCCAACCCGATCCGGCGGAGGATGGCTTTTTTGCCGACGGGTGCGAATCGATTTGAAATGGGCAGGCGTTCGACATTCTCGATCAGCACCTGATCGACGAGCGGCAAGCGTATTTCAATCGACGCCGACATGCTCGCCGCATCCGTATCACGCAACAAGCGCTCGCCCAGGAATAGGCTGCGTTCGAATAGGCCGATTGCAGGCAGGATTTCGCTCGGATCCATCGCGGAACGTAGACGGTCTTTCATTGCGCCGGGCAGCCCATCCGTGAAAGTACGATCAACTCTGCCTCCGAGCAATTGGTGTTGCGAGGCTGGTACGAACAGCGCGTAGGCCAGTTGATACAGCGCCAATAGATCCTCGCCGTGCGCCACCATGTCCGGCAGCTTCGCCCAACGAGTTTGCGGAGGAAATGCGCCTCTGGATGGCTGCATAGCAGATGCCACGGCTCGGCCCATCGCGATGCGCAGCCCGTCCGGAATCCAACGTGTCGAGCGCATCCACTTCATGAATTTCGGCAGGTCTTGAAACGACGCATATCCGCCGAATAGCTCGTCACCGCCGCTGCCGACGAGAGCGACCTTGAATCCGGCTTCTCGGACCGCGTGCGACATGTAGTACGAATTCAATCCGTCAAAAGTCGGCTGATCCAGGCTGTCCAGAGCCGCATCGAGTTGTGCGACGAAGTGCGCTTCGGTCAGCACTAGTTCTTGGTGCTTGGTGCCAATGGCGTCGGCGACGCTCCGGGCTATTTGTCCTTCGCTGAACTCCTCTTCGTCGAAATTAAGAGTAAAGGTGCTGATGCGGCCGGCTGCGGTTTTTTGCGCGAGATTCGCGACCGCGGAAGAATCTATGCCGCCGGACAGAAACACGCCCAAGGGAACGTCGCTGGCGAGATGCACACGTACAGACTCCTGCAATACGTGCGCCATCTCCTCCTCTTGAATGGGCGTACTCCGCCCGCCTCGCGGCGCAACCCAATACGTCTCTCGACCCCTTTCCGCACCGCGAATGTCGTATATACGAAGCTCGCCTGGCATAACCGATTCGATCTGACGGACTGCGGTATGCGGCGCTACCATAAATCCATTCCAAACGATCGATGCCGCTGCCAGCGGATTGAGCTTCGGCGCAGCGATCAATCCACTCGCGAGAATGGCGCGCACTTCGGATGCGAATGCGAGAGACCATGTCCCGTTCGGCTCGCTATTCTGAGCGATGTAAAGCGGTTTGATGCCGAGCGGGTCGCGCGCAATCAATAGCGACCGATCATTGACGTTCCACAATGCGAAAGCAAACATTCCGCGCAGGGTTTTGACGGCGCGTCGCCCGTCCAAGCTTAGCGCACGCAGCATAACTGCCGTGTCGCCGGTTGATTGAAAATTGTGCCCGGCCGAATTCAGGTGCTGCCGCAGTTCGATGTAGTTGTAGATTTCGCCGTTTAGTACGATCACGTCCCCGGTGGTCGGGTCCACCATAGGCTGCGACGCAGCATCCGATAGATCGAGGATCGACAATCGGCGATGGGAGAGCATGGCGCCCCAACCCTCGGCGTCAGAGGATGATTCCCAGAAGCCCTCCCCATCGGGTCCTCTGTGAGAGAGCGCGATGTTCATACGCCTCAATGCGGTTCGATTTTTTTCGTTGACGCGCCCGATGAGGCCGGCTATTCCACACATATCATCATCTCATCAACGACTTCGTGGCATTCTCGACTATGGGGATGTCGGGGCAATTCCGTGTCAGCTCATCGATCGCACGGCGCTTCCCGACGAACAGAGCGCGCATCTGATAGCGACGCAAAAATGTTCGGAAGTTCAAATTCTCGTATCTCGGTTTTCGCAATGAGGCGCTTTTGAGCCAGCCCCATAGGATTGCCAGGCTCCCCAGCACATACGGCTTTTCGTTGACCCGCGACAGAGCGCTTGCCGCCAGATACAAAAATCCGGTGCCCATGAAATATTGCCCGTAGCCATGGCGCATGCGACCCGTGTAGATGCTCTGCTGACTGGAACCCATCGGGCGCAAATGAACAAAACGAAGGTCAGGATCGTCCCAACTGCAAGCAATCCAGCCGCGCATGCGGCACAGATGGCAATCGATGCCATCCCACATTACCTCACGCACGAAACCGCCGATCTCTTCGAAGCGATTCATGCGATAAAATTTCGTCATCCCAAGGGATGTATCGTCGCCGTGCCGCTCATTGATCAAACCGCCGTCCCCGTTGATGTATGATTTTCCGCTGCACGTGGCGATTCGAGAATCCGAATTCATGCGCTGAATTAAGATTTCGAAGTAACGAGGCGGCAGGTGAAGATCCAAATCGAGCTTGCAGACGAAATCGTACTCGCCGCGATCAATGGTTTCATATCCGGAATAAAATGCGTCCACAACGCCAGGGCCCACGGCCCGATGACCCCGGTCGGCCCGCGTGACGATCGATATCCACTCATGTCGCGCCGCGTACCCGGCCAAGATTGCCGGTGTCTCGTCCGTGGAGCCATCATCCACGATGACCCATTTCGTCGGCCTCAACGACTGCTGTATGACGCTGTCAAGCGTTTGCCGCATGAATACTGCTTCATTGCGGCACGGCGAAATCAATACATAGCGGCTATTAAGAGGCATATTTAGACCAGAATCTTTGATTGAACGAGCAAATATGCCATCTTCGGCAGAATTCTTCCGTGACCGCCTTATCGTCCGTGAAGCTGCTGTCGTCGCAATCCCGCGTTCTGCGGCCGAACAAGCCCTGCCCGCCCCGAAATATGAAAGGAGTCACCTCAGCGCCGGAGGATCTTCGCGGGGATACCGACGGCAGTCGCGCCGGACGGAACATCGAGTAAAACCACCGCATTGGCGCCGATCTTGGCGTGCTTCCCGACTCTCAATCGCCCGATTATCTTCGCGCCGGCGCCGACGTCCACGTGGCCTTCCAATGTGGGAACGCCGCCCCCCGCTTCGCCGATTGTGACCTGCTGAAAAAGTAGACAATTCGGCCCTACCTCGGCATCTGGGTGAATCACGATGCCGTTCGGATGAGGCAGCAGCAAACCCCCGCCGATTTTGCAATTCAGAGGAATATCGGCTCCTGTGACCAAAGTCCACCAGCGATGACGGAGGACTGCCACCCTGCGCCGCCATCCGGCAGCGATACCTGTGGATCTCGACAGACTCTGATAGTCGCGCAGAGTTGCCAGGAGAGACCGGGACGGCGCCCATTCGAAAGAACCTTTTCTCTCGCGTGACCAGTCGGGGACATCGGCAGATACCCCGGGTTTCTTCGTCTCGTCGGGAGCAATGGCATTCGACGGCGCTGGATCATGGCCCGGGACATTCATCCCGCTGAGCATCCTCGTTTATCGAATGGGCGGCGGCGAAATCCATTTGTATAGATCGACACCGCGCCAATTATACATAAATAAGCTCTCCGAAGGTCGGTGCTTCCAAGCGGTTGCCGCCCGAGGATGGGACAGGTCCAAACGCATCGGACATTCATCGACGCAGGCTGAAATCGACCGCTCGGATGATTCGGCGCGCCGCGAAAGAATGGTTTATTCTCTCCCCGCTCAGCGGGGTCGCAGCACGGTACTTATTATTATGCATATCGTATTTTGGTCGCCAGCGTGGCCTTTGGAAAAATTCCACAATGGAATCGTTACCTACGTCCATTGGATGAAGCTCGAACTTGAGCGGCAAGGACATCGGGTGTCGATATTTACAAATGAACTTCACCCTTCGGCATCGGACCCTCGAGTGCATGAGGTTAGGCCTTCGACATGGGACAAACTCCTGCGGCGAATTCCGAGTCGTCGCCGAACGAGAGAAGACGAAGTTTTCGGGGCTTCTTCGCTCATTGCGTCTGCGATAAACCAGCTCCATCGCCGCGATCCTATCGATGTCGTCGAAATGGAGGAATCCTTCGGTTGGTGCGCGGACGTTGCGAAGCGGACCTCACTGCCCGTGGTGGTCAAGCTGCACGGCCCGGCGTTTTTGTCAATGCTCGGTGAGGAACTCGAGACTCCCTTCGGGCGCGAAAAGGTTGAACGCGAGGGGATCGCACTTCGCTCGGCCGCGGCCATCATTTCTCCGTGTCAATCGACTTTAGATCAAACGATTGCGCGATATGCATTGAGGCCCAAGCTGCAGCGGCATATCGTCAATCCGATGACCCTTAGTAAAGAGGCGCCGATATGGAAGCTTAATTCGAGCGATCGAAATACGATCCTCTTCGTAGGCCGCTTCGATCTTCGAAAAGGCGGCGATATCGTATTACGGGCTTTCTCGCAAATATCGGCTGGTGGGCGCCGCATCAAACTGATATTTGCCGGACCGGACGTCGGGATACCGGGTACGGACGGGAATCGAGTCCATTTTGAAGCCTTTCGGGATTCGCTTTTCCCGTCGGATCAAAGAGGGCAGATCGATTTTCGGGGGCGTGTTTCGAATCACGAAATTGCCCAGTTGCGAACCCAGGCGATGGTCACCCTCGTCGCATCCCGCTGGGAGAATCAGGGCTACACACTTTTGGAAGCGATGCTTCAAGGCTGTCCCGTGGTCAGCAGCGATGCCGGCGGATGCCCGGAAAGCGTGTTCGATGGGAAGACGGGCTTGCTGGCCAAGTCCGAAAATGTTGCCTCGTTCGCGGCGAAGCTGACTTCGCTTCTCGACGATCCGGGAAAAGCCGCGGCACTGGGTGACGCAGCACGTCGTCACGTAGTGGCGGTGCACCCGGCGTCCAAGGTGGCCGCGGACTCGCTCGAAGTATATGGGCAGGTTATTGCTAGCCACGGACGTTCGACCTGAGTTTAACGCTCGGACTTATGGAACCACCCGGCTCAGCACCGGAGAGATCGAGCGCCCGTAGCTTCGGATCCCGTTGCCACGAACGCCCGAGATACGCGTAGGCGGCCGCGAGTCCGGCGAGTGCGTAGAACATTTTCTCCGGGCCGCCGCCGAAGCTTCCATTTTCAAACAGCACCAGCATCGTGACGATGCAAGAGACCAAACTTGCACCTAGCAAGCCGAAGTCCGGATCGACTTGCATGGACTTGCGGCTGAGTGACCATGCTTTGAATGCTGCGATGAAAATGAACAACAGAAACAGAGTCAGGCCGACGAAGCCGTCGTCCAGTAGAATTCCCACATAAGTATTCACGATGTCGACAATCCCTTGACCTTGACGCAGATCCTGCATTTTTAGTATCGCCGATTGATCTCCCCACATCGGACTTTCTTGAATGATTTCCCAAGACCGCGCCAGTAAACGCTGTCTGTAAACTACATTGTAGTTGTCTACTTGGCCGCCCAGAAAAGGCAAGACGCTGACGATGCGATCTCCTAACGGTGAAAGATAGACTAGTACCCCGATCGCCATTGCCGCGACGCTCGCTTTGAGCAGCTTTGAAAACGCGCGGGGACGTAGTGCGGCAAAAATGAAGTAAACGAGCACTCCTCCAATCCACGCCCCGCGTGTGTAGGCCGCTATGAGTCCACTCCAGATGAGGGCCGTAACTCCCACTCTCGAGCGTTTGACGGACACGCGAGTTTGGAGGTACAGCCATAGACCGACGCCGACCACGAGCAAATATCCCAAGGCCATGGAATGGCCCGTGGACGCCATTGCCCGGAGGCTGGCACCGCGCGCCACGTACAACGAGAATGAAATCGCATAGCCCCAACGCTCGGCCATTTCGCCATACAACAACCAGCCTCGGGCGCTCTCAAAGACGGCGATTGCCGACAGCAATGCGCACGAGAGGCAAAAAGAAGCCATGGTGTCGGCCAATAGCCGGCGGCTGGAGTCGGCTCGGCTAATCGAGTAGTAGGGAACGTAAATACTGAAAAAGAAAACAAAGCCTCGACGCAGACTCTCGGTTACGGAACCAGGATAGAGACCGCCGTCCGGCGTTTGCGAATGAACGTAGAGTATCGCGGTCAAGACACCGTAGGCCAACAGGCAGAAATCCATGAGATCGAATCCGTGAACTTGCGCCTTATTCTTCGACCGCGTCATCCGCAGTGCGGCCGGCGCCATGACGCAAAACGACAGCAACAATTGGTTGTTGGTGATGAATAGGTACGGCATTCCGATCATCGGAACCGGGACGTCGATGGGCGGAATCACATTGAGTAGAATCAGGTAGAGGGCGCTCGGATTGGAGTCCTTGCGGCCTGCGATCGCCAAAATCGGGATTGCTACGAACGCGAATAGCCAGAAGTTGGGGCTGAGAAACGCAACCGCTGTGAGCGCATACCAAACGCTGCGGCGGCGGGAGAAATCGGCGGGCGTGCTGAATAACAGCGCAATCGGTTTCGCCAACCAGAAAACGATAGCGCCAATGATCGAGACCAAGATCAATTCTTTGAGACTGAGGAACATTGGCTGGACTGAGAACTCTTGATATCCGCTTTCGGTTGGACGGGGATTGTAGTGCGAAATGGCTCTCGCTCGGAATAGCGTTGGGTGGTAGTGTCCTCATGGTCGATTGCCCGGGGGCGGCACGTCGCCATGGTCACAGGGTCGGACGCCGGAACCACTTATATGATTGCATCATTTCGCTCATGTCGTCGTAATCCACTGCTCGTTTTAGCGGGCAATTCAGGCTTGTCGTTCATGTGCGCAATGGCCTCCGCTTTGTCGGGGTGTGGAGCGTCCGGGGAGGTCCCTGGTTCGGGACTAGGGACCAATGTCGCCCCTGCGATGCGCCCCACGGTCACGATAAGCTCAAATCGCGGCAGTGTTCCGAGTGGCGGGATCACGACGCTCGTCTGGTCGTCGGCCGGCGCGACTGAGTGCAGGGCCTCTGGGGCATGGGCCGGACCCGTGCCGGTGAGTGGCATGCAGAGCACCGGCTCGCTTGCGGCAAATGCGACCTTTTCACTTAAATGCTCAGGCCCTGGGGGAAGCGTCGACGATTCGACTACGGTTACGATCAGCCGGCCCGAGAACGCCCCAATTGGCATTCCCGCAGGTGCGAACTGCTCTGCAACTAAGGGTTCCCTGGATTTGAAAGCAGGAGTGATTCGCACTGCCGGCATATCGCCCTTTTTGGTGTTCTTCGATGCCACCGGCACGACCGACTCCTCGGTGGGCAGCAAGACGACGACCTTCCAGGACGTCGCCTATACCTGGAATTTCGGCGACAGCGGCGCTT
>Ga0182030_10024745_pt1 | contig 10997 bp, 13 predicted proteins | sample 812S3MmetaG_FD_121299 | JGI IMG/M metagenome (GOLD analysis project Ga0182030, IMG submission 121299) | Permafrost microbial communities from Stordalen Mire, Sweden - 812S3M metaG (Illumina Assembly) | ecosystem: Environmental > Terrestrial > Soil > Wetlands > Permafrost | place: Sweden... | reverse complement strand
CGCTGCCCGGCGCCTTGGAGAAGAATTCGGGCAGTCGCCGGGCGTCGTCCACCGGGATCACCTTGCGCGCCTTGCCGTCCTCGCCGACCCGCTCCAGCACCATCAGGTCGGGGTGCGAATGGGCGATGACCTGGCGGCTGACCGGATGGTCCGGGCTCGAACCCAGCAGGCCATAGGACGGATCGGGCCGCGCGCCCAACAGGCGCCGCGCCGCGCGATATGCGAAAGTCGCCTTGCCGACGCCCTCGGGCCCGCAGAGAAGCCAGGCGTGGTGCAGCCGGCCGCGCTCCAGGGCGTCCAGGAACGGCCGCTCGACCGCCTCGCCATGGTCGTAGGCGAAGACCTCACGGGGATGCGCCAGCTCGATCGGATCAGCCACGGTCGAACGGGCCCCAGCGCGCGTCGAGCTCGGCCCAGACGGCGGCGGCGACCCCATCCGGGGTTTGGCTGGCGTCGACCACGCGGCAGCGCTGCGGTTCGCGCACCGCGATGTCCAGGAAGGCGGCGCGCAGGCGCTCATGGAACGCCTCCCCCTTGGCCTCGAAACGCCCCTCGTGCGCGCCGCGCCCCGCCGCGCGCGCCAGACCGGCCCGCACCGGCAGGTCGAGGATCAAGGTCAGGTCCGGGACCAGGTCGCCCACCACGTCGGCCTCCAGGGCCTGCAGCAGGCCGGCCGGCGCGCCGCCGGCGGCGCCCTGATAGGCGCGGGTGGAGTCGTAGAACCGGTCGCAGGCCACCCACGCCCCGCGCTCCAGCGCCGGCGCGATCACCCGCTCGATGTGGTCCCGGCGCGCGGCGTACATCAAGAGGGTCTCGCTGATCGGCGACCAACGCTCGACCGGCCCGTCGACCAGCAGCGCGCGGATGGCCTCGGCGCCGGGCGAACCGCCCGGCTCGCGGGTGACCACCACCTCGCCATGACCGCGCAGACGCTCGGCCAGACGGCGAACCTGGGTGGACTTGCCGGCCCCCTCGCCTCCCTCGAATGATATGAACCGGCCGCGCGTCACGGGCGTCACATTGGACGGTTCGCGGTCCGGCGCAAGCCCGGGCGCGAACGGAACCGTCGGTTCAGAACGGCTTCAGCACCCGCGCGGCGGTGAAGCCGGCTTCGTTGAAGCGAAGCTGGGCGGCGAGGGCGTCGTCCTCATCCAGAAAGCCGCCGAGAACCACGCGGTAGAGGGTGGCGCCCTGCCGCTCGGTGGGCTCGATCATGTAGCGGACCCCGTCGCCGAGCTGGGCCGCGGCCTGGCGGGCGTCCTCGCGGCTGGGATAGGCGCCGACCTCGACGCGGTAGTCCGCCTCGACGGCCGCCGGCGCGTCCGCCTCGGGCGCGGCGCTCAGCTCCGGCTCCGCCGCCGGCGGCGCGATCACCGCGCGGCGGGGCGTCAGCTGGGCCTGCATCACGCCCTCGGCGCCCAGGGGCGGAGCCGGGCTGATATAACGCACCCGCACCCGGGCGACGCCCTGGCGGTCGAAGCCCAGCTTCTCCGCCGCGCCCCGCGACAGGTCGATCAGGCGGCCGTCGACGAAGGGGCCCCGGTCGTTCAGCCGCACGCGAACGCGCCGGCCGTTGGCCAGATTGGTCACCTCGACGACGCTCGGCAGCGGCAGGGTCTTGTGGGGCGCTGACAGGCCGTACGGATCGAACCGTTCCCCATCGGCGGTGCGGCCGGCCTGTTCGGCGCCGTACCACGAGGCCATGCCCACCTCGTCATAGTCGGGCTGGGCCTTGGGATAGTACCAGCGTCCGTGGATCTCATACGGCCTGTCCGTGCCGTGCTGGCCGGACCCCTGAGGAGCGGACGCCTGCGGGGCGGGACCGCCCTGCCCCGGCTCGCGGATCGCATAGCGCGGCGTGGGCCCGGCGCAAGCTGCCAGGGTCCCGGCGGCCGCAAGGGCGAACAGGCCCGCGCGCGCGCGCCGTCTCGGCGATCGAGGCTGAGCCAACCGGTCCATCGCACCCTCCGGCCGCCCAAGCGGCGGCGGACATCAGGGTTAAGATGATCGAAAGGCTTTGCGTTTGGGTTAAGCGGCGGCTGGAGAGCGCGCACGGCGCCTGATATGAGGCGCGCAAGGACGGGTGGCCGAGTGGTTTAAGGCAGCGGTCTTGAAAACCGCCGTGGGTGCAAGCCCACCGTGGGTTCGAATCCCACCCCGTCCGCCAGCCCCTTCAAGGGTTTGCGCTACGATGCGGCAACCGTCTCCAAAGAGTTGTCCGCTGTGGTTGTGCCGACTTTTGTGCCAAGCTTCGCCACACCGGCGTGGAGATTTTCGGTCAGAAGGTGGGCGTAGCGCATGGTCATCGTGATCGAACGGTGGCCGAGGATCGCTTGAAGGACAGCAAGGTCGCCGGTCTGTTGAAGGAAGACGCTGGCGAAACGGTGCCGCAGATCGTGGCAACGGAACGCCACCTTCGCCCTCTTAGCAATGTCGCGGAATCTGTTCGGGAACTGGGTGAAGCGTTCACCGTCATGGTGCCAAAAGACATAGGGCGATGTGATGTGCCGAGGTGTGCCGGAAATCGTGCCGAGCGCATCATCGCTCATTGGCACGACGCGGGGCGACGAGGTTTTGGTTTTGGTCAATCGGACTTCCCGTCGTTTGAGATCGACCTGTGACCACTCCAAGGAGCACACCTCTTCCTGACGCATTCCAGTCTCGGAAAGGAATCGGATCATGCGCCCAGCCGGGACAGACGCATGGGCGACCAGTCGATCAATCTCCGCGTCGGTTGGATAAGATGTGCGCGGCGGCGCCTCCCGAAGGTGCCGCTTGCCGTAGACCTTGACTGGGTTGGTCTCGATGAAATCCCAAGTGATCGCGCTGGTGAACAGGCAACTGAGCGTCGCCAGATCGCGCCGGATCGTGGCATTCGTGGCCCCGCCTCGCTTCCGACCCGCCACATAGTCGGACAACTTCGTCTTGTTGATCTCGTCGATATGAAGCCTACCGAAGGTAGGTTGAAGCTGCCTAAGCGATACCCGGTATCGCCGCTGAGTGCTGGGTTTCAGCGTCGGGAAATATTCTGAGACGAATCGCTCGGACGATTCCTGAAAAGTTCGGCGTTGGCGCCCGCCACGATCCAGTTTGCGACGCTCTTCCATGGCATGTGCGAGGAACTGCTGTGCCGTAGCCTTCGACGTGGTGCGAGCGGATTGGCGGACTTCCTGCCCCGCGTATGTAAAGCGAATCCAATAGCTACCGCCGCGTTTATAGACGCACGCCAAATCTTTCTCCCGCTCTTATGAATCCTTCAACTTCTCATGGAACGTAGAAGCGTCAACAAAAAACCGGTGCCCACTCCCCTCGCCGGTTGTCATCGGCCCGTGATAGAGCGACGGTCTGGGTATGACCGTGACGCTGCCGCCGGAGGCTCGATGGTAGACATTCCGTTCTTGAAGCGCATGTGGCCAACAAAACGGCAATCGAAGGCTCCGGTCACCCCCCTTAGCGACGACGGTATCGAGCAATGGGAGCAGTTCGCCGGGCAGGGCAACTCGCCACGCCTTCTCGAACAGAAGGCAACGGTCATTGCGGAACTGATTAGGATGAGTGCCGACCTTCCATTTGACTTGGCAGAATCGTTTCAGGAAGAAACTCCGAGTATAAAGTTGAATGTGGAGCAAAAACACAGATCAAGATTGGAGGCAGTAGCGTTCGCGCTTCGTATAGTAGACGAGCTATCCAGTCTTTGCCTAAGCGGAGATCAAAGAAACATCCTGATGACCGCCATTGAGTCGATCTTAGCCGAAACGTTTTGTAATGATATATTTCTTCCAGATCAGTTCGACGCGTTTATACAAGAAAAATACGAAGATTATGGATCGTATAAACGGTGGTCAGATACCGATCCGGGAACGGGGATCACGTTGTTTTGGGAATACGAGAGACGGCAAGCCCACATCATCGGTATTGGTAAAAGCGCACTGTATAATACGATGTTAGGAGCACTCCTCGCGGAGCAGATTAATCGCTGGGGGATTCGAAATCTCTTGAGTCCTTAACCAGACAATGGAGAAAATATACATGGACAAGCTATGCGTTCGGGTGGGAACGCTTGATGATATCGGAGGCGTTCTTTCTCTTCTTTTTGAGGTGGCGCCAGAGATACCCCTTCACGTCGATAATCAAGAACGACGTGATGCGGTCAGTCAGATGGTTCACGATACCATTGCCGAAGCAATATCATGGGTAGCAACCGATACACTTGATGATATTGTAGGATTTATATTGGCGGTTCGGGATAGATACGAGCGATTCCAGAATGATGACGGATTGATCGAGCTAAAATATATTGGAGTATCGGAGCGAGAACGAGGTCGTGGAGTTTGTTCTCTTCTGATTGCCCAGATGAAAGCCGCAAAAGTGCCTCTAACTGCCACCGTTAAGAATGACAATAAATCAGGCATGGCCGCGCGGTTGGAACATTCGGGTTTTCAGTTTTGGGCCGATAGTCCGGTAAGTTGTGAACGCAAGTTCAAGTGGTCACCGAAGGAGGCCGCTAACACCCCATCCTCGGCCACCGTTCCATCACGATGACCATGCGCTACGCCCACCTGCTGACCGACAATCTCCATGCCGGGGTCGCCAAGCTCCGCACAAAAGTCGGCACAACCACAGCGGACTACGCTTTGAAGACGGTTGCCGCATCGTAGCCAAAACCCTTGAGGGGGCTGGCGGACGGGGTGGGATTCGAACCCACGGTGGGCTCACACCCACGGCGGTTTTCAAGACCTATCATGACCCGGCGCTTCAATGGTCATCTGACCAAGAAGCGTTAGGCAGCAATGGGTTGAGGCTGTTTTGTCCACTGTGCGCCGGAGGCGGCTATTTCGATGGACTCGGCACAGGTGAAAAGGCGTTCCGCAGGCCGGTGATCGCGGTGTATGCGGCGGCGAATTCGCGGTGCTTGGCCTCGGTGGCGAACGACACCTCGATCAGGTCGAACCACGCAGCCGGGGACGGGCAGTTCTCCAACAACATCCGCTCGCACTCCGGTCGATCCTCGTCCTCGACCCAGACCTCGTGGTCTTCCAGCAGCGAGTGGCCGTGGATGTCGGTCGGTCGGTGCGTGAACACGGCGCGCAGATATATCGCGGCGGTGAGGCTCGATAGGACGACGAGGGATGCGCTGAGGCGGCTCCACCCCAACTCGGTCTCCTCGTCGCCCCCACCCGCCTCGGCAGGCGATAGACCGAGGCCATCAATCCGACATTGACCCCGGCCGCCAGGAAACGGGCCTGGCCCGCCGCCAGGCGGATGTCGCAGCAGAGCGCCAGTTCCAGCCCACCGCCCACGGCGTGGCCGTTGATCGCGCCGACGACCGGGACCCTCAGGCCCTCGAGCCTGTCCAGCATGCGCCCGAACTGCCCCAGGCTGGCTTGGTCGTCGTCGCCCCTCGCCGCGGCTTCGCCCAGATCGTCGCCCGAGCAGAACCCCTTGCCGCGTCCAGTCAGGACGACGGCTCGGACGGAATGATCGGCTTCGATCGCGTCGAGTTCGGCTTCGAGCCGGCGCCTCAGCGCGTCCGCCAGCGCGTTGCTGGGCGGATTGTCGATCTCGAGCAGTACGACGGCCTCGCAGGGCCGGCTGACATGGATCTGACCGTTCACGCCTGCGCATCCGCCATCAGGATCGTTCCACTCCGCATCAGAGCGTCGATCGCGCCGGCCGTCAGGCCAGCCTCGATGAGCACCTCCCGCGTGTGCTCCCCGATCCCTGGGGCGCCGCGCAGGACCCTGACCGGCGTGCTTGAAAGTCCGACGGGCGTTCGGGGATAGCGCCGGTCGCCGACCTGGGCCAGATAGCCGCGCGCGCCAAGGTGCGGATCGGCCAGGGCCTCGGCCATGTCGTTGACCGGCCCGCACGGCACACCCCTGGCGGTGATCTTCTCCGCCCAGGCCTGGGTTCCGTCCTCGGCGAGGATCGCCTCAAGCCGGGTCTGCAGCGCGTCGCGGTTCGTCAGGCGCAGATGGGGCGTCGCGAACAAAGGGTCGGTCTCGAGCTGGGGCGCCGCGAGCGCGGCGCAAAGCCGCCCCCAGAGCTTCTGGTTGTTGACGCCGATCACGAGGAAGCCGTCGCGGGTCTTCATGGCTTCGTACGGCGCGGCCAGCCGATGCCGCGACCCGTTGGGCCGGGCGACCTGGCCCGTGGTGAGCGCCGTCCCCGCCTCCCACACCGTATGGGCCATGGCCGATTCCAGCAGCGTGGCCTCCACATGCTGGCCATCGCCCGTCGCATGGCGATGGTTCAGGGCCGCGAGCACCCCGACGGCGGCATAGACGCCGGCCGTCACGTCCGCCAGGGGAACGCCCGCCGCGACCGGCCGTTCGGCGCCGGGCGCGCCGGTGAAGCTCATGATCCCGCTCATGGCCTGGGCGATCAGGTCGAGGCCGCCGCGGTCACGGTAGGGGCCGTCATGGCCGAACCCGGAGACCGAAGCGTAGATCAGGCGGGGATTGACCCCGCGGAGCGCTTCACATCCGAGCCCCGCCTTGTCCAGCACGCCCGGACGATAGTTCTCCACGAATACGTCCGCGTCCCGCGCCAGCCCGCGCACCACCTCGGCGCCCGCCGGCGAGGTGATGTCGATCGCGATCGCCCGCTTGTTGCGGTTGACGAAATCGAAGGGCCGGAAGCGGCTGCCGGGCCGCCCGCGCGTCGCCTCGCCCTGCAGCGGCTCGATCTTGACGACGTCCGCGCCCAGGTCCGCGAGGATCAGCGAGCACCAGGCGCCGGCCAGCACATGCGTGCAGTCGAGCACCTTGAGGCCATGGAGCGCACCGGTCATATCGCCTCCTTTGTACCATATTGCGGCACAACATGTTCTTTGATATGGCACGATGCCAGTGAGCTGGATCGAGGTCAAGCCGCGCATGGACAGCGTAAAAACCGCACTTAAGGTGCTGGAGCAGGTCGGGGCCGCCGGACAGGCGGGGGTGAGCGAGCTGGCGCGGACGGTCGGCGAGCCGAAGTCGACCATCCAACGCGGCCTTGTCACCCTGCACGAGGCCGGTTGGATCAGACCGGTCGATCTGCGGGGGCGCCGGCGCTGGACCCTATCCACCAAGGTCCTGGCCCTGGCCCGCCGGTTTCAGCCCGCGCTGCGCCTGCGCGAGCACGCCTTGCCGGTGATGGAGGACCTGCGAAGCCTGACGCGCGAGACCATCCACCTGATGCTGCGCGAGGGGGATCGGGTGGTGCTGATCGAGCGGTTGGACTCGCCGCAGACGCTGCGCACGGTCCGCCAGCTCGGCTCCAGCGCGCCACTGCACGCCGCTTCGAACGGCAAGGCGGTGCTGGCCCATTTGACCGCGGCCGAACGCGCCGCCTATCTCGCCAGACCGCTGCAGGCCTTCACCGCGCGCACCCTGACCGATCCGGGGGCCCTGGAGCGGGACTTGGATGCGATCGGGTCGAGGGGCTATGCGCTGGGCGACGGCGAACTTGATCTGGACGTTCGAGCCGTGGCGGCCGCCATTCGTCTGGAAACCGGAGAACCCATCGCCGCGCTTTCGATATCCTGCCCGGCCTTCCGCTTTCCCGATGAGAAGATCGGCCAGTACGGCGACTGGGTTTGCAAAGCCGCCGCACAGATCAGCGCAGCCTTGGCGGACGGAGCGAGCTGACAGGCCCGGGCCAACGCCACCTGGCGCCTTGCCCGGAGATCCGCCGGACACGGCCGATCGGTCGGCAGAACAGGTTTCCAGCAGCGGTTCTGCTTCAGCGTCAGAACGTCACAGTACGGCGGCGGCAACCACCTTCAAGCCCGATGCGCCGCGCCAGGATTCTCCGTCCACCTGTAGAAATTACATCACGCCGGGCCTGTGGATTGTGCTGGAAAACGCAAGCATTTACCGGGACCATCGAAAAATAGTCCAAATTCTTCCGCCTTCCGGCCTGGATGGCCAAATATCGTGGCCGGATGCGCCGCCGATAGAGCGGGCGGACGCGACTCTATGCTTAGCTTCTATCGGCGATGGGGTGCGCAATCCGAACCGGACGGGCTGAATCAGCTGAGTCTTCGCCTCTCGGGTGACCCAAGTACTCAAAGGGTTGAAATTCGCCAGGACCATCGCGCTCAGACAGTCGGCAAGATCTGAGCCGCGATGAATCGGCCCATGGCCAAGACGTCGCATTTACACATGGTTAATAGCGGTCGCTTGTTCGATCCAGGACAATAACACCGTACCGGCGTTCTCCCGGAGGAATCTTCGCCGTGAACGATCTTGATTGCCGCCGCGAGATGGTCGGTGAGAGGAACCAGACGGCCCCGAGTATTTCCTTTGGGCAGGATGGAATTTGGGGGCTCGCCAGGGTGTCGGACCAGTGGACAAAGGAAGACGTTAAGATGGAGAGCCAAGATCGCCTGGACGGCCTTGAAGTCCTGGTTGTCGGGGTCGACGATTTGATCAGCCGCGATGTCATCTGCGCGCTCGTCACGGAGGGCGCCACCGTGACCGCGGCGGCTGGCGATGAATTCAGCCTGCACCGTCTTCAACGTGACCTGGGTCTATATCGGACGACGGTGAATATCGCGCATATCGATCTGCTCAGCAGTTCCGAGATGCGCCTGTACGCGGACAATCTTCGCGGCCAGCGCAAACTGCCTCACCTGGTCGTCTGCTGCCGCGCGAAGAGCCCCTCCCCGTCCGCCCTGGCCCTCTCATTTCTGCAACCCAGCCTCGTCGTTCACGCGTTGCCCCAGGCCAGGACGCGGCTGGGTCGGGCCATCGCCGCCTTGAACCTTCCGAGCCTGCCCGCCTTGCTCGCGCGAGGAAGGCGCGGCGGATTGTTCGATCCGCATACTGAACCGAAGCGGGTCCTGATTTCGAACCACGTCTTCACCCTTCGCCGCTGGGAAGGCTCGCCTGGCCGGGCGCCGACCCGGCGCGGCGGACCTTCGGGGGATCGCGCGACGGCCGCCAATCGAAATCCGCCGCCGGAAGGGCTTCTCAGCGACCGGGCCGGCCGGCCGCAATCCGGCCTTCGACGCCAACACAGTTAGGAACCGTCATGACCATCGTCTTCATCGAAAACGTCCTCGGCAGCGGCCAATTGATCAAGGTGCTTGAGGATTTCGGCGATCATGTCGTCGAACACCGGCTGCAGCCCGGCGACAACGCCAGGATCGCGGTCAGCCGCTTCAAATCCATCGTCGTGAACGAAGCCTGCGTCGCGGCCGGCGCCCTGGCCCTCGTCCGCCCCGAAGGCCGGCGGGGCGCCGCCAGCGCCTAGTCCACACAGAGGTCGTCATCATCCGGCCTCGGCCGGCCCGCCCACGCCCTGCCGTGTTCCGCTCCCCGCGCCGACGTCTAGACTTCGCCAAGGCGACGGCTGTCAGCCACGAGTTCGCCACCATGATCACCATGACCTTCGCCCTTCTCCAAGCGGTCGCCCGGACCTGGGGAGACGCCGTCTTCCTGGCGCCCGGGTGGACCGGCCTGGCCATCCCCTTCTTTGTGCTGATCGGCTGCAGCTTCTGGCTGCTGTGTTCGACCGGCCCGCGGCGGGCGGAAGCGGGCGTATCGCGCCGCGCCGCGACGCCGCGGCCTCGCCGCGCCGCGGATCGGGTTTCGTCCGCGACCCGTCTTGCCGACGCGGCCCACGCGGCGCAGAGCGTCGCGCCCGCACCGCCGGCCGCCGCGGCAGAGAGTGTGAACTGTGCGGCGGACGCCGCCGGTGCAGAGGCGCCGGAATCGCTGGAGAGCGAAGCCAGTCTCGACCCGGTCTCCGTCAAGTCCAAGCCCGACGGCGTCAACGGACGATGCAGGATGGATCTGGCCGCGACCCGCAGCGGCCTGGAATTGACGGTCGAACTGCCCGGGCTTCGCGAAGAAGAAGTCGAGGTGCACGTGGTCGATGACCTGCTCACCATCCGCGGACGCAAACAATTCGAGCCTGACCGGGAGGAGAAGAACTACCGCCTGGTCGAACGCGACTACGGCGCGTTCTCGCGATCGATCGAACTGCCGGAAGGCGTGCCGTCCGACAAGATCAAGGCCAGCCTGAGCCGGGGAGTCCTGACCGTGACGATCCCCAATCCGGCCAAACTCGAACCCAAGCGGGTCAAGGTCCAGGCCGATCCGGTGGAGCTGGCCGAGACCCGCGACGGCTTCGAGTTGTCCGTGCCCGTCCCGGGTCTGGCCGAGAGTGAGATCGAGGTCGCGGTGAACCGGGGCGTACTGACCGTCAACGGATCGTCTGAAGTCCCGCCGGAAGGCTCCGCCGACGTCACCGAAGTCCGCCCCGGCGCCTTCACGCGCTCGATCGAACTGCCAGCCGGCGTGAACGCCGAACGGATCAGCGCGACCTTGAGCAAGGGTGTCCTGCGGGTGTTCATCCCAGGTCCCGCCGACGACCATCACCACCGGATCGCGGTGAACGTCGCGGCTTAGGCCGGACGCCTGATCCCGCCCTATAGGGCGACCTCCACTCGGAACATTGAACCCGTCCGCCGAAACAGCGGGCGGGTTTTCGCGTCGGCGCCTGGCCCGCCAGGCCCCTGCCCCGCCGCTGACGGCGGCATTACTATCCGGCCCGGACATCGCAGATCGCGCGCGCCCTGCGCTGGCCTCGCCGGAAGCCGCCACGCCCTCTGGCCACTGGCTCCGCACCGAGGGCGAGCCCTCAACCCCACGATGCGCCCGCTCGCCAGCTGGGGGACTGCAGGGGAGCCATGGAGCCGCACCCGGTCAGGGCATGGGACGGGGAGCTTGGCGGCCCCTCGGGCCGTCGGGCGCGGGGAGCCCGGGCGTCCCCTTGATCAAACGCGTCATGCCCGATCGTTGCGAAGGCAAGGGCCCAAACGCACTCAGCTTCAGATGGGGTCATCTGAAGCTGAGCGGTTCAATCGGATATATAGAATTTCGGTGCGGCGGGGTGGGTGACAATCCTCCACCCAGCGCGGCGGCCTCGTTAGGCGGCGAGCGCTTCCGCCTCGCCTTCCTGCGGGTCTCGCAGGATGTATCCGCGGCCCCAGACCGTCTCGATGT
>Ga0182030_10024742_pt1 | contig 10998 bp, 9 predicted proteins | sample 812S3MmetaG_FD_121299 | JGI IMG/M metagenome (GOLD analysis project Ga0182030, IMG submission 121299) | Permafrost microbial communities from Stordalen Mire, Sweden - 812S3M metaG (Illumina Assembly) | ecosystem: Environmental > Terrestrial > Soil > Wetlands > Permafrost | place: Sweden... | reverse complement strand
GGGATTGGGGTTGTCTTTCGCTTCGTTCATTGGGTGGTGATGTTAAATGAGAAAGGGAGCGCCGGTCAATTCTCGTTCATGCCAGATGCCACGGCGCGCGATATGGGCGCGTCAAGAGCTGGCTGGCCCCGGCGTCATCAAGGATTTTTTCCTGCGCGACGTTCCAACGGATTTTCCGGCCGGTGAGGAGGGAAATCAAACCGAGATGTCCGGGAATGGCGGAGTGATGCGCGGTTTCCACCGGCGTGATCGTGGGCCGGCGCGACTTGACGCAGTCGAGGAAGTTGCGCTGATGCCCGTGTGATTCGTAAAGTTTCACCTTGCGCAGTTCCTCGGGCAGGTTTCTGCCCTTTTTCCAGTCGGGATTGGACGCCTCAAAACCGCCGCGGTCCACCCAGACCCAGCCTTCGGTGCCGATCCATTTGACGCCGCCGCGAATGTCGGGATAGCCGCCGGCGATGATCATGGTGATGTTGCGGGGATACTTGAGCTCGATGCGGTACTTGGTGCAGGTGTTCCAGATGGCGTCAGCCGGTGGGAAGTCGCCGTGGCCCTCGATTTCAGAAGGCCCGGAGCGGTCAAAATCCAGCCCCCAGTGCGCGATGTCGCAATGATGGCCGATCCAGTCGAGCAACTGGCCGCCGCCGGTGTTGTAGTTCCATCGCCAGTCCATGTGGACGCGCTGCTTGATGTAGGGTTCCATGCGCGACGGTCCGATCCAGGTTTCGTAATCCAGTTCCGGCGGCGGATCGCTGACGGCGAGCTTCCACGCGTCGGACCCGGACCGGACCTGCGACAGGTCCTTGATGTTTCCGGGCAGGGCGGCCAGTCTGGCCTGCAACTCGGGCGCCGAGCCGGCGAAGTCATAGTGCCCCTCGGGCAGGCCCACTTCCACGCGGGTCACGTCGCCGATGAGGCCGTTGCGCACGATCTCGGCCGCCTTGTGGAAGGGCGGTTGCGAGCGCTGCCACGAACCCGTCTGCCAGATGATGTCGTTCTTCTCGACGGCGCGGACGATGGCCTGCTGCTCGGCGATGGTGCGGGCCAGCGGCTTTTCGCCGTAAATATCCAGCTTGCGCCGGGCCGCCTCCGTGGCCACCAAGGCGTGCCAATGATCGGGGATGGCGATCAACACCGCGTCCAAGTCCGGCCGCGCCAGCATTTCCCGGTAATCGTGATAGGCGCCGCAATCCTTGTTTTGGTAATGCTCGTTGATGGTATTCACCGCGGATTGGAGGTGGTTCTTGTCCAAATCGCAGGCGGCGACCACGTGGCAGTCGTCCTCCACCAGAAAGGCCTGGGTATCTCCCGGCCCCTGCATGCCCCAGCCAATGACGCCGAGCGCGATTTTATCGGACGGAGCGGTTTTGCCCGCCCGGCCGAAGACAGTGCTGGGAAGAAACGCGGGCAAAATGGCGGCGGCGCCGGCCACTTTCAGAAACTGGCGGCGGTCCAAACGTTTGGATTTCACGGAATTTTTCATGGCGACAATATAAAGTTCTGCCGGTTCGGGCTAATCTTGTTTCAGTGAGTGAATTTACGAGATAGTTGCCATTCCTAATTAAATTTGCAACGCCTATTTTCGGGGAGTTGACGAAGCGGGAACAATTCGAACGGAATCGGACTTAACCACAGATGAACACAGATGGACACAGATTTTCAGAAATGTTGCCAGAGACATTCGTCTCGGCATGGTGGATACCATTTGGCATGGCCTTTTGTTGGTGGTCCTAATGGATTTTATCTGTGTCTGCCTGTGTCCATCGGTGGTTTAAAGCCCTTCTGACTGAATCGTTCCGGCTGAGCGATTCGGCGGCCCGCGGCAGGTGAGGTGAATGCATCTTTCATCGTTTCTTAAGGTGTCGTGGCGTAGGCTGGCGCAGAACGTGAAATTGACCGATGCCATGAGAACGAACGCTTTTGCCCTCCTGCTCATAATGCTGGCCGCCGGTACGGATGCAAACGGGTTTGCCGCCGAGCTCACTTACCCCATCGTGGGCACGGGGCAGGAGCAATGCTATGACAATCTCCAAGCCATCGCCGCGCCGCAAGCAGGGCAACCGTTCTATGGCCAGGATGCCCAGCATCCCGGCCGCGCCGCGGCGTATCGGGACAACGGCGACGGCACGGTGTCGGACCTCGTCACGGGCCTGACCTGGGTGCAGGCGCGCGGCGAAAAAGTGTCGTGGGCGGATGCGCTGGCGGGCGCGAAGACGTGTCGCGTGGGCGGGCATGATGACTGGCGGGCGCCCAGCATCAAGGAGCTTTACTCGCTCATCCGGTTCACCGGCGAATGCATGGGCGCGACGGGCTCGCGGCCGTTCCTGGACACGAATTATTTCCGGTTCGTCTATGGGAATCCGGCCCGCGGCGAGCGGGTGATTGATTGCCAGGATTGGAGCGCGACGGAATACCTCGGCACGACGATGAACGGCAACGCCACGGTGTTTGGAGTGAATTTCGCGGACGGGCGCATCAAGGGGTATCCCAAGTCCGATCCGCGCACGCGCGGTCCGCACCGCCTGTTTATGCGCTACGTGCGCGGGAATCCCGCCTACGGCCGGAATGATTTTCACGACTCTGCGGACGGCACAGTGACCGATCACGCGACCGGCCTGATGTGGGCCCGAAGCGACAGCGGCGCCGGGATGAACTGGCCGCAGGCGCTGGCGTGGGTGCAGGGGCTCAACGCGACGAATTACCTCGGGCACCGCGACTGGCGGCTGCCGAACGCGAAGGAATTGCAAAGCATCGTGGATTACGCGCGCGTGCCCGCGAGCGCGCCGGTCTTTGGAATCAGCCGGCTGCCGGACGGCGAGTATCCGTTCTTTTGGACGAGCACGACGCACCTGGACGGGCCGCCGGGACGGCAAGGCGGGGCGGCGGTATATGTTGCGTTTGGGCGGGCGCTGGGCTGGATGCAGTTCCCGCCCGGCTGGGGCGAATTTCAGTTAATGGATGTTCATGGCGCGGGCGCGCAGCGGAGCGATCCGAAGATTGGCGACCCGGCCCGGTTTCCCCACGGACGCGGCCCGCAAGGCGACGTGATCCGCATCTTCAACTACGTCCGTTGTGTCCGCGATGCCGGGCAGTGACGCGAAGACGCACAGCGAGAAATGCATCCTTTGATGATGGAAGATGTTCAGTGGCCCAGTTGAGCGAGAGCTTCGGCGGCTTGCGTGCGCAGCCGGCTTGGGATGGTGTCGGCAACGACGGCCTGGTAATACTGGATGGCTTTGTTGGGGGTGCCGGCCGCTTCATGGGCGCGCGCGAGCCAGTACGCCGTGATATGCTTTTCAACCGGATGCAGACCGAACCGCTCCGCCGCCTCGAATTCAGCCAGCGCGTCGCTGAATCGCTTCAGATACATATACGAACGGCCGGTGCTGTAATGCGCCTCCCGAAGCAGGGACCGTTTCGGGAGTTGTTGGACCAACGTGCGCAAGCGCTCGATATATCTCTCTGCTTCGGCTGTCTTTCCTTGGGCCGCGGCACTGTGTGCCCGGTAGCGGCAGTACGACGATTGCACCCCCGGTTGTGGACCGAGTAATTTCTCTGCCTGATCCAGCATGCGGTCGGCATTTTCAAAATCCTCCCGGGCCAGATAGATGTTCGCCAAGAAAAGTAATCGGGCGGGTTGGAAAACCCCCGCATGCTTCTTGCGTTGCAATTCGAGCAGTTTGCTGCTCACGGAACTCCCTTTCATTATCTCCAGCCCCGCACGGGAGTAGAACTTTGAGATATCGCTGGGCTCGTATGAAAGAGCTTGGACGGCTTGGTCGAATTCGCCTTTCATAGAATGAGCGAGAGCTACGATGCCGCGCGCGGCGTCATAGTGTGAGTCTTCGATTGGCACCGCCTCCGCCAGTGCCAGCGCCTCGTCCAGGTGGCCGCAGTAATATTCCACTTGAAACAAGGCTGCATTTGGCCTTCCGACCGGCCCGGTCCGCCGCTGCAATTGGGCAGCCGTCTCCCGCGCCTCGTCATAGCGGCCCATTCCAGTGAGGATTAATATGCGCGCCCGGAGACAGGAACAAAGAATCTTGAAGGTCGCGGAACGATAAATGGGCTGCAGGATCCGCGGTTTGCCCTCGATCAAGCGAAGCGCCTCGTCCACCTTCACCAAGGCTTCGTCCGGGCGTCCCTGGGTATGCAGAAAAAGTGCGTATTGCGCCGGAACGGTTCCCGGCAAAAGCAGTCGCCGGTACAGCCATACAAAGGGCCGGAGTGTCCTTGAAGCCCGTTTGTAATGCTCTTCCAGATCCTTCCATCGGCCTTCGATTGAGAGCTGGTTTTTCCGCTGACCCAATTTAAGGATGTGCCGCATATCGAGTGCAAACCACGCCCAGAACACAACTGTGGCTGCCAGGCAGACTTGGTAGATGTTGACGACAGACTGTCCGGGCGAATTCGTTTCTGCCAACAATGCCGGCACGAACGGCGCACCGGGCCAAATTGCGGACGATAAGCTGGCTTCGATTGGGATGTGCATAGTCTGCTGAGCCGGATGAAACCGTCTGATTCTTGCCAAGCTAGAAGGAACGCGGAACGGAGGCAAGCACTCCGTGATCCGCAGCGACAACTACGTCCGCTGGGTCCGCGATGGCGGCCACCTGAATGGCCGGCCTATTCGCCCCGGCCATATTCCGCGAGTTTATCTCCGCACAGTTCAGAGGTATCTCCCGCCAAGGGGATCTGGTTTCCTCGCTCGTCCGCGGGGTGACGGCCACTGAGATTTTTATTGCCGGCGACGGAGCGGCTCCTGTATTCAGAACGCGGTGCGCCTCGACAAAATCACAATCTTCCCGATCAAGTCCCTGGACGGCATTTGTCGGGACCAAGTGCGCCTGACCGCCGGCGGGATTTTGGAGCATGACCGCGTGTGGGCCATTTACGATGCCGCCGACCGGGTGGTGAACGGGAAACGAACGGCCCGCGTCCACGAACTGCGCTGTGATTTCGATGCGCACATCCGGGAAGTGCAACTCTGGGAGAATGGGCAATCCGCGCGGGCGGGGTTTTCCCTCAACGAACCGGCGGCGGTGGCCAAATGGCTCGGTGATTTTTTTGGCTTCGCGGTTGAACTGCGGCGCAACGTGGCGAAGGGTTTTCCCGATGACCTTAAGGCGTCCGGTCCCACGATTGTGAGCGAGGCCAGTCTGAGGGCGGTTCAGTCGTGGTTTCCCGAATTGTCGTTGGCCAGCCTGCGCCGCCGCTTCCGCGCGAATCTGGAGCTGGACGGCGAGGCCTTTTGCGAAGACCGGCTTTATGGCGGTCCGGAGGAACTGAAGCCGTTTCGCATTGGCGCGGTTCAATTTAATGGCCACAACCCGTGCCAGCGCTGCGTCGTGCCCACGCGGGATCCCGACAGCGGCCAGGGGCTGGCGGAATTTCAGAAAAAATTCATGGAGCAGCGCAAAGCCCATCTGCCGCCGTGGGCCAATGCGCAGCGCTTCAATCATTTTTACCGGTTCGCGGTGAACACTTCCGTGCCGCCCAGCGAGGCGGGCAAGCTGCTGCACGTGGGCGACGTGGTGGATTATTGATTCCGGGCTTCCGGGCGGGCTCGATTTATTCCGGGTGGACAAATTGCTACAAGTAAAATCTGCCGCCAATCCCGTAAATTTTTCGTAAAGATATAAATCTTATTAAAATCATTAGGGATTTGCGCCACGGTCCCCCCACTGGTGGTTTCTGGCATCTCCTCTGCTCCGCTGCAAGCCAAAGGTTGCCTATATGACAAATCTGTTGCCCGGCGGACAACCCGCCGCATTGGCGGAAGAAGTCCAGTCACAACTCAACTCGTTTGGCGCGCGGCTCCGCGCCTTGCGGCTCCAACGCGGCTGGACTTTGGAAGCGCTCGCCTGCCGCAGCGGCTTGTCGAAGGCGTTCATTTCCCGGCTCGAATCCAGCGGCCGGCAGGCCTCCATTGCGGCCGCCCTGACGCTCTCCCGGATTTTCAATGTTTCGCTCGCCTCGCTGTTTGAAGCGGATCCGGCCGCCGGGCCGTGTGTGATCGTTCGTGCGGCGGACGCGGTGGCGCGGCGCATCAACGGCCTGCGCTATGTGCCACTATCGAACGCGGGGCGCTGTTTCAATCTGCAGCCCATCAAAGTCACCGTGCCCCTGTCGCGGCGCGGCCAGGACCACTATCACCATGACGGCGAGGAATGGATCTATGTGCTCGCCGGCAAATTGACCCTGTCCCTGGCCGGCAAAACGCATGATTTGGAACCGGGCGACGCCGCGCATTTCGATTCCCGGCTGCCGCATCGCTTGATCGCCCGGGGCCGATGCGATGCGGAAGTGCTGCTGGTCGCTTCGCCGGTGGCCGGCGCCGGCCCGGCCGCCCCGGCGCCCGTCAGCCAGCATCGCGCCATCCCCATGCCGATACTGCAAACATTTCCTTCGGCCAAACCAAGTCTGGACCCGTCTCGTTTCAACCAAACCAAAACCGCCAACCGAAAAAACCTATGAACAAGCTTCGCCCCAACCGTCTTAACTTCATCGAGCTGCTCGCGCAGAATATCGCGCTCATCTCACCCACCATGACGGCAGCCTTGATTGTGCCGCTGATGTTCGGCACCACCGGCGCCATTAGCTGGCTCTCTTATGCCGTGGGTGCCGTGATGCTCTTGTTTGTCGCCATGAGCTTGAACCAGTTTGCCAGACGGACGACCAACTCCGGTTCGATGTACAGCTATGCCATGTCCGGCTTGGGCTTTGGCGGCGGTGCGCTCTGCGGCTGGTGCCTGCTGTGGGCGTATTTGTTCATCGGCCTGGCCGGCACGACGGGGTTTACCATATTCGCCAGCACCCTGCTGCAGGCAGTGCACGTCGATGTGCCGCCGGTCCTGCTGTTTGCCTTTTGTTTGGCAACCAGTTTCTATCTGGGCTACCGGGACATCAAGATTTCCACCCTGGTCATGCTCGCCTTTGAAGGCTTCTCCTGTTTCTTCATTCTGATGCTGGCGTTCGTCGTGCTGGGGCACCACCATTTTGCCCTGGACACAACGCAGTTTACTTTCAAAGGCACTTCGCTCATGACCCTGGGCATGGGGGCCGTGGTCGCGATCTTCAGCCTGGTCGGTTTTGAAAGCTCGACCGCCTTTGGGGAAGAAGCCGTCAATCCGCTGAAAACCATTCCCCGCTCCATCATCTGGAGTCTCTTGCTGACCGGAGCCTTCTTTATCTTCATCACTTACGTGGAAGTGCAGGGCGTGCAGGGAAACAAGGACACTTTGGACAAACTCACCACCCCGCTGAATACGCTCTCAGAAATGTATGGGGTGTCGTTCTTGGGACCGCTGCTTTCGGCGGGCGCCATGTTCAGCTTTTTTGCCCTGGCCTCGTCCTGCATGAACGCCGGCGCGCGAGTGATGTACGCGATGGGCCGCCACGATTTTGTCCATCCCAACACCAGCGCCGCGCATCCGAAGCACGGCACGCCCCACGTCGCCCTCATCGTGATGGCCATCGTGATGTTTGTCGTGGCCACCGGTTCCTATTTCGTCCTGGTCAAAAACGGCATGGCCGTGCTCGACGAGTTCAACGACGCCGGCACCATGGGCGCGTTTGGCTTTGTGGGCGCTTACACCCTCATCGTGCTGGCGGCTCCGGCGTTCCTCAAGAAACGCGGCGAACTGAAATCCAAGCACGTCGTCCTGTGCGTGGCGGCCATGGCGCTCCTGTTGATTCCCATCGTCGGCAGCGTCTATCCCGTTCCCTCCGCGCCGGTCAATTATTTCCCCTATGCATTTGCCGCCTATCTTTGGTTTGGCATCCTCCGCGTGATGGGGATGCGGCACCAGAAGCCCCAGCGCGTGGACGAAATCACCACGGAAACCCGGCAACTCCATGCCAGCGCCCAGGGCTGACCATGACCTCCCAAAAAATCGGAGCCGTCGCCCTGCTCCACCGGTATCCGGTCAAATCCATGCTGGGCGAAGAACTGAATGCCACCCAAGTGGGCTTGAAAGGGTTCCAGGGCGACCGGGTATTCGCCTTGGCCGACGTGGCCACGGGAAAAATCGCCAGCGCGAAAAATCCCTCCAAATGGCCAAACCTGTTCCAGTTTCGCGCCGCCTTTACGGCGCCGCTCAACGGCGATCATTTGCCGCCGGCACGCATCACGTTTCCCGACGGCGAAACCGCCACGACGGACGATCAGAATATTGCCGCGCGGCTGTCCGCCAGCCTGGGCAAGCCGGTGCGCTTTTTGCAAAGCGCACCGGCCGCGGGCACGCTGGAAGAGTACTGGGCGGACATTGATGGTCTCGCCCGCCGCGATGTGGTGACCGACGAGGCCATGCCGGCGGACACCTTTTTCGATCTCGGCATGATTCATTTGCTGACCACCGCGACGATTGACAGCTATCGCGCGCTGTATCCAGAAGGACGCTTCGAACCGCGCCGCTTCCGCCCCAATCTGATGGTGCAGACCGTTTCCGGCTTGGGCGGCTTTCCGGAAAATGAATGGGACGAAAAGGTGCTCGCGATTGGCAGTGAAGTAAAAATCAAAATCACCGGCCCCTGCGGCCGCTGCGTGATGACCACGCTGCCGCAGGGCGATTTGCCCCGGGACACGGGCATATTGAAAACCGCGGCGAAGCACAATCAGGCCCGGGTGGGCGCCTACGCGGCGGTGTTACAGAGCGGCGTCATCCATGTGGGCGACCCCGTTCAGATCGAAACCGCTTGAGTCGCCGTGGCCATGCTCGACGCGCGCGGTCCGTTGGGCGCTGAATGTGTGAATTCGTGAAACGCCTGCGCGTTTGCGACCGCAAATGCTCGCTTGGGAAACCGTTTCGCAGTAAATCAGCAGCATGGTTTACCAAAGCGAAATCACGATTCAAACGCGGGGGCACAGGGAGATGCATGACCTCACCGTTGAAGTGGCCCGGATTGTCAGCGATTCGAAGGTGCGTCAGGGCATTGCCCACGTCTTCAACATCGGCAGCACTGCGGCCATCGGTACGATTGAATTCGAGCCGGGCCTGGAGGCGGACCTGCCGGCGATCCTGGATAAGCTCATGCCGCCGGGCCGCGATTACGGCCATGAACAGGCGTGGCACGACGGCAATGGGCATTCGCATCTGCAAGCCACCGTGCTCGGACCGTCGTTGACGGTCCCGGTGAGGGACGGCGCGCTGTGGCTGGGCGAATGGCAGCAGGTTTTTCACCTGGAGTGCGATGTGAAACCCCGGCGCCGGACCATTGCGGTGACCGTGCTGGGCGATGCTTGACGATGATCAAGGCCATTATTTTTGATTTGGATAGCTGTCTCGCCGCCGCCAACGAAGTGGGCGAGGCTCTGTTTGCTCCCGCGTTTCAGGCAATTCGCGCGGCGAATGCCGGCGCGGTCGCCGAAGACCAGCTCGCGGCGGCATTTGCCGAATGCTGGCGTTTCCCGTTCGACGCCGTCGCCCAAAAATACCACTTTTCAGCGGCGATGCGCGCGGCCGGCTTTGCGGCGTTTGGGCAGATTGAAGTGCGCGAACCAATGCGCGGTTACGGCGATCTAGGCGTGCTGGCGGAATTGCCGGCCAAACTTTTTCTCGTAACGTCCGGTTTTCGGCGCTTGCAGGAGAGCAAAATCCGGGCGCTCGGGATTGCGCCGCTCTTCGCGCAGATTCACATTGATGCCATTGACGAGCCGCACCCCAAAGGCAAGCTTCAGGCATTTGAAGAGATCTTGAACGACCACCGGCTTGCCCCCGCGGAGGTCCTGGTGGTGGGCGATAATCCGGACTCCGAGATCGCGGCCGGCAATCGTCTGGGCATGGTTGCGATTCAAATTCTGCGCCCAGGCGTGTCGGCCTCCAGCGCCGCGACTCATCGCATCAAGAATTTGGCGGAGTTGAAGCCGTTTTTGCAAGCACCGGCCATAGATCGGCTCCGCGCATCGCGCGATTCTTGACGGCAGAAATCCGCTGCCCTTATGGCCGTCTCAAATCTAGACTTCCCTAACAGAGATGCAGTTCTGCCGGATCTTGGGCGAACGGGTTAAACCGCGCAAACCGACCCCGCAATGCCCCAAATTCCCGTTTGCAGCCGTTAACCTGTGATGGTAGTGTATTCTCCACCGTTTCATAAATTTATGAAAAACAAGCCATTTTCCACCTCGCGCCGGAATTTCCTCAAATCCACCGTGACTTTGCCGGTCGCCCTTGCCGCCGCCCCGTCACTTTTCACCACCTCCGCCTTCGCCGCCGATGCGCCGGCTGCGGCCGACGTATTGCCCCGCCGTCAGCTCGGCAAAAACGGGCCCCAAGTCACCATGCTCTGCATGGGCGGCATGATGGGCGCGCTGAGTCCGGACTACATCGATATCGCCTGGTCCATGGGCATTCGCTATTTCGACACGGCGGACTGCTACATCAAGGGCAATTCCGAGAAGATCTTCGCCCAGTGGCTCGCCAAGTACCCCGAACGCCGCAAGGAGATCTTCCTCGTCTCCAAGGACCATCCGCATCAGGGCCCCGCCCAGATGCTCAAGATGATCGACACCCGCCTGGCTGCCTGCGGCACCACCTACCTTGACGCCTTCTACATTCACGGCCTCGGTCCCCGTGAATACAGCGAAGCCTCCCTCGACTGGCCCAAGAGCGATGAGTTCAAGAAAACCGCCGAGCAATTGAAGGCGTCCGGCAAGGTCAAGATGGTCGGCTTCTCCTGTCACGATGGCCGGTTGCCTGATTATCTCAATTCCGCGGCCCAAGGCGGCTTCCTGGACATCATCATGCTGGCCTTCAATCCCTTCTACCCCAAGGGCGGCCCGCTCGACAAGGCCATAGACGCCGCCCATCAGGCCGGCATCGGCCTCGTGGCCATGAAGACCATGCGCGGCACCGGCGATGTGCCCAAGCGCCTCCCCGAACTCGACAAGCTCGGCCTTACCACCCATCAAGCCGTCCTCCAGGCCGCTTGGAGCGATCCCCGCATCTCCGTCGTCTGCAACATGATTGACAACGTGGACCAGATGCAGAGCAGCGCCGC
>Ga0182030_10024741_pt1 | contig 10999 bp, 4 predicted proteins | sample 812S3MmetaG_FD_121299 | JGI IMG/M metagenome (GOLD analysis project Ga0182030, IMG submission 121299) | Permafrost microbial communities from Stordalen Mire, Sweden - 812S3M metaG (Illumina Assembly) | ecosystem: Environmental > Terrestrial > Soil > Wetlands > Permafrost | place: Sweden... | reverse complement strand
CGGCGGACAGTTGCTCCAGTGGCGGTGGGGGCGGCGGCCATTGCTGCGGTGGCGGCTGCGGGTGCCATTGATTTTTCCGCCGCCACCGGCCGGGATCAGCGGGGGCAAATCTCCCGGACATCGATGCGCGTCACGTCTTGCACGGTCCAATCGGCCCGCTGGGGGAGCAATTCCGCGTAGGACGAGCCGCCCGTGGCGACGGCGAGCGTTTTGGCGCCGATGAATTTGCCGCAGCGCACGTCGAAGGGCGTGTCGCCAATGACCACGATCTCCTGCGGATCCAAGCACGCGTCCAGGACGCGGCGCGCGCGGGCCAGCGCCGCCACGGCGATTTGATCCCGGTCGTCGCTGTCGTCGGCAAACCCGCCGAACTCGAAGAATTTCCACAGGCCGAAACGGCGCAGCTTGATTTCGGCCCCGAGCTGGATGTTGCCGGTGAGCAGGCCGAGCATGGGCGGCTGCGGCAGCGCCAAGAGGCCGCGCAGGAAGGGCGTGATGCCCTGGCATTCGCCCCCGCGGCTTTGCCCCACGATTTTCTCCAGCCAGAAAACGTAATTCTCGAAAAAGCGGCGGAGATTTTCAGCCGATGCGGGCAGGTTGTGGATCTGCAGGAACTCGCGCACCAGGCTCACATCGGTGCGCCCGGCGAATTTCATCCGCTCGACGCCGTCCTTGAGGCCGAAGATGTGGTGGAACGTCTGCGAAAACGCCAAAGTGCCGGCGCCGCCCGTGTGAACGAGCGTGCCGTCAATGTCAAACAGGACCAGCCGAATCATAAGCCCGGCAGTGTAGCAGGCCGAAGCCAAAAAAGAAGACGAAACAGCTCCGTCAAGTCCTGGCATCAGGCTTGGCGCATTGTCTTGCTGAGCGGATCTGGGAAGTCCCGATTCAGGGCGACGGCAGGATGAGCCGATAGAAGAGGTTGCTGCCGTTGTTCGGCGCGATGACCTGGATCAGGCCGTTGGTAAGGGCGGGCGGACTCGTCACATTCACCCAGTTGGTCGTGGTCAAATCCTCATTCTGTTGCAACGCATAGCCGGGTGTGCCGCCTGGCCAAAAGACGAGAACGTTTGTGCCATTGGCGCCGATGCCAGCCGACGGAAAACTCAGGAACGAAAAGTTGCTGATCGTTTGGATGGAAGAAACGCCGCCATCCGCGCCCGTGAAACCGAGGTAGGCGGCGTTGGTGCCCAAAAGTTGCGTCAAGTCGCCGACCTGCAGATTGGTGGTGAATGACGTTCGGGCCACGGCGTCCGTGAAAGCGAGCGTCAACTGCGGATTGGCATAGTCTACCGTGATCGTAATGGGATCGCCGCTGTTGATTTGGATTTCCCCGGGAGCAAGGTAATTGCCATTGCCGCCGGTGGAGCCCGTAAGACCGTTCGTCTCCACCAAGTAACCCACTTTTTCGCTGTTGCCGGTGAACAGGTTCAATTCCAGTTCGATGCTCGGTGTAATCGGTGCCCCGGAACCAACGCCAAGCTGTCCGCCACCACCACCCAGGGCGGATGCGCCTCGCGGATCATTTTGTATGCAGAAGGCGACGCCATCGGCGCCTTTGTTTCCGCCCGCTTGATAAACGAACGATGCCGCGAACGCGCCAATGTATTGGGGGCTATCGAAGAAAAAGCTCAGGTTCTCGCCGCCCGCGCCATCGGTCAAGGTCAGCACGTTGCCCGTGACGGTCGGTGGGGAATAGGCGTAATAACCATTGCCGGAAACGGTCCAATTAAGCCCGCTTCCGTTGAAGCCCAGTGGCTGGCTGCCAAACGTGAGGACGGCAACGCTGCTGGTGACGGAGCCGTAAAAGTTGGTGATGACGACTTGGTAATTCCCCACGGCGGAGATTTGCGCATCAGTGAAGGAATAAGTGGCATTGGTCGCGCCGGGCAGGTTGGTTCCATTCATCAACCATTGATACGTCAACGGGGACGAGCCGCTGGCTATGACGGAGAAGCTGCCATTCGCGCCGATATTGACCGATTGGCTCGCTGGGGGTGAGGCCACATACGGCGGCGCTCCGCCCTTGCCCAGGCCAACCGACTCCTGATAGAGCAAAAACAATTGATCCGGACGCACGACCATGTATTTGGCCGTGGGCAGGGAGCTTACCACGGTCTGGCAATCAGCCGGGGTGACGTCCCAGGCTACGCCTTGCACGGGGATGAACATCGGCGAGGAACCATTCCAGTTTGCGGCGGTGTTCGTGATGGCATTCACGAGGTCGGAAGCGGTGGATGCGTAGCTCCCGCTCGAGGGAAGCCCGATTCCGGCGAGCGTTAGGAAATCTTTCGTAAAGTAGCCGTCATCTTCATCATTTACCCCCAGAAGCGTTGGGCAGTTCGTGGCATAGGCATCGCCCGTGGCCGTGGATACGTTGTCCCAGATGGTGATGGTCCTGATGCCACTGCGCTCAAGATAGTAATTGGCGGCTTTGGTGTAAGCGGCGACATTACCGCTGCTCCAATATTCGATGTGCGTATAGCCGGCGCCGGAAGGTCCGGCCACCAAACAATCATTGGTCGTAGCCGTGCTCCAGTAATAATTCAACATGCCCGGATCAAAATCCGCCAGCAGCGGTTGCACGGTCCAGCCAAGGGGAATCGTGCCGCGAGCGGAGCTTTGCCAGTTTTGGTACATGGCGTGTTGCATATACTGCACGTTGTCGCCCTCACTCAAGGTCAGAGAGACGTAAACCTTGTTTTGGAGCAACGGTTGCGGGATTGGCGGGATGGAAATCGGCGTAACGACACCGCCATAGACACTCGCGTTGTCAAAATAGTCGCTGGCCATTACCGGAATACCATATTGCCCGATCCAATTCATATCGGGACCTTCGTTCGGCCACCAGCCCAGATAAACTCCGCCGACGGGCGCCATTGGGGAGACAAATTGCCCCAGCGTGGTGGCATCAGCGGACACGCTCGGGTCCAGCCAAACCACCGCGGATTTCACTGCCACCAGGTAATCCCGCAAATACCAGTCGTTATTGGTTTCCAGGCCCGCGATGATGCGATGGGTGCATTGCGACCAGTAATTGGTAAAGAGGTAACCATAGACCTGATATTTGTTTGAAAACTTTCCCCGCAAATTGTCATTGACGGTCAGGTTGTAGGGCGGATTGGTCAACGTGTTTAGCAGGCTTGGGTCGCAAATAAGTTCATTCTTCACGCCGGCAATGGTCGTGGCCAGGTTGAGGGTATCCGGCTGGCTGGGATCGGTCACGACCAAGCCCGTAATATTGGTCTCGTATTTGAGAACGGCGCTGTAGCCATCGATCGTGTCATAAGACAGATTATGAATGCTCAGCCAGGTGAATTCACCCTCGGACGCCGTGCTCACGCAGGCCAGTTGCGGCTGCGTCCGGTTCACGATGCCTTCCAGGGAAACAAACAGGGCCTGTTGCGCAGGCGCGGCTATATCCATGTCGATGCAATCAATTCGCGGCGCCGGCGGTGAAAAGGTGGGCAGAAATTGGCTGGCTGGCCAAGTGAGACCCGTGGAATTTTGAGTCGCTGTCGGATTGGCATTAACCGTCAACGATACCACCGCGCTCGTGACTGCTCCATAGCTGTTTCTTACCACCACGTAGTAATTGGTGCTGGCGTCGCCCGGCTGCACGGAACTGAGAATCAGCGCGCTGTTGGTTCCGTTGTTCAAATCGTCCGTGACCGGCGCGCCATTCTCATACCACTGGTAACTCAGTGGCGGCGGACCGGATGCCGCCACCGTGTTGGTAAAACTGGTGTTGACGTCCACGCTGGTTGAGAAGGGCTGTTCCGTGACAAACGGCGGCCCCGTGAGGGTGGTCACCAAAAAGTCGTCGAAGTACGCAGCCCCGGAGGCCCATGGGTCGTCGCCGAACGTATTGATGCTGACCCATATATCAGCGTCGTTGGCGCCCGCCGGCACGGTGATTGGCCCGCTATTGTAGAAGGCATAGCCGGTCATCGTCCCGGTTACGAAGGGATGCAGGTTGTTGTCATTAATGAACCCCGCGTCATTGGCGCCTTGAAACATGCGCAGGTCAACCCGGATATTATTTCCCGATTTAACGCTGGGCGCATAGTAATAAAATGAAAGCTCAACCGTCCTGGCGCCGTTGAGCGGAAACGCGCCGGCTCGGAAATTTGCATTGTTCCCGCTGCTCGATCCGCTGGCGGCAGAATTGGAGATTACGCCGTCGTACTTTGCTGGCCCGTAAAGGTTGTTGGTATAAATGCCGCCCGCAGGGAGGCCGGACAGGTAGTTGGTGTCCGCCACATTCACGTAGGCAGCGCCGCCGGACCCGGAAAACCAATTTGCGCCATCGGCCGTTTGAATTGGCGGATTGGGCCCGAGGACAGACTGGCCTTTCGCAGAAATTGCCAGCATCGCAACGGCCAATACTGCCGCCATGCGCCAGGGCCGCCAGGGCCACTGAGAAATAGGTTTTGCGTTTTTCAAAAGTCTTGTTCGATGAGGGTGCTGAAGTAAATCAGGGCCAGGCATGCCGGCATGCAGCTCAAGGCGCCCCGGTTAAGTCACAGATTTGTTGCCAGGCGGCAGGCAGTCATTTTAAAACCGACGAATGGAGTGCGACCCAATTAATGTCCGTGGTATCACTTCCAACCGACGTTCCATCGTCCCCACCGCCGGAGTCGTTCTCAGGCGGGCTGGTGCTGGGGACCAGCCAGCGGTGGATTTCCGAATGCCCATCGGCAAAAGAAAACGAACCCGCATTGCCATGAGCGGACGTCGGAAGGTTTTCCCACGCGTTGCGTTCCGTGGGATCAGTATTGCCGCAGAAAATAAACCAGCCGTCATCGATGGTGTTGGCATGTTCGTGCAGGAAAACATAAATATCCGCGGGCGTCCGGAAATCGGTGGTCTTGCGAAAAACCGTGTAAGGCGTGCTATCCAACTGGTCTCCCGCTGGCGAACCCACAAAGCCATTCATTGCATAACTGCGCACCCGCGCCGGCTGGCCGGGAGCATGGCTCCCGTCAGCGGGACAATGATAAACATTGATATTTTGCACATAAGGGCCGAGCAAAGGCGGCGCCGTCGTGGGCAGCGTCGAGAGCAACAGAGTGTTGGTATTGTCCGAATAACCTTGGATAAAGTTCATCTGCCCGTTCACCCAGCCACCCTGCGCAAAGCCTCGGAGATTCGTCACCAGCCTCTCATGGTTGTCGTTGCTGTAGATTATCGACGCCAACTGCAATTGGCGGCCGTTGTTCAGGCAATTGATGCCCTGAGCCTTGATTTTCGCCCGGCCCAAAACCGGGAGCAAGAGGGCCGCTAAAATGGCGATAATGGCAATCACCACCAAGAGTTCGATGAGGGTAAATCCGGCGCGCGCCTTGCGAACCGTAGCAGTCACAGCGATCGACCTCCCGGTCGTATCGTCTTTTTCGCGAATGTCATTCATATACCAAAAAAATCAGTTGAGTTCTCACTAATATAGCACGCAGGCCCTGATTTGGCCCTTACACTTTCGTGCCAGTCGTGGCCAGGACCCGTTGGGCCTGAAGAAGTTCCGCCCGCAAGCCCCCCTCGGAGAACGAGAGCGGCTTTGCGGGCGGAAAACATGCAACTTCAAGCTGGACGACAGCGGATTACGGCAGTACTTGTGTGCGCCAGAATCCCATCGGACCGGTCTGCAGGTTGGTGAATGTCACCGAACCCGATCCATTGGCAAAGTTAGTCGACACTGGCGTCCAAACCACCGGTGAGTTCAAGCTGCCGGCCGACTCCAGGATATAGCCAACCAGGTCAGCGCCGGAGAAGGGCAGGACGTAATTGCCCACGCCGGCATTGACCGGGGTGCTGAACTTGTTCAAACCCGCGTTCTTATTCACCAGCACGGTGGCCGAGTTTGTCGCCAGGCCGCCCAGCCCATCGCCGATGGCAAAGGCAAAGGCATCCGGCCCGAAATACCCGATGTTTGGGGTGTAGGTCAGGTAAGGCCCCTTGGCGGTTACCGTGCCGTGAGCTGGCTGACCGAAGTAGCTCACTTTCGGGAAGGCCAATATGCCGTCAGATTCAATGATGCCGGCGGTGGGTTGCACCACCAGGTTCGTACTCACATTATCATACTCCAGGAGAGTGACCGGTACAATGGAGCCGCCTGTGACGGCCACCCGCGTGACCGGCAGATTGGTGATCGTGCCCATGACCACATTTGTGGCTGCGGGATTAATAACGGCTCCGTTGATCACCGTAAAATTGTCGAACAACACCGCCCCGTTGTTCCAGACGTCATCGCCGAAAATATTCATGGTAACCCGGATATCAGAAGCGACCGCACCCGAAATCATCGGATAGGTTGCCGACAAATGCTTCCATCCCTGATTGCCCAAGTCGCCATTCGGCGTGCCGATATAGGTGTTGTGTTCGCCGACGAAATTGTTGTTCCCGTCGAAGAAGCGGAGACCCACGCGGATTTGATTGGCGGTGGCAATTGGATTCAGGATGTTGTAATCAAACGAGATGGTAACCGGCAGACTCGAATTGCCGAAGACATTGAATTCGTTGACGCGAATGTCATTGCCGTTGGGAGGAGTAATGCTGCCATCGGCGCTCATCAGGACGCAATTGGTGCCGGGGGCACTGAGGCCGTTCGTGCCGGGACCGTAGTAAAAGTTTTCGAACCCGCCGGGCATACTGTTCACGCCGTTGTTCCAGTTCGCCTCGCCTTGCTCGAAATCCCCGTTATAGTTGGGTCCGACCTGCGGGGTGCCCTTGACCACAAAATTGTCAAAGATCACGGGACCGGCGCTCCAGATATCGTCGCCAAAAATATTCATGGAGAGGCGAAGATCGGCGGTCACCGCCGCCAGGGTGGGATCGTTGGCCACTCCGTGGAAATGGCGCCAGCCGGTTCCGCCCACGTCGTTATTGGGGGTACCAAGGTGAAAATTGTGCTCACCCAAAAAACCGCCGCTGGAATTTTCAAAACGAAGGCCGACGCGGATTTGGTCTCCGTTCGGAAACGGATTGAAAATATTATAATCGAAATCCACGCTCACGCCGTTCGTGCCTGCCGTTGCCGGTCCCAGGTAAAAGTTATTTGCGCGCAGATCATTGCCATTGGGAGGATTCACGCTGCCGTCGGCGGTCATCACGACGCAATTGCTCCCGGGAGCACTGGGGCCGTTGGTGCCGGGGTTGTAAAAGATCTCCGAGCCTCCGGTTCCGCCGGGACCGCCCGCGTTCCAGTTCACCGAGGTATTTTCAAAATCCCCGTTGTCGTTGACCCCGATAACCGGGGTGGCTTGGACCAAAAAATTATCAAACAGCACGGGCCCGGCGCTCCAGAGGTCGTCCCCAAAAATATTCATGGATATTCGAATATCCATGGTAGCCGCCGAAAGAGTGGGGTCGGCCGCCACGCCATGGAAGTGATGCCAGCCGGTTCCTCCGACGTCGTTATTGGCGGTGCCGACATGGAAGAGAATCTCACCCAGAAAATTCCCATTTGAATCTTCAAAACGCACGTCAATGCGCACTTGGTCCCCGGAGGGAAATGGGTTGAGAATATTGTAATCGAAGTCAACACTGACGGCATTACTGCCTGCCGCGGCCGGCCCCAGCGAGAAATAATTACAACGGAGGTCATTGCCGCTGGGCGGATTCACGCTGCCATCGGCGCTCATCAGGACACAGTTGGTGCCGGGGCCGCTGGGACCATTGGTGCCGGGATTGGCAAAATTGTCGTAGCCGCCGGAATTGCCGGGACCGCCGGCATTCCAATCCGAGGCTCCGGCTTCAAAACCGGGATTCAGCGGGCCAAGGATCTGGGCCTTTGTGGACAAGCCCAAGGCCACGATTGCAACGGCCGCGAGGACTATCCGCAGCCACGAACGAGGATGTGTTTTCTTCATCATAGGGTTAGTTGTTGAGCAGTTATTCTTTTCGCTTATTGCGGTTTACCGCACTCCAATCAAGGACGATCCCCGACATCTTTTGTCATAGTAGTAATGTGGGAACTGCATACAATCTGGCACGGGCAACAGAATTGTCCATTACACGTTCGTGTAACCCGGCCTAGGGGAAAAAAGCGAGCGGGAAGTGAGTCAAACCCAGTGGGGACCGTATCTGCCGCTTCTTTTGTTAGCGCGAATCGGTCCCTCATACTATACTTTAAGGTACTATACTTTAGCGAGCGCAAGACTCAAAGTTGTGCCGCAATGAGCGCGGAGGCGCCCAAAATAAGAAAAAGTCATGCGAGGGCCTTTTAAACCGCCATGCTCCCGGTTTTTGAGAGACAGTCTGCTCAGCCGGTTAGCGGCGATTTTTTGCCTTTGCGCATGGCTTGGCCTTGGCATTCTTCCGGCAGGCGCAGATATCGTTCGCGTCAAAAAAGTCATTCAGCAATATGCGCTGACTTCAGCCAACGATTTTCCCCAGCGCGACCCGCAGGACTGGCGGCTGCTGGCCTCCAATGACGGGGGCAGGACGTGGACCACCCTCGATGTCCGTAAGAACGAGGTTTTTCAAGCGCGCCAGCAGCGAAATCTTTACCCGCTTGACCAGCATGCCGCCTACGAAACTTATCGGTTGCAAATTGACAGAGTCCGCGACCCGGCGGCGGGTTCGGTACAACTGGCGGAACTGGAGTTGATGGGCTCGACGGAGGACGATCTGGGCCCCACCCCGATCTTCCTGGATGCCATCTCCGCACAGGGGGACAATCCGCCGGCGGAGACGGTGGCGAATTTGTTCGATGGTCGCGTCGAGACCAAGTGGCTTGATTGGTCCCCCCATGAGCCCGGCCCAATATCTTGGGTTCAATGGCAATATGCGGCTGCGGATGGCGCCACGGTGACCAATATCAGCCAACTGCTGGCCTTGCGAATGCGAGCCGGCGATGGGATTCGCGTCCGGATTGAGGCCGTCATGGCAGGGCGGTCTTCCCAGGAAAACAAAATCTACCTGGTGGATGCCACGGGATGCATTGAACTTGCTGGAATCGAGGGCGCAGAAGATTGCGGCACAGGGCAGAAGATCATGATCAGCGGCGTCAGTGAATGGGACGGCAAGCGAGCGGGCATCGGGCAGGGTCGCGCACAAATCGTGGGTCCGTTGGCAGACGCAAATCCCGAGCATCTTCTGCTGGACCACCCTTTGCCGGAGGGGGAAGACTTGAAGTGGGTGGAGGTCGAGGGCGAAATCCAATACCGCCATTCGACGGGAGATGAAACCGCCTTTGAGGTTCAGGATGAGCTGTCGAGCATCCGGGTGCATCTGGTGGGGCGAAAGGATTCGCCTCCATTGCCCCGGCCTGGATCCCGGGTCCTGGTTCGCGGGATTTGTCTGGGGGCGTTCAACGAGCGAGGCCAGTGGGTGGCGGCAAACCTGTGGGCGGCAGGAGGCGAATCGTTGATCATACTTGATTCGCATCTTAAAAATCAAGCGCTGGCCACGCTTCCCGCGCAAACCCCACAGGCCCCGGCCGTGCCGGCGACGCTCACGACCATCGAGCAAATCCGGCGGCTCACCCGGGAACAGCTTAAGGCACATCCGCAAGTCAGCATCCACGCAGTCGTGACGGACCAGCTTGAGGGATTTGTCCAGGACGCCACCGCCGGCATCGAGGTATGGTTTCCCACGAAGGAAAAGCGGAAAATCAGGGAATTGGGCGATTATATTGACATAAATGGCTGGGCCGGATTGGACGATGGTGGCAGCCCGGAAATTTATGCGGACCATATCACCGACGCAGGCAGGGGCAAGCTGCCGCGCCCGCAAAAACTGTCGGCCAGCCAGTTGATGAGTGGCCGAATTGATGGACAATGGATTGAGGTGGATGGGGTCGTGCATTCGACGGACGGGTCGCACGTGTTGATCATCAGTTATGGCCAGGAGTTGATGGCCACGCTGACGGTGGCCCCAGCGAGCCTGGTGAATAGATTGGTGGATGCGGATGTGCGGGTGCGGGGCGTGGGAGTCACGGCGACAGATGATCAAGGGAGAGTCCAAGGGACTCATCTACTCATCCCGTCGTTGGATTACGTGGACGTGGTGACCCCACCGATCGAGCCGGCAAAGCTGCCCATCCGGAAGATCGGGAGTTTACTTGGCCTCAGCGGCCCGCTGGATTCTTTTCACCGCGTGCGGGTGGAAGGCGTGGTAACCCTGCATGAAGGCCCGACGGTGTTTCTCCAGGACGATACGGGGAGCGCCATGGCCATTCTGAAGGAAAATGTCGTGCTGGGCGCACGGTTTGGACACTCCCGCTGGTCGTACTGGCAGACGCCGCAAAGTGAAGCGCCGACCAAACCGGGTGAAGCCTATCTTCCCGGCGACCGCGTCATGGCCGTTGGGTTTGCAGAAACGCATCGTTACTCACCAGTGTTAACCGAAGCGACACTGACCAAACTGGGTGTCCGGCAGACCTTGAAACCGGCTGCGCTCACGGCCGGCGACATTGAAGAAGGCGGGCTGGATTCCAGTTTGGTGAAGTTGGAGGGCGTGCTGCGCAACCGGAACTCCATGGGTCTCAATACGGCTCTGACCTTGGAATGGCAGGATCGGACACTTCAGGTTCTGGTGCCGGGAAAAGGAAGTGATTCGTTAAAACTCGCGTTAGGCAGCCGTTTGCAGGTCACGGGCGTTTGCCAGGTTGACCCGGTGCCTTATGCAAAACTCGGGCTTGGCATCGGGGCAGTGCGGATTCTGACCCGCTCTCCCGAAGACGTGCTGGTGCTGGCCCGGCCACCTTGGTGGACGGCACGGCGGGCGCTGATGTTGACGGGCGGAATGGCCCTGGTCATCCTCGCCGCCTTGATCTGGATTAAAGCACTGCGGCGTCAAGTCGGAGAACGAACCCGGCAACTGACGGCGGAAATTCAACGGCGTGAACAGACGGAACGCCACCGCGCCCTGGAACAGGAGCGCACGCGCATCGCCAAGGACCTGCATGATGATTTGGGGGCGAATCTCACCCAGATCGTTTTTTTGAGCGATCGCGTCGCGGTGGCCCGCCATGAGGGCCAGGAAGTGACCCACTGGT
>Ga0182030_10024739_pt1 | contig 11000 bp, 11 predicted proteins | sample 812S3MmetaG_FD_121299 | JGI IMG/M metagenome (GOLD analysis project Ga0182030, IMG submission 121299) | Permafrost microbial communities from Stordalen Mire, Sweden - 812S3M metaG (Illumina Assembly) | ecosystem: Environmental > Terrestrial > Soil > Wetlands > Permafrost | place: Sweden... | reverse complement strand
GTCGGTCAATGGGTCCAACGCAACCGAGCGACTGAAATAACCGACGGGAGAGGGTGATACAGGGAGGAGAGGAGAAAAGGTGGAGTTTTGGGATGAGTTGGAAATGGGCGCGAGCGCCCTCCCTGCGTCTGGCCGCGTGTTGAAAAAAAACCTCACTTCTCTTTGCGGCTTTGCGGCCCTTAACCACAAGTCGGCATTACTGCTAAGATCTTCGGTCCCCGAGCGAGGCCGTTCCACCCGCTAGAAAGCCAATTCGGTCGGTGTTGTGTAACCGATCGTTGGAAGCGTTCCAGAATCTGGCCCATGCTTGTTTCTTGACGAACCAACAACGCAAGCAGTTCCTACGCGCATCGCTGCCGATGATCGCAATTCCCTTGAACGAGGGCGGAGCATCTCGCGAAGCGTTCGCCATGGCCTGACGAGCCTCCGCGCTTGGCGGGCCATGCAGTGTGTCCTTTGGAGGCATCAGAATCGCCAACAAGACGCCGCCTTGTTTATCGGCAGCCCATGGCTCCATCAGACTTCGCGATCGCAATATCCCGGCTACGGTCTCGCGGCCGCGCCAGCCCAAGAACAAGACCCTACGCCATGTCGAGATGGCGTAGTCAGAAGTGCGTTCTAACTCGTGCAGTTCGTCGGGCACGCCGGGCCTTCCCGATCCCCTGGTTGGCGCGAAGTCAGCTCCAACCGGAGCCGCTTGCCTGACCTCCATCGGATCGTTCGGGCCTTGAGTCTGGCCCGGTTGTAATCTTCCAGTAAGCATCCGTACACGAGAGCAGGTGACGCACCTGCGCGTCAAGCCGACCGCGATCCGGCGTTTACGCCGTCGGGTCCGCCAGTTTTGCCTCGAGGTACACCTCGAGCCACTCAGGCAATCGTTCTTTATACTCCTTGCAAGCGTGGATCGAAGTCCCGTTCGAATCGCCAGCCATTCGACTCTTTGGACAGCCCCCATTGCAGAGCGTCGAATGCACGCACTCCCGACACTCAGGGGACGTGAACGAATCGGAGGCGAACATGTAGCGCGCGATGAGCCCTCTTCTCCAAGGCACCGAACCGTTGATACTGCCTACGACCCAGTCGGGATCACCCACGTCGATCCAGCATTTGTATACTTCTCCCCGTGGCCCGATGACCCAACTGTTGTCGTGAGTGGCAACGCAGCCCGACTCCAATACCGGGTAAAACGGCAGCTCGTCCATCCCGTTGCGCCGAATCATCTGCATGCGGAAGTCACAGTATTCGTCTCGCTTCAGGTTGCAGTCGAGTTCCCCCGAACCGGCTCCGCCCACCACGACCCCTGGCATGATCACCACTCGGTCCCCCGGGTACCTCTCTCGAAGTTCCGCCCGCGTCGCATCGAAGGCGTCCTGGTTCGTCTTATCGATGTTGACGCGCAAGATGAGCTGACCGTGCCACTGTTCTCGCAGTCGGTCAATGTTCGATAGAATGACGGCCCTCGTGGGCCCTCCCGAGACGAGGTGGCGACGCCGATCGTGAATTTCCTGGGACCCGTCGATGGTGATCTGGATTCGACCGATCCCAAGCTCGTCAAGTTTGGAGATCACCTCGGGGCCAAGCAGGTAGCCATTCGTGGTCATAGACGCTTCGAGCGGAACTCCGAGGCGTTTAAGCTTTTCGGTCAAACTGCAGATTGTCTGAAACCGGAGCAGCGGTTCTCCTCCGAACCATTCGACCGCGAGATTGCGGATTCTCGGGTACTTCTCCGCGAACGCGACCACCTGGTCCTCGACCTCGCTTGACATGTGTACGGGGCCACGGAACCGTTCGTAGCAGTACGTGCACTCGAAGTTGCACGCGAGTGTCGGGACCAAGCACAACACCAAACTCGTCGGATCGAAGTACAAGCGCGTACGCTGGAGACGGGCCCAAAGCACCTCGTCTTCCTCGTCGCGATCGTCCACGATTGCCTTCATGCCGAGCAATTGGACATATAGACCGGGGCTGCGGCCCACGTCGTACGTGTCTGGCGAGGTCCGTATCCGCTCTATCTCTTCGTGCGCTTCGTCATCGATCTGAGCGAGCGCATTGGATAACCCATTGTAGAGAAGAAACCCGTGGCGCTTCGAGCGGAAAAGCCGATTGAATCTGGACCACGTCCTCATACCTATAACTCCGATTCGCAGCGCGCCGATGCGAGTACATCCGCGATCGAGATGGGCACTCTTGCGCTTCGCTGTCGACGGAAACCGGGGCCCTCGCGTCAAGTACGATCGCCCCGGCCGTCGACACAGCGAGTTACATCACCTTATGCCCGCAGCCGAGCGTCAACACACTTCCGGATCCGCAAGGACACTTGCCTCCAATAGCGGCGCAAACTCCGCCCGTCACTTGCGCCAGCGCAGCGTCATCGAGGTTCTGGTGGACGACCGACATGCCCAGGCTAGCTCCCTGTTCTACGAGCTTGAGAGTCGTTCCTGCCGGAACGTCTCGCCCAGTGACCTGCTTGATCGCTTTTGCAGGATCACTGACCGCAAGTTTACGGAATTGTGGGTCGCTCGCAGCCTTGGCTTCGACCTGACCCAGCATCGCCTTGAGATCGTCATCGTTCCACTTTTCCATGATTCCACCTCGACGTCGCGTTGCGGATAACGGTATGCGCTCTCTATGGGAGGCTCTCCTGCCCTGGTACCACGCCTGCAGAGCGAACCGGAGTCATCTTATGAGGGCACGCTCGACAATGCAAGGGACCGACCCCCAAGGCGCGAGCCAGTACTTCTCTGGTGTCCCAAGGAGTAACGACGCCCGACTGCGAAGCTTTGAAAGCTACAATATCCGACACTGGGTTTGTCCGTACACTGAGCAACGGTATCGGGTCGATTGGCAACCTAGGACTTCCATCCCCGAGTGTCGTCGAGTCTCGGGACGTGCACTTTGCGCATTCGAACTCTCGGAGGTGAATCGTGTATCGTGCCGCTCGTGTCTTCCCGGGTTCCGTTCGTCGCTCAGATGGAGGCCGCGGAATGCGGCGCTGCCGCCCTCACCATGGTGCTCGCATACCACGGGCATCATGCCCCGCTGTCTGAGGTGCGGCAGCGCTGCGGCGTCTCGCGTGACGGGTCGAATGCCAAGAACATCGTCGCGGCGGCGCGCACCTACGGACTCAAGCCAGTGGCCCGCCGCGTGGATCCGCCCGATCTGGCGAATTGTCGCGGTCCGGCGATCCTCCATTGGGAGATGAATCACTTCGTCGTCCTCGAGCGATGGACACCCGCGCGTGCCTATCTTGTCGATCCGGCGGTCGGACGCCGTGTCATCGGTTCGGCGGAATTCGACGGAAGCTTCACCGGCATCCTCCTCGAATTCTCTCCTGGCGAATCATTCGTTTTGCGCCGCCGCGCATTCGTATCGCGCTCCCACTACCTCGCTTTGCTACGCGGCACCGGTCGCGCGCTCGGGATGGTGCTCTTTGCCTCTTTCGCCCTCGATGCACTCGCTACGGTGACACCACTTACGACGCAGCTCGTTATCGACCATGTCATTGGACGCCGCCGCGTGGATTGGCTTTTCGTCATAGTTGGTTCGGCTGGCGCCCTTGTGACATTTTCCGCCCTTTGGTCGCTCCTGCGAAACTGGCTGCTCGTGCGGATTCGCCTGCGGCTCGACGTGGGCATCACGCAGCACTTCGTCGCGCACCTACTCAATCTTCCGATTCCTTTTTTCGCCCAGCGAAGTACCGCTGACTTGATGGCGCGGATTCAAGCTAGCAAGACCATCCGGCAGGTGCTTGCGGACCAGTCGATCCGCTTGCTCGCGGACGGGGTGATGCTCCTGGCGTATCTGGGACTCATGTTCGCGTTCGATGTCCAAATGAGCGCGATCGTGCTGACGGCTGCTGCACTGTATCTGGTGGTCTTCATGCTGGCGCGCCCACTCCTGCAAGCGGGAGCGGACGAGGCTCAACGCAAAGATACGACCGCGAACTCGGCTCTATTCCAGGTCCTGCGCGGTATCCACACCATCAAGAGTGCAGGAGCCGAACGCGCGGGTCACGAACGCTGGATCAACACGTGGATATCCTCTCTCAATACGAATGCCCGATTCGCGATACGCCAGCAGATGGTTGCCGGCATCCTATTTGCGATTCAGGCCGCCGTACCCGTGGCCGTGCTTCTCATCGGAGGGCGGAGAGTGCTGGCCGGCGATCTGACGCCGGGCCGTCTCGTTGCATTCCAGATGTTACAGGCCGGATTCTTGGGCCCGCTCGAGGGCGTCGTCGAGATGCTGCTTCGATTGCAAGTCGTGCCCGTGCTCCTCGCGCGGTTGGACGACGTGTTCCTGTCGGATCCGGAGCCTCGATGCAATCTCGCTTGTCCGCGACTCGTAGGCTCGATCGAGCTCGACGACGTGAGCTTTCGCTATTCGCCGACGACGGAACCCGTGCTGTCCGGCATATCGATGCGTGTGGAAAAGGGAAAGAAGGTCGCACTCGTCGGGGCATCCGGCTCCGGCAAATCGACTCTAGGACGCCTGTTGTTGGGTCTTTACGCCCCGTCGAGCGGGCGCATTTTGCTCGACGGCCATGATCTGTCGACGCTGGACCTCGAATCGGTTCGCCGTCAGTTCGGCGTCGTGCTGCAGGAAACCGCGCTGTTCGACGGTACGATCGCGGACAACTTGCGGCTGTTCTACCCGAATGCTCCGCTGGAGCACGTCGTGCAAGCCGCCCGCGTCGCGCAGATTCACGACGACATCATCGCCCTTCCGAATGGGTACGATACTCGGGTCTCAGCGAGTTCAGGCGCGCTGTCGGGCGGGCAGCGCCAGCGTCTCGCGTTGGCGCGCGCCATCGTCCACAGGCCTCCGATCATGATCCTCGACGAGGCCACGAGCGCTCTCGACGCGGTTACGGAAGCGGCCATCGAGAACTATTTGGCGACCCGCACGTGCACCCGCGTGGTGATCGCTCACCGTTTGAGCACCGTGCGCGATGCAGACGCGATATTCGTGCTCGACGGCGGCCGTGTCGTGGAGCAGGGGCGGCACGACGAGCTGCTCGCGGCGGGCGGGCACTATGCGCGCCTCGTCGAAAGCGAACGAACGCAGCCCGACGTCTCAACCCCTCATGCCGAGCGAGAGCCGATCTCCGCCGGTGAGCTCGCGTCATTCGATATCTTTCGCTCCTGGGCGGATGAGGAGCGTGCCGATCTGGCAGCGCAGCTTCAGCGGGCCGATTTTGAACTGGGTACGCGGATCGTCGAGCAAGATGCGAGGACAGCGGGCTTGTACCTCATCGCCGAGGGCAGGGTGTCGATCGAGTTGGCCGAGCCGGGGCTTTCTGCGTGGACGGTGACTGAAATCGGTCCGGGCGGTCTGTTCGGAGAGATTGGCCTGCTCGACGGATCGTCGAGCACCGCGAGCGTCGTGGCGTGCACGAACGTGCGGTCCCTGCACTTGCCGCGCGCACGTTTCCAGGACTTACTGCACCGCGGCGAGGTTCTGGCGGTCCGCATGACCCTCTCGCTCGGCGCTATCGTTGCCGAGCGAACGCGCGAGGTCATTCGGCGCCACGCGGACCTCGCGATGCCCGAAGCGGATCCGGAGATTTCGGATCTCATCCGACGCTCGCGCTCGATCAAGGGGAGGCGTGAGCTGACGCTCTCGGAGACGCTGCTCGGAGCACAACTGACCCCAGAGGAGATCGAACTGCTCGGTCGCGCTGCCTCGCGTATCAGGGTCCCGGCCGGTGAAACGCTGTTCGTACAAGGCGAAACTGCCGACACGCTCTTCGTTCTCCTGGTGGGCCGCGTGGCCCATCGCCGCGATGGTCTGGGTACCCTCGGAATCGCGGGCGCCGGGATGATCCTCGGTGAGACGAGCGCGTTTGACGCCGTCGAGCACCCGACCTCCGCCCTTGCGCTCGACGAGGTCGTGGCATTGGCAGTGGGACGTCGGACCTTGGTCGAATGGCTCCTGTCGGGCCAGCGCGTTGCGCGGCGATTCCTATCGCCAATCGCCGAGACGTTGGTGCGACGCTTCCGATTTTGCAATCACCGACTGCGCGAAGCGGTTGCCATTCAGCGCGGGGAGCTTGAACGCGCCCACGCCGCACGCGAACAAGCACTTGAGGCCGCGCGCGAGGAAGGCGAGGCACTGATGGTGGCCGGCCACGGTCAGGTCCCGTTCGTGCGCGCGCAGCGTGTTGGCGACTCCGCCGCGGCGTGCCTCTCCGCCGTGCTCCGTCTGCGCGGCCGTCCCGTATCCCATTCGAGTGTTCTCGAAGCGTTCGAAGCGCACGGCGAAGACCCTTCGCATGCGTTGCCTCAGGTTGCGCGCTCGCTTGGGCTGACGTGTCGACTGCTAGAGGCTCCGCTAGGCGGGCTGCGCAACCTCGACGAGCCCATACTGGCCGTGCTGCGAGACGATAGGTTCGTCGTTCTTCAGAGGCACGCCATGCAATCCCTGCGCGTCATGGACCCCATCCGCGGGCGGCACGTCATCCGCGACAAGGAGCTGCGCGACGAGTTCTCGGGAATCGCATTCGAGCTCCGCGATGGTGCGGTGGCCCGCGGCGGATCGCTCGTAGAACGCGTGGCAAGATTCGGTGCGGCGCGCGCTGGTGACCTCGTGCGCGTTCTGATGGTCACTCTCGCTGTCCAGGGTCTGGCCATTTCAGCCTCACTCGCAACGGCGTTTGCCGTGCAGCGAGTGTTCCCGTTCTCCGATTTCCCGTTGCTCCGGGTTGTCGTGGCCGGAAGCGCCGGGGTGATCGTTTCCCTCTCGCTCATGCAACAGTTGCAGTCTCGTGCAATCGAGCATGTGCGCGCCCACTTCGATCGGGAGATGGTCGATCAGCTCATGACCCATATCCTTCGACTCCCCATCGCCTTCTTCGACCGTTTTCCCCCAGGTGAGCTGTTGCAACGCTTCCAAGCATTCGAAAATGTCCGGCGGCTCTATTCGACCGAAGGCGTCACGATGCTGCTCGGCGTCGTGTCGCTGGCCGTGGGCGGGGCGTTGCTCCCGGCGCTTGCACCTCGTCTGGTCGCCATTCCTCTCGCGGTGCTCCTCGTCTACACTTCGGTGGCATGGTTGCTATTCCGGGTGACGCTTCGGAGTGCAGCCGACGAAACGCGCGCGCGAGGAGCGTTGCAGGAGCGCCTCATCGAGATTCTGCAAGGCGTTGCCACTCTGCGGATGGCGGGCGATCCTAGAGCTGCACGGGAGCGCTGGCTGCCGTCGTTTCTCGAGGAAGTGGGTGCGAGGCTCGTTCAAGACCGTGTCATCGCTCGGGCCGTCCCTGCGCTCGAATGGGTGCGCGGCGCGGCGATCGTCGCTTGTGTGTGGCTAGGGGCGCGCGGCGCGCTCGACGGGTCCATGTCTGTCGGAACCCTCGTCGCGTTCCTCAGCGTGCTGGCGACGTTTGTCCTCACGGCACACGGGCTCGCGATGCAGGTCGTCTCGAGCGCACCGGCTCTCGTCGACTACGGTCTGGTCCGTGCGACGTTCCTGGAACCACCCGAGCAAACCTCGCCTGCGTTGATCTCGCCGGGGAGGTTGCGCGGATCGATCACCGTCGATCAGGTCTCGTTCCGCTACGCCGACGGGGCCCCGTTCGTGCTCAAAGACATCACGTTGCAGGTCGAAAGTGGCATGAAAGTGGCTCTCGTCGGAGCGTCGGGATCCGGCAAGTCAACGCTGGGAAGGCTGCTCCTAGGTCTGTATTTGCCAACCTCGGGGCGCATCCTGTTCGATGGCAAGGACGTACAGAGTTTGGATCTCGAAGCGATGCGTCGTCGGATGGGAGTCGTGCTGCAGGACCCTTTCCTGCTCGGCGGAAGTATTCGAGATAACATCGTGCTCGGGGCCGATCACGCGTCGCCCGAGCAAGTCGTCGACGCGGCGATGCGCGCATCGATCCATGAGGACATCGCAGGAATGCCGATGCAGTACGACACCATCGTCGCGGAAGGCGGCGCAACATTCTCGGGCGGCCAGCGCCAGCGCATCGCCATCGCGCGAGCTCTGATGTCTTCGCCCGCTGTGCTGCTCCTCGACGAGGCGACGAGCTCGCTCGACAACGTGAGCCAGGCTGCTCTGGAGCGCAATCTTGCCAATTCCACGGCGACTCGAATCGTCATCGCCCATCGGCTCAGCACGATCATCGATGCGAACTGCATCGTCGTGCTGCAAAAGGGACGTATCGCGGAACAAGGCACGCACCGCGAGCTGCTAGATCGACGCGGCGCATATTTCGACCTCGTTCGGGCGCAGTTGTGAGTGCAAGGGTAAGGAGGATCCCGTGAACGTGGGACTATTCCGAAGCGAAGCCCGTTCCAAGTTCATGCGCCTCGACGTCCCGGGCGCACTGATCGACGTGGCGCCTCCGTCGAGCGCAGCGATCTTCGCGACGATGGCGGCGTTATTCGCGCTGCTCGCAGCGCTCGCGGCGTTTGGTCACGCGCAGATCGTCGCCGAGGGCCGGGGCATTGTGCGGCCGGATCAGCCTCCGATCGTCCTGCGAGCGCCCTTCGCGGGCACCGTCCAAACTGTGAATCTGGCCGCCGGCGCACTTGGCAACAAGGGCCAAGTTCTCATCGAGATGGACGTGCGGACCGAGTCGATCGCGTTCGCCTCGTGCGCGGAACAGGCGCGCGCCGAGCAGAAGGAGGTCGCAACACTCGAGCAGCACCTTTCCGGATGGAGCGATGCGGCGGGGCATAGTCGTGACCCGTCGATGGCACTCGTGGTCATCGCGCAACTGCGCGCGGAGCGCGAAAAGGCGGCGAGCCTCGCGCAGCGCTGCAACACACTCGGCAACGTCGTCGACCGCAGTCGTGTCATGTTTCCAAGTGATGCGACCGTTGCGGACGTAGCGGTCGTCAGCGGCACACAGGTGCGCGAAGGCGATGCGCTCGCGACGCTCACGCCGGCGGTCGCCCACTTGGTGGGCTTCCTTTCCGTGGCCGAGACGCGGCGCAACGAAATTGCAGTGGGTCAAAACGTAAAGTTGAAGTTTGACGCACTGCCGTTCGACGAAGTCGGGGCGGGAACAGCGCGTATCAGCCGCGTGCTCGAATCTCTTCCCGCTGGTGTGAAGCTGGAGGGAACGGAGGGAGGGGGAGTTTTCGCCGAACTCGTCGTCAGTACGATGCCCGCTGGGTCGGGGCCGCCACGGTCCGGAATGACGTTTTCGGGGGACGTGCTGACCCGCAGGGCGCGCATCCTCGCGCTCCTCTTTGGCGCGGGGGGCGGAGATTGATATCCCGAAGACAGGCGCTTCCGGAGTTGCTCTATGTGCGTAGCGTCGGAGACCATGCATCTGGAAACCGTCTCATCGAAAGCGGTTGCGCTGACGGGCGACGGTCATGCAGAGGGGCGCTTTGGAGGGCGGGAAGCGATAGTGGGGAATGAAAGGGCCGCTTGCCCACTCCAGAAGCTTTTCTCGCGATGAACGCCTCGACGCTGCTGTTGCGATGACCGGCTCTCGAATTTGTGTGTCGTCGGCGACAATGGCAAGGTCAACGATCGTTGATCGTTCTGGGCAGCTGGACGTAGTGGAGCAGGGCCGTTGCTCCCACGATCACAAAGAGCAGCCCCTGATCGAGGAGGCCAATTCGGTCGGTGTTGTGTAACCGATCGTTGGAAGCGTTCCAGAATCTGGCTCATGCTTGTTTCTTGACGAACCAACAACGCAAGCAGTTCCTACGCGCCCACGGCAACGAGGTGCGGAGCGCATGGGACGACGCGAAGGGTGAAGCGCACTCGGTCCGCTCGGCCATCGGCGCCCTCGAAAGCGCGGCGACAACGCCGATCCATCTCCCGTCGCCGGCCGAGGTTGAGGAGCGCATCCTCGATCTGTAGCCGGACACGGCGAAACCCCAGGCCAGCGAACCGACTGGGGCTTCGTATACATCAGTGGTTGCGCGGGCAGGATTTGAACCTACGACCTTCCGGTTATGAGGCGAAAATCGGCCGTTCTTGCTTGGCTTTGTATGCGTCTGAAACAATTCACAAGTTCACGACAAGACGCGGGATTCGTCGCCGTCGCAGCATCACGGGTCGTCACGCGACATCACGCGATTTGAGATCGCCACGGCGACATCAGGTCAAAGGGAGGGACGCGGGCAAGAAGCCGGATGGTTTTGGCCCGAAGGGTGGTTCAAAATTGGAGATGGTTCGCCGGAGTCCTTCGGGGGCGCGACATCGCTCTCGCGGGTCGACAACCGTTGAAGAGGAGCCCATGCTTCCGGCATGGCATCGTCCGAACGCGTTCAGCGCGCCTTGGCAGCGGTCTCCGGTCTTTCGACTGAAGAGCGCGAGGAGCTCATCGCGGAGCTCGTCCTCCGGCTTGAGCGCGAGCGCAATCCTGAGCCGGGACACGAGGAGGCGTGGACGGTCGAGATTCGTCGGCGGGTTGACGCTGTTCTAAGTGGCCGGTCGAATGGTTCGCCGTGGTCGCAGGTGCGACGCGAGATCGAAGTGGAGCTCGCTGAACGGCAGCGTCGCCGAACGGCATGATCGTCGACTTCGAGGCCCGGAAAGAACTGGTCGCAGCGGCTATTTGGTATGACGAGCAGCGCGAGGGGCTCGGGGCCGAGTTCCTCAACGCTATTGATGAGGTTCTCGCCGCGATCGCCGAGTCACCGTCCTCGTTCCCTCGTGAAGCTTACGACGAGCGCGCGCGCCGCGCGCTCGTGCCTCGGTTCCCCTACGCGGTCGTGTTCCTCACTCGCGAAACGGACATTCGCGTCGTCGCTGTCATGCATGCGAAACGGCTCCCAGGCTATTGGGCATATCGGATGTAATGTCGTCTGGTTGCTCCGCAGTGCATGCGCCTTTTCTAAGAGAGCCGAAGCTCGAAGGCCAGAGCGGCGACTGTGCTGTGAAATAGGTCTCTGGCGAGAAAGGAGCCACGGCTACAGAAAACGCCTTATCGGCGAAGAAGCCGAGACGGAAGTCATTCATCTAGGCTGGAATTGCCGTCCAATTTGGCATTTGCTCCTTAATCCGTATCCCGTATTGTTCCAGTATTGGAT
>Ga0182030_10024738_pt1 | contig 11000 bp, 9 predicted proteins | sample 812S3MmetaG_FD_121299 | JGI IMG/M metagenome (GOLD analysis project Ga0182030, IMG submission 121299) | Permafrost microbial communities from Stordalen Mire, Sweden - 812S3M metaG (Illumina Assembly) | ecosystem: Environmental > Terrestrial > Soil > Wetlands > Permafrost | place: Sweden... | reverse complement strand
CGGCTTTTCCTTGTCCATCGGGGACGTGCCGCGGACCTAAAAAACAGGTCCGCGCTACGCCTGCTGAATTCCAAGGACTTACGCGTCGAGTTTCTGCAGAGGAGCCGCAGGCGGTCCTGAGCATCGCGAAGGAAGAATCTCGCATTGCCTTGAAAACACTCAGAGCGCGATTCTTCGCGTAGTTTACCCTGAGCGGCAGAGCGAGATTCTTCGCTGCGCACAGAATGACAGCGAACGGGCTCAGGATGACAGCATTGGAGCGCTTTTCTGCAGCCTGTTTAGCCCCACCGCGGACAAACACCCCGGCGTCCAGCGCGCCACCCCTCCTGAATCAGGAGGGGAACGGTTAAAGAACTCCCCCCCTCAGATGAGGAGGGGTGGTGCGCTCAGCGCCGGCGTGGTGCTGACATGGGAATAATGGGGCGGCGTCGACGGCGTCCAGTGCCAAGTGACCCGGGACAAGATAAGGGCAAAGCCCCAGCACGGAAAGGCCGGCAGCGCCGACCGCCAATCCCCCCTCGTGACACACTACCCCATATCGGCTATCGGCAGTTTCGAATGAGAGGATGAATCAATATGTTGACTTCGAAAATCGCAAATCGCCAATTACCCGATGACACGATGGCCCGATCTCAAAAGCAGTGGCGCGTGGCGAGCGATCCGCGACAAGAATAACCCAATGTCTGAAGAGGGGAAACCGCGGGGGGGCCGGCGGCCAAACCCCAGCGTGACATACTTTCCCTAATCGGTTATCGGCGAAAACGCGAACTACGTGAGGAAGAACCACCCCGCCGGAGCGCCTATGCGCAATCCGTCGGGGCGGCCACACTACCCCTTATCGGTAATCGGCAGTTTTGAAAAAGGAGATGAATCAGTTTGCTGACTTTAAAAATCACAAATCGCCAATCACCCGATGGCTCGATCGTCCTGCACCCTAGAGCCGTAAGGAGTGACGTGGAAGGCATGAAGGTGAGGGGGCAGGCAGGGCGGGATCCTTCGCTGCTGCTCAGGATGACAGCGCAACAACCGGCGGAATCGCAGCCTGCCCCGGTCTTTACCTTCGGCTTTTGCGTTTTGACTTGTTCTAGCCCCCCTGGCATGGTGGGGTGGAAGTGAAACGGGCAATGCGGAAAATGGGAAAAACGGGCTGAACCGACGGTCAGTCCCCCCGCGTGACACACTACCCCGTTTCGGCTATCGGCTGTTTCGGATGAGAAAATGAATGAGTTTGCTGAATTCGCAAATCGCCAATCACCCGATGGCACGATGGCCCGACGGCACGATCATCCGATCTGCCAATTGCCCATCGACTTGTTGAGCAATCCCGGTTAGCATCATGGGGATTTGACTAGAGGTGGAATCATGAAGCCATTGTGGACAAGAGTTGCATACGCATTAATAAGCGTCTACCTGCTTGCGGGGCCGTCCGTCCGAGGGCAACAGGAGCCGGCGGGAAAGCCCTTTGATTTGATCGAATGGAACGGCGGGAAGTTTGTCTATGGCGCGGATTACTATCCGGAGGCTTGGGACGAAAGCCAGTGGGAGAAGGACGCGGCCATGATGCAGGAGGCCGGAATCAACTTCGTCCGCATGGGGGAATTCGCCTGGGTGAAGATGGAGCCGCAGGAGGGACACTTCGATTTCACCTGGCTCGATCGTGCGCTCAAGGTGCTGAACGCCCACGGCATCCGGGCGGTGCTGGGAACCCCCACCGCCTCGCCACCCGCCTGGCTGTATGCGAAGTACCCCGACATGGCGGCGATGGACGCGAGTGGGGTGCGTTATCGCTACGGTTCACGCCGCAATTATTGCCTTCACAACACTGATTTCGATGCCGCCACCACGCGGATTGTTACCGCCATGGCGGAACATTTTAAAGATCATCCGGGAGTGCTTGGCTGGCAAATCGACAACGAACTGGGAGGTCCGAAGTGCTACGATCCCGCGAGCCATGCCGCATTCCAAGCATGGTGCCAGCGCAAATATCACACCCTTGAGGCGCTGAACGCTGCCTGGGGTACAGTCTTTTGGGGCCACACCTACCAAGCCTGGCGGGAAATCCCTTTGCCCTGGAATACACTTTACGACACTTCCAACCCCAGCCTGGCCCTTGATTTCGACCGCTTCTGGAGCGACTCGACGCACGCGTATCTCGACCTTCAGACGGCGGTTCTGCGCAGAATTGCTCCCCGCCAGCCTATTACTCACAACGAAATGGGGATGTTTCCGGATATTGATTACTACGATTTGAACCGCTCGCTTGACTTCGTGGCCTGGGACAACTATCCGATGTTCGGAAAAGACTACTCGCAGTATACCGGGGCAGGGTTGGACCATGACCTGATGAGGGGATCGAAGGACAATCAGAACTATATGATCATGGAGCAGCAAGGCGGCGCGGGGGGCTGGTCAGTGTTTTTTGGACGGCAGGCGCCGGCCGCTCTCTATCGCGTTTGGGCCTACCAATCCATCGCCCACGGCGCGGATGGCATCTGCTATTTCCGTTGGAGGACCTCCCGCTACGGTACGGAGCAGTATTGGGAAGGAATTCTCGACCAGGACAGCTACCGCAATTCCCGCTATGTCGCCGTGGCGCAAACCGGTAAGGAATTGGCGCAGCTCACGCCGTTAATCCATGGATCGAAGGTGGTGTCGCCTGTCGCCATGCTGGTGTCCCCCGATTCCCGTTGGGCACAGCAAATTCAGCCGGGAGTGGAGGACTTTCAATACGACCGCCAACTGCACGACTTCTACGATGCCTTTCGGCGCGCGGGTGTGAGTGTAGACGTCGCCTTCCCACCGAGCGACCTTTCCGCGTACCGCATCGTCGTGGCGCCCGCACTTTACGTGACCGATCCAGCCCTCACCGGCAAGCTCCACGCCTTCGTGAAGAACGGCGGCACGCTGATCCTCACGTTCCGCTCGGGCGTCAAAGATGAACACAACGTGGTGACCGACCAGACGCTTCCCGGCCCCCTCGCGGATATCGCCGGCGTGGCCATCCACGAATTTGATCCCCAGCTTAACGAGGAGCAAGAGGTGGTGGGGCCCGGCGAATCGAGTTTCCCTACGCGCACTTGGTCCGACATCCTCGCTCCCACCACGGCAAAGGTCTTGGCCATTTATGGCAAGGGTTACTACGCCGGCAAACCGGCCGTCACTGAGAACAGGGCGGGAAAAGGTTGGGTCTATTACGTCGGCACCGAATCAAAATCGCCTTTCTTTTACGACCGCATGATTGCCCTCGCCGCCGGGAAAAGTCTTGTGGCGGTGAACGAAAAGATCCCCGCGGGCGTAGAAGTGGCGGTCCGCCAAAAGGCGGGCAAGAAGATCATCTTCGTATTGAATTATACCAGTATGGGTCAGACGGTCCCTCTCGATCAGGCTTACCAAAACGCCTTAACCGGCGAGACGGTGCCGATGGATGTGCAGATTCCCGCGTATGAAGTGAAGGTGCTTACCACGCCGTGAAGGCGCGTATCAGGAGAAGGCTGAAGTATGACGGCAATGGTCCTTTATGCTTTATCCTTCATACTTCACCCTTCAGACTTCATCCTTCATACTTCAGCCTTCGCCCTTTATCCTTTACTGCCAAAGTAGGCGCGCAGGAGATAGGAAATTCCCATCAGCAGCAGGAGGATATTAGCCGCCAGGAAGAGGTGCTGCTTAACCCGCTTGTGCAGGCCGGCGGCCCACGACAGCAAACACAAGGTAAACAACGCCGCGCCGTAATAACCTACCAGACCCCCAACGAAAAACGGTACCGCGTGAGCGTAACCATTCTGGCGGCCCTCGGCGAGAATGGGGCCGGCAATGGTGAGCCAATAGACCCACGTGCCCGGCGAGGCTACCTCCGCCAGCAAGGCGACAGACACACTGGCATAGCTCAGCGCGGGAGAGTCCGCCATTTCGTGTTGCGTTTTGCCCCGTTGTTCCCAAAGCGCATAACTGGCGAAGCCGATCAGGGCTACGCCCCCAACGTAGGCGACGTAATGCGCAATTCCGGAAGGGATAAGACGATAGAAGAGAGTGGTCACCAACAACAGACAACCGTCAACCAACAGCGGCGCGCCAACAAGCACTCTCAAGGCGCGCGCCCAGCGGCCCAGCGCCACCTGCGAGAGCGCAATCATGTGCAACGGACTGGGAACCAAGCCTCCCACAATTCCCATCCCAGCGCCAAGTATGAGCAGGTCCATAAGTATGTCCCGCGATGTTATGCGGTTGAGCCGGGAATGTAAAGTGCGCGAACACAAGAACTCTGATCCGATGAGCCAGGGTTCCGCCAAAGTCGCAGGCGTGGCATACCACCATGGCCATGAATGCATCGCCGCGAAGAAACCCCTCACCCCCCGCCTTGCGGTCCCCCCTCTCCCTAACGGAGAGGGAGAGAAATCAAAATCACAGCCCTCTCCCAGGGGAGAGGGCGCCCGACGGAGGAGGACAGGGGAGTGGTCCCTTTCGACCCTATTAGACTTTGACGGTGCCCTGTCCAATGAGCAATTACGGTTGCGCCGGCGAGGCGATTGACCTCAGAATACCTTCGGCCACTCCGGCGTCTGGCGCCAGCGAGGCTCGGATATCCATGGCTTTGCCACCGAAAATTCTGATCTTGTCACTGCCGCATGGCGCCGCGCATCAACGCGCCGCCAAAGCTTTGCGTCAGGCTTTCGCCACCCTCCGCCCCGACGCGCGGGTGGAGGTGATCGACACCCTGCAACACTGCACCGCATGGTTCCGGGCTTATTACAACTCCTACGTGATTCCGCTGGCGATTTGGCCGGGACTGTGGCGCTGGATTGAGAACCGGCAGCACCAGTCAGAGTCCACCAGCCCCGGCTGGGTCTACCGGCGCGGGGCCCGCCCCCTTTTCCGCTATCTGCGGGATTTCGCCCCCGATGTGGTGATCGCCACAGAGGTGGGGACGTGCGAGCTCGCGGCGATGCATAAGCGCGAATCGCCGGCGAACTTTTTGCTGGTGGGCATCGAGTTGATGGACTTCAATCGCGCCTGGATCCAGCCGGAGGTTGACCTTATCCTCACCACGCATGTTGATCTCGCCGCGGAACTGGTAGCCGAGGGAGCCTCCCCCGGCAAGGTGGTGACCACCGGCCAGCCCATCGATCCCCTCTTCGCTTCCCTTCCCGACCGCCGCACGGCGCGCGACAAGCTGGGAATCAAGCCGGACGCGGTTCAGCTCTTGATTCTCTTCGGCGGGACGGGATACGGGAACCCGGAGCGCATTCTGGCCGAGGTCGCCGAGGTGCAGCGCCCGCACCAGATCGTCCTGGTCACCGGCCGCAACCAGCGCCTGGAGAAACGGCTGCGCCAAGAGTTGGGGAGCCTGCCCCACGTGCGCGTGTTGGGGTGGGTGGACAACATACAAGAGTGGATGGTCGCTTCTGACCTGATGATCAGCAAGCCCGGGGGCGGCACGCTGAATGAAGGCTTTGCCTGTAGCCTGCCGATGCTGGCCTTTGATCCCCTGCCCGGAAATGAGGAGCGCACCTGCCGCTGGATCGAAAGATGGGGGGCGGGAGTTTGGATCAAGAGAACGGAGGACCTCGCGCCCAGGATTCAATCGCTGCTGGGGGACCCGGCCCAGCTTGCCGCCCTTCGCCACCAGGCCGGCGCTTTGGGTCGCCCCCACGCCGCGCGCGATGGAGCATTGGCCATCCTGGATTTTCTATCCCGAAGTGCCCAACCTCCCACGAAGGCCTAAGACGAATCCGCTGCCGGCAATCTCGCTCCGCGTCGCGCGACAGAATCGCTTCACATGCAAACGCTGGTATAAGCACTTTCCTTTCATCAACATATCGGCATTCCGTCGCCCCGCCTGGTTTTGGCGTAAAACAAGTCACTTGTTTTCTGCAAGTTATCGGCCTAGGGTGGATATGAGGCCTTTATCTTCAATTTTGCGCCCTTGTATCGCACTATCTCTTTGAGTTTCATCAACTCATCGGCATTATGGCTAAGTCATTCATTTTCAATAACTCATCGGCATAAGACATTTTGTCACTTTAATCGTCTTTTGTTTTCAATAAGTTATCGGAATCGACCTTCATTTTGATACTTTTTTGTGTGCGGGCTCCCTTTCCGGTTTTCATGGACAAATTGGCAGTCCGCCGCGCTCGTAGTCAAGTCCCGGGGGGGTGCTCCAACCCTGCCCACGTTAGCGGCCTCGGTCTGGAAGTAAACCCGTTTCCGCTCTCCCTTCCGCAAGGAGCGGCGATCCTCGTATCGATAGCAGCGCGATTTCACCTAGACGCAAGCCTCCAGTTTTAGCCTCGCAGGTTGACGACCATCGTCGGTAGACGATTTCCGCCAGACAGAGGTCGGTGGGCAGCGAGCGAAAAGCAGGAAGCACGAGCGCGGATTTCTGACCGCGGGTCTGGAAGAGTAGGGCTTTACAGGCTGCGGAAAAACTCGAAAGTGCTGTCATTCTCAACGCCACCCCTTTACCCCATAGGCGCTATACTAAGCAATTTCCTGTCCGGCCCCGGAGGGGCCAACCGTGGGTAGCCGCAGGTTTACCCTGCGGCTCGCAGAACCCCATGGCCCCTTCAACCCCGACGGGGTTGACCGTGGGAAAGGTCGGCCCCTTCAGGGCCGAATTCCTTTCTCGCCTTCAGTTTCCGTAGGTTTCACCTACGGCTACTCATGGTGTCCCGCTTCGCGGGAAGGAAGGGGGCGAATCATTGGGTGGCTTATTCTACCGTCTATGCCCCTTTACCCCCCTTTCAACGCCACCCCTAAGTCTCCTGCTCAGCACCACCCCAAGCCCTGCAATAAGCAGCTTAAGGATGTGAGTATGGAGGCATCAACCTTTTTGATCCCGCGACCAAGAGTCGAGCGAATTAATCTTAGTAGGACACAGAAACTATTGGGTAACCAACGAAGGCGCGAGCTGTTCCAAGGAGGAAGGAAGGGGCAGTATATTGCAGTTGGGCGCCAATAAGCCATGTCGAATGAAGAATCATGACATCGCACTCCACGTGTTCCGACCTTACAATAATCTTCTTGACATCCATTGCCTCCCTGCTAGAATTCAGTAAATTGACGGTTGGGCTCCACAACAACATCATCGTCTAACGGAATTTCTAGCGACGAAGACTTCCACACCAGCGCATGTCTTCTCCTTATAATTTCCGCACTGGCCCCATTGCGCTCGGCGGGGCTAAGGAAGTGGGAACCGCTCAGCGAAGGGCGGCAGTTCCAACTTTCTGTGTAGGATCAGGGCCCATCCCGGCTTATGGAATTGGGGAGTTTTATCCGTTATGGCAAGTGGAGCTCAATCTGTGCCTTCAGTTCCTGATGAGGAGATTGTTCGCCGCTTTCAGGAAACGGGCGACAACGATAGTTTTGCCGAGCTCTTTGCCAGGTATCGCAAAAGGGTCTTCTCTGCGTGCCGGGGTTTCTTTGCGGAAGGAAGCCTGGCAGAAGATGCCACCCAGGAAGCGTTTATCCGCACGTACCAGAATATCCACCGCTTCCAAGGGGGCGACTTCTCGGCATGGGTCATGAAAATCGCAAAAAATGTGTGCATTGACGTGTGGCGAAAAAGACGATGGGAAGTTGGGTATGAGGACGCAGAATTGACCAAAAAGCCGGCGCTTGTGGCAGTGGATTCATCCCCGGACCTGCGTTTGGCGGCAGAACGGGCTTGGCAAGAAATGAAGTCTCTTTCCCCCGACCAACAGCGTTGTCTGGAAATGAAAATACAGGGCTATTCCTACGAGGAAACCGCGGCTCTAACGGGTCTTTCGACTGAGGCGGTGAAATCCCATCTGCAAAATGGGCGGCGGATGCTGTGGCTGAAAATGAAGGGGATCGGTCAACCCAGATGAGCGATTGGAATGAGGACAACTTCCTGGAGAGTCTGACGCCTCATCTGCGGCGTATGTCCGGCGGGGCTAATAGTCCCTGCCCGGATGCCGAGACGCTTTGTGCGTTAATCGGCGGAGAGGCTGGCGAACCGGAGCGGGATACGGTAATTGAACATTTATCGCGGTGCGCGGAGTGTGCCGAGCTTCAAAATGGTCTCCTTAACTTTGAGAGTGAAGGTCCACCCGAGCCTGAGGCTGTGTGGAAGCAGACGCGGACTCGGCTCGATCACTGGCTGGAGGGCTTCCTTCGTTCCGAGGCCGCCCACTTCCGCACCTCCCAACAGGGCAAGCGCTCCGGCAGAGTTTCGGTCTGGGAGAGTATCTCGAATTTCTTCACTTCCAGGAAGATCATCTGGGCTTTGAGTGGGGCTTTGGCACTCGTCCTGATCGTCAATGGCGTTTTGCTGGTGGAATACAGACGAGAGCACCCTCCTCAAATGCAGATCGCAGCCCGCCCGGCGGTTGCGGTGAGCCCGTCCGAACAAAGCACCGAGAATCCAAAAATAACACCAGGGGCGGAGGGCCTGCCGAAGACCGGGGACAACATTAATTCCAAGGCAGGAAGCCCCCATGGACCGGAAGCGGGTGAGCCAGGAGCGCAGGCCACGGTGCCATCGACCCCGATTGCGACTTCTCCGGTGGGGGCGCGTCCTACAGTTCCAACATTGAGCAATCCCAGCGCGTCCACGCGGCCTGGTTCTGCTGCGCCTGCGGCTAAAAGCCCACCCGCGCCACCCTCCGTTCCGCCCAACCCAGCGTTGGCGGCAACGATCAATCATCCGCCCGAACTTCGTCTTGACCCTGCTGGCCGCCTCTTGATTGTGATGAGTTCGATCAGTCCCAAACCGGACGGAGGTTTTCAATTCCACGGGATCTTGTTGCTCCCGGTCGCTCAACCCGGATCGGTTCCTCTCGACCGCGGCGCGGAGGTCATCGGGGTGGGAACGAGGAGCCAAGGCCAAACTTCGCTGGCAATTACAGAACTGGTTGTTCAGGGAGTCCGCTACACCTTGAAGGATGGAAGCGGGGTAATGAACGCCCAGACGCCGGGAGCCGGAGGGGGGGTACATTTTGACCGCAGCCAGCTTCTTAATATGTCGCCTACGGCTACTGCGGTTTATGAAAAGGCGCCCGACCAGACGGGACAACCGGAGCCGCAGAAATAAAAAGTCCACGACAATCAACAAATTTTTATGGAATTTCTAATTTTCCGCCGTTTTCGGTAATGAAGTCGCAAAAAAGGACTCGGACGGACAAGATGTTGAGAGGAGCATAGAATGCCAAACAACGGGTTGCTCGAAAGGTCGGCGGCAGTCCTGGTTCTGATAATTTCTTCTGCGCTCGCTTGGGGCGGCCAGAACAAGGCCAGCGCGCCCCCGCCCCCACCCCCAAGACCCGCTCCGCAGGTGAAAGCGGCCCCGCCCGCGAGGACAGCCCAAAAGCCGGGCCGGCCGGTTCAGCAACAGCGGCGACCGGCGCAGGGTCAGGTTAGACCTTTGGGTGGAAATGTGAGACCGGGAGTCGGTCAGGGAAACCAGCAGGGTGGTCGCGGGAACCAGCTAGGCAGTCGCGGGAACCAGCAGGGCGGTCAGGGGAATCAGCTAGGCAATCGTGGGAACCAGCAGCTCGGCCGCGGCAACCAGCAACTCGGTCGTGGGAACCAGCAACTCGGTCGTGGGAACCAGCAGCTCGGTCGTGGGAACCAGCAGCTCGGCCGCGGGAACCAGCAGCTCGGCCGTGGGAACCAGCAGTTCGGTCGTGGGAACCAGCAGTTCGGCCGCGGGAACGAGATGGCAGGCGGGCGCACCACCCAATCCATGAATATCAGGGGTGTCGGGCCCGCCCAGGTAAGCTATCGTCCTGGCGGAGGGCTCGCCTCGATCCATGCGAATGGGTTGAATATTAACCATGGGCTGCACGGCGGCCGAACCATCGTAACCGAGCGCAATGGCCGCACGATCGCGAGCACGGGGCCCCATGACGGCTACGTGCAGCGCCCGTACTTCAACCGGGGAGGCAGGTCGTATTATCAGCGGACCTATGTGCGCGACGGCCGCTCTTATTCGCACGTCTACCGCGAGTACAATTACCGCGGGGTGCATTACTATGGCTATGTTCACGACCACTATTTCCACCCGGGCTTTTATGGCTGGGCCTACCACCCATGGGGGATGCGGGTTTACTACGGCCCGGGAGCGTGGGGGTGGGCCGGTGCACCATGGTTTAGATTCTACGGTGTGTACTTTACGCCGTATCCCGTATATGCCAGCCCCGCGTTTTGGCTTACAGACTACATGATCGCGGCTAATATGCAGGCTGCGTACCAAGCCGGTTTGCAGGCTGGCCAGGCGTCAGGCCCCCCGCCCGAACCGCCACCCTCGGGCGGTCCGGAGGCCACCACCCAAAGCCCCATGAGTCCGGAAGTTAAACAGGCGATCGCCGACGAGGTGCAGCGGCAACTCGCTGCCCAACAGACCGCGGCCGCCAATTCCCAGGGCGGCCCCACCAATCCCCCGGCCGCGCCGGGCGGCGCCCAGGTGCCGGAGGCGCTGAGTCCTTCCCAGCGTGTATTCGTAGTGGCCAGCAATCTCGACGTCGCGACGCCCGAGGGCGGCCAGGAATGCAGCCTGACGGCGGGGGACGTGCTGATGCGGATCACGGACCAGCCGGATTTCAACCAGAATGTAAATGCCAGCGTCCAGAGCAGCAAGAAGGGAGATTGCCCCTCCGGCCAGACCGTCGCGGTTTCCGTTCAGGACCTCCAGGAAATGCACAATCATTTCCAGGAACAGCTTGATTCCGGCCTTAAAACGCTGGCGGACAATTCCGGGAAGGGCGGTCTGCCTAACGCTCCGGATACTGGCACCACGTCCGGAGAGGTTCCGGCGCCCGTGCCCGACGCGGGGGCAGCGGACCAACTGGTGGCGCAGAATGGGCAGGCCGATCAAGCCGAGTCGCAGGTGCAACAGGGGGGCCCGCCCGGCAGTTAGTCGGGACTTCTCACCAGGTTTGGACGATGCATGGAAGGGCGGGGCTTCAGCCCCGCCGAAATCGCGGCTCCCGCCCTCTATTCCTCCCGCACCCCGCGCAGCTTGCGGCTGCAAGCTGCGCGGG
>Ga0182030_10024733_pt1 | contig 11003 bp, 10 predicted proteins | sample 812S3MmetaG_FD_121299 | JGI IMG/M metagenome (GOLD analysis project Ga0182030, IMG submission 121299) | Permafrost microbial communities from Stordalen Mire, Sweden - 812S3M metaG (Illumina Assembly) | ecosystem: Environmental > Terrestrial > Soil > Wetlands > Permafrost | place: Sweden... | reverse complement strand
CCTACTCAAAGAACTCAAGACCTCGGCGATTGTCACCCTTGTCCTGCTCGTCATCTGCTGCGGCGTCTATCCCCTCGTCGTGTTTGGCGCGGGGCAGCTTCTCTTTTCCAGGCAGGCCAACGGCAGCCTGGTCCTGGACGATCAAGGAAAACCCATTGCCTCGACGCTGCTGGCCCAGAACTTTACGGCCGACAAATACTTCAACCCGCGCCCCTCCGCCGCCGGGACCGGATACGATTCGACCAGCTCGGGCGGCAGCAACTACGGGGCGACTTCGCAAGCCCTGCACGATGCCGTCAAGCAGCGCGTGTCCGATTATCGTAAGGCGAACAACCTGCCCGATTCTCAGCTCGTTCCCGCCGACGCGGTCGAGGCTTCCGGCAGCGGCCTCGATCCGCACATCAGCTTGAACAATGCGGCGCTGCAACTCCCCCGCGTGGCCAAGGCCCGCGGGATCAGCGAGGATGATCTCAAGGCCCTCGTCGCCAAATATACCGACGGCCGCGACTTCGGCATTTTGGGCGAGCCGGGCGTCAACATCGTCAAACTTAATTTGGCTTTGGACGGAAAATACAAATAGACTAGGATGGCGTATGGAGAACGCACCTCCGGTTTCCGACCGACCGACGCCGGAGGATTTTCTTCATCTCATCCAAAAGCAGAACCGGGGGAAACTCAAAGTCTATCTCGGCTCCTCGGCCGGCGTGGGGAAGACCTACTCGATGTTGCAGGAAGGCAACCGGCTCAAGCAACGGGGCGTGGACGTGATCATTGGTTATGTGGAACCCCATGAGCGCCCTGAGACGGCGGCCCAGATCGGCGCGCTGGAAGTGGTGCCGCCCCGGGTCACGGTCTATCACGGCATGCAAATCCGCGAGATGGACCTGGGGGCGGTTCTCAAGCGCAAACCGACCATCGTCCTGGTGGACGAGTTTGCCCACACCAACGCGCCCGGCAGCAAAAACCCGAAACGCTACGAGGATGTCCTCGAACTTCTCGACGCGGGGATAAGCGCGATTACGACACTGAATATCCAGCACCTCGAATCGCTTTACAACGTGGTCGAGGCGGCGACGGGAACCAAGGTCAAGGAGCGCATCCCCGATTCCGTCGTCACCGACGCCGACCAAATCGTGAATATCGACTTGCCGGCGGAGGACCTGATCGAGCGGCTGAAGGCCGGAAAGATTTACGCCCTGGACCGCGTCGAGAACGCCATGGACCATTTCTTTACGGAATCGAATCTCACGCGCCTGCGGGAAATCACGTTCAGCGAAGTGGCGAATTTTCTGGATCGCCGGCAGCGGCGGGCGCAGCCCGGCCGCAACAAACCGAGTTCGATGGCCAAAGTCATGGTCGCGATCAGCAGCCAGGGGCCTCACCCGGAAACGCTTCTGCGGAAAACGGCCCGCCTGGCCAACCAGCTTAACGCCGAGTGGTACACCGTTTATGTGCGCACGAGCAAGGAAGCGCCCAACCAGATCGCCGCCGAAACCCATCGCAGGCTGACCGACACGCTGGAGATCGCGCAAAAAATGGGCGGGACCGTTGTCATCCTGAAAAGCGACGACGTGGCCGCGGCGCTCACCTCGTTCGCGAAAGATTACGGCATCACGCAAGTGGTGATGGGCAGGTCCAAGCCCCAACGCGGCCTGAACAGATTTTTCCCGTCGCTGGTCGATACGCTCAGCCAGAAGCTCGGCGGCGTCGACATCATCATTTCATAGGTAGCCGCCGAATCAAGCAGTCGTAAGTCCGCTTGATTTTGGGCGTGACAGTCCGATGTTGTGTGTGGGATAAATCCACTGCGAACACGATCATGAAGACCAAACGGACCGCTCAAAAAGCCCATGGTACGGATAAGCGCCACATTGTAAAGAAGCCCGCAACGCTCAAAGATTACGTGCGTATTTACGGGATGAAAAATGGCGTTTTGAAGGAAGCAAAACAGCTTGAAAAAGCTCTCTGCCCAGCGTGAGCGTTCTGTCTTTTTGAATTTGCCATTCGAGAAGAAATACGAACCCATATTCGTTGGTTTAATTGTAGGCCTGGTAACGGTAGGCCTTGTTCCACGCTCTGTCGTTGAACTCCACGAGAATGGAAAGGGAAGAATGGCGCGGTTGTTTCAGTTAATGGCAAAATGCAGGATTTCGATCCATGACCTGTCGTATTCGGGCGCGGAGTTGCGCTATAACATGCCTTTCGAGCTTGGAATAGCTTATGCCTTGAGCGCCTCCGATTCGAATTCCATCCTCTTGGTTTTTGAAGCAAAAAGCGAGACCTGCTCAAAATCATGACGGACTTGAGGGGTTTTGACCCCAAGCTGCTTAACATGCGCGGCGAAGAGGCTCTTAAGGTCATTTACGGTTCTTTTGTCTCTCCCGACATGTCTGATCCTGAAGCCATAGGATTGCCCATCTACAGGCACGTCATCAAGAACCTTCCTCAATTTCGAAAGGGACAAAAAAATATTTTCAACAAACGCTCTTTTTCTCTGCTCGTCCATTCAATCAAGGTTTGGGCCAACAGGCTTGGCAAGCAGGCTTAGTCAGAAAAGACTGTCACCTCCCCGCTCCCTTAAATACCTCACCCCCTTTCTCTCGCCATTACTGTTTCAATGCAAAAGACAAATCTGTTTCAGTTGGCTTGGTACTCCGCAAATCGGTCAACCCGGCGCGCCATTTCACTGGTGTAATGACGACCGAGAGTGTCTCTGTGGCGATCGATCCATTCCGTCAGTTTGGTCGCACCCAATCGAGCAGCATCCACATGGAGTCGTCCTTCCATTAATCCTCGTATTTCCTGACGAGTAATGATGATATCCCGAACAAACAAGCCAATGATTCGACAAGCTTGGTAACCAAGCTCAGGTGGTACACCGATCACGACTCGTTTCAAGCCGAGCGATTGCCTGACCGTCTCCACCAATTCACGATACGTGAACGTCTCCGGGCCAATGGCGTTGACTATTTCATTCCGGTCACCAGCTGCCTTTTCGACGGCGGCAGATGCCAAGTCGTCCACGTAAATGGGTTGAAGTTTGTATTCTCCGGCCCCAAATATCCCAAATATCGGAAGGTGTCGGAGCGACCACGCAATATTATTGATCAGCACGTCCTCTTTTCCGAACAAAACAGTCGGACGTAGAATGCAGTAAGAAACATTGAGGGAAGCCAGAACTGATTCCAACTCAGCTTTGCCGTGAAAATAGGGTAAATCGGAGTGGATGTCTGGATTGGTAATGCTCACGTGAACAATCCTGCGCACCCCGGCATCTTTTGCTGCCTTGAACAAAACCTTCGTGTTGGCAACCGCCTCATCGTGGGTGAAAAGCCGGTGGTCGAAGCGCACCCAGTATGTGTTAATGAGCACATCCGATCCCCGCAGTGATTGGGTTAAACGCTCGGGCAGGTCAAACTGAAACGGGAATGCCTCCAGCTTTTCGCCGAAAGGATTATTCCGATTCAAGGAGTTGGTCAGGGTGACGACGCTATGGCCCGCCTCAAGTAGGCGCTGGGCAATATACCGGCCAGAATAACCAAAAGCTCCTGTTACTGCGACACGCATTGGTTTGGCCTTTCTGCATAGTTACGCATAGAGATTATCTTGAAGTTTTGACGAACATTTTCAGGAGAAGGGGCATGATGGTGCTTTGTTCAGACTTGGACATCCGCTCCATGATCGCGTCGAGCTGGGCGAGCAATTCCGAGAGCGCCTTGATTTGCCGGTTGAAGGCTGCCGCCTTTTCGCCTCCCAATCCACGCGTCTGATCCTCGCAAGCTCGCAAGGCCCGAAGGATAGGCTCAATTTCACGGCGTTTGCGCTCACGGGCAATTGTGCAGAACATGCGCCACACATCTTTCTCTGATTCATAATATTCCCTCCGCTCGCCTTTACGGATAATGTTTCGGACCAAACCCCAACCAACGAGTTCTCTCAAATTTTGATGAGCATTACCTCGGCTAATCTTGAGTCCGGCCATTACCTCGTCCGTCGTTAAAGCCCTCTCACTGGTCATGAGTAGCGCATGAATTTGTGCCATGGTGCGATTAATCCCCCATGCCCCACCCATCGCACCCCACTGGGAAATAAACTCGTCGCGGGCGGCAGCGAGTTGCCCGGAGGCATTAACTATTTCTTTCATATTTTCAATAAATACTGAAAATATAGTTATGTCAAGCAGAACTTTGAATGAACACTCCCCGCTGCAAGCTGCACGGTATCTGGATCATCTGAACAATTTGTGGAAATGGGGACACGGGCACGCTGTTTATGCCCGCGACGGACCGCCGCTGGGCCAGCGGCGGCTGCCAAGGATCGCTTCCTGCGCGCTGCGCGCGCCCGGACAACACAGGCACGCCTGTCGTTGCCGGGCCACCCGAGGGAGGCCCTGATTGGGGTCAGGGCGGCAGAGACGTCTAGTGGCGACCCTCCAAAAATTACGCTTCCAGCGCGGCTTTGATTTGCTCCTTCGGCGTGCGGCTGGCGAAGGCGTGGAACGGCTCGTTGGGCTGGCGATTGGCCGTGTAATAATTGAGCAGCTTGCCCACGGTGCGATGAATGTCCGTGGCCAGCACCTTGCCCTTGACCAGTTCGTTGAAGCGCGCGCCCGCGCCGAGCTTGCCGCCGATGAACATGTCGAAGCACTCGGTCGGCGCGCCGTTGACGCGGGTCGAGCCGCCGCGAAAACCGATGTCGGCGATCTGGTGCTGGCCGCAGGAGCTCGGGCAGCCGCTGAAATGGATGCGAATCTTTTCCTTATAGGAAGCGCACTCGGTTTCGAGTTGTTCCACGAGGAGCATCATCCGGTTCTTCGTCTCGGCGATGGCCAGATTGCAGAACTCCATGCCGGTGCAGGAGACGCAGCCCTGCCGGAAATTCGAGGGCCGCCATGACAACCCATTCGCGTCGAGTTCCGCCTGGAGGGCCGGGAGATTTTTCTCGGGGATGTTGAGCAGGATCAGGTTCTGCTTGTTCGTCGTGGTGATCAGGTCCATGCCGGGCTGCGCGTATTTCTTCGACAGCTCGGCGACCTTGGCCAGTTGCTTTCCGTCGGTGCGGCCGCCCGCGAAGCAGACGCCGATATACCAAAGGCCCGGCTGTTTCTGTTCGTGGACGCCGAGGTGATCTGTCTCGGGATCTTCGGGAAAAACAAATTCGGCGTGGCGCTGGAACGTTCGCCCGGCCAGTTCCTCCAGTTTTGCCAGGACTTTCTCCGCGCCCCAGTCGGCCACCAAAAATTTGAAGCGCGCGCGGTTGCGCTTCTCGCGATAGCCGAAGTCGCGAAAGATCACCGCCGTGTAGTGGACCGCGGGCAGGACATCGTCGGGCGTCAGGAAAATCGGAAGCGTCTGCGCCAAATGAGGCGCGCTCGATAGACCGCCGCCGACCTTGAGGCCGTAACCGGCTTCGAGTTTGCCGTCCTTCATGCGTTCCAGGCCGAACACGCCGACGCAGTTGATGTCGGGTTGGGCGCAGTGAATCCGGCAGCCGCAAAGCGAAATCTTGAACTTGCGCGGCAGGTCGGAAAATTCGCGATTATCGGTCATGTGCCGGCCCACGTCGCGCAAGACCGGCGTGCCGTCGATGATCTCGTTCCGGTCGATTCCCGCCACGGGGCAGCCGACGACGTTGCGCGTGTCGTCGCCGCACGCGCCCGAGGTCGTGATGCCCACCGCGCTGAGCCGCTCGAAGACTTCCGGGAAATCCTCGATGCGCAGCCAATGGAACTGGATGGTCTGGCGCGTGGTGATGTCGCCGAAGCCATGGCCGAAATCCTCGGCGATGCCGCCCATCACCGTGAGTTGCGCCGAGGTGAGCCGGCCGCCCGGGATCTTGGTGCGGAGCATGAAGTAGCCGCTGTCCTTCGGGCGCTGGCGATAGACGCCGTACCACTTGAAGCGGTCGAAGTCGTCTTCCGGGATCGCCTTGAAGCCGATCTGGGCGTAGCGATAGATGTCGTGGATGACGTCGAGGCCGTCCTTGACGACCTTGAGTTTTTCCTGCGGCGTCGGGCCGGACACGAAGTTACGCGGAGTCGATAGAACCTGCATATCCCGCCAACTCTACATGCGCGGGGAGCCGTCCGCAACGCGGAACGGAACCGACTGGGTTGCAACACGGGTGCCAACGGAACGTTGCCCGGATGCGTCCATCAGGGCGCGGCATGGCCCGATTCAAGTTCCGTGACCAGCGCGTCGGCGTGATAAATCCGGCGCAGGGCTTCGATGATCGCCGCGCTGTCCACGGCCACGGAACGGTTTTGCGCGGGATCGTAGGCGTAACGGCCGGAGAGGGAAGGTTCGTTGCCGTCGAAAATAATCCCGACGAATTCCCCCTTTTGGTTCACGACCGGGCTGCCGGAGTTCCCTCCCAGGATGTCGGCCGTGGTGACAAAATTAAGAGGCGTGGCGAGATGGAGTTTCGATTTTTGCCCGACCCAGGCGCGGGGCAGATCAAAAGGCGCCTGGTCGTGGTGCTCCGCCGAGCAGGCATAGAGTCCCGAAAAATCAGTGAAGGGTTCGATGAATTTTCCATCCGCCTGACATCCCGACACGGCGCCATAGGCGAGCCTCAACGTGCCCGTCGCATCGGGATAGGGCGGCGCCTGTTTCAGGTCGACGCGCGCCTGGTAGATTGCCGCGTAAGCGCGGCGCTTGATTTCATCGTCGGTGTCGTCGATCTTGCGGGCGGCCCGGGCGGACGGGTCCATCATGGCGGCAAAATTGAGGAGAGGATCGGCGCTGGCCAGAATCGCCTTCTCTCCGCCGGCATAGAGTTTTTTCCGGACCGCGATGTCTTCCAGTTTCGTTTGGCGGACCAATTCCCCGGCCCGGGCTTGGGGCGATTTCCCCGCCAGCAACTTTTTCACCAGCGGATCATTCCCGCCGTATTGATTCACCAGATTGTCCAGGCCTTCGGTCAGGAAAAAAACTTCCAGATCGGGCTGGTGGGGGCGTCCGGAAAACAGTCGGAATTCCAGGCTGGGAAGACTGCTCTCCCGGTAGGCGGGCAAACGCTCGCCGTTGGGTTTGGCCCGTTCGGCGGCGGCCCGGACCAGGGTGCGCGCCATGTTGAACAGGTCGCTTCGAGAGGCAAATCTTTCGTAGGCCTGGTAAGCCGCAAAGTTGGCGCGATCGGCATGTACGGCGCCAGTGATTTGACAGAAGGCGTCCCAAGTTTCCCTATGCTCGGGATGGTGGATTAGCCAGACAAGGAATCGATTCTCCTCCTCCTGCTTTTTCTTCAGCAGGCCGGGATCGCGCAGGCCGTTGAGAAAGCCATGATTCGCCTTGCGGGAATTGGCAACCGAGGTGAGCGCTTCGCCCGCTTCCCGCGCATGCTCGGAACTCGTCGCGCTGAATTTCCGGAGCGCCCGCTCCATGCGATCCAGCTCGTCCGCCACGAAGGGCAGGCGAACGTCCCTTTGGTAATCGATCTCGTCCATCGTCACGAGCCGTTGCGAGGAACCGGGATGGCCCGCCACGAAAACCAGTTCGTCCCTGGCCGGTCCGGTGGAATTCCATTTCAAATAATCCGCGCTTTGCAGCGGCTTCCCGTGCTCATAAATTCGGAAGAGACAGATATCCAGGTCGAACCGGGGAAACTCAAAATTATCGGGGTCCCCTCCAAATGAGGCCGCCTGCCAGTCGGGCGAGAAAACGAGGCGCACGTCGGGATACTTTTTATATTGGTAGAGATCGTAACGCGCTCCGCCGAACAACGTGACCACCTCGCTGACCAGGCCGGTTTGATCGAACGATTCCTTTTCAATCGCGGCCTCGACGGCCTTGTGGGCCGCTTCGGCTTCCCCGGGCGTCGCTCCCGGTTTGACCGCGGCGACGACCCGCGCCGTGACGTCCCGCGTGTTTTGCAGGACGAGCATCTCCAGTCCCCGGCACGGCAACTCGTCGCCGCGGGTTGGCGCGTAAAAGCCATTCTCCTCGTAATTGTGCCTGCCCGTGCTCAGGGTATGAAGCTCGCCTTCGCCCACATGGCGGTTGGTGATGACCAGGCCGTCGGCGGAGACGAACGAGCCCGACGCCCCGCCGATGCGAATGGCCGCGCCGCCGAGATGTCTCAGCCACGCGGCATCCGGAGTGAAATGATATTTGCCGGCGATGGCGCCCAGCGGCGGATCGGTAAAAAGCCAGTAGCCCTCGTCCGCTTCCAGCGCATTTCCGGCGAAGCCAAAACAAAAAAAAGCGAGGACATTCCATTTCATTTGTCTCATCGCCAGAGAAAAAAAATTACTGCCGTCCGCAGGACCTACTCGATATCCCTGGGCAGAGCCATCCGCGAGCTCAGGTCGCTCGGTTCCGAGCGGGCGTCCTGCAAGACCTTGTCGTAATAGATGCCGATGACGAAACCGTAGTATTCACCCTGGGTCGTATTGTTGGGGCCGGGCGTGCCCGGAACAGGCATGACGTAGTCCACGCCGAAAGCCTCGCGGGTTTTGTCGCTCCAGAAGAGGAACGTATCGTCAAAGGAGCCTTTGCGCTGGCCGAGATCGGGAACCAGGCTCCCGTCCGGCATTTGCTGGTAGAAGATCACGTAGGGCTGGAGCTTTTTCTGGTCAAAATCGGGCATCTTCGGGTTTTGGCGCATGAGCACCGCGCGCACGTGAAATTGCGCGTCTCCATTGCGCGTCTCCACGGGCGTTTTCTCGACCGTATCGACGTAAATCTGGCGCGCCAGGCTGGAAGGCTCTTTCAGGGGATTGGCATCGTGGCCTGAATCGAGCAGCAGCACATGGTCTTTCGCCGCGGCGTAAACGGTGCCCACACCCGGCCCGAGATCGACCAGTCGCTGCCAGTAAGCCCTCGAACGCACCGAGTCATTCATTAAATTGTAGGTTTCGGCCAGGTTTTTCAGGGTGGTGGGATTGCGCGGATCGATGTCCTCCGCCTTGAGCAAAAGATCCGACGCCGATTGAAAATCATTCTGCCGCAGGAAAACCTGCGCCTCCTCGTTCAGGGTGCCGATCTGCGCAAGTGTGTCGGAAGCGCCGGGCACCCGCAGATGAGCTGCCGTCGTTTCCAGGCCCGGCAGCCTGGGCAGACCGGGATTGTTGGCCGTCCCGCCCGGTTGGGGTGTTGTTGATGGCGTTCCCGAGTTATTGGCTTGGGCGTTGGGAGGATTGACATTCACCGACACGACCATCGCCCGCAGCCAGAACACCGAAATCAACATGCCGACCTGAAGCAAAATGACGGCTCCGACCAGGTAAACCGCCACCGAGTAGGTCTTGGGCCGCACACGCTTGACGTGTCGCGGAACCGGGAAACGACGCTGGGGGGAGGGGAGTTGGGTCACGCTTGAGCCAGGGTTGCGCCGCAAGGGAATAAGTTCCCTCGGGAACATCAAAGAATGGCCTAATCGGAATGCCTACGCAATACCTATGGTGGTGCGGTGCTGCGCAGTACCCGCCATTTGACACGCGAAGGACTCGCGTTAGCTTCAATCCTTAAGAGCCTATAAGCCGCCGCACATCGTCATCAACCTCGCGAACTTCGCTTTTCGCGGCGCACCCCAAAATGAACACCCCCACCATCGACCTGAACCATCGTCAATTCACCTCGCCCGGCCAGGGCTACTGGCCGGAAGCCACGCCGGAACAATGGAACGACTGGCAATGGCAGATGCGCCACAGCGTGAAGTCGCTCGACCAGCTCACGGGAAAGATCGAGCTTACCGGCGAAGAACACGCCGGCGTGCTCCTCGCCAATACCAAGCTGGCCATGGGCATCACGCCCTACTTCTTCAACCTGATCGACCCCTTCGATCCCGATTGCCCGATCCGCCGCCAGGTCATCCCGCGCATCGAGGAGATGACCTACGAGCCGTCCGACATGGCCGATCCGTGCGGCGAGGACCACGACATGCCCGTGCCCGGCCTCGTGCATCGGTATCCCGACCGCGTCCTCTTTCTCGTCACGGACCGGTGCGCCTCCTATTGCCGCTACTGCACGCGCAGCCGCGTTGTCAGCGGCGTGGGCGAACAGGAACTCGAACTCGATTTCGACCGCGCCATCGATTACCTCCGGAAACACACGGAAGTCCGCGACGTGCTTTTGTCGGGCGGTGACGCGCTCCTCCTTTCCGACGGCCGCCTCAGGAATCTGCTGGGCCGCCTGCGGGCCATCGAGCACATCGAGTTTCTCCGCATCGGCAGCCGCGTGCCCATCTTCCTGCCCCAGCGGATCACGCCGGAACTTTGCGCGATGCTCAGGGAATTCCACCCGCTCTGGATGAGCGTCCACGTGAATCATCCGAAGGAGTTGACCACGGAAGTGCGCGACGCCCTCGGACGCCTCGCCGACGCGGGCATTCCGCTCGGCAACCAGTCGGTGCTGCTCAAGGGCGTGAACGACGATGCCGACGTGATGAAGGTGCTCGTGCAAAAGCTCCTGCGCGCCCGCGTGCGGCCCTATTACCTCTACCAGTGCGACCTGATCCAGGGCTCCTCGCACCTGCGGACGCCGGTCGGCAAGGGCCTCGAAATCATCGAGAGCCTTCGCGGCCACACCAGCGGCTACGCCATCCCGCAGTACGTCATCGACGGACCCGGCGGCGGCGGCAAGATTCCGATCAACCCCAACTACGTCGTCGCGCGGACGCCCGACAGCATCGTGCTGCGCAACTTCAAGGGCGACATCTACGAGTATCCCGAAGTCGCCCCGGCGGACAAAACCGCGCCCGAACCCACGCCCATCTACCGCCGCCTCGAATTCCTCGACCCCATCGAGGAGCGCGAGGAAATCACCTCCCGCTCCTGGCGCGCCGGGCGGAGGGATTGATTGGCTGGAGGGTCGACGCCAGACGTGTCTGCCGTCCTGACCCTGACCGACCCTGATTCCGGCGGCGCCTTCCCCGGCTTTGCTTAAAAAGCTTCCGTAGCTTATTTTTTTAAGCTATCCAGACCATAGAGGAGATTTAGACCGCTGATTACGCCTGTCTCTTTTTATCCCAATGCACCGCCTATTCGCAGTTCTCGCCGTGCT
>Ga0182030_10024732_pt1 | contig 11003 bp, 10 predicted proteins | sample 812S3MmetaG_FD_121299 | JGI IMG/M metagenome (GOLD analysis project Ga0182030, IMG submission 121299) | Permafrost microbial communities from Stordalen Mire, Sweden - 812S3M metaG (Illumina Assembly) | ecosystem: Environmental > Terrestrial > Soil > Wetlands > Permafrost | place: Sweden... | reverse complement strand
CTGCCGCCAGCTTTTTCCGCCGTCGGTGGTGAGCAGCACAAAAGGGTCCTGCGGCAGAGGAAACAATTGTTGCCCGCCGGCCCATCCTGTCTCCCCATCGACGAACTGCAGACGATCGAGGCCCGCCGCGCGTATCCGCTCGTGGATTTCGCGCCAGCTATGGCCGGCGTCCTCGCTGCCCAGCAGCACCGAGTAGAGCGTCACCGCGTCGGAATGGATGTTCCCGGCCACATAATACTTGTTGCCGGCGGAGGCTGCGGCGCCCAGTTCCAGATAAACCGGGCAAGGCGCATCCTCCGAGCAACTGAACCCCGCCGACCCGGCATCGTCGTGGGTGCATTGGAAAGGGAGCACCATCGGCTTCCCGGTATTCAGCAATACCCGCGGTTCGGGCGGAGTTTGTGGCGATGTCGGCTGTCCCGTCGTTGGGGGCTGACTCTGCGCCGGTGGCTGCCCCGTCGCTGGGGGCTGTCCCGTCGTTGGGGGCTGACTCTGCGCCGGTGGCTGTCCTGTCGCTGGCGGCTGTCCTGTCGCTGGCGGCTGTCCTGTCGCTGGTGGCTGTCCCGTCGCCGGTGGCTGTCCCGTCGCTGGTGGCTGTCCCGTCGCCGGTGGCTGTCCCGTCGCTGGTGGCTGTCCCGTCGCCGGTGGCTGTCCCGTCGCTGGTGGCTGACTCTGCGCGTGCGCGGGAATCCTCGCGCAAACGGAAAGGATTAGGAGTAAGAACCAGACTCTCATTCTGCCTATGGCCCAAAAGGGCTAAGTGACGATAGCTACTTCGTTAACTAGGATTTTGACGGTACCCTGTAACTCTCACGAACATAATAGCGTCTTGAAGTTAAATCCCCGTTACGACAGCGGGCGCGCTCACCCCTATCACCCAAATCGCGCCCGCTTTAACACTTCTTTCCGAACTTTTGTTCATTCTGGAACGGCCTAGGCATCGAACATTCCCTCAAACAAAGTGGTGCTGAGGTAGCGTTCGGCGGCATCCGGAAACACCGTCACGATGGTCTTCCCCTCGAACTCCGGTAGTTTCCCTAACCGGACAGCCACTGCCGCTGCCGCTCCACAGGAAATGCCCGACAGAATGCCTTCCTCTTTCGCCAGGCGCCGCGCCATTTCGATGGATTCTTCGTTGCTCACTAACTCCACGCGGTCGACCGTCGCAAGGTCCAGCGTCTCGGGTATAAAGCCCGCGCCGATTCCCTGGATCTTGTGCGGACCGGGCTTCATCGGCTTGCCCGCCAGTTTCTGCGTAATCACCGGACTTCCCGTGGGCTCCACGCCCACCGAGAGCAAAGCGTGGCCCTTCTCTTTCTTGATGTATCGCGAAACACCGGTGATGGTTCCGCCGGTGCCGATTCCGCAGACCAGCACGTCCACAGTTCCATCCGTGTCTTCCCAGATTTCGGGTCCGGTGGTGCGGAAATGCACCTCGGGATTTGCCGGGTTCTTGAACTGCTGCAGCAGCACGAACCGCGCTGGGTCTGACGCCACCAGTTCCTCCGCCTTGGCAATGGACCCGGCCATACCCTGGGCGCCATCGGTGAGCACCAGATGCGCGCCCAACGCCTTGAGTACCTTGCGGCGTTCGATGGACATCGTCTCCGGCATAGTTAAGGTGATGGGATAGCCGCGCGCCGCCGCCACGAATGCCAGCGCGATTCCGGTGTTGCCGCTGGTGGGTTCGATGAGCGCCTTTCCGGGCTTCAGAATGCCCCGTTTCTCCGCGTCCCACACCATGTTGGCGCCGATGCGGCACTTCACCGAATAAGACGGATTGCGGCCTTCGATCTTGGCCAGTACGATGGCTTTGGCGCCATCGGTCACACGGTTGAGGCGCACCAGCGGAGTGCGCCCGATACTCAAGGAATTGTCGTCGAAAACTTTCAATCAGATCTCCCAATTCAGAACGAAACGACTCTGCTTCTCAGTCCAGGCGCGGAGCAGGTCGGCGAACGTGGTTTTGTCGACGATGCCGGAAATGGCTTGATCCACCTGCCCCCACATGTCGCTGAACGGCGTGTCGACCTTGCGCCGCGAGCGCTGCTTACCCTGCTGCGGTCCCTCGACATATCGCAGGACTTCTCCCACCGTGATCGCTCCCGGTTCGCGCGCCAACAGGTAGCCGCCTTCCGCGCCGCGCCGCGACTCCACAAAACCGCCCTGTTTAAGCCCCGCCAGAATCAGTTCCAGGAACTTTTGCGGAATCGACTGGCGCCGGGCGATATCGCCGATGCGCACCGGTTCTCCCGGACGTTGCGTGGACAAGTCGAAAATTGCCTGTAAAGCGTATTCACCTTTAACAGAGATATTCATGGAGGTTGCGGCCCGGAATCACCTGGATCCCAGTAGAGATTGTAGCCCAGAAGTCCCGAACTGCAAATGCCTGGCTAATGAATCGCGAATTCCGCCAGATCGAGTGTGCTGTGGGCGCCTTCCTCTACCGTGATCTTGGGAGCTTCGGCTGCTTCCATCTGCGCCGGGTCCACGCTCAGGTAATCGAACGAAGCCAGCAAGCGATAGACGCCGGGCGCAAGCCCGCCGATGGAGTACCGTCCTTTCTCGTCGGTGGTGACCTCGAGCATCGGCGCGACCCGTCTCCTCACCTCCAGATCGAAGGGCTCGACGAATACCTTCACTCCGGCCACCGTGTCGCCGTTGGCATTTTTCACCGTGCCGCCGACAGCCGCGGGCGATAACGAGAGCACAAACTTCACCACGTTTTGCGAACCGGCCGCCAGGAGAATCTCATTCCATCCATCGGCTCGCGCGTCGGATTGCCGCGGCTCGATACCCAGCACGCAATACGACGGATCGTGCTTCAAGGTGACTTCGTACCGCCCGGGCAGTAAGGTCGCATCGGTCGAAATATCCAGCGGATTGCCGTCGCTGGCGGCATCTTTACGCCGCGCCAGCAGCGAACCCGGCGGTACCTGCACAGCGTGGCCCTTGGCATCCTCAAAGAGGAACTGCACGGTGGGCAAAACCCCGAGCGGCACTGCCACATTGGTGAGGTCGCGGTCGACCGTCAATACTTGGAACGACGCCACCCTGCGCATCCTCTGTGTTGGAGTCTGTGCCAGCAGTTCGTATTGCCCCGGCGCCATGGGATTGAACGTGAAATTGCCGTTGGTGTCGACCGACGCAGTCTCCGTGCCGGTGTCCGACGTCAGCGTCACAATCGGCAGGCCGGATGCCGTGCTCACGCGCCCGGCGACGCTGAAGAGCCGCCCCGTCGCCGCGTGAAAATCGACTTGGCTGGTTTCCTCATCGATCTTCACTTCCACCGGGTGTCCCTGGTCGACGGTGGGCGAATCGCGATAGAACGTTGGCAGGTAGCTCTCATCGTCGTAAGCCTTGGCTAGACTACGCACCAGATAACTCCCCGGACGCAGATTGAACAGCCGGTACATGCCGCGATCGTCGGTGCCGGAGCGCGCCAGAAGCTTTGGCGGACGGGTGTTGGTATAGACGGCGACCTCATGCTGGGGCAATCCGACATCGTTCTCGTCGAGCAGGGTGCCCGTGATGGCGCCGAAGCGTGGCATGCGCATGGTGAGTGAAGCGTCGTCGTCGGCTGCCAGCGCGATCGGCATGCCGGGCGAATACCAACGCTTCTGCCCGTATTGCACCGGCACGAATTCCACTTTGTTGGCGGAGAGCCGATAAGTGCCGGCCGGGAGATCGGTAAATTCGAAGATGCCCGAAGGGTTGGTCTGCTTCGCCTGCCCCTTCGAGCCGCCGCCTATCGGCTGGACGCTGACCGTGGCGCGCGCCAGCGGATGTCCCGTCTGGTTTTCGACGACTGTGCCGCGGATGGTGGCGGCATGCAGACCGATGGCGGCGAGCAGGAGGACAAGCAGCCTGTGGGGCGGACCCCCTGGTCCGCTCGGGACGCCCTCGTCCCGATCCTCCCTCCATGAGCCAGGCTCCTGCATCGCCGGACGAGCCGGCCAGGGGGCCGGCTGCGGACCAGGGGGTCCGCCCCACCCTAATGAAGTCCGTGCGCTGCCCATGCACTCCCTCATCGAATCACATACAAATCCAGATCGGCCGCGGCATCGCCCCGCGCCTCGATCTGCAAATCCTTAGCGCGCGCTTCCGTCATAATCCTGGAATCGGGCATCTGGTATTCGAAAGAACTGAGCACCCGGTAGTGCCCCGGCGCGAGGCCCGAGAATCGATATTGCCCGCGCGTGTCCGTGGTGGTGACAAAGGCTTCGGTAATGCGGCGCTCCGGCTCAACGTCCACAGGCTCCAGAAATACCGGCGCGCCCACTACCGGGTCGCCGCCATCGCTCACCGCACCGTGTAACGCACCGGTACCGGACGAAAAGCTAATCCGCGCGAAGCTACCATACGGCCCGGGCATGACGACCATGCCGTTCCATCCCTCGGCATGCTTGCGTGAACGGTAACCACCGGAGCTCATAAAATCCGAGACGTAATACCCGTCCAGGGGCGCAATCGCAAACTCCCATGGCCCTGCCGCGAGACTGGCGCGACGGTCCGCCAACTTGATTACCTGCATATCGTGCGCCCCGGAGAGATCCTTCCGGCGCCCGAGCAACTTCACGGTGCCATCCTCCACCAAATGCGCCGGCACACCTTCGAATTGAAACGGCAGATCCACCTTGCGCAACGACAGCGACACCGAGCTGTCTCTTCCAAGGGAAATTCTTTGATAGCCGCCTTGCAGGGAACCCGGTGGATCCGAGGGCGCCTCAGCGAAGACGTCGTAGTCGCCGCGCGGCAGTCCGGTAAAGGTGTGGGACGATGACTTCACGACTTGCCTGCCCATCCCGGAGGCCAACGTCAGCGTCACGGGAGCGTCGGGAGGCTCCATCGGGCTGGCCGACACCGTAAGGCTGTACAACTGCCCCGGCAGCGCCCGCAACTTCACCTCGCGGAACTCCTGTTCCATCTCGACGTCGACGATGCGCGCCTCGTCCGGCGACTCAGTCTCGTGCGCGAAAGTGGGCTTGTAGCCGACGGCCTCCAGTTGCTTGCCCACGCTTCGCACTACGTAATCCCCCGGCAGCAAACCGTAGATGCGATAGTCGCCGCGCTCATCGGCCAAACCTTTCGCGACGGGTTGCAGGGGGAGGATCCCGCCGCGGTACGCGGTCACTTCGAACAGCGGCTGTCCGACGTCGTTTTCATCCACCACACGGCCGGAGATGGCCGCGTACCGCATCATGCGAATGGTCACGAACGGAGCTTCGGATTCCGTAATGGTGAGCGGCTTGCCCGCCGAATTCCAGCGCTTCTGGCCATAGTAGGCGGTCAGAAATGGGACGCGCGTTGCCTGCAGAAAATAGACGCCCGGCGTCGCGCCGGCGAACTCGAAGAGTCCGTAGCGGTTGGTATGCCCGGTCATGCGCGTGCCCGCCGAACCTTGCACCGGCTCCAGCGTCACACTGGCGTGCGCCAGCGCATGGCCGGTGAGATTTTCCACCACGGTGCCGCGAATTACCGCGGCGTGTAGCATGCCGGCGAGCAGCGGCAGCAGCCAGATCCGCATAGTCTTTTGCAGGTATGACGCAGCAAGTGCCCGCGGAGTGCAGGATAATTAGCAGGAAATGAGTTCGCGCGATTGGAGTACCGTCGGCGCGGGCAGTGAGCTGCCCCGATGGTTCCGGTGGGCCGTCCTGCCACCTCTGATTCCCCTGGCCGGGATATTGTGGCTCGCTACGCATTGGGACCGGATTCCGCTGCGCTTCGGTCACCCCCTGACTACCCGCACGCCCCTGCACGTATTCGGCATCCTCATCTTCGCCGCGGGGCTGGCAACGCTCCTGGTGGCGTTGACGATCGGCATCTGGTACGGGTCGCGCCGGCGGGCGGCATCCTCTCCCATGGAGGTAATACCGCTGGCGGTGGCTTACTTACTGAGCGTGGTGTTCACCGCGGCCGGATTGTCGCCCGTCGCGGCGATCCCCGCGTGGTCGATCGCCGTCGTAATTCCTCTTGCGGTGTTGGCCATCATCGTCTACGTGGTACGAGCGCAGGGCGAGACTGACGACATCCCCGACAATACACCCGATGAGTGCTGGAGCCTGGGCGGCATTTATTACAATCCCCAAGACCCGTCGATGTTCGTGCGTGCACGCGCCGGTTATGGCTATACGCTCAATATGGCCAACCATTGGTCGTACGGTAGCATCATCGGGTTCTTCGTAGGGATTGCCCTGCTGGTTGGATTCCTGATCTGGTCGTTGAGTTGACTGGGCGGGTCTCAGGTGTTATGACGTGTGATGGAGTCATTGGATGCTCTCGTACTGCGCGCGCTGCAAATTCTCAGTAGCCGCGGACTTTGTCGACTACATTCATAAGCGGCAATCCGCTCGCATACCGCCGCACATTTTCGGCGATCAGCGACATCTGCCGTATGCGCCGCTGAGGTGAGAATCCCGCGGTGTGGCAGGTAATCACCGTGTTGGGGCAATCCCACAGCGGCGAATCGGGCGGCAGTGGCTCGGGCACCGTTACGTCGAGCCCCGCGCCGGCGATCCAGCCTTCCTGCAGCGCGCGGACAAGAGCGGTTTGGTCCACGACAGGGCCGCGGGAGATACTGAGGAAGTATGCGGACTTCTTCATGGCGCGGAAGACCTTCTCATTGAACATCCCCGCAGTCTCCCTGGTGAGCGGCACGGAATTCACCAGCACATCGACCTGCGGAACCATTTCGGCGAACCAGCCTGGCTCGCGCAGGGTATCGACGAATATCGGCTTGACCATGGGTTTGGCATCGACGGCGAGAATCCGCATATTGAAGCCGTAATGCGCCCGTTGTGCCGTGGCCGTGCCGAGACCGCCCAGGCCGACGAGTCCCATGGTCATGCCGTCCACCTCCACCAGGTTCCGCTCCGACACGTATTTCTTCTGCGCGAACTGCGGAATGTAGTATTTGCTCAGTCCGCGGGTGAGGGAGAGCAGCATGGCGATGGCGGTTTCGGAAATCGCCGGCGCGAACATGCGAGACATGTTCGTCACCACCACAGGACTCTTCACCAGTTCGGGGAACAGCACAGTGTCCATACCGGCCTCGGTATGCTGCATCCAGCGGAGGTTCTTCGCTCTGGCGAGCATTTCAGGTTTTAAAGCGCCGAAAACGACGTCGACCTCCGGCAGCAAACGGTCGAGTTCCTCGGGCGACTTCGTCACCGTCATCTCGATGTTCTTCCCCTGCGACTGCATCTGCCGGACCTCGGCCGCGTCGAACGGGAACCCGATGGTGGCGATGCGGATGCGCTCGGGAGGCGGGGAGAAGATGGCGATGCGGTCGGAGGCCAGCAAGGTGGGGATGGCGGGGGTTGCGGCAGCGGCTGCCAGCAGAACTCGACGGGAAAGCAATTCGTCGCTCATGGAGCTCCTTTCGGAAGTGAATCCATTCTATAACGGGCCGTCCATAATGAGTGGCCAGTGTGTGAGTTCACGGCCACCTGGCCTGCAGCGATCTGCAACCGCGAGGCTTGCGGCGCATCTATGTCGTTATGCAAGCAACCAGTTCGCAACGCCGCCAGATCGGCAAATTGGAAGTTTCGCTCACCGGATTAGGCTGTAACAATTTCGGCTGGCGCATCGATGAGGCACAATCGCGCCGCGTGGTGGAGACCGCGTTGGACGCGGGCCTCAACTTCTTCGATACCGCAGACATCTACGATAAAGGCCACAGCGAGGAGTTTCTGGGCCGCGCGCTGGGAAGCCGCCGCGGCGAGGCGGTAATCGCCAGCAAGTTCGGCATGAAGTTCGATGAAACGCGCAGCGGCGCCCGTCCGGAGTATGTTCGCCAGGCCGCCGAGGACAGCCTGCGCCGGCTGGGCACGGACTACATCGACCTCTACCAGCTTCACCAGCCGGATCCGAATACTCCCATTGCGGATACTTTGGGCGCGCTCGAAGAATTGCAGCGCGCGGGCAAGGTGCGCGAGATCGGGTGCTCCAATTTTACCGTCGCGCAGATGCGCGAAGCGGGCGGTAAGTTCATCAGCGTGCAAAACCAGTACAGCCTCTTTCACCGCGAGCCGGAGGCCGAAGTCCTGCCCGAATGCCAGCGCACGCACGTGGCATTCCTGCCCTATTTTCCTTTGGCGAACGGCCTGCTGACGGGCAAGTATCGCGAGGGTAAGCCACTCCCGCAAGGCAGCCGCGGCGACTCCGGTTGGGGGCCGAAGCTTTTCACCGAAGAGAATCTGCAGAAGGTGGAGCGGTTGATTCAGTTTGCCGAAGGACGCGGCCATTCGCTGCTCGAGTTGGCCTTTTCATGGCTGGCGTCCCAGACGGCGGTGGCGTCGGTAATCGCCGGTGCGGTGTCGCCGGCACAAGTGCGGGCCAACGCTTCGGCGGCCAATTGGAATTTGACAGCCGACGACCTGGCGCAAATCGACAGCCTGATGAAGTAACCTGATGAAGTAGGACTCAGCCGCCGATCGGGACTGTGAACTCGCCGAGCACGATCATGCCGCCGTGCACCTCGGAGTCCAAAATGCGAGCGGCTGGAAGACCGCCCACCAAAACCGTTGTCGAGCCTTTGACAATCATGTCCGGCGGTCCAACGCACATCGCCATGCCAGTCACGCGGGCCTGCGGCAGAATGCCACATGCTTTTCCCGTTTCCGGGCAGTTGCACAAAGAGTGGGGCGGACGCCCTCGTCCGCGGCCGACCCCCTGGTCGGCTTCTCGGTCGTCACAGCCGATTGATTCTTCACGCACGGGCGGGACGAGGGCGTCCCGCGCGGACCAGGGGGTCCGCCCGGGGTCCGCCCCACCAACCGATTCGGAATCCCGGCGGTGGCAAGAGTATGCGGTATTGGGTTTGCAGCAACCCTCCCGTGAACACGGTGATTTCGCAGGGGGGAGGATGGGCGGCACGCCCGGCGTGACCATCGGACAGACGTGAAAGTCGGTAACGCGGGCCGCGGGGAACATGTCAGGTGGTATTTCACGGTACCAGGCAACGCGCAATCCTGGTGTTCACCCGTGATATTCTGTAAAAGCTGTGACGCCCAAACCGCCATCGTTGCCGGCTGCTTGCACGGAATGCACCACCACCTTGCAATTGGCGGCTCCGGGCAGTGTTCCGAGTCAGATTCCCTATAGCATGGCGCGCTCGGCTGCCGGTCAACTGCGCATCGATTATGGTACTGCCTCGTCGGTGATTACCAATCCGGTGAGCGGGGTAACCATATTGCTCGACCACGTCAAGATGGAAGCCCGGACCATCCCCACGCCGCCTGGGATGCCCGCGCCGCAACTCGCTCCACCTGGGATGCCAGGCATGCCGGGCGCGCCCATACCTCCCACCACCCCGGCGATGGCGGTGAAGGATCTGGGGATCAAGATCGTTCAGGGCATCGAAGTGCGCGGCACGCAGTTTATCTTGCCGGCGCTCGCGGCGCCAAAGCCTCCAGCGGTACCGGGGATGCCCGGCGCTCCGGCCATTCCGGGGGCTCCTGCATTGCCGCAACCGATGGTCGCCGAGACATGGGTCAGCACGAAATTGCAAATGCCGGTGCTCACGCGGATCACCGGCAGTTTCGGCCAATCGATGTGCCACTGCAAGAACACGGTCCCCGGAGAGCCGTCGCCATCGGCATTCCAGATCCCGCCCAATTATAAGCAGATCGGGTTGCCCGCGGCCCCTGCTCCCCCGGCGGCGCCTGGTATGCCCGCAGCGCCCGCGGCACCCGCCATGCCGACCGCTCCCGCGGCGCCTGCCATGCCGACGGCGCCGAAGCCTCCCACGTTCAAGTTCTAGCGCGGCGGCCTCAAACGCCCGGAAAAATGCGGCATACTGGCATTACCTTGTTTCAGCGGCACAGATTGCTCTTGGTATCGATCTGCCTGGCCACTGCGCTCGGTGCGCAGGACGTGCTGGTGCGAACCGGTGTGGCACTGGTCCGCGTGGATGCGCAGGTGAACGGCGGCTCCGGCGGAGTCAACGGACTGAGCAAGGAGGATTTCGAAGCCCGCGACAACGGCGAGTTGCAGCGCGTCCTCTATGCTTCGCAGGACGAACAGCCGCTCGACCTGCTGCTGTTGTTCGATAGCAGCGGCAGCATGCTACCGGCGATGCGGAGGCTGGCCGCGTCGGCGCACACGGCGCTGCAGGAACTGCGCAAGGGAGACCGGGTGGCAGTCGCGAATTTCAACGCGGACGCCTGGATCATCGGCGATTTCTCGGACGATCTCGACGCCGTGGAGAAGACCGTGTCGCGGGTGGTGGATCTCCGGTACGGCGGCGGAACCCACATTCTCGCGGCGATCGATTCGGCGGGCGAGTACTTCCACAAACACGCGGATGCGCAGCGGCGGCACGCGATCCTGATTCTCACCGACGACGACGGACAGTACTCCGCCAAGGAGAAGACCGTGGTGAATCATATGTGGGCGGACGACATCCTGGTTTGCGGTCTGATCATTCCCACACCGATGTCGCAGCGCGGGAATATTTGGCGGGAAGGTGAGGAGAACATGCTGGGTGTGGCCGCCAAGACGGGCGGCGAAACGGTGGACGCCGACGACCCGGGCCATGCCTTTCGCGAAATGCTGCGCAGTATCCGGCGGCGCTATAGCATCTATTACGCCATGCCAACCGGCAAAGCGGGCTCGTCCCGGCGGGTGGATGTGGCGCTCAGTCCGCAGGGCCGGAGCCGTTACCCCGATGCGCAGCTATTGGCGCGCAAGGGGTATGTGATGCCGAAGTGAGATCGCTTTGGAATTTGGAAGAAGTCAGCCGCCGGATTGTACGATCTGCGGCGCTCGCCCGCGCCCAGAGAGTAACCAAACTCCTGCAGTCGTGGAATAAGCGGTGAGCCTGTTTTCGTGGCGTTGGCACTCTTGCCTGCCAGAGTCGAGACGCTGGACTCCGGATGTCGTGGAATGAGGATGAGCTCACCTTGGCGGCAAAAACCTTATTGGCCACGGATGAACACAGATGAACACGGATAAGAAGACGCCTTGTTTTTATCCGTGTTCATCTGTGTTCATCCGTGGCT
>Ga0182030_10024731_pt1 | contig 11003 bp, 8 predicted proteins | sample 812S3MmetaG_FD_121299 | JGI IMG/M metagenome (GOLD analysis project Ga0182030, IMG submission 121299) | Permafrost microbial communities from Stordalen Mire, Sweden - 812S3M metaG (Illumina Assembly) | ecosystem: Environmental > Terrestrial > Soil > Wetlands > Permafrost | place: Sweden... | reverse complement strand
GGATATCGGCAAAGCCAACTACCAGGCAAGGGGAGTCCTCTACCTACCGGCGCAGTCCCGGTTTGCCAACTTGCTCCTGCTGAAGGAGGGGGACAACCTCGGCAAGGCCATCAATGACGCAATGGCCGCCATCGAGGAAGAGAACCCGGCACTGAAGGGCGTTCTCCCTCGCACGTACCAGTCGCTGACCAACGACACATTGGTCAGTCTGCTGCGTTCGGTGAACGCCATTCTAGGCAACATCGAGGGAGACGCCTTCGGCAAGGTCTACGAGTACTTCCTTGGGAAGTTCGCCGTCGCGGAAGGTGCCAAGGGTGGGGAGTATTTTACCCCGACGCCCATTGTCCGCTTGATCGTCGAGATCATCGAACCGTTCAACGGCAAGATTCTCGACCCCGCCTGCGGATCGGGCGGCATGTTCGTCCAGAGCGCGCGGTTCGTCGATGAACACCGCAACGGCAAGAACGCCCGACTCTCCATCCACGGTCAGGAGCGAGTGGACGAGACCGTGCGCCTCTGCAAGATGAACCTTGCCGTACACGGTCTCGAAGGCCAAATCAGTCAGTCCAACACCTACTACGAAGATCCATTCAAGTCAGTTGGTCAGTTCGACTACCTAATGGCCAATCCTCCGTTCAACGTAAACAAGATCGACAAGGCCAAGCTCGAAGGCGACAAGCGATTCCCCTTCGGCGTGCCCAAGGCCGACAACGGCAACTACATCTGGATCCAGGCCTTCTACTCCGCGCTCAACGACAAGGGGCGCGCGGGATTCGTAATGGCAAACTCCGCTGGTGACGCCAGCGGGACGGAGCTGGCGATCCGCAAGAAGCTGCTCGCCGAGAAGGCGGTTGACGTCGTCGTTGCGGTTGGACCGAACTTCTTCTACACCGTGACCCTGCCAGTGACGCTCTGGTTCCTCGACCGCGGCAAGCGCGGTGCGGAGCGCGAAGATCAGGTGCTGTTCATCGACGCACGCAAGCTCTTCCGACAGATCGACCGTGCTCACCGTGACTGGACACCGGATCAGATCGAGTTCCTGGCAAACATCGCCCGGCTGTACCGAGGCGACAAGGTCCAGACTGCCGAAGGATCGACAGACTTGATGTCTGGATCCTTCCCCGATGGGGTCTACGTGGACGTGCCCGGCCTGTGCGCGGTGGCCGATCTTGAGCAGATCGAGAATCAGGGATGTAGCCTTAACCCTGGCAGGTACGTGGGTGTTGCCGCAGCCGAAGATGACGGTATCGACTTTCAGGTCCGGCTAGAAGAGCTGAACGAGGAGCTTGAGAAACTCAATGTAGAAGCGGCCGCGTTGCAGGAGCGCATCGCCGCCAACATCGCGGAGCTACTGGCGTGACCGTCCTTCACCCTGTCTTCGGCACGCCTGTTCCCGATGAGTGGGAGGTGTCAACCGTTGATGACATCAAGTCGCCCGAGAAGTCATCATGCGTTGCGGGACCATTCGGATCCAACATCTCATCGAAGTTCTTCGTCGCCGATGGCGTACCTGTCATTCGCGGGAGCAATCTGACCGATGACTTAACGCAGTTTGTAGGCGAACACTTTGTGTTTGTATCGACGGACCAGGCGCAAAGTTACGTGGCGCAGCATGTGGTGGCCGGCGATTTGGTATTCACCTGCTGGGGAACCATAGGACAGGTGGGACTGATCCCGCGAGACGGTCCATATTCCGCATACATCATCTCGAACAAGCAACTGAAGCTAAGGCCCGACCCCTTGGTCGCCGACTCCGCCTTCCTCTTTCATTACTTCGCGTCCCCAAAGATGGTCGAATACATAAGGAACCGAGCGATCGGTTCGGCAGTCCCCGGGATAAATCTGGGAATTCTGAAAGGCCTCCCAGTTGTCCTGCCACCATTGGCAATTCAACGAAAGATCGTAGCCGTCCTCTCGACTTATGAGGACCTCATCGAGAACAACAACCGTCGGATCAAAGTTCTGGAAGAGATTGCGCAGCGCATCTACCGGGAATGGTTCGTCGACTTCCGGTACCCCGGGCACGAGGACGTTCCGATGGTGGACTCGGAACTGGGTCCGATACCCCAAGGGTGGGAGGTGGCCCCTCTTGCAAGTCTCGCTAGTGTCGTCATGGGACAGTCGCCACCGTCGAGTGCTTACAACATGGACCGAGGCGGGCTGCCGTTCCATCAGGGGGTTGGGTCATACGGCCTTCACTTTCCGGTCCACACCGTCTACTCGACAGTCGGTAATCGTTTCGCTGAGGACGGAGATGTCCTTGTGAGTGTCCGCGCTCCAGTCGGACGTATCAACGTCGCCGACCGGAAGATGATTCTGGGTCGGGGCTTGGCGGGAGTACGCGCCAATGTCGCGCCGAGCACGTTCGTCTTGGAGGCCCTTCAGTACTTCTTCCGCGAGGAAGATGTCCTAGGCAATGGTGCCATCTTCAAGTCGGTGACCAGGCGTGATGTTGAAGGTCTTCCTCTCGTGTGGCCAGGCACCAGCCTCGCAACAGAATTCTCGCACCATGTAGCGCCAATGCGGAATGCCCTGAAACTCTTCACAACAGAGGTGACCAATCTTCGGATGACGCGCGATCTACTGCTTATGCGGCTGATCTCGGGCGAGATTGACATTACTGATCTCGACATCGCCATGCCGGAGGTTGCGGCGTGACGCCGCCAACGTCCGGCCGCTACAGCGAGGACCAGCTCGTCGAGCAGCCCGCCATCAAGCTTTTCGAGGAGTTGGGTTGGGCCACCATCAATGCCTACTCCGAGACGTTGGGGTCAAACGGGACTCTGGGCCGCGACAACAGGTCGGAGGTGTTTCTCGTCCGGCGGCTCCGTGCCGCCATCGAACGCCTAAACCCCGGAGTGCCCGCCGAGGCAGTAGAGCAGGCCGTTGACGAGGTCACGAAGCCCCGCACCGTCATGCACTACGCACGAGCAAACCAGGAGGTCCACGCTCTGCTTCGCGAGCGGGTCGAAGTCGCCGTCCGCCAGCAGGATGGCACGACACTCCCGGAGAAGCTCACCGTCATCGACTGGGAGAACCCCGAGAACAATGACTTTCTGCTCGTTTCCCAGCTGTGGGTCCACTCAGACCTGTACCACCGACGTACCGACCTGGTCGGATTCGTCAACGGCATCCCTCTGGTGTTCATCGAGCTGAAGGCATCCCACAAGAACCTTAGGCACGCCTACGACGACAACCTTCGTGACTACCGCGATGCGATCCCGCACCTCTTCACCCCGAACGGCTTCCTCGTCCTCTCCAACGGCGCAGCAACCAAGGTCGGGACTATCACTTCAGGATGGGAGTTTTTCTCCGAGTGGAAGAAGATCAACTCGGAGGGCGAGGAGGGCTCGGTCTCGCTGGAGACAGTCATCCGGGGCATGTGCACCAAGGGGCGCCTCCTCGACATCATCGAGAACTTCGTGGCGTTTCAGGATCTGCCGGGCGGGTTCATCAAGCTGCTCGCCCGAAATCACCAGTACCTCGGTGTCAGCAACGCTCTCGCCCGAATGGAGGAGCTTCGACACGCACCGCCGGAGGAGCGCGGGAAGCTCGGCGTTTTCTGGCACACCCAGGGCTCTGGCAAGACAATGTCGATGCTGTTCTTCTCGCAGAAGGTGCTGCGGAAGATGCCCGGCAACTGGTCGTTCGTCATCGTCACTGACCGGGACGATCTCGATGAGCAGGCGTACAAGGAGTTCCTCTACGCAGGCGTGATCACTGAGAAGCACATGCGTGCTACTGGCTCCACTCACCTCCGCCAGTTGCTTGCCGAAGATCACAGATACGTCTTCACTTTGATCCACAAGTTCCGGACCGAGAAGGGCGAAACGCACCCCGTCGTATCGGAGCGAGACGATGTGATCGTAATCACCGATGAGGCTCACCGCACCCAATACGACACTCTGGCGCTCAACATGCGGAACGCATTGCCGAACGCGGGATTTCTTGGCTTCACCGGTACGCCGTTGATTGTGGGAGAGGAACGCACGCGCGAGGTGTTCGGGGACTACGTCTCCGTTTACAACTTCGCGGCATCGGCCGCGGACCATGCGACTGTGCCCCTCTACTACGAGAACAGAATCCCGCAGATCGAGATCGCGAATCCAACGTTCGGCGACGACCTGATGGCCATCGTCGAAGAGGCCGACCTTGACGAAGATCAGGAACGCCAGCTCGCCCGCGCCCTGGGGCAGCAGTACGAACTCATCACCCGCGACGATCGCCTGGAAGCTGTTGCGAAGGACATTGTCGACCACTTCCTTGGTCGCGGTTTCCAGGGCAAGGCCATGGTGGTCTCCATCGACAAGGTCACGGCGGTCAGAACCTATGAAAAGGTGGCTCGATGCTGGGCCGAGCGATTGGAGAGGAACCAGCAGGGCCTGCTCCATGGCGACCTGACGACCGACCAGATTGACCTTCTTGAGCGCGAGATCAGCTTTATGCGCGGTACGGACATGGCGGTGGTGATTTCGCAGTCGCAGAACGAGATCGCTGACATGGCAGAGCGCGGGCTCGACATCAAGCCGCACCGGAAGCGGATGGTCGAGGAGAACCTCGAAGACAAGTTCAAGGACGCGCAAGACCCCTTCCGCATCGCGTTCGTCTGCTCGATGTGGACGACCGGCTTCGACGTTCCCTCGTTGTCGACCGTCTATCTGGACAAACCCCTGCGGAACCACACGCTCATGCAGACCATCACCCGAGCCAACCGCGTGTTCCCCGACAAGAACAACGGGCTGATCGTTGCCTACGTCGATGTCTTCAGCAACCTCCAGAAGGCGCTTGCGATTTACGCTGTTGGCAGCAAGCCGGGCGACGTACCTGTCGAAGAGAAGGGTGCGCTCGTTGATGCCGCCCGCGAGGCCGTATATGACCTACGCGCCTTCTGTGCCGAGCGGGACGTCGACCTCGACGCTCTCGGCCGCTTGAAAGGCTTTGAGCTGGTTGCCGCCGGCAAGCAAACAGTCGAGATGCTGATGGTGGACGATGATGAGAAGGTCGCATTTCTGTCCCGTACAGCGTTAGTGGACCGAATCTACAAGGCGGTCCTCCCGGACAAGAGGGCCAACGAGTTCAGCCGCGTGCGTGCGGTGTCAAAGTTCCTCGCCGACGCCATTGCGGCTTACACGGAGCGACCCGATGTTTCCGGAGTGCTGGGCCGCGTCGAGCAGCTCCTGGACGAATCTGTCGCAGCCCACGAGTACCTGATCCCAGACAGCGAGGCTGAGGCGCTTTTTGACCTGGGTGCCGTGGACTGGAATGGGCTGCAGGAGGCATTCAAGCAAGGCCGGCCACGGACGGCAGCTCAGCGCTTGCGGTCCTTGCTGTCGGCACGCATCTCCGCGCTTGTTCGCCTCAACCCCGTGCGGGTTGACCTCGTTGAGCGGTTCGAGAAGCTGATCGCGGACTACAACGCCGGGAGCGTGAATACCGAGACCTTCTTCCAACAGCTCCTGGAGTTCAGCAATGCGCTGACGGAAGAGGAAGCCCGTTCGCTGTCTGAAGGTCTGACCGAGGAGCAGCTTGCCATCTTCGACTTGTTGATGCGACCAGCTCCGGATCTTTCGGACGAAGAGAAGTCACAAGTCAAGAGAGTCGCCGAGGAACTTCTCACCGTTCTAAAGCGCGACAAGATCGTCCTCGACTGGCGCAAAGAGCAGACGACCCGGGCAGCGGTCCGTGTTGCCGTCGAGGAGACCCTGGACCGGCTACCGGAGAAGTTCACGCGCCAGCTTTACGCGCAGAAGTGCGATTCGGTCTACCAGCACGTGTTCGACAGCTACTGGGACGACGGACACTCCATCTACGAGACGGCGGCGTAGCCAACGAGATTGGTAAGCGGCGTCATCGCCGCCAGCCAGCCACGATCCAGTGCATCGCGCCCGCACCGATCGCGTGTGCCCAAAGGGGCAGGCCGAGGAAGGTCAGGAGGATCTCGACGGCCACGATCAGTGCGATCTGTCGGGGGGAGAGGTAGAGCCAGTGCCGGAGCTGCGCGGCTGCCCGGCGGAAGGTGGTTGCGCTGGTCTGTGCCATTGGAGTGCCCTCTTGGGTGCGGGTTCGACGCCCCCTGTCGGGCCGTGCCCTGACAGCACCGGAATAGGCCCGTGCGAACGCACGGCTTGCTGAGGCCTTGAAGGGACCGCTGACGGGCCGGCACCGTTGGCGTTCGATACAGCGACCGAGGGCAATGCTCGGCACCACGGCGAGCGCCCAACCGCCCGGGCATCCGCTTCCGCGCCTGCACCTCCCCTGCCGGCTGACCGCAGCCAGTGGACCGGTACCAGGACCAACCTGAAGAGACACCCCTCGTATATGGTACGAACATATGTTCGTAGTAAGCGCCGACCCAGCGACTGGTCTTGGATCCGTACCGCCTCCCCGGTATTCCCTACACTCATGCCTGTGCGCAAATGCCGGACAGTTGCCAAGTGATCACCGACCAGCAGGTATGAGCGCTGAAGCATCAGTGCGGGCAGCCCTCCGCGAGCACCTTCTTGCCGGTCAGAAGCAGTCTCCGACCACAGTCGACGAGTTCTGGGTCCCCCAGTCGCATGAGCGGGCGGACCTTGCCCTCATCGGGCGTGACCTGCGGGGCTTCGAGATCAAGACCGAGCGAGACACCCTTCGCAGGCTTCCCCGCCAGGTCGCCGCGTATGGACGCGTCTTCGACCGGTGCACGGCGGTCGTGGCACCCCGTCACGTCGAGGGCACTGTGGCACAGCTCCCCGAGTGGTGGGGTGTCGTTGAAGTCTCCGTCAACGGTCACGTGGCCTTCGACCAGATACGGGCGGCCCGACAGAACACCGTCCTCGATCCCGAAACGCTGGTTCGGCTGTTGTGGCGCAGCGAGGTGAAGGCTGGTCTTGACCATCTGGGGGTGGAGTCCGCTCCAACAGCCACCCGCGGAACTATGTGGAAGCTGCTCCTTGATCGGGCGGATCTGCGCGAGTTGCGCGGAATCGTTCGCCGCGCGCTGCGGCATCGGGACAGCGCTGACGCTCGGATACCATCCCGCAGGTTCCGTCAGGCTGCGCCGGACGATGCCAGCTGATCGGTGACGAACCGAAGGTGGTGGGACGTCCCAGCTCCCCGCCACATGCGTTGACTTTCCGGGTCGACATCACCTCGTGCGCAGCCATCGATGATCCCGTCGCCCCACGTGTACCTGGCGCCAGAGAATTCCCTGAGGGCCAAGAGCTTTTGGCACAGTCCAACGTACTGCTCTAGGCCGTCCTGGTTCCATGGCCCTCGTCCGCGAGCGACGGCCGTCGACGCCGTTGTCGTGTATCGGATATTCGCCCTGCCGATGCCGCCCCCACCCGTGACATCGTTCGGAGGGATCGGGCTCTGGATCGCATAGTCGCCAAAGGCGGGCCGACGGCTGAGCCCGAACTTGCAGATCTCAGTCCAGGTGGTCCACTCGCGACGTTCAATCTCACCGACCGTCCCTTCTTTCACGCAGCCCAGCATCGATGGAATAGACGTTCCCATCAGAACCACATTCCGCCAATCGCCAACTTCGAGCGCCTTCGACACGATGGGACCGAGGTCGTCGGGATGAATCTCAGTGTCCTGATCGATGTATCCCAGGTCGAGCAGAAGATCGGTCCTGCTCACCTCCGAGCACAGATCGGTGAGCAACTTGCCCAGGTAATCGGCCACCGTCATTCCCGACGGGACTGTGACCGAGCGGACCGCCCAACGAAGCGCAATTCCGCGACCATCCTCCTGTGCGGCGTCAATGACCATTGCCGCATGAGCACGGTTCGTCTCACCCACACGAAACACCGGCACAAACTTCAGTGTCCTTTTCCGGGCCGACCGGTAGATGCTCTCCAGCAACGGCATTTCCTCCCCCTTGCCGTTCACCACCGGGTGCGAAGCGTGGGGGCGAAGGATGTCCAGGAACATGGGGTGCTCTCCAACCGCATGAAGGATCTTGCCCGTCCAGGCGGTGATGTTCCCCGCCTTGATCTGCTTGGCAGGCGACTTGGGACCCACGATCTGGATGAGCGGGGTGAACTTTGACCAGGTGTCATTGGCCGTCTGCCGCAGAGCGTCCAGCTCGCCGGGCTTGTTCTGCAACGCCGCGACGTAGTGCCCACTGCCAAGTGGCAGCGGTTGGAAGGGCGGCTCGATTCCCAGTCGAAGTTGCGCGTGTGTCATGGCATCACCTACGATACACTATAACCCCAAGGGTTATACGAAGAAGGAGCCGACATCGACATCTCGTGGTCCGACGGCAAGCTGGAGAAGAGCTGCTCCAGCGACAAGTCCGGCGCTCGCAAGTGGGGAGGCGACCACTGGTCCCTCCTCAAGCGACGGCTGGCGACCCTGCGCGCCGCACCCACTCTCAACGACATGGACCAAGCGCCGGGAAGGTGCCATGCCCTCGGCGCCAACCGTGCCGGCCACTTCGCTGTGCACCTCTGGGGTCAGTACCGACTCATCTTCTTCCCGCACCACGATCCCGTCCCCAGGGTGGACGACGGAGGTATCGACCTGACAGCCGTCACGCAGATCACGATTACAGAGGTGGTTGATTACCATGGCGAATGAACAAGCGATCTGGCAGCCGGACTGGGCCGTCGCACCAGGAGAGATTCTGGCCGAGGCGCTCGAAGAGCGCGGGATGTCGCAGTCCGAACTCGCTCGCCGCATGGATCGTCCTGTCAAGACGATCAACGAAATCGTCAACAGCAAGGCTGCCATTACGCCGGATACAGCGATCCAGCTGGAGCGCACCCTTGGCATATCCGCCCGACTGTGGAATGGATTGGAGACGCAGTACCGGGAACATCTCGCTTTGGTTCGAGCCAAGCATGAGCTGGAGTCGGTCGCCGACTGGGCGAAGGACTTCCCGGCAAGCGATCTGGTGCGGCATGGCCTTATCCCCGAGGGCCGCACGAAGAGCAAGACCGGCAAGGTCGAGGCTCTCCTCTCGTATTTCGGCGTCAGCAACCCATCTGCATGGGAGCGGCAATGGACGGCCCCGGCCGCAGCGTTTCGCGCCTCACCGACGTTTTCCGCTGCACCTAAGGCCATTGCTGCATGGTTGCGATGGGGTGAGATTCAGGCCGAGGGGATCCATGCCGAACCCTTCGATGCCAAGGCCTTTCGCGACGTCCTGACGGAGTTCCGAAAGCTGACCCGCCGAGATCCGCTGCTGATCATCGAGGGAGCGAAGGAGCGGGCTGCTGCTACTGGCGTCATCATCGTTCTCACGCCCGAGTTGCGTGGAACGCACTTGAGCGGGGCGGCCCGCTGGCTCGCTACAGACCGGGCCTTGATCCAGCTCAGTCTCCGCCACAAGACCGACGACCAGTTCTGGTTCACGCTCTTCCACGAATCACGTCACATTCTCGAAGGCAAGAAGCGTGACTATGTCGATGCCCCAGAATCTGACGAGACCACCGGCTCAACTGCAGAGCATGATGCAGACAAATTCGCCCGAGACACACTCATCTCACCTCAGGCATTCGACTCCTGGGTCGCGGTCGCGGATTTCTCGGAGGCAGCGATTCGGGCATTCGCCGAAGCCCAAGGGGTGTCGCCCGGCATCGTGGTTGGACGCCTGCAGCGTGAGCAGATTCTTCCGCGATCGCAGCTCAACGGTTTGAAGAAGCCGATCAAATGGGCGACGCCGGCATGACAGACGACACAGGCGGCAGATCGGCTGACACACCCATAAACGAGGATGACGTCGCGACTAGCCACAGCTTCCGCCTGCCCGACGGAGTTGAATACGTCGGGGACGAGGGCGACAACATCTTGATGCGCGTCGAGATCCCTCTTGACGACGATGGCTTCTTCGGCAGACAGTGCCCATCCTGCAACCAGGTCTTTCGCGTGTCCCACGACGACTACGAAGCACTGCCGGATGACCTATGCCTCTGGTGCGTGTACTGCGGACACCACGATGACCACAGTGAGTTCCTGACTGATCAGCAGAAGGAGAGAATCCTCCGCCCAGCCGCCGACGTCGCCATGCAGCTCATCAGCCAGGCGCTCGACGACTCATTCGGCGGCCTTGCCCGACGGACCCACGGCTCGATGGTCTCCTTCTCGTACCGTTCCTCCCCCTTCTACCCGGAGCCACTGCCCGGCATCGACGAGGAGCGCCTCATTCGAGAGCGGTCATGCTTGTCTTTCGCGCTTCGCTATGCAGTCTTCGGGGAACACCGGTTCTGCCCGGTCTGCGGCGCTCTCGGCGCCGACGTCGTGGCTGCGGACGCCCTGGCAGCCGAGAGAGCCCGCCTCGATGCCCTCGGCTCGCTTCCAGCAGATTCCGCTGCCCAACTCCGAGAGCAGGGGGTGTTCCACCGCATCTACGTCGACACCATCGAGAACCTCGTCAGCATCGTGGAGAACCTCGCGTCCTCCACGTTTCGCACAAGCGTTCCTGGTGCCGAGGCATTGCTCAAGGGGAAGGGGAACGTATTCCAGCGTCTCGACGACATGGCCGACCTGTTTCAGACGCAATTGGATTGTGACCTCCGCTCAGCGGTGAATTCACAGAACTGGTCGGTGTTGGGAGCAGCCTGGGCGGCACGGCACGTCTTCGGCCACCGCGATGGGATTGTCGATGACCGCTACCTTGTGGCTGTCCCCACGGCGACCGTGACGGTGGGGCAGCGGTTGACGGTCTCCGAGGCGTCGGTTCGGCAAGCAATCGATGCCACCACGGCATTGTGCGAGGCCATCTCCAGCTGCGCGACCCGCACGTAACCCGAAGGTCGACCGCCATCCCTACTTTTCCCCTACTTTGGGGTCGGCAGCTGTCAGAGCGAAGAACCAGCGCTCGGGGCTATGAGGTTCAAAGCTCCAGGTCAGAACCGAACATGGAGGACCGGGGAGGACGGCCCGGAATCGTCTGGACGGCTCGGATGGGGCTCATAACCCGAAGGTCGTAGGTTCAAATCCTACCCCCGCCACCAACAGGCGTTCTCGTAAGGGTCGCCAAAGCGTTATCGAAAGTCCCGGAATCTCGCCGGTTC
>Ga0182030_10024730_pt1 | contig 11004 bp, 8 predicted proteins | sample 812S3MmetaG_FD_121299 | JGI IMG/M metagenome (GOLD analysis project Ga0182030, IMG submission 121299) | Permafrost microbial communities from Stordalen Mire, Sweden - 812S3M metaG (Illumina Assembly) | ecosystem: Environmental > Terrestrial > Soil > Wetlands > Permafrost | place: Sweden... | reverse complement strand
TGCGCCCCACTCCGTCAACGCTCCAGTAAATGGCAGGGAGTCTTCGACGATCTGCCCATCGCGCAGCACAATCCTGCGGTCGGCGCGGCTGGCTACTTCGGGATCGTGCGTCACCAGCAGGAGCGTGGTTCCGGCGCGCCGGTTGCGCTCCAGCAGCAGGTCCAGCACCAGCCGCCCGTTCACCGAGTCCAGATTGCCGGTCGGTTCATCGGCCATCACGATGGGCGGATCGACGACGAAGGCCCGCGCCAGCGCCACCCGCTGCTGCTCGCCGCCGGAGAGCTGCACCGGATAGTGATCCATACGCTCGGCAAGGCCCACCTCGTCCAGCAGCCGCCGCGCCTGCGCAAGACCGCTTCCCTCCGCATTCAACTCATAGGGAAGAAGCACGTTTTCCAGAGCCGTCAGCGTCTCAATCAACTGATAAGACTGGAAGACAAAACCGATCTTCTGCCCGCGCACCGCGGCCAGCTCCGTTTCGGCCAGGTTATGGATCGGCGCTCCGTCCAGCCATATCTCGCCGGAATTGGGCGTATCGAGGCCCGCAAGCAGCCCCAGCAGCGTGCTTTTGCCACTGCCGCTGGCGCCCACAATGGCCACAAACTGCCCCGCCGGTACGGTCAGCGAAATCCCCTTCAGGATCTCCACCCGCCGCGCGCCGTTCTGAATCCACTTGCTCACATCGCGGACTTCAATCACTCGACACGCCTCCTGAACGTGAACGTTTAATTGTTTTGTTACATTTACCTATTCCGGATGTGTTGCATTTCCAGCGCTATGTTTCTCTTTCCATGATTTCCAGAAAAGTTTCCCTAAGTCATGAAGGTATTCAATGCTGGTTGCTTTCCTATCACTTCGCATTACGTCAAGCTTCTTCCCACGAATAATAAGTTCGTGACGATCAGCATGGTTAAAATAGCCTTCAAGACGAAACGCAATCTTATCTATATGATTGCTTACGAATTCAGCATAATTAACATCGATGTATTGCTCATTTTCACGGGTCATCGAGCATTCAAGACTGCGCCAGGAAACGGACTCCTCAAGATAAGTTCTGATAGCCGGATTCAATTCGTTAGGTCTGCCGCGAACCGCCCGTACCGAACTAACTCCAGTAAATCGAAAAATGAACTGTAAATCTTCTGGAAATCCGTGAAATCTCATAAGATGAGGTGCCTCAAAAATCATAGTAACCTCCCTCCTATCTGCATTTGAATGGATTGAGATTAGCTCCGCATCGTGCATTCCCCAAAGTGCCTGTGCCTCTAAACCAGTCGGCAAATGCACCCAGTCGTACACGTCCATTGCGCTTTCAACAATCGGCTCACAATCACCACTCATTGCACCTCTCCTCATTGCTACACTATTCCTGTGGACCTTCGCCGCGCTCTGATCGTTTCTCTCTGGCTGATTGCACTGGCAGCCCCCTTGCGGTCCGCGGACCGGCCCCTGCTGGTTTGCTACGGCGACTCGATCACCGCCGGCCTGGGCCTAGATGCCGGCCAATCCTATCCCGACGCGCTGCAAAGAGATCTCGACCGCGGCGGCTATCGCTACAAAGTCCTGAACCGGGGCACGAGCGGCGCCACCACCAAGGACGCCGTCACGGGCCTGCAATCGATCCTGCTGTTGCATCCTGCCATCGTCCTCGTCGAATTCGGCGGCAACGACGGTCTGCGCGGACTGCCTCTTGCCCAGACCAGGCGCAACCTCGATCAAGTGCTGACGGCCCTCGATCACGCGCACATCAAAATACTGCTCACTGGCATCACCCTGCCGCCCAACTACGGAAAGGACTACATCCAGCCCTTCGAGCAGCTCTTCCGCGATCTGGCCGTTAAGCATCGCGCCGCCCTTGTTCCCATGCTCTACAAAGACCTCGTCGGTGTTCCCGGCACGATTCAGCCTGACGGCATTCACCCCACAGCCAAAGGCTCGGAGATCATTGCGCGTACGCTCGTGCCGGCGCTCACGCCTTTGCTGCGCAAAGGCCAGTGAACAGTGGTCAGTGAACAGTGGACAGTAAATACAGCCCCGTGCGCTACTCTCATTGCCGCCGCAACAGCTCGAACCCTCTTAAAGCAAACTGATCACTGACCACTGTTCACTGACCACTGATCCCCACCACCGGTTGAAAGAGCGTTCCCGCCACTCGCCTTGCAATGCCCACCAATTCCCGCTGCCCGGCAAAGACCTTCACCAGCGGCGCGCGGGAAAACTCGGGCAGATTGGCTTGCGCTCCGTTGCGCAACCGCCCCAAGGTCTGCTCGTCGCCAGTCACTGCGGGCATTTCGGGCAGCAGAGTGCGCGGATGAATGCACAGCGCCTCCAGCGCCTCGACATTTCCAGTCAACGGCGCCAGTTCCTCCAAAGTGTGCGCATCCTCGAGCGTAAAAACCCCGGCCTGGGTGCGGCGCAGACTGCTCAGATGCGCTCCGCAGCCCACGTCTTGGCCGATTTCGTGCGCCACCGAACGCACATAGCCCCCGGCGCTGATGCTCATTTGAAAGCGCGCTTCGGCGCCCGCAAGCGCAACGATCTCAAAAGAGGCAATACGAATGGTGGCCGTCTTCAGTTCCACCGGCTTGCCTTCGCGGGCCAGTTTGTAAGCCGGCTTGCCGTCGATTTTTTTTGCCGAATAGGCTGGCGGCATCTGCTCCATTTCACCGTGAAAGCGGCTGGCCGCGGCTCTCACCCTGTCCATGGTGAGAAGAGAAGAATACTCTGCGAAGCAGTCCGGCCCCGCCGCTTCGCCCTCGGCATCGTAGGTATCCGTGGCAAAACCGAAGCGAATCGTCCCCGTGTAGCTCTTTTCAGCCGAGGAAAAATACTGTGCCAGCCGCGTATATTTGCCCAGCAGCAGCGGCAGAACGCCGGTCGCCATGGGGTCCAGCGTGCCTAAATGACCGATCGAGCGCTCGCCGGTGATCTTGCGCAGCCGTCCCACCACATCGTGGCTGGTCATGCCGCCCGGTTTGTCGATTACCAGAAGCCCGTTCACCTATCTACTCTAACTGGCTCGGGCAGCCTGTCACAGCGCCCGGTCACACGCTACCCGTCCCCGGCTGCCTGACCAGCGCCAGAAACTCGGTTCGCGTCTCTTCCTGGTGGAAGCTGCCCAACATCGCCGAAGTGACCGTCGAGGAGTGCTGCTTCTCGATGCCGCGCATCATCATGCACAGGTGGCGCGCCTCGACGATCACGCCCACCCCCTGCGGGGCAATCGCGCTTTGAATCGCGTCGGCGATCTGCCGGGTCATCCGCTCCTGCACCTGCAATCGACGAGCAAACACTTCAACTAATCGCGGTATCTTGCTGAGCCCGATGACCTTGCCCTTGGGAATGTAGGCCACGTGCACCTTGCCGAAGAAGGGCAGCAAATGGTGCTCGCAGAGCGAGAACATTTCGATATCTTTGACGATCACCATCTCGTCGTAGTTCTCGTCGAAGAGCGCGCCATGCAAAATCTTCGTCGGGTCCTCGGCGTAGCCCTTGGTCAGGAAGGCCATCGACTTTTCCACGCGCTCCGGCGTGGCCAGCAGGCCCTGGCGGCTGGGGTCTTCGCCCAACCGTCTCAAAAGCTCGCTGTAGATCTCCTGCGTGCTGAAACCGCTCAGGCCCTCGTCAACAGCTACCGCCCCGCGAATTGGCTTGCTCTCTGCAATCGGCTGTGCCATGCTTATCATCCTCTCGCCCTGGGGAATTGGGCGTGGTTTCTTCTTCAATCCGTCATCCTGAGCGAGCGCAACGAGTCGAAGGACCCGCGTTTGCTTTTTGCTCTACTTCCAGCGTGTAATTGTGCCCATGCCCGCTGCGGCGCGAGCAGCGCCCAAAGGCCGCTTCGTTCTTCTCTGCCGTCCACGCGTCGTTCCAATAGTAGCGCGCAGCGGAAAACGTGGCCCTCCGCGTCAAAAAATCATTCCTTCTCCTCCATGAACGGATGCCGCAGGCAGCGTTCATGGTTCAGTCTTCAGGCCTCTAGGACAAGGCGGAGGGAGCCGGGGTCTTCAGGCCCCTTGAAACAGGCTTCCAAGAAGACTTGCTTTAGCCACGGGCTTTTCGATTATGCTGCCGGGATGCGTTTCGCTGTGTAATATAAGGCCCGCGCCTGAAGGCGCCTATTGAACCGCTGCATCCAGGGGTCTAAAGGCCCCTCCGTCCCTGCTCCCTCATTTCTTGCTCCCTCATTTCTTGCTCCCTGGAAAGGCAGAAGGTACAGCCTGTGACCAAGGAATGCGAGCACCCCCTAATACAGATGGAAGTTGACCTCGATCGTGACGTACACAGGCACCGGCGTCTTGCCGTCCTTCAGGGATGGTTTGAATTTGTAGGTTCGAACCGCTTCCAGGGCCTTTTCGTCCAGTCCCATGCCCAGTGCGCGCACGATATGCACATTCTGCGGGTTTCCTTGCGCATCGACGATCAGACCCACCAGCACAACGCCCTGGTACTTGGCCCGGCGCGCCTCGTCGGAAAACTCGGGTTCGGGATCGTAGATAGGAACCGGCGCCGAAATTCCGCCGCCGACGCGATAGACGCCGCCTCCGGTATTGCCGCCCGATCCTGGCCCGTAGCCATTTCCGGTGCCCGAGCCCAGACCTCCGCCATAGCCGGTTCCCATGCCGCTGCCGCCGCCCTGTCCATTGGAGGCCAGCTTCACATTGGCCGAATGCTTCATACCGATATTCGGCAGGTTCGGATTGTCGGGCAGGGTGATGCTCTTTTGCACATCGATGGCCGCTTCCATCGCCAGTTTGGGTTTGTCTACCGTCTGCACCTGCGGAGGAGTAATCGGATTCTTCTCGATCTTGGGCAGCTTGCCCTTGATGGGATCGGCGATGCTGTGGTCGCCGCCGCCGCCGCCGCCGCCCGCCAAATTGGCAGCCTTGGGCGCTTTGAACTGTCCCACATCGATGTCGGTCGCCGTCAACAGGTTCGGATTCACCGTTTCGATGATGTGCTTGCCCACAAAGAAGAGCAAGACCACCAGAATGGCGATATTGACCGAGGTGGAGATGCCGATTGCCCAGGGGTTGGGTTTTACCGCCATCCGGTCCGGCACCGGAATCGGAGTCGATGTCAGCTCCAGAGGCGGCAGCTTGGGCGGAAAGAAAACGTCGCGTAGGCTCTGGTAAAGTTCAACCCAGAGGGGCTTTTCCTCGATCGCGATACCAAAGTCGAGGTTGAGTTTGTTGCCGGCCGCCGAGGCGGCAGAGGCATCTGAATCCGTCTCCAAATTTTGCAGATCGTTGGCCATAATTGCTGTTGGATCGGTTGCCTGCGGATGCAAAGGGCGGGGCCTTTCCGCTTTCCTGCCCATCAATCCATTATGCTTGACGCTGCCGTCCTCTGTCTCGTCCTGGCGCGCCCTGCACTCCAATTTGTCATAGTCAGGCGGGGTCCGGGTTCCCATAATCGGTAGACCCCACAATCAATAGACGGGGTTAGCCCGCGACGGTTACCTGAATATTTATTCCCCTCGGCATTTACACTAGCCAATAAGCAAGATTCAACCGTAATGAACAATTTCGCACCATCCCAGGGAGTGACGATGTCCTCAGCGCCGGAGCCGAAGGCGGCCAATTCAGAATTGAAGGCGACCCTTACGTTGCCGCAAACCGCCTTCCCGATGAAGGCTAATCTGCCGCAGAATGAACCGCTTCGGCTGGCCCGCTGGGCGCAGCTCGATCTTTACGCCGAGCTGCGCAAGGCTGGCCAGCGGCGCCGCGCAGCCGGCAGTTCCTATTACCTGCTCCACGACGGACCTCCCTATGCCAACGGCCCCATTCACCTGGGCCACGCGCTCAACAAGGGCCTGAAGGATTTTGTCGTCAAATCCAAGACCATGGCCGGCTTCGACGCTCCCTACGTTCCCGGCTACGACTGCCACGGCTTGCCCATCGAGATCAAGGTGGATGAGCATCTGGGCCGTAAGAAGCTGGAAATGCCCGCGCCCGCCGTGCTCGAAGCATGCCGCGCCTACGCGCAGAAGTACGTCGATCTGCAAACCTCGCAGTTTGAACGCATCGGCTGCTTTGGCCGCTGGCGTCAGCCCTACAAAACCATGGCTCGCGACTACGAAGCCCGCACCCTGGAAGCCTTTTACGGATTTCTGGAAAAAGGCTTCGTCTACCGCGGACTGAAGCCGGTCTACTGGTGCATCCACGACCGCACCGCTCTGGCCGAGGCCGAAGTCGAGTACGCGATGCACACCAGCCCCTCGGTCTACGTGCGCTACGCGCTCAAGAGCGATGCTGGGGCCATCGATCCGGCGCTGGCCGGCAAGCAGGTTTCGACGATCATCTGGACCACGACCCCCTGGACCCTGCCTGCGTCGATGGCGGTCGCTTTTCATCCCGACTTCGAGTACGTCGCGCTGCAAGTAAACTCCAAGCCCGCCGAGCCACAAACGCTGGGTGCCCCATCCATTCCGCGCCCTTCAGCGGAATGGGTGGGAGACCAAGAACCCGACCTCGTCTACATCGTCGCCGCCGAACTAGCCCCAGCCGTCATTGCTGCCTGCAACCTGGGCGCCACCACGGAACTCGCACGCTTCAAGGGCAGCGTGCTGGAGCGCTCCACCTTTCAGCATCCCTTCCTTGACCGCGAGGTTCTGGGCGTTCTGGCTACTTATGTCACCTCCGACACGGGTACCGGCGCGGTGCATACCGCCCCCGCGCACGGCATGGACGATTTTTATACCGGCGTCCGCTACAACATCGATCCCACCTGCCGCGTCGATGCCACCGGCCACGTGCACGTGGACCCCAGCGCCTGGAACCATGCCGAGCCGCCCGCCTTTGACGGCAAGAAGGTCTGGGCCGCCAATCCAATCATCGTCGCCATGCTCGAGGAGTCTGGCGCGCTGCTGGCCATCGAGGATCTGAACCACTCCTACCCGCACTGCTGGCGCTGCCATAAGCCGGTGATCTACCGCGCCACCGAGCAGTGGTTCATCGGCCTCGATACGCCGGTAAAGTCAGACCAAGACGAGGAAAAAACCTTCCGGCAACTGGCCATTGAAGAGATCGACAAAGTCGTTTGGGACCCGGCCTGGGGCAAGGAGCGCATCACCAACATGATCGCCACCCGCCCCGACTGGTGCATCAGCCGCCAACGTATCTGGGGCGTGCCCATCGCCGTCTTCATGTGCGAAAAGTGCAACCAGCCGATCATGGACCCGGCGCTCAATCGCAAGATCGTTAAGTTGTTCGAGGATCACGGCGCCGAGGCCTGGCACACAACTGAAGTCTCCGATCTGCTTCCGGCAGGCGCGGCCTGCGCCCACTGCGGCTCGACGGAGTTCCGCAAGGAAACCGACATTCTCGACGTATGGTTCGACTCCGGCACCAGTTGGTTCGCCGTCTGCGAGTCCGACCCGGAGTTGAAGCCCGCCTACGCTGCCTTCCAGAAGAACGGCGGGACTGAGGTTCTGTATCTCGAAGGCGGCGATCAGCACCGCGGCTGGTTTCACTCATCCTTGCTGACCTCGGTCGCTCTGCGTGGCCGCGCGCCGTATTCGCACGTTACGACCGCCGGCTGGACCCTCGACGAGCAGGGCCGGGCAATGAGCAAGTCGTTGGGCAACGGCGTGGACCCGGTCGATATTGCCAACCGCATGGGCGGCGAGATTGTTCGCCTGTGGGTCGCCTCGATTGATTTTCGCGAAGATATGGCGGCCAGCGAAAACCTCATGCAGCGCTGTGCTGAAATCTACAAGAAGCTGCGCAACACTTTCCGCTTTTTGCTGGGAAACCTGCACGGCTTCGACCCTGTCCGCGACCGCGTTGCCGAGGACGATCTGCTGCCGCTCGACCGTTATATGCTGGCCCGCACCCGCGAGCTGACCGAAAAAATTCTTGATTGGTATGCGGCCTTCGAGTTCCATCGCGTCTATCATGCCCTCAATGACTTCGCTGTCGCTGACCTGAGCAACTTCTATCTCGATGTGCTGAAGGACCGCATGTATACTTTTGCGCCCACGAGTAAAGAACGCCGTTCCGCGCAGACCGTGCTGTGGCAGATCACGGAAACTTTGGTGCGGCTGGTCGCGCCGATTTTGAGCTTCACCGCCGACGAGGTCTGGGAGTATCTGCCCAAGGTCGAGGGGCGCGAGGCTTCGGTGCATCTGGCGCTGTTTCCAAAACCTGAAGAAGTCTTTTCCGAAGACCCAACGAAGTTGCTCGAAGAGTGGAAGCAACTCTTCGCAGTGCGCGAAGAGGTAATGCGGAAGTTGGAAGCTGAGCGCCAGAAAAAAAGTATCGGAAAAGGTTTGGAAGCAAAGGTGCTCCTTCATTGCGGTCCAGAATCCCTTGCCGTGCTAGAGAGAAACTCAACCTCATTGAAAGAGTTCTTTAATGTATCTGATGTTGAGCTAACTTCGAAGCCTATCGTCGATAGTGACGGCCAGACTCCACTCAATGTTCGTGAGTTGGGGGGATTTGAATTCCTCCCATATGTGGAGGCCGCCAGCGGCACCAAATGCGCGCGCTGCTGGAACTTCATGCCTAAAGTTTCGAATTACGGTATCTGGCAGAACGTCTGCACCCGCTGCCAGAAGGCGCTGGCCGAGATGAAGATCGCGCCGCCGCAAGCCACATAGACTGGGTGCCCCAGGTCCCGCTTTTGGGACCTGGGATACCACAAACCTCAATCGTTTTTTCAAGAGGGTATCTTGTGATCGATCTCGCGCCGCGCCGTCTGCCCTGGCTTCTTGGCCTCTCCGCGCTCATCATCTTTCTCGACCGTCTCACCAAAACCTGGGTCATGCTGCACATTCGCCTGGGAGGAGCTATCCCGGTGGTGCCTCACGTTCTGCGCATCACGCACTGGACCAACGAGGGCGCGGCCTTCTCGCTCTTCGCCGACTCAGCCTCGCCCAACGCGGTGCGCTGGGGTCTGATCGCGTTTTCGCTGCTGGCTGCCCTGGTCGTCCTCTTCATGCTGGTTCGCACGGCCAATCGCTTCTCCCTGACCTCGGTAGCGCTGGCGCTGGTCTTTGCCGGGGCCCTCGGCAACGTCCACGACCGCATCGCTTACGGCTCGGTGGTGGATTTCATCGAGGTTCACATCTTCAGCTATCACTGGCCGGACTTCAACGTAGCCGACTCCTCAATCGTCATCGGAGCCTGCCTGCTGCTGCTTGATTCGCTGCTGCCACACAAAAATAGTCTCGAATAATCGCTGTCTTCGCCGGGTGCAGGGTTATACTGGCTCTGCTCCGGAAATCGAGTTTCTGTTCCATTTTTCTCCCCGTCACTGAGGAGAGCATGAGAGCAAAGCGTGAGGGACGTATGAATAGAGCCTCTGGAATCATCGCTGTGGTGGGACTCGCAGCATTCGCCTGGATGGCGCACGGACAGACCCCCGCAGGCCAAACGGACCAACCAAAATCCGCAAAAGACACCACCATCACCCAACCCGCATCCGCCATTCCATCTGACCAGCAGGCGACGAGGGATCAGATCAAGAAAATGTTCGAAGTTATGCGTCTACCCCAACAGATGCAATCTTACCTCGATATGATGCCGCGAATGATAAAGCAGCAATTTCAAACACAATTGAAGCAGATTTCTTCGACGCTGCCGCCTGGCAAGCGGGTGATGCCGCAGGATCAAGCCGCCCTCGAAAAAGTAATGGATAAATATATGCAGAAGGCAATCGAGCTATACCCCGTCGATGAGATGTTAGAGAATGCTGTTCCTATCTATCAGCGCCACATTAGCCATGACGATGCGGATGCACTCATTGCTTTTTATAGCTCGCCGCCAGGGCAGCACCTCCTCGATCAGCAACCTGCCATCATGCAGGAGTACATGCAGGTTGTAATGACGCACATGCAGGATCGCACCAGGCGCCTGACTGACGAAATGACGGCGGAAATGCAAAAGCTCATTAGCCCCGGGTTGCCTCCCGCGGGCGCATCGACTCAAAAAACAGAGTAACCAGAGCGCGCTCGCGACCGATCCTTGCTTTCTTTGTGCCGTCAAGGAACCTCGACCTGCTCTCGCTTGACCTCCTCAGGCCGCCGCCGCGCAGTACAATAGCAAAGTTGGATGCTTCGCATCCCCGCTTTCCCATTGCGCTTGAGCCGCCCGGATCGTCGGCCTTCACATTTCGCCCCGCGCTCATCTTTCTCGAGGATTTCATGGCAATTTGCAACTCACCCTCCTCTGTTCGCAGCCTCCTTGCGGCCGCGTTGTTGCTCTCTTTTGCGTTTTCCATCGCCCCCACCGCCAGCGCCCAGCGGCTTCCTCAGACCGTTCAACCGCTGAGCTACTCGCTCACCATCACGCCCGACCTCAAGAACGCCACCTTCTCCGGCGACGAGACGATCGAAGTGAGCCTAGCCGAGCCGACCGATCACATCACACTGAACGCCGCCGAGATCGCCTTCAAGGAAGTCTCCGGCTTCTCCGGGACGATCCTGGCCGGTGTGGCGCCCAGGGCCAGCGTCTCGCTCGACAAGGAAAAAGAGCAGGCAACTTTCACCTTTCCTCACCAGCTGCCCGCTGGCAAGGCGACGCTTTACATCGCCTACACCGGCATCCTCAACAACGAGTTGCGCGGCTTCTATCTCTCCAGAACCGCCCGCCGCAACTATGCCGTTTCACAACTCGAGAACACCGACGCCCGCCGCGCCTTCCCTTCGTTTGACGAGCCGGCCTTCAAGGCCACCTACGACGTTTCGCTGACCATCGACAGTGGCGATACAGCCATCTCGAACGGACCGATCGTCTCCGATACTCCCGGTCCGGCAGCCGGAAAGCACACTCTGCACTTCGCCACCACCCCCAAAATGTCCACCTATCTGGTGGCCTTCCTGGTCGGCGACTTCCAATGCTCCTCGGGCGAATCCGACGGCGTAGCGATTCGCGTCTGTTCCACTCCCGACAAAGTTGCCCTCACCCCCTACGGCGTCGATGTCGCCAAGTGGGCGCTGCACTACTACAACGGCTATTTCGGCATTCCCTATCCGCTCAAGAAGCTCGACCTGATTGCCCT
>Ga0182030_10024729_pt1 | contig 11004 bp, 10 predicted proteins | sample 812S3MmetaG_FD_121299 | JGI IMG/M metagenome (GOLD analysis project Ga0182030, IMG submission 121299) | Permafrost microbial communities from Stordalen Mire, Sweden - 812S3M metaG (Illumina Assembly) | ecosystem: Environmental > Terrestrial > Soil > Wetlands > Permafrost | place: Sweden... | reverse complement strand
AGCCGGACAAGAACTTCATGAAATTGGCACCAAAGCTGCCAAAGAAGTGGGTAAACTCTCTAACGATGCAAAAAAAGTTATAGCAGAGGCTGTTACAACTGCTAAAGAAAGTATCAGAGAAATTAATACAACAGTTCATGCCACTATAGATTCTATTGCAACTTCTATTCACACAAATGTAGATGCAGTAAAGCAAAAAATTATAAATGATATTGGTATACCTCTTCAAATAATAGTAGTACATGCTATTGATAAATTGAAGGCCGCTGATTTTAACAGTATAAAATCTGTGCTCGAACAGTCTATGAAAGATATAACAGAAAAACTTAACGCTGCTAAAGACCACCTACATCAAATATTACAAGATTCAAATCTCAGTGAAGAAATAAAACAAGCTGCTATAAAAGCTCACGCTCTAGCTATAAAAGAAGCAAAAGCAGCTATGGAAAAAGCCCAACAAATCGCAAAACAAGCTAATGCTACAAAAGAAGAAATTATAAAAGCTTTTGAGCATGCCGCCACAAAAGTGGGGGAAGTTGCTGATGCTGCTGAAAATAAAATAGTAGAACTTGCTGACAAAGCTAATAAACACGTTTCGGCTGCAGCTACAGTAGCTCTAGAAAAGGCGCAAGCTGCTGGAGAAAAGCTTAGAGACATGACAACAACAGCACTAAACGCTACTAGAGCTGTTGGTAGTTTCGCTAAAGGAATGCTGCATCTTGGTCAAAGAGGCTTAACTGCCGTAGCAACTACTATAAAAGATACTGTTCTTGCTTTAGTAGGAGCTGCTGTACTTCTTGCTAAAAAAGTACCAGAAGTAGCCAGAGATTTATGGAATCTTATGGGCAAAGCTGTAAATGGTTTATCTAAGGCTTACGAGGCATTTACAAATAAAGTAAATAAAATTATTGGAATACGTAAACCTAAAGAAGATAAAGATGCAATTTATAGAAAGAGACATTTTGATCTAAAAAATTGTAGAAAATATTTTGATGCAGTTATAGCGAAAGATTCTGATTTAATCGCAACAAGTACAGATCACCTTAAAAGTAATGGAGCTATATCTATTACTTTTCAAGACAAAAACGGCAAAAATTTAACAATACCAATTATGACTATTAATAAAGAAAAAATAAATTTTCCAAAATTAGAACAAAACCCATATATAATTAAAATAATTCCACTGAAAGAACTTGAATTATTTACCAATGCACAAAAAAAATTAGTTCAAGCTACTATTAAAGGTTTGGACAATATACCTAGAGCCAAGGGTATTAGACTAGATGGGTTTGATGAAACTCGTTTTATTACACCTGCTATGGAAGCTCTTAAAGATAAAAACTTACACTCACGCACACCAGTTACTTTAGGTGACACTAGTCTTCAAGATCAACAAGTAAAAGCTTTTTTTGAACAACGTAATAAAAAAGTTGAAGCAAAACGAGAACACAAACCAATAGACCAAGATGAAATTCTATCTTCTTCTGCTCATCTTCGCAGCAAAAACGCCTAAAAACTACACTTCCGATTAACAGAAAATTGCTTAACACCTTGCTATCCAAGCAAGGTGTTGCTTTTGCTTTAAAGCCTTTATACCCATATATTTATCTTGCAAATTTATGGAACTAATTATTAGTTATTTAAGTCTAAACTATATAATAACAACCTAATAAAAAAGGTAATTTAATTATGCCAAACACAGATAAAAAATCATTATTAGAAGAAGAAACTTTAAAACCAAAAAAACAAGATCTTAATCAAAAAAATATTGACAATGCTCTTAATTATTTTTTTTCTAGCAAACAATGTCCAATTATAATTAACAAAATTTTAAAAAACTATACCCCAACATCCACAAAAAAACCTCGCGGATTTACTTTTGGCTTGTTTAAAAGAATTTTAAAATACACAATTAAACATCCTAAGCATGCTTTTTCCTTACTCAAATTAATGCGTTCTCCCGAGAGAAATTCTATGCTTATAAATTATTATAAAAAAAATCATAATAAACCTGCTTTAAAAAAACAATTAATCAGTTTGGCTGGAAACGATTTTTTCCATATATTCTTATATGAAAGATATAAGCAACTATTTACAAAATACAATTTAAAACAAAAAGATGTTAAGAAAATCCTACAAATAATAAGCACCCCGCAATTCATAGAAATTTTACCTAATTTATTAAATCACACTAAAAGTTTATCTAAGATATTTACTTGCATTAAAGAAAAAAAATTCTTGGACGCAATAAAACATTTTCTTGTTTTAATAGAAAAAGAACCAGACATTAAAAAACATATCCAAGATAATGCCATTCCATTAAAAACTGTTTTTTTACAAACAAAATTATTAACAACCATATCACCAATTTTTGCCGAACTAGATAAACTTCCAGAAAAACCAACTGCTGCTGCTATTAAGTTAGCATTAAACGCTATAAACCCTACTGTTTTTGAAGAATTACAAAAATTACGCTCTAATAAAGAATATACTAAACTAATTATCTCTGTGCTTAATCTAATAAAAGCTGAACATCTAAAAGAAAGTAGTGAATTAATAGCATTTTTATCTTCAACTGAAAATAAAGATTTTTTAAAACAACTAGCAGCTTTAATGATCGATAAACTACCTTGGTTAGCGTCTACTGGCATACCCAACAATCCAGAACTCTTAATAAACGCTTTAAGTAGCGAAAAGTCCATAAATACTTTAATAAATGGGCTTTTAAATTATCAAAAAGGCAATAAATTAGGTTTAATTGGTAACTTAACTACCGCTGCCTTAGATCCTAACATTAGAAAAGGCGCTGTTACTGGCGCTGTAAATTATTTTAAAAGTTTTTTTTGGGCATCACCACCTCAACAAACGACTACAAAACCAGAAGAACCTTCTAAAATAAAGCATAGCACCAATAAAAGTTCTTAAAATCAGACCATATATAATTAAATTTAATTAATATACGGCAGCCATTTTCCGTCTAGATCTATAAGAAAAAACAACTAAATTTATTATTGACGATGCACTTACAATCTGCCAGCTAGACAGATCTAACGAACCGTTAGCTCTAACTATAAAAATATAAATTGGCAATACCGCAAAAACTGCAACACTTATTATATTGGCCAACATAATAAACTTAACATCGCCAAAAGAAATTAATACAGCACTTCTGATCCACACTAAACCATCTAATGCAAAATACAATAATACCCACAAACAATTAATTCTAGCCATATCGAATAATGTGGATATTTGTTCTTCGGCAGGGAAAAACATTTTTATAGCAATACTAGGATTAGCTAATAACGCCGCTAATAAAACTATACAAAATACTAAATGAACATAACTAGCAGAAATTACATTTTGTGGTATTAAATGATATTTTTTAGCTCCAATAAAATTAGAAGATATTGCCATTACACCTTTTTGCAACCCTTCGGAAAAAAATGCAAATAAAATAAATAAACTTTGCCCAAGACTAAACAACGTAACTTGATCGTTATTTACCGTAGCTAACATTTGACCAACTAAACTCCAAGCAGATATTTCTAATACATGTGATAAGGAATTTGGCAAACCTAAATTTAAAACATTTTTAAAGATCTTATAATTAAATCTCCAGATCATACTACCATATTGAGTACGATTTTTTTTAGAAAAGAACGCTCCAGCTAATATTATTATTTGAATAAATTGAGAAAATAATGTAGCAAATGCCGCGCCTTTTATACCTAATTTAGGGAAAATCCAAAAACCAAACACTAATATTAAAGATAAGATTAAATTTATAACGTTGCTAATAATAACTGCCATGGTTACAACATGACCTTTACCTTTTCCTATAAAAAAAGAACCCAATGCTGCCGCCAACCCAAATAAAGGGCAAGTAAGCATAGATATTAAGTAATATTCTCTGCCAATATCTCGATAAATCGTTGGAACCAACCACCTAGAACCAAAAAATGCTAATGGAACACATAAAGCAAAACTAAAAATACATAACCAAATAGCTTGCCATACTGGCTCACCCATCCTAGTAAAATCTCTGGCGCCATTTAGTTTACCTACTAAAACTTCGACTATAGCGGTAATACCAATTAACCCATAATCAAAAATATAACAAACCAAGCTAATTGTTGCTGCAGCATTCATAGCTTCGGTAGAAAATCTAGCTAAAATTACCCGACCAACAAATAACATTAAATAGCCTGATAAATAAGAAATCATTAATGGGCCAGAAACGTGTAATACCTCTTTAATGCTACCTTCTAGGTATGGGGTTAGTTTACCTGTATTAGAATTATTTGATTGCACTTGCATAGTTTGTGTAACACCGAAAACTCAAATGTATTCCAGGTATTTTTTCACAGCCAAGCAACAAAGTCAAGTTACATTTGATAATGGACTAACTTATATATTAGAAAACCATGGAGCAGCTATTGTTGGTTTAGGCAATTTTTCTAGCAGCTCAATGTTAGATCCGCCTAAACTTTCTGTAGAGTTTAATGACAATTTTTTTTGCAAATACCCAAAAATATCATTAGCCATCATAGGAGCTAACACTAACTTGGTAGGCCAAGCAAAAATAGCATTGTTTAATTTAAACCAAGTAGCAGTATTCGGTTTTTTACCATCTGGTTGTAAATGTTCGGCACGATTAATATAAAAACTACCCCACGAATATTCTGATCCATTAAATTCTAACCACGGAAATATAAATTTTAATACTTTTTTAAATGCTACCAATTGTTCTACACTGGTTTTATTAACTCCATCCTCTGCAATGAAGCCACCACAATACCAAACGATTTGATTATCAATAGTTTTATGACTAGAAATAGTAATAATTGGTGCCGTTTGCAAAGCTATATTATGTCCAAACAACATCGGTAAAAATTTACTTTTAACTGCAACCATATGTAGTGGCCTCACCTGTGTTTTAGGAGCTTCTTTAAACATATTAGAAAACTTTTGTATACCTTCACCAGCAGTAAAAATATATTGTTTAGCAGATAATAAAATTTGTTCTCCAGTTATATCAATAAAAAATTTATTAATATTTTGATCGGGCGTTAACTCTAAGTTAATATTATTTATTTTTAAACAATTTTTAGCTATAGGTGTAAATAATTCTTGTAATAAAATCGGCAAGTTTAAAACAGTTTCATGAAGTTTATAAATAGATCCAGTAAATTGTTTGGTGTTAAATGGCAGTGGATAATGATCAAAAATTAATTTTTCTACTTTGCTTTTTAATAAATTACTAACAAAAAAATTAGCAAGTTTAGATGATAATTTACTATTAGACCATAAATATTGGTGATCAATTAATTTACAATTTTCAGATAGTGTTATCGAACCTTGCCCACTTAGAGCCTGCTGCCACAATAATAATGCTTCTGAATCAGAAATTGCGCGCATATCCGAAGTTACATTACCTTGCAAAGCATATTTAACACCACTATGCAGCATACCTTGAGAATTAATTGTTTGGTTAGAACCAATAGCATCTGTTTCTAATAAAATACAATTTAAGCCATTATTTTTTAATACATTAGTTAACCATAACCCAGCAATACCTGCTCCAACTATAACTACATCTGTATTAATTGTCTTAATTTCTGCCATGTTTTAATCCCTAAACATTAAACCTAAATAACATAACATCGCCGTCTTCTACAATATATTCTTTACCCTCTAAACGCCATAACCCAGCATTTTTAGCGCCTTGTAGCCCATTACATTCTACAAAATCTTTATAACTTACAACTTCTGCACGAATAAAACCTCTTTCAAAATCACTATGAATTTTACCTGCAGAAACTGGAGCTGTAGATTTAGCTTCTATGGTCCAAGCACGTACTTCTTTTTTACCTGCAGTAAAAAATGTTTGTAAATTTAATAATTTATAACCAGCACGAATAAGCCTAGTAAGACCACTTTCATGAAACCCTAGATTTTCTAAAAATTCTTGCCGTTCTTCTTCGCTAAAACTACTAATCTCTGCCTCCATAGCAGCGCAAATAGTTATTAATGGTACTTTATTTTTCTCAGCAAGATTATTAATATTTTGCAAATATTCATCATGCTGCTGATCTTTAGCGGTTTTTTCATCCACATTAGCTACATACATAATTGGCTTACTGGTTAATAAATGAAGGTTATTTAAAACTGGAATAAAATCTATAGTAACCACCATCGAACGAGCCTCTAACCCTTGATCTAAATGATTTTTTAGGTTATTTAAAAATTCTAAATCAGCATTTACTTTTTTGTCTACTTTGCTATTTTTCTGAGCCTTACGCACAGCTTTATCTACCGTATCTAAATCAGCTAATAATAATTCTGTTTTTATTACCTCTAGATCAGATAGTGGATCAATTTTCCCACCAACATGCACAATATCTGAATCTTCGAAACAACGCACTAAATGTAAAATAGCATCTACTTCTCGAATATGTGATAGAAACTTATTCCCTAAACCTTCTCCTGTTGCCGCTCCTTTGACTAGGCCAGCAATATCTACAAATTCAACTGTAGTAGGCATTACTTTTTCTGGTTGAACAATCTTAGCTAAAACATCTAACCTAGGATCTGGTACTAGCACTAAACCCAAATTTGGCTCAATAGTACAAAATGGATAATTTTGCGCAGCAACACTCGCATTAGTTAAAGCATTAAATAACGTAGATTTACCAACATTAGGTAACCCTACAATACCACATTTAAATCCCATTATATTTCTCCAGAAATTTTTGGTGTGTGTAAAAATTGCATAGCTTTTTGCCAATTAGCAGATAATAAATCTGGAACGCTTTGCCAACTATACTCTATAGCAAGATCTATATTTAATTGCTCAGATTTGGTAGGAATATTTAGTACATAATCCGTAACTTGTTCCTTGATTTTAGGATGTCCAATCCCAATCCTTAGTCTCTTAAAATGATTACTTTGCAATTGCTCTATAATATGCCTTAAACCATTATGGCCACCATGCCCACCAGATAACTTTAATCTTATATCACCTGGTTCTAAATCTAATTCGTCGTGCACCACTAAAACATTAGTTACAGCAAGCTTATAATAATGACAAACTTTCTGTACTGCAAAACCACTATTATTCATATAAGAATTAGATACCATGCAATAAACGTCTTGAGCAATATTAGCAATTTTAGCGTTGAATTTTGAATTGTTTTGTAAAGCTAAATTATATTTTTTACACAACCTAGTAACCCACACTGCCCCAAGGTTGTGTCTAGTATTAGCATAATTTGTTCCAGGATTACCTAGCCCAACTATTAAGATCACTTTTTATCTTTTTTATCCGAAGATGATGCTGATTTAGCCTTGTCTTTACCGTCTTTACCGTCTTTGCTGTCTTTAACGTCTTTAACATCTTTTTTATCTTTAACATCTTTTTCTTCAGTAACAGTCGCTACTGCTGCTACTGTTTCCTCAATAACTACTTCTTTTATTATTTGAACACTAGCAATAGGAGCATTTAAACCCTTATCTCCACCCTTTTGGTAAGCTATTAACGCTGGAATTTCTACTGAATTAGGCAATTTTAAATCCGATAAATGTATAATTTGGCCAAGCTCTAATAAAGATAAATCAACTTCTATAAATTCTGGTAAAACCTGTGCTTGACAACGTACTTCTACATAATTAGCATTATGACTAACAACCCCGCCTAACTTTACTCCAGGACACTTTTCTAACCCAATAAAATGTAACGGTACTTGCATGGTTAAAACATCAGTTTCTTTTACTCGTTGAAAATCTAAATGTAGAATTTTCGGTTTAAACGGATGCCGTTGTAAATCTTTTAGAACTGCTTTCTGCTTATGACCATCTATAGTTAAAGTTAAAATCTGAGAATAAAATTTCTCGTGAGCAGAAACCTGTAATAATTTATTATGGTCTAAATGTATAGATAAACTGGCTTCTTTTCCACCATATAATACTGCTGGAACTTGATTTTGTTTTAGACGCATCCGACGACTGGCTAATTTACCAGTAGCTACACGTTTAGTAGCAGTTAATTCAAATCTAGCGACCGTCATAGAAACACCTCTTAAATTTTATTTTTTAAAGCAATATTTTTAGCTGGGGCGCTAGGATTCGAACCTAGGTATGCAGGGATCAAAACCCTGTGCCTTACCGCTTGGCTACGCCCCAAAATTAAGGCATCAGGTTAAGCTTTTTAGACTTTAATGTCAAATCCTACGAAGAAAAATGAACCTTTTTTCGTACCCTAGAACCATCGCTACTATCTTTATGCACGCCTGGTAAAGCTTGAGTTGGTTGAATATTTAATTCTCTTTCTGCCATAGCCTTAGTGTACACTAAGGTATCTACCATTAAGTTTATAAATCCTTTTTTAGAGTCAGATTTATTGTTAGAAGAAAATTCTCTAAAAAATTCTTTTGCCCTATGCCTACCTACACCTAAATAGGATAATATCGTATTTCTCAACTCTATAACGCTACCTGCTTCTAGAGCTAACCCAATATCTATCGCAAGGTCTTTTTTTTGTTCATCCAAATTTTTACTAGATAAACTATCATTAGCTCCTTGCAATGTACAAGTTTCTAATTTATCTATAGTTCTTTTAAGGCGTTTTTTTGTTAAATTAAAATTTGTTAATTGACTAACAGCTTTGCATTTATATAACGCTTCTTCTTTGTTAGAGATCCTTTCTAAAGTTTTTTTCCATTCATCTTCTAACCTAGCTTGCTCAGAAACAGCAGCTAATTCCCATAATGCTTGCACTTTATAAATACCATTCGTTATTTGTTCAACAAGTTCTAATAATTTAGGAAAAGTGCCTTTAGTAAGGTTAGGTAAAGCATCGTAAAACTCCTGTTCCGAATCACTTAATTGCCTTGAGTTAGCTTTTATTTTTGTTAATATGTCCTCAGATACGCTATGCTGGCCTAAAAATTCACATATTTTTTCTAAATCTGATGTTGTTTGTTGCGATAAAGTAACCGTTATGTTTGAGAACGGTTTTTCATTATCACTTAAGTAATAGTAAATAGTATTATTGTGTGTTGAAAGATCTTGTCTATAGCCAGGATTTACTTTTATAAATTTTTCGCAAAACAAAGATGCTATTTGAGGGTAAGCAAATTCTATAATAATTTCGGCATATGTTGCACTAAATGGTAATTGAAATAGTATTCTTTTTATTGTTTCTGTAGTTGTTTTTTTAGTTGAAAAATTATTGTTAGTATAACATTCATAATTATTATATATAAATTCCATGGCGCTAGAATAATAAGTGTATTCTACTTTACTTTCGACCCACATATGTAATTTTTTAAATATATTTATTCTGGTATTTTTGTTTTAATGCATTTTCGCTTTGTAATTCATCTAACCACTTAAGCGAGTTGTCATACTGTTTGGATGGCTCGTTTGGAATATCAGATAACTTGTTTTTTTCTTTGTTTGTTTCTGAAGTACGAACTAATACGCCTATAAATTGTCTTAATTCTTCGTACATAATTTTAAGATCCTTCTTAATAATATGAAAATATATTTAATATTAGCAAAAAACAGTTAAGTTGTTTAACCTAAATTAAACAAAAATGTTAACTAAACTAATATATGTATAAATATGTAATATAATTATAATTTATGTACAACCGCTCAAATTTTGATTTAATTTTTTTTAATGTTATTGTTATACAGATGTTATTATTAATAAATAAAGTAATTATTGAACCCGGAGTAACTAATACATGTCCAAATTACTTAGTTTAATTGTAGTTTATTTTTTACACCAACATTTGAAAAATTATACTTTTTTTCAAAAAGTACAACAAAACTGTACTGCTCATTGGTTAGACGATCTGTTATTTAAAGCCCAGATGTTGGCAAATAACGCTAATAAAATTCCAATGATAGCTTCTTCGCTGTTACTAATAATAGCTATGTCTTTAATAGTTTTTTTATTACAAATGATATTTTATCATGCTGGTGGTCATTTAGGGGCAATTTTATTTAACGTAACGCTATTATCTTATTGTTTATATTCTGGTGCTAAAAAAAATTATTCATCAGTATTTGTTTCTTCATTTGAACACTATTTTAGTTTATTATTCTGGTTTGTAGTTGTAGGCCCAATTGGGGTGGTATTATATTGGTTATGTATGCTAGGTGGAATAAAAGCAGAACAAGCAAGCGAACTTTATTATGCAAAAAATATTAGCAATTGTTTATTTAATTTGCATACAATAGTTGCGTGGTTACCTGCTAGAATAACTGGATTGATTTTTAGCTTAGTTGGAGACTTTGAGCAAGGCTTTTCTCGTTGGAGGGCTGTTATTAGGGTCTTAAATATGCCTCATCCAGAATTATTAGATGCTTGTGGCGATGCTTCCTTGGGAAATTTAACTATTGAGCAATCCCAATTATTAGTGGAACGCGCCTTTATAGCTTGGATAATTTTTTGCATACTAATTGCGTTAATATTTTAATTTTATATATTTAAGATGTCCGATTCAAATCCAATTGAAACAGAAGAATGGCTAAATGCTCTTTATTCTTTAATAAATGTTGAAGGCCCCGAGAGGGCTAAATTTATTTTGCGTAAATTATTTAAAGCAACCTTAGCTAACGCTAATAGTTTTAATGTTGCTCCTATTAATACTGAATATAAAAACACCATACCGGCTAATATGGATGTTACTTATCCTGGAAATCTAGCTTTAGAACAACGCATTTTATCGGCCATTCGTTGGAATGCTATGGCTATGGTAGTTAAAGCTAATAAAAAAGATAGCTCTTTAGGCGGACATGTAAGTTCTTATGCTTCTGCTGCAATACTCTACGAAGTGGGGTTTAATCATTTTTGGAATGGTGATGACTTAATCTTCATGCAAGGACACTCGTCACCAGGAATTTATGCCAGAGCTTTTCTAGAAGGTAGGTTATCCCAAGAACAGTTAACCAATTTTAGACAAGAAACAATGGCTTCCGGGCTATCTTCTT
>Ga0182030_10024728_pt1 | contig 11005 bp, 9 predicted proteins | sample 812S3MmetaG_FD_121299 | JGI IMG/M metagenome (GOLD analysis project Ga0182030, IMG submission 121299) | Permafrost microbial communities from Stordalen Mire, Sweden - 812S3M metaG (Illumina Assembly) | ecosystem: Environmental > Terrestrial > Soil > Wetlands > Permafrost | place: Sweden... | reverse complement strand
TGCTTTGGTAAGAATAACGCGGTTCTCCTCGATCTCATAGGCGAGCTCGTCGCCTTCCTTGAGGCGGAGAGCGGCCCGGACGGGCTGTGGAATCGTCGTTTGCGCCTTGGTCGTCAGCTTGCTCGTAATCATGCGAAAATCTCGACAGGAACTTCCTTACAGTAAGGAATTTCCGTTCCACCTTCAATCCTGAACGCGCAAGTTGCGAGTGGCGATTCCCGGCGCCCTACATTCCGGGGCTTGGCGATCGCGGCCTTGGCGTTGGCGAAACAGCCTGCTCGAGGCGGCGCATGGCCTCCTCCTTTTTCCATTGCGCCGCGACTTTTCGGAGCTCCGCCTCCGGCAGAGCGGCGATCTCCGTCCTCATTCGCGCTTCGGCCTCCCTGCCGCGGTCCTCGCGCGCCTCGGAATCCTCACGATCCTCGCGCCATCGCCAATCTCTATTCGCCTCGAGCCGCCATTGCGCCATGCGCTCCTGCAACAAGCGGGCGCGGATCGCCTCAAGCTCTTGTCGCCGCTGATCTTCGACCTTGCGCTGGCGGATTCGCTCGGGATCGGCGGCGAGCCGCGCCGCGGCCTGCCTTATGCTCGATCGGATCTCGGGCACCATCTCCACGACCGCGCGCAAGGTCGTCGATGCGGCTCGAGCCAGCCCGGCCAAACGTTCCGCCTGGCTCCGCGCCAACTCGCGCAGCGGCTCGATAAGCCGCGCGGCCTGCGCGGCGACACGCCGTCGCCCAAAAGTCCGGCCAAGGGTCGCCCGTTCCTGATCTTCGACCTCGCGCTGCTCCAAAGGCTGCAGCCCCTGCTGCAGGGCATCCGCGGCGCCCTGATGGACGAGCCGCGCCCTTTCGAGAAAGCTTAGCGCGCTCGGCGCTTCGGCCTGCCGCGCCAGATTGCGCTCGACATTCGCCCATACGTCGGCCTCGCGCACTGGACGCGCATCGCCGAGCGGACGGCGCCCGGTGACTTCCTTGCGCTCGGCCCCATCCGAGGTGACAAGATAGCTGGCCCGTCGGTGGCGGCTGCCGCCCGTGTAGGCAGTGAAGGCGTCGACCGCTCGACTGCCGCCGGGCATGGCCAAGATATGCTCGGCGCTGGTGACGCCTTGCGCCGCCTGCACCGTCAGGACGTCGCCATAGCTCAGCCGAATTTTTCCGCTGGTTCGATCCCGCAGGGAATCCCAGGCGACCTTGCCATTGCTGCCTTGCGCGCTCCGCAAGACGAGCCCGGCGGCGTCGATCGCCGCCACTTCGAGCACCGAGCCGTTGTTGCCGATATTGCCGCGCGACCGTCCGTCGAAGGAGGCGTTGACGCGATCGAACAACCGCACCCGGTCGCCAACAGCGAGCGGTAGTTGATAGGCCGCGCCATTCTGGTCGCAGGCGTCGAGCACGACCTGGTCGGCCGAAATCTCGCCAGCGGAGCGTCTGACCTTGCGGATCTCGGCGCCGATCGCCCGCGCATCCGCGTTTGTCGGCGCGCTCACCGTCAGCACATAGTCAAGATCGTGCGCATTCGCCTGCCGGCGCTCTTGCCACAGCGCCGCCGCATGCTCGACCGCCTCGCGGTAGCCGCCCGGAGCCAGCCGCGCGGTCTGATCGGTGCGCTTGAGCGCCAACGCCTCCGCCGCGCGTCCGTCGCGAAACATCAGCGCGGTCTCGCGCTCGCGCTCGCTCTCCTGCCGGATCGAGGTCAGGATTTCCGGCACAGCCTCCGGCCCAAGCTCGCGGCGCAAGAGGTCTATGAGCGGACCGGCCTCGATCGACTGACACTGTTTTGGGTCGCCCACCGCGACCAGCTGAAACCCGCGCTCCTTTTGCAGCCGCATCAGGTCAAGAAACTGCCGGGCGCCTAAAAGGCCGAGCTCGTCGATCACGACCACGCTGTTGCGGTCGAGCGCGAGGCGACCCGCTTCAGCGGATTTGAGGAAGCGGGCGAGCGCCATGCGGTTCTCTTCCGCAATGCCGGACGCGGCGAGATCATCCGCCTGTCGCCACGCGAGCGCCGCGCCATAAACCCGGCGGCCTTCGGTCTGCCAGGCGTCGACCAGCGGCGCGAGCAGCGTCGACTTGCCGGAACCAGCGACGCCGATCGCGATCGCAAGCCGGCCGCCCGTCCCGAGCGCATTCATCAAGGCCCGCTGCGTTCGTCCATGCTCGGTCGCGCCGAAATCCCTATTTCCCCGTGCGACGGCAGCGTCGATCTCGGCAAAGCTCAGCGCGCCGCTGCGATCGGCCGCCGCGGAGCGCGCCAATTCAACCAGTTCGGTTTCGCGCGCGACATGGAGCGTCGTCGTCGCCTCGAGCATCTCGCGGCCATGCGCGTCGCGCCTCACGCCCCAGACGAGCCCGACCTCAACGCCCTCCTGCCGGACGCCTTTTGTCGCGAAGGCGTCCATGACGGCGTCAATGTCGGAGGGGCCCTCCACTCCCGAGGCGATCAGCCCCCGCGCCGCGGCGATCCGCGCCGCCGCGCCATTGACGACGGCGCGCCGGCGCAACGACTTATCCAGCATCCCGAGCGCCGCCTCATAGGCGACAGCGATCCGCACCGCGCGCTCCGGCTTCTCCCGCGGCGGCGCGCGGTTCAGCACGCTCTCATGCCTCCAGCCGAGCGCCTGCGCCTGGCGGCGCCAGGCCGCCCAGTCGCTCATATCGTCCTGCTTGACCTGACGCGGATCGCCCTGGACGCCGCGCTTGGCAAGGCCGATTTTCCGCGCCGGATCGAGACTGTCCCAATCGAGGCCGAGGTCTTTGGCGTAAGCGCGCGCGGCGTCCCCGCCGTTCATCGTCCGCTTGGAGAAAGCCTCCAGCACATGTTTGGGGATGGCGGCGACCCGCGCCGCGCCGGTTTCTTCATCAAGAACGACATCGACGCCAAGCTGGCGCAGTTTCGTCGCCAGCTGCGCCTGATAATAGGCGCCAAACTCATGCACCCGGCCTTCAAGCCGCTGCAGGTCGAGGCCCCCGACCCGGCCCTCCGCCGTCAGCACAACATTCGGAATGGCGACATGGGTGTGCAGCTGCGGGTCGCCAGCGACTTTCAAAGTGACGAGCTCGGTATAGGCGTCGCCGGTTTTGGCGTCGACGCGCGGCGTCTCCACCGTCGGCCGGCTGGCGTAATGATCGAAGCTGATCCAGCCGATCTGGCCGGGATCGTATCCGCCGCGCCCGGCCTTGCCTTTGCGCGCCCGGCCGATCTCCGCCTCGACATAGGACAGCGCCGACCTGACCGCGCTTTTATGCGCCTGCATGATGATCGCCCGCTCGGCCTGCGTCGGCGCAAAGGCCCAGGCGAGCGAGACCGATTTGTCGGCGGACCAGCAAAGATCGATATAGCCGATGCGCGCCCGCGTCGCCGAGAGCGCGTCTGCGAGCTGACCCGGCCGCAGCGCCTCGCCATCGGCGCGCCGGCCAGCGGCAAGATGTGCGCTCTCAGTCTCTTTCAGCGGCCTGTCGGTGCGGACGCCAAAGATTTCCAAAAAACGCTGGCGCAGGATCTGTCTCCTGCTCTCCGGCAGAGATTCGCCGTCGGCGCGGCGACCGGCAAGGATATGATCGATCTGTTCCGGCGTCGGCGCCTGCAAAGGATGGAGATTGAGTTCATCGGCGAGACTTTGCGTCGCGCGCTGGATCTGCTTGCCGGGAATGCGGCTCCCATCCGCCCGATTGCCGCTAAGCACGGCGGCGATCTCGTCCAACGAGGGCGTCCGATTCGGATCGAGCCCAAGTCGCTTGGCAAGCGCCGGGTCCATGTCGCGCCGCGGCTCGGCAGTCGCGATCTCCCATGACTCGGGCGTCAGGCCACGTTGATAATAGGTCGCAAGTTCAGCCTGGGCTTTCGGGAGGGTCTGCTCGAGAAGATGCGCCGCCATGGCGATCGCCGCTGACGGCGCCCCGGCCGTTCCGGTGCGATAGGTGAGCACCGGCCTAAATCCCCTTCAGGCCGTCCCGAACCGCCCCGGCGACGGCCGATCCGACATCGGCCGGCAGGCGGCGCATGACCTCGCCGATCGCCGCGAGTTCGGCGTGCTGTCCATTCATTGTCGCGATCAGTTGCGCAATCATGTCGGTTAGCGGCTGCTCCATTTCTGCCGGCGCCGTCGCGGCGTGCAGAATCTCGCGCAGCATTTCGCTATGGGTCCCCTGGGTCTCCAACATCAGCCCGAGGCCCTGTTCGAGCCGGTCGATCGCTTCGCGCAGGGACGCGAACTCGCCGACGATTTCGGAGGTTTCCTTGGGCATTGTCTTTCCCGCTTCCGCTCTGCCGCAAACGTGAGCCGCGTTTGCAGCGGAAACGTGGCACCAAAGGTGCCTTGGTCTGTAGTAAACGCTGAACCTACGCTTCCTTCCCGCTTTCCTCGCGGAATCGGTCGTATCCATACCGAGGTTAAACCGTTCAAGTTGCCGTCATAGCGCCGCATTCAAGCCTTCCAAATCGCGAACGTCCTCATCAATTCAGAGCCTTGCGGGCTGGGGAAAAGCGGATGGTGCGAGCCAAAAAATCCTCCGACGAAATCGAGGCGTTCCGCGCTGCGCTCGGAGCCGCTCGCGGCAGAACAGCGCGGTCCCCGCTCTATCGCTGGCTGCGCTCAAACCATGACCAATTTCTCCAGGCTTGGCGCGAGGGAGCGGATTGGCCGGCTTTCGTGCAAGCCTTCGCTACCTTGGGACTTACGGACCGCACCGGCAAACCGCCGGTTCCCGAGACCGCCAGAAAAACCTGGCTTCAGGTTCGAAAGGACATCGCCAAGGGCAAGGCGCATGAAAATGCCAAGCGGGCGCCGTCTCTCGCGCCGGACGAAATCGCGCAGGGCGTGCGCGCCGCGCCGGATAGGCTCAACGATGACGCGCCCCGGCCGCGAATCACGCTCGATACCCGCCCGGCGACGCCCCGCCTGGACACGGCGGCCGCACGATCGCCATTTCAATCGACCACGGCGGCGCCCCTAAGCCCGCCGCCGACAAAACCGGCCGGGGGCGTCGACGACGCCGATGCTCAGATTCGCCGAGTCCTCGACGAAATCGACGGCGGCAAGGTCCCGATTCCCCGGAAGGTCTAAGGGCGGCGCCGCCGAATGGAAAACATGGGTGTGTTCACGACAATGTGATTTGCGCGCGCTCACAAGCCGCGCGGCGTTCGCGCAGGGCGGTGTTTCCTTGATCAGGTTTTCAATCCTGGAAGCCTGATCATGACCCTGAAGTCCGACAAAAATGCCAAGCCCTCGTCCCCGGCCGCCGCCGATCTGAAACCCGAGGCGTCGACCCCGAAACTATTCTTGCCGGTGGGACGCGGCTCCCGCGGCAAGACCTTCCTTGCCCGCTGGCTGATCGATCGCGCTCAGATGCAAGGACGCGAGATCGTCGTCGCGGACGCCGATCGCACAAATCCATCGCTTGGCGGCTATTTGAACGGTGTTCTGACGCCGCCTAGCGCCGACGAAAACGACATGAGCGAATGGTTCAAGGTGCTTAGCGAACAGCAGATTGCTCAGCGTTTCAACCTCCTGATCGATCTCGGCGGCGGCGACCTGCTGCTCAAGCAGTTCGCTCGCCGCATCGGCCTCGTGCCGTTCCTCAAAGCCAACGGTGTCGACACCGTCGCCATCCATCTCATTGGCCCGGAGCGCGACGACCTCGCCTATCTACGTGACCTCGAGACCGAGGGATTGGTCGCTCCGGAAGCCACCATCCTCGTGCTTAACGAATCGCTCGCGCCCCAGAACCTGTCGATCAAAGCCGCTTTCCAACCGGTGTTCGAACATCCGATCTTCAAAACGGCGCTGAATCGCGGCGCCAAGCTCGTCTGGATGCCTCGCCTCGACGTTGCGCACGAAATCAACGCTCGTCGCCTCCCCTTCACCGCAGCCGAGGCCGGCGCCGCGACGGAGGACCTTCCGCCCCTCGGACCCTGGAATCGTCAGCTCGTCACCATGTGGCTTCGCGCCATGGAGCACAATTTCGCGCCTGTCGCGTCTTGGCTGGCTTGAACCGAGGGAGGCATTCCATGCGGAAATTGAACGAACCAGTCGCCTCCCTGCCGCCGCCGGAGAAATCCGGCGGGGCGAGTTCCCAACAGACTAGGCTCACAGCACTTATCGATGAGATGCGCCGGGCTGCTCGAAAAACCGGCGTCGACGTGGACGGACCCCTCGGCCCGGTGTTGAGCGCCTTCATTCTTATCCTCGAATGGCTCGGCGCCTGCATCGCCGAGTTGCGCAGCATTTCTGTCGAGTACGGCAGTCAGACGCTGCAGCGATTGCAAGCGGTCAGAGCCACCGACGAAGCGGCGACGACACGCATGCAAACGCAGATGGAGGCGGCCAAAGTCCGGATTCTGCACGATTTCCGGTACGACATCGCCAAGGACTTCGACAAACTCACGGCCGGCCGCGTCCGCGCCGAAATCTGGAAGATCAGCCTCATCGCCGCTCTTGTTCTCGTCGCCAGCGGCGCGGCGAGCCTCGCCGTCGGCTATCGCTGGGGGCGCGCCAGCGCCGAGGCGTCGATCCATGAGACGGAAGGCCGCCTCATGGCCGCGTTCCGGTACGGCGTGGACGGCGCCAGCTATTGGGTTGGCCTGATGAGTTGGAACAACATCGATTATGCCTTGCGGCTATGCCGTGAGCGCCCCGATCTTGCCGCCATCCAACACGGCCGCCGCGCCTGCAAGGTGCCGCTCTGGATCGAGCCGGACCAGGGCGCGCCTGACGTGGTGTTGGACGACATCCTAGCCAATGCGCGTCAGATGCAGGGGGAAGAAGACGAGAAACTCCGCACGCCCCAAGTGCGGGATCAAATCGAGGCGGCGCCCGCGCCTTCCGCAAAGCCGAGATCGCCGCCGGACCCGGCTAAATCATCCCGGTGATTGTCGCCAGTGCGCGTCCGGATATTCGTCGCGCGGCTCCACAAGCAAACAAATGATCGCAGCCCAGTCCGCTTCGAGAGATCCTCTCGGAATGGCCCGACCTCGCCACAACAGGCGCACCTTCGTCTCTAACTTTGGAAGATTAGGCATGGCTCGCTCGAGTAAGAACGTCGGCGCACGACTTAAGACAGAATTTCAGCTTTTCCCCCGAACGGGCTTCGTTCGCCTCACTTCGATTCTGGCTCCAGCGGGGCCGATCCCGGTCGGCCGCTCGACATGGTGGGCAGGCGTCAAAGATGGGCGTTTCCCCAAGCCGATGAAGCTTGGCTCGCGCGTGACCGTTTGGCGGGCGGAGGACATATGGGCCCTGCTTGAGAAAGGGGTGCACTGATGAGGGCCCTCCACCTCAGAATTGGCACGGCGTCACCAAGGACGCCGTGCGCACCGCTGGCTGCCGACGCTGGTAGCGAAATTTGAAACGTGAGCTTCACCATCAAAACCGAATTTGTCGTGGCAATGAGTTTCCAAATCGAGGTGGGCGTTACGGCTTCGAACGGCTGAAGTGGGGGACTCCGGCCCTTTAGCTGAAAGAATCTAACGGCGGGAGTACGCACATGTCGGTCGTTAGGGTTTCAACAGGAAATTACCAAAAGCGGAGATGCCAAAACCCGAGATTCGAAGGCCGCTATTGACGGCCCGTAAGACGTAGCTTGTGATCAGAGGCGACCTTTTGGTGGCATGCGCATTCGCGCGCTGCAGCTGGGTCCGTGGCACGCCGCCGCCGGCCGCCGTTGTTCATTAATTTATCGGAACGCTTCGTTCAACGCTTTGCGAGAGCGACTTTCTTGCCAACGTGCTCGCGCCACAATCCAAGGCGCTTGATGCGATATTCGACCAGCTCGGGCGACGTGCCGAAGCGTTTTGCGATGTCGGCCGCCGAACACCCCTTTGAGACTGCGTTTTGGACGGCCTCCCGAGGCAGAAGCGATGCGGAAGCGAGATAATAAGCGTCGTGCTCCTCCGCCTGATCGTAGGTTCGGCCATACGCCTCGGAAATCCTGGCGACCTTGGTCAGCTTATGGCCCATAAGGATGTGCCAATATTCCTCCAGCAAGGTAACCCGCTGACGCTCGACCGTATGACAATCATTGAGAAGCACGACCCAGCTGGTCATTAGCCGGTCGAGAGGGACGCTCATCGCGGACCATTCGTTGCTTGCTTCGTGCCGAAGCTTCCGCATCGTGCGCGCGTCGAAGCATTTGGAATCCGTGAGCCTGACGACGCGGACACCCTCGACGTTGACTTGCAGCGAGTCCAGCGGATCCTCTGGGCCTATTTCGAGGTCGCGGCGAAGGCCGCCCGCGATCCCCTCCAGCTGATCCTTGGAAAGTTCGGGATAGGGATCTTCGCTGGTCGACGAGGTCGAGGCGTCGGCGTTATTATCGTTGTTGCCGAACTCATCCTTGAGGAAGTCGGCGGCTTTGAGAAGCGCCTGGACCGTGCCGGACTGGACATTCTTCATAGCCCGGAAATGCACAAAGACGGCCCGCTCGAAATCGAGGCCAAGCTCCTGCGCATCGTCGCCCAACCACTCTAGAAGTCTGATTTTCGAATTATTGTCGGGAAGGCCAACGCCACGTTCGAGCCGCGCCAGCGTAGAAAAGCTTATCCCTACCTGAGCCGACAGCGCGCGGATGCTCAAACCAAGCCGATTCCGCTTCTCGATGACGGCCTTGATCAGCTTCTCTTCGAAATTGTCCATGTTTCCCCGTGTGATCGCCACGCCTTGACACATCGGGCAATTTAAGGCAACCTGTGCAGATAGCACAGAGTAGCACATAGCCATCTAAAAGGGAAGCCGGCGGCTACGTGTATCTGCTGCAGCTGTTTTTGAGGTGTTTTTTTACTGATTGAAAAGGGGCGTCATGATGCCGGACGATTACGAGATTCGCAGAATGGAAGATGGGCGTGTGCTCGTCGTCCTGCATCCCACCTGTGCGATCAGCAAAGAGGCGATTCTTGCGCTTCTAGCCGAACTCGGCATCAACGAGGCGGCAGTGGTCGTCCTGCTTCCCGAAGAGGTTGCCAATTGCAATGGCATCGAGGACGTGCCGGTGGTGATCCCGATCGACCAGGCGAGTTGCGATGCGCCAGAGCTCGATGCGGCCGGCCGGCAATGCGGACAGGCGGGTGGTCGCGTCATCATCCTCTTTGGCGAAGCCTTTTCCTATGAAGGTCTCCATCCAATAGCAGATAAATATGGCACCCAATGCGGCTGGTCGGCCATCCAGCTGGATGCTTGCCTAAAGAGCCCAGATTTGGCTGCGGCCTCCAGCAGCGGTGGGACGGTGGTCACTCGGCCCGAACCTAAACAAGTCAAATGCTAGGTCCGGCTATGGTCACACGCACATATCGCCTCGATCATGACCTTGGCTTCGCGCCCAATCCATTTTTTGGATGGTGCAGTCTTGCCTGTTGCATGAGAAATATTCGCGAATCCGCGGAATTAAACGATGTTATCATCGGCATCGCCGGATCGAACCAACGTGGCCTTGGCCGGTATCATCCACAGCTCATCTATTGGATGCGGGTCGACTTAGATCTGACCTTTGACCAATATTGGAGTGACCCGAGGTTTGTGCAGAAGAGGCCACAAATTCCGGGGCCGAAGATGAGGATGGTCGGCGATAGCACTTATCGTCACGAGCCGGATTGCATCGACTGGTCTTTCGGTATGTCGATGCACTATGTCGCCGGCGCCGCCCAGACCGACGGCGGGCATGTCGTACGCGACACCAAGGCCGACCGCGTCCTCCTGAGCCAGTATTACACCTATTGGGGAAAGTCCGGCCCCGCGGTCCCGGCTCATCTCCTGCCGTTGTTTCCGCGCCGCAACCAGAAATGCAACCATGACGCGGCGCTGCTCGCGGAGCTCCACGACTTCATTAGGCTGGACCAGCCGCTGGGGCTGGTGGGCGATCCGGCAGATTGGGATAATCAAAAGTATTTCAAAGCACAGGCGCTTTCATGAAGGTCAGCGAACTTTACGCGTTCGTCGAGCAAACCGACGTATCGAAGGGCAAGACGCCAGAGCAGCGCGAAAAAATTGCGACACTTGGACTTGTAGCTGAGATTGGGTCCGTTTTAGCGGCACTCAAGAAGGACATGCTGGCTCCATCTGGGCGGAGTGTAGATGAACGGATCATAGTTAGGGGTGAACTGCGCGAGCAAATCGGAGATGCCACTTGGTATGCGATCATGCTAGCTCAACGTCTTGAAGTTGAGGATCAACGTGCCTTAAATATCTTTAAGTCTGATATCGACATGCTTCATAGGCAGCTCAATGGTCGCAAACGCAACGATCGACGGGTGCAGGAGGAGCTAGGAACGGAGCGCCGTGCGGAGTTTATTGCTGCCGCTCAGTCATACCTCGAATCCGAAGACCCGCAGATCGATGCCTACCAGCAGATCGCTTTTATTACTCGACGGACTGAGGAGGACCAGCTACGTGATGTCTGTGCAGCCGTCCTCCAGCAGCTAGCCGCACAGCTCAGCCGCGATTTTCTTCCCAATTTGGAGATGGGTTTAAACCATGAGGTGCGCCCTAAAGATCCCGTAGATGCGTTGGGCGAGATCATGTGGCATCTCTCAGCACTTGCTAGCCTCTACAAGCTGACTCTTTCGGACATCCTCTCGTTAACCCAGGAAAAGGCTCGCTTCCGTAATCCCCGAAATAAGCCGAGCCCCAGGCATGACGATAAGATCTCTGACGCTCGCTTCCCTGACCATTTTGAAGTTCATTTCGTAGATAGGGGCGATGCCCGGGCGAACATGTTCTGGGTCCAGGATGAGAAGATTGTTCAAAAACTCGGCGCGGAACTTACCGACAATGATCATGATGGTGATGGCTACCGCTTCCACGATGTGATGCACATTGCCTTCGCCGCCCTTCTCGGCTGGTCGCCGAACCAGCGCGCCTTCATGGGCCTAAAACGGCGAAAGTTGGCGTCGACTGACGAAGTTGAGGATGGGGGACGCGCCAAGATCCTTGAAGAGGCAATTATTCTCGAAATTCATCTTCGGGCAGAAAAATTTGAGGGGGACTTCTGCAAGGCAGGAAAAGCAATCCAAGGCT
>Ga0182030_10024725_pt1 | contig 11005 bp, 7 predicted proteins | sample 812S3MmetaG_FD_121299 | JGI IMG/M metagenome (GOLD analysis project Ga0182030, IMG submission 121299) | Permafrost microbial communities from Stordalen Mire, Sweden - 812S3M metaG (Illumina Assembly) | ecosystem: Environmental > Terrestrial > Soil > Wetlands > Permafrost | place: Sweden... | reverse complement strand
AGCTCGATGGCCCGTTTCTGGGCGCGGATCGTCTCGGAAATCCGGCCCTCGTGCTCGTACAAGGTCGCCAGCGAAAACCAGAACAGAGACTCACGGGGCTCCAACGAAATTGCCCGCAGATATTCGCGTTCCGCTTCCGCGCGAAGGTCCCTGGTGAAGTAGATATTTCCCCGCAGCCAGGGCACAAACGAGCTGTCCGGGGAAATCTCCTGGGCCCGGTCCGCTGCCGTCAGCGCCTCGGTATCGCGTCCCAGTGCGGCGAGAACACTAGCTGCATTGGCCCATTGATTGAAAGCCGCTCCTCGGGATTGTGCTGGGCCGCCGACTGGCAGGGGCGCCGTCGAACAATTCACCGGGAAGCGTTTGATCAGATCTTCCGTTTTCTCTGTGCGGCGGACCAGCACGATGGAAACCTCGTCCAGATAGACCGGCCGCCAGTCGCTGCTCTTGCAGAAAGTCTTCAACACCCCCAGAACGCTCTCGAAGCGATTCAGCGGCAGGATGATCGTGTTGATGTTGTAGCGCTCCGCCTCCCGTCGCCACAGATCGGAATCGGGAGAGCTCTGCATCAACTCCGCCTGATGCGAGAAGCTGTCCGGGCCAAACGGGATGGCCCGGCCATCGAAGTAGTCGCGATGCTTGAAGCCGAATTCCCATACCAGGTAGCCGCCTTCGTTGTAGGTGTTGAAGATTTCGTCCGGAGGCTTCTGCACTTCAATGAACTCGGCCGCGCGTTGCGGGTACCGCCAGTCCAGTCCTGTGCCGAATGTCCCACCGGAATCGTTTCGATTCTTCACCACGTTGACCACGCGCACGAAAACAAGCGGAGCCAGCACGGCAACAGCGCACACGGCAACCACCAGATGGATTCGCCGGCTGGAAATCCGCGAGGCCACGTGTTGTGCCGCCGAAAACAGAAACGATCCGCCGATCACAATGACCACGCACGCGGCCAGCGCATTCATGCGGACATGTTGTGCTCCCAGGTAGATGGATGCAATCAGCAGGATGGCCGCCCCCGGTTGACGCTGGAACAATGCCACCATCGCGGCGAGGACGCCGATCACCAGCAGTTGATAGAAGGTGCCGTTGCGGCTCGAAAGCGAAAAAATTGCCGGCGCCGTGGTCCAGTTCAGCGGGATGCTCCCCCACTCGGCGATCCACCCTGAGTGCACTGCCATGGCCCGATTCTGGCGGGCCAGTGCCGAGTAGATTCCCCATCCCCAGGGATTTGCCAGAGTAGCCACAGCCGTCGCTAGGAACCACGGCCATGCGCGCCTGAGTCTCTGCACCGCCTCGGCGCGGCGCTCTCCAGCAAAGAGCGTTTCCAGGAAGTCGATGCCAACAAAGGCAAGGATCAATCCCAGGCCCGCCACAAATCCCAGGTGGAAGTTGACCCACGCAACCATCAGCGGCGGCAGCAACCACAGGCGGGCCCGGCTCGTGTGATAGTTCTGCCACAGTATCGAGAGATAAGCCGCGAACAGCACCACGGTGAACATTTCGGCGCGTGGCGCCGTGCGTCCGGCTATAACGGGCACTGCGAGGATGGCGATGGCCGCGCTCATCGCCGAACCGCGGCGGAGCAGCAACGCCACCGTGCCTGCGCACGCCACAGCTCCCAGCCACGACAGCAGGGCATAGCGGCCAATCAGGTAAACGGCGTACAGCAGCACGCTCGAGCCGACCGGATATATCCAGGGCTGGCCCTGCGCGGTGTAGGAGAAGACGTCCGTCGAAAAAACCTGATGACGGTGCGTGACCCAGCGTCCGGTCGCCAACTGCCAGAACGCGTCCGGATCCCAGACCGTCCGCAGGCCGGCCAGAAATGCATAGATCAACGCAATCGTGGCCAGCCCCAGGAACAGGACTCGCTGAGCGGTCGTTTTCGAGCCTGCGGTGGTCAGCCAGAAGCTCCTTCTCGACCAGAAAACGGCGCCGATTCTACACCCATCTGTTGCCTCCAACCTTGTCCCGTCAGTTCCCTTGTGCTTGGGCGACGACTCACCCATCCTTGTGCATAAACACTAACACCCTGAGATACCGTGCATAAGAAAGGCCAAAGCGCTCAGCATTCCACGGTTCTACGCGCCAGGGGCGGAGCATCAACAGGGCCCGGACGACCCATCATAGATCACAGCCCAGTGTGATCTATGCACTTGTTGGGTGTGCGCCCCCAGTGTTCCGCTGGACTGTATCTGGAGTAGTGCCTGGAAAGCCGAAAGTGGTAGATATCTCGCGCCAGGCCTTTATTCACAGCCTTGGCAGCGATTTTCGGCGGATCACAACAGCAAGTGACCGCCGGCACTCGGCAGGGTGCGCGGACCGAATCCAGCGCGACACTGGCATTCCTGGTTCCTCGCAGTGGCTCATACCCGCTGCGGCCGTGAAACACGGGGATACGATGTTCAGTTCAGGGGGTCGTCGTGCTTACACCATACGGATTAGACATTATAGAAAGCTGCCTCGCGTGCAAGATGCGGGCAGAACATATCTTTTGCGATCTTCCACCAGCGGCCTTGCAGGCCTTCGAGAACATCAAATATGCCACCGCCTATCCTAAAGGGGCGGTGCTTTTCGTGGAAGGACAAACCCCGCGCGGTATCTTTGTCCTGTGCAAGGGACGCGTGAAACTCTCCATCTGCTCCACCGACGGCAAAACGCTGATCCTGAAGATTGCCGAACCGGGCGAGGTGCTGGGCCTCAGCGCCACGGTCAGCAGCAAGGCTTACGAGTTGACCGCTGAGACCGTTGACCCGTGCCAGGTGAACTTCGTGAAGCGCGAAGATTTTCTGCGCTTCCTCAAGGAGCACAGCGAAGCTTGCCTGCGCGTGGCCGAGCAGCTCAGCGATAAGTACAACTCCGCCTGCCGCGAGATCCGGGCGCTTGGGCTCTCCCATTCCGCGGCGGAGAAGCTGGCCAAGTTGCTGTTGGAGTGGAGCGCGCGCAACGGCGAGGCAGCCAAGCTCGAACCGCGCGTCAAGCTGGCCCTTACCCACGAAGAGATCGCGCAGATGATCGGGACCTCGCGAGAGACAGTCACCCGCCTCTTTGCTGACCTGAAGAAGCGGCAGATTGTGCAAGCCAAGGGTTCCACCCTGCTGATCCGCAACAAGTCGGCCCTGAAGGCAATGGCGATTACGCAATAGGGGCCCGGGCAGGACAACAACTTCAGCGCAATGCCGAAAGTGTCTCTTTTTGGGCCGCTTTGCGCTATACCTGCAGCAGCGTGTCAGAAGCGGAAATCAGGCTAATAACGCTGGCTTTAACTGCCCTGCGTCGGCTGTTCTTCTTCTCGATTGTGAATAAGGTCACGGAAATCGGTGACTGCAGTCACTGCATGCATTTCCCAACAGCGGTATCACCGCAGTATGGAGAGAATCACTCAGTCGAATTGCTTGACTTGCGATTTCCGACCCGATCGCCTTTTTTGCGACATGCCCGCGGAGTCGTTGAAGGTGTTCGACCAGATTAAATCTCTCGGCTCGTATCCGCGCGGCGCGGTCCTGTTCGCCGAAGGCCGGCCTGTACGTGGCATCTTCATCCTGTGTGATGGGCGCGCCAAGCTTTCTATTTGTTCCGACACCGGAAGGCGCTTGACCCTGCGCATCGCAGGGCCCGGGGAAGTGCTGGGTTTGGGAGCCACCCTGTCCAATACCCCCTACGAGGTCACCGCCGAGTTAATCGACAACTCGCAAGTTGTCTTCGTCCGTAGAAAAGAGCTGGTCAGGTTTCTGCGGGAGCACGAGACCGTCTGCCTGGAAGTGGTGCGCATGCTCAGCCAGGACCTGCACGGGGCGTATGAGCGGGTCCGCACCATCGCCATGGTGCGCACACGTCATCCACGCATTACGTTCCGGCCGCGCGCCATGCTGGTGTGAGTCACAGCTAACTGCATCGTCGCCGGTGCAGCCACGGTACCGCATGATGACTGCGACCAGCAGAAAAATCCTGTTCTGGACCCCTCGCCTGCTGTGTATGGCGTACATCGTCTTCCTCAGCCTGTTTGCGCTCGACGTCTTCAGCGAGTTTCATGGCTTCCGGCGAACCGCTGCGGCCTTGCTCATCCACCTCGTTCCCAGCTTCATCGTTGCCCTGGTGTTGGCCCTTGCGTGGAAATGGGACTGGATCGGCGCCGTCCTCTTCTGCGCCGCCGCAACCTACTACGCTTACATTGCATTCCGCCATCCCGGCTGGGTCCTTGTCATATCCCGGCCGCTGTTCGTCGTGGCCGCCTTGTTCTGGGCCAATTGGTTGAGCCGCTCCAGGACCGGGAAGTGGGCCGGATGACCAAGTCCACACCGAATTCATCCGCGACCCCGGCGTAAGCACCGCCGGACGGCCGTGCTCTTCCTGGCCGCCATAAACCCAACCTCGGCCACGGCCAGGCAGGACCGGTCGTATCCCTGTGATTTCGCTCACCCCAACTTGTGAGTGCCAGACTCTATGTGACCGCAGTCACAACTCCACGTGAGTACACTCACTGCCCTTGGGTACGCGTCTCGGCGATGGTTATCTGTTACCCGGCGCGTGTCAGGCGCCGCAGGAAAGCGAGAGGTCTTCCGTGAAGCGCTGTGCTGTGGTTTTCCTTGCTGCCTTGTTGCTGGCGACAGCGGCTGTCGCCCAGTCGTCCCAGCCGCCGGCCGGGAAGCATTCTCCGGCGGCTCAGGCCAAAGCCCCTGCCAAGATGAGCAATGAGGAGTGCCTCGCCTGCCACAGCGATGCCGGCCTCACCAAGGACGAAAATGGCAAGCAGGTCAGCCTGCATGTCGATGAGGCCAACTTCAAGGCTTCTGTGCACAGCGTCTTCGGTTGCACCGACTGCCACACCGACGTCAAGTCCGTTCCCCACGATCCAGCTCCCGCCAAGCCGCAATGTGCGACCTGTCACGCCGACCAGCAGGCCGCTTATGCTCATGGCGTCCATGCCAAGGCTGCGGCCGCAGGAAACAGCAATGTGGCCAAATGTCAGGACTGTCACGGCGGCGTGCATGAAATCCTGCCGCCCAGCGATCCCAAGTCGAAGGTCGCTCGCGCCAATATTCCTCAGACCTGCGGCGCCTGTCACGGACAGAAGTTTGTGATGGCGTCGAGCGGCGTGAGCTCCGCTCCCTTCACTTCCTATCAGCAAAGCGTCCACGGTAAGGCGGTCGCCGCCGGTTCCGACAAGGCTGCGGTTTGCACCGACTGCCACGGCGATCATGACATCCTGAGCGCCGTCGATCCCAAGTCGCCCATCGCCAAGTTCAATGTTCCTGCCACCTGCGGCAAGTGTCACAACAACGTCCAGCAGGAGTATGTGCAGAGCATTCACGGACAAGCGATTGCGCGCGGCAATTGGCAGGCCCCGGTCTGCACCGACTGCCACGGCATTCACACCATCAAGGCCCCGAAGGACACCAATTCCTCGGTTGCCGTGGGCAATGTGCAGAATACCTGCGGTGGCTGCCACGCAAGCGTGAAACTATCGAACGAGTTCGGCGTGCCCGGGGGCCGGGTCTCGTCCTACCTGGCCAGCTACCACGGTATGGCGGAAAAAGTGGGTTCCAAGACGGTGGCCAATTGCGCCAGTTGCCACGGCGTGCATAATATTTTGCCGTCCAGCGATCCCCACTCCACCATCAACCACGCCAATCTGGCCAAGACCTGCGGCCAGTGCCATCCCGGCGCCAACGACAAGTTCATCACCAGTAAGGTGCATCTGGACGGCACTGCCAAGGCAGACTTCGGCAGCAAGGTGATCGGCTTCATCAGCCGCTTCTACGTCTGGATGATTGTCGGTGTGATTGGCGGCATGGTGCTGCACAACCTGATCATCTTCCGCAAGAAAATGATTCTGCACCGCATCGGCCAGCCGCGAATCCTGTTCCGCATGACGCGGGGGCAGCGCATCCAGCACCTTACTTTGCTGTTGAGCTTCTTTACCCTGGTGTTCACCGGCTTCGCGTTGCGTTACCCGTCGTCCTGGCTGGCGGCCCTGTTCGTGAACGAAATTGTGCGCAGCTACGTTCACCGCGCCGCCGGCGTGGTGCTGATCGCCGTCAGTCTGTATCACCTGTGGTATGTCATCACCACGCCCGACGGCCGCAGCCTGATCAAAGACATGCTGCCCGACTGGAAGGACGTCACCGACGCGCGTGACGCATTCCGCTTCTACCTGGGTTACAGCAATCAGCGCCCCTTGTTTGGCCGGTTTACCTACGCCGAGAAGATGGAGTACTGGGCGCTGGTCTGGGGCATGTTCGTGATGGCCAGCACCGGGCTGATGATCTGGTTCAAGGGCTCAGTGGGAGAACACGTTCCCGGCTGGTGGATCGATGTTGCCATCGCCGTTCACTTTTACGAGGCGGTGCTGGCGACGCTGGCCATCATCGTCTGGCACTGGTATGGGGTCATCTTTGATCCCGATTCCTATCCCATGAATTGGGCCTGGCTCGATGGCAAGATGTCCATCGAGCAGTACCAGCACGAACATCCGCTGGACATGGCCGCCATTGAGAGATGTGAGGGTAGCGAACCGGCTGCTGAGGCGGCTCCCGCGGGTGAGCCGGAGCACGCGGAGACAATCGGCAAACACAAATAGGCTCTGATCACGTAATCGAACCGGCAGGCTCGCGCCTGCCGGGTTTAGAATTCGTAGTTCTCTTGATCGCATCAGGAAACCATTGTGATTACTTCGGCAACAACCATGAATTTTTGCGCTCTCACAAGCCTAAGAAGGGACAAATAGACCATGACTGAGGACACGGAGAGGCCAGATCCTCTGCGCGATCATCCCCCGGTTTCAAGGAATCTCGTTAGAAATCCGATCAGCCTGATCGGCCTGGCGCTGGCTGCGGTTGCCCTCGCCAACATCGTTTTCCTGGTGCTGATTGACCTGCTTGCCAGCCATCCATCTCCTTATATCGGCATTCTCGCCTACATGGTGGCGCCGGGGTTCCTGTTTTGCGGCCTGATTTTGATTCCGATCGGCATGGTGATCGAGCGCCGCCGTCGGCTTCGCCATGTGGGTGTGCCGCCCCACTTTCCGAGGCTGGACCTCAACAATCCTGCCCAACGCAGCACGGTCGCGTTCGTTCTGGCCTTCGTAGTGATGTTCTCGCTGGTGAGTGCAGTCGGCAGCTACAAGGCGTACGAGTTCACCGACTCGGTGGATTTCTGCGGGCAGTTATGTCACACCGTCATGCATCCCGAGTTCGTTGCCTATGAAGCTTCGCCACACGCGCGTGTGGCCTGCGTCGATTGCCACGTCGGATCGGGCGCAAGCTGGTACGTGAAGTCGAAGCTGTCAGGCCTGCGCCAGGTCTACTACACCGCTTTGGGCACGTATCCGCGCCCCATCCCCACCCCGGTGCAGAACCTTCGCCCCGCGCAGCAAACCTGCGAACAATGCCACTGGCCGAAGAAATTCTGGGGCGCGCAGCTGAAGGTTTTTACCCACTACGGGACCGATGAGCAGAACACGCCGCGCGTGCTTCGCATGCTCATCAAGGTCGGTGGCGGCGATCCTTCGCTCGGACAGGCCGGTGAAGGTATTCACTGGCACATGAACATTTCCAACAAGATCACCTATTTCTCCACCGACGAGCAACGGCAGGTCATTCCCTGGGTGCGTATGGAAGACAAGAGCGGCAAGGTCACCGAGTACATCGTGAAGGACAATCCGCCCACCCAGGCCCAGATCGATAAGGCCAGTATCCGTCGCATGGACTGCATCGACTGCCACAATCGTCCCACCCACATCTATGTTGCCCCCGATCTCTCCGTGGACCGGAGCATCAGCGGACAGGCCATCGATGCCACGTTGCCCTTTATCAAGCAGCAGGGCGTGCAGGTGCTGACCGCGGACTATAAGAGCACCGACGAGGCGGAGAAAGCCATCGCCGATAGCCTCAACCAGTTCTACCAGAGCAAATATCCCCAGATCGCGTCCAGCAAAGCCGACAGCATCAAGAATGCGATTGCCGAGATACAGCGCATCTATCGCACCACGTTCTTTCCCTACATGAAGGTGAACTGGAAAACGCATCCCAACAATATTGGCCACCTTTACTACCCCGGCTGCTTCCGCTGCCACGATGGCAACCATGTCAGCAAAGAAGGCAAGGTCATCAGCAAGGATTGCAACTCGTGTCACACGGTGTTAGAGCAGCAGGAAAGCGGCAACGAGATCGCCGCCTTGCCGGCGCAGACCTTCAAGCACCCGGTGGACATTGGCGACCTGACCGCGGTGAACTGCTCCGACTGCCACACCGGAGGTGTCGGGCCGTAGAAGCCGTCAGCTTTCAGCCGTACGCTTTCAGCTTTCCCGCCGCCGACACCCGTCGTCATCCGCCGCTTTGACGGTAAGGGCGTGTTAGCGGCAGCCGTTGAGTTCGATTAAGGACCGACGGCTGACGGCTGACAGCTAATTGCCGAGTGACGCACGTCACAACCCCGCGTGATGCCACTCACGGCCCTTCGGGTCGTCCAAATCCTATCTTGGAGACATAGAAACGAGCCGTAGTAGTCGAAACAGGGGGAGGAAAAACCTAATGACAGCAGCAAACAGCAGCACGCATCCGGCGAGCCAGAAGGAATATACGCCGCGACTGATCTTCTGGGAAGTCACCAAGGGCTGCAACCTGCGCTGTATCCATTGCCGCGCCACCGCCACCGAACTGATGTCGCCGGCCGACCTGCCGACGAGCAAGGCGCTGAACATCATCTCCCAGATTGCCGATTTCGGCAGTCCCATCCTCGTCCTCAGCGGCGGCGAGCCGCTTTACCGCCAGGACATCTTCGAGCTGGCCGAGTACGCCACCAGTCGCGGACTGCGCACCGCCCTGGCGACGAACGGAACCCTGGTGACCAAGGACGTCGCCGAGAAAATCAGGAAGGCCGGCATCAAGCGCGTTTCCATTTCGCTCGACGGATCCGACGCCATCACCCACGACACCTTCCGCGGCATTCCCGGCGCGTTCGAGGCAGCCGTTTATGGCATGCGCAATCTTCAGGAGCTCGGCGTCTCGGTGCAGATCAATACGACGATCGCCCGCCACAATGCGCATCAGTTGCCGGACGTACTGGAGCTGGCGCGCCGTCTGGGCGCGGATGCTTTGCACACGTTCCTGCTTGTTCCCGTGGGCTGCGGCGTCGATATCGCAGCCGAGCAGATGGTCCCTCCGGAGGAATACGAGCGGATGTTGAACTGGTTTTACGATCAATCTCTTTCAGGCGACATCGAACTGAAGGCGACTTGTGCGCCGCACTATTTCCGCGTGCAGCGCCAGCGCCGCGCCGCCGATCGTATGGCTGGACGCGAACCGGCAGCGCCGCCTGTATCGCATCCCCATGGGATTGGCCCGACTGACATGACGATGCCGGGCTCGACTGGAATTTCCCTCAAGCCAAATGGCGGCCCTCCGGTAGGACACTCTGGCCATCCCGGCGGCCATCCCAGCGACATGAATGCCATGACCAAAGGCTGCCTGGCCGGGACCGGCGTCTGCTTTATCTCGCATGAAGGTGAGGTCTTCCCCTGCGGATACCTGCCCGCAATCGCGGGTGATCTGCGCAAGCAAAGCTTCGCGGAGATATGGAACGACTCGGCCGTCTTCGGACAGCTTCGCGACGACGACAATCTGAAAGGCAAGTGCGGCTGCTGTGAGTTCCGTCATGTCTGCATGGGATGCCGCGCGCGCGCCTACGCTGCCACCGGAGACTTCCTGGCTGAGGAGCCTTTCTGCGTGTATGAGCCCGGAACCTCGAATCAGATGATTCGCGAGATCGCCACGAAAAAGGTCGGCTGAGACTCAAGTCATATCGCGCAGAGCTCAGTAGAGCTAGGATCCAACCATGGCAGCCCACACCAGCACCGTTCCCAAATGCCCGGCTTCGGGCGATGGTGGTTCCGCGCGAGCACGGCGCGTGGGGCATGATGCTGGTCCCTCTGGCTACGGGCGCGGTGGTGGCGGCACGCGCGGGCATCAACGCCGTCTCGCTGATCGTCCTTTTTGTTGCCTCCGTGTCCCTGTTCTGGCTACGCACGCCATTGGAGAGCTGGCTGGGCACGTCGCCCATCAAAGCACAGACTGATTACGAGTTTGGCTTGCTGATGAAGGCGACCGTGGCCATCGGAGTAGTGGCCGCCGGAGACGTGGTGGCTCTTTTTTGGAACGGGCACAATCGCGGCTTGCTGATCATCGGCGCGATTGCGGCACTTGCCTTCGCCGCACAGGTTGGCGTCAAGAGGCTCGGCCGCAAGGGCAGGATGCCGGCGCAGATCATCGGCGCTATCGGGCTGACTTCGACGGCCGCCGGCGCTTACTACGTCGCCACCGGCCGTCTCGACCGCACCGCCATTGCACTCTGGCTGGCGAATTGGTTGTTTGCCGCCGACCAGGTCCACTTTGTGCAAGTGCGCATCCACTCCAGCCGCGCTGTGACGTTTAACGAAAAACTACAGCCCGGCCTCGGTTTTCTGCTGGGGCAGATTGGGCTGATCGCAGCGATTCTTGCCGCCTGCCGGCTGGGCTTTTTCCCGGCCGCGATTGCGTTTGCCTTCCTGCCTATCCTGCTGCGAGGGACAATCTGGTTCGCTCGCGGACGCCAGCCTCTGGACGTTCACAAACTCGGATACAGCGAGCTGGCGCAGGCGCTGCTCTTCGGCGCTCTGCTCTGCGCGGCATTTCTGTTGTAATCCAGGCGGCCATTTCCCGGAACTCAAGCAGCACGATATTTCCTGCACGCTCACATCCGTTTTATCGACCGCAGTTTACAAATTGTTACACACCTCGCGGAGCCAACTCGCTCGCCTTTTCGTATGCTCAACAAGGGCAGCTTGCGCCCGCGGCACCAATCGCAGCATCGAATCCATTACAGATGAGCACATCGTCAACTCCTCAGGCAGTGCAAACCGAAAACCTTTGCCGCCATTACACCATGGGGGGCAGCGTCATTCGCGCCGTGGACGGCATAACGCTCTCCATCGAGCACGGCGAGTTCGTGGCCCTGCTGGGCCAGT
>Ga0182030_10024723_pt1 | contig 11006 bp, 9 predicted proteins | sample 812S3MmetaG_FD_121299 | JGI IMG/M metagenome (GOLD analysis project Ga0182030, IMG submission 121299) | Permafrost microbial communities from Stordalen Mire, Sweden - 812S3M metaG (Illumina Assembly) | ecosystem: Environmental > Terrestrial > Soil > Wetlands > Permafrost | place: Sweden... | reverse complement strand
AATACCGGAAGGCCGGTCATGACAAGGGCCTGGATCTTTCCCTGCACGGTCAGGGTCTGCATGTTCTTTTCTATCTTTTTGCGTTCACGGGTGCTGTTAACGATACGTGTAAAAATGATCGGCAGATTACCGCCTGTCTCCCGCGCCAGCAAAATGGCTGTTACCATCTGCTGCATGGCCGGTGAGGGCATGCGCTGATGAAGGCGGTGCAGTGATTCGTCCAGGGACACGCCCATTTTATTTTCCCCTAAAACCACGCCGAACTCGCCCTTGACAGGTTCGGGCATCTCATCTGACACCGATTCAAAGGCCTGCACCAGGCTTAAGCCCCCGCGAAAAGAACTCGACATGATCATGATCGCATCGGTGAGCTGATCATTGAACTTGATCTTACGCTGATTGATGAGGCGGTTGACGTACATGCGCGGCAGGAGATACCCAAAAAAAATGCCGACGACGATCCCGATGATCTTTTTGCTTTCAGGAAAAAGAATGGCCCCTGCGATACCAAGGATGACCGGGCCCAAGAGCGTCAGTTGATACATTTTCTTGAGCTCTTCTTCCTTCATGTACCTGTCGACTTTCCCGACAACGGACTGGGCCTGGTCCTGGTTCATCTGCTGGGACTTTTCGACCAGCGCAGGAACAAGAGTATAGCCTAGGATCGTAATGGAAAGGAATATCAGGAATAGGGAGAATATGAGCATAAATTAAATTCTAATAGGGATTCCCGCTTTCGCGGGAATGACAACGGGATTATTTAAGTCGATGCGCCATTGTTCAATTGTTCACAGGCGCTGTTGCCGCCCCCGGATGAACAAACACCTGTGATGATACCCTCCTCGCAGGCAATGCTCCCGTTGCACTGGGATCCGGGCAAATTGACATAGTACTGATAGCAATTGCGGTCATACCACTGATTTGATGTCCCGTCATAGCCGCAATCAATGGTGTTTTGAGGGTCGTATTGGCGACCAAAAGCCATTCCCTGCCCTGCGTGGGCCCATTTACCATAAAACCCCCGCTGGATATATTTCTGCATCACCAGGAAAGCTCCGATGACAATAACGAACAGCACCGAATATTCGATGATCGAGACCGCTTTTTTATTCAGAATTCTCATGCTGTCTTTTACTCCATCTATGGCTACGGACTGCTCGCCGGGGGATAGCCCTGATCAATACCGTTACAATCCATGAACTTCAATGAATAATCACTGTCATTGGTATTGGACGGATCATCGCCATTGAGAGCAGCCGTATATCTCGCACAAGAATGGCTTTCCATTCCTGATTGTAATAAGGTCACGGCCATCTCAAGACATGTGCAGTATGGGCTGCTGTTATTGACGCCGCAAGGTTGTCCGTTGTGATGGGGATTAGCTTCGGGGTCTACCGTGCCGTCACCATTGTCATTTAACATAAAAGCGCTTGAAAGAGCTTCCTTGTCGTTCGGGTTTGCAAACGCATTCTGACTGCTTAGTCCTTGCACGGTCAGGTCTTGTAAGCCAAAACCAACGGTATTCGGGGCAACTATCCCATCATACGTGCCTGATGAGCACGCTTGAAGCAGGCTGTTTCCTGTGATCTGGGTTGCGGTTGCTGAGGGCTTATGGAATAAGAATTGCCATAATGCGCGTCCATTAGGGAATGAGTTGGCATTGGCATGGTCCTGGTCCCATCGCTGGATGCTGACATATACATTACCGTCACGGTTATCCAAGGTGTAGTATTGATAAAGGAAGGTGTTCCACGAATGTATCCAGGGTAAAACCGGCTGTACTCCCGGCGGGCCCCCGGCATCCCGGCCCGGTGAATAGGCTGTGACCTTGACAATATGCGCGTAACCTCCCGGCTGTCCCGACGGAGTTCCTGCCATGGTCTGGCCGTTGGGCAAGGTCTGATCGACCCATCCATAGATCACGGAGTTGGGCAGGGCCCTTACAGGGCTAGCCAGGCTCTTGGCGTAGATCAACTGGGCTGCCGGACCGCCATACTGACAGTAATTACATTTACTGCCCGTGCCGTCAGAACAAGTGCCTGCGCCATTGCAAACGCCTGCTCCCGAATCGCAGGAAGGAGGCCCGCACTTGCTGCCGTCATCACATATGCCGGCATTGGCACCTGTCGTAGGACAAGCGCTGCCGTCGGCGCATCCATCGCATGGTTTAAAGAAATTATGCAGGGCATTGTCTCCCTGAGCAAAAATATTTTGCATGGTCTGCGCCCTGTTATAAATATCCGTCAAGTATGCCGAACGCAAGGCGAATTTCGGCTGTTCGTTTGTGAACAGTGTCATGCTGTCCTTGACCCATTTTGCAAAACTTGGACCGCTCGCATCTGAATATGTAGGATCGCAGCTAATATTGATGTTTTTATAGGTGCAGCTAGGATGAGCGCCTGAGCAGCTTGTGTCAGGACATGCTTTGTCTTTTGCATCCGCACATTCGTTGGCTGTCGCATAAAAATTTGGCACTGCTTCATTCAAAAGATCACGTCCTAAAAACCATGGTTTACATGCCTCGGGCAAGAAGGTCGAAGTCGTCGGACATGTTTTGGGAGTTGTCAATGCCTGCAAACAGGCGTAATAGCTATTAGCAGCACCAAAATTAATTTGGGCGTTCAACCAAGCCGCATAACCCGGAGTTCCTGTCGAAGGATCTACATAATAAGGATCACAGTCGTTGGCTGATAGCAACAACGGAGGAGAGGCAGCAGCGCACTGATATGGCACAGAACCGGGGCATGTCCCGGAAGCTGTCAGTGCTTTCAAGCAAGTTTGATAAATAGAAGCATTGGGATTTCCACCCGTCGGTGTTGTTCCTGCATTATAATTCAGGCAGGCGATGACATGCGCAACATCCCCCCAGGTCTCCGTTGGGGCATTGGTCTTGATGTAATTGTCCTCAGCAGTAGGAATGTCCGCACCGCTATTCGTAACCTCAAGCCCGGAAGCCGTTGATTCTGTCGGAACGCACCAAAGATCCTTGCTTAAAGAAGAGGCCGGAGTGTAGCTTGTATTGAGCCAGCTTGAAATAATACTATTCCAAACTTTGAGTTCATCCACCACGGTGGTGTTCGATGTGACGTTCACAACACCGGGATACCCATATGGGTCATAGATGCTCAACATTTTACCTGCTGATCCCATGTTACACGTGACGTCAGTATTCGTCGTGTTAAACGCAGATTGACAATAGGGATTGCAGGGATTGATCATCCCCTTGGTACAAGACTGATACGTCGGATCAGAAAACATGCCGCCCGTACATGTTGATCCGGCACAAGCAGGGGCGATCCAACTTGCGGCCTGTGAATACCAATTGTCAAAAGTAGAATTTATAGTTCCCAGGTCCTTGGCAAGTATCTTTTGGGCAAATATATCAAAATGAGACAAGATATGCATGGTCTCATCCAGGCTATCTACGGTTGAGGCCGCCGTGACCTCGGGCGTGCTATTGGAACAAAATTGCATCGTATTTGTGCCCGTGCTCATTCCATTCTTTACTTGGCTTTTGCTGCCGCTGCCACTGCCACCTGTCCATTCACAGGTTCCATATGGATCTGCCGCACTATTGCCATTATAGGGATAGGTATTCAAACACATTTGATCATCCCCTAGTTGCAACGGCATCTGGTTGGGAAGAGGGCCTGAAGCAGAACAAGTGGAAAAAGAGCCCGGCCCAAAATTAGTATCGGCGGCCGGGTTTACTTCATTGACCGTGGTTTGAACTCCCGTTGAAGGATTGGTATACGTGTAGCTGAACGTAATTGGCTGACTGCTATCATCAAGCCCCAACACCTTGTCAATGACCCCGTTCGAATTCCCAGCCCCTGCCGATCCTCCGCCGCCGATGGCAGCATCAACATAGAATGTCCCTCCCGAAGAGGGCACGGTGTCCCAAACATAGGTAAAAGAGCATGATGTTGATGAACAGATCGGGTTGGTTGCCGTATTCATATAATTAGTGACTGTTGTCGGGTCTGTGGAAGTTGTTCCATAATAGAACGACACTTCGCCGACACCGGGCAGGGTCGTCGCTGTAAAGGTAATGCTCGTAGTTCCTGCAGGATAAGAGGTGTAGTCGCTTGATATACAAGGAATAGTCGCCGTCGGAGTGCAGCATATCCCAATTGCGCAGGGAAGAAGGATCCAGAGCACCGTTGTCAGTAGGATCAAATTATTTATTCTTTTGATCATTGCTTTATATTCCAAAATTATCCCTGCATCAATATTAATGCACTATTAACACTTGCCCGGATCTCCGGCTATTCCATCATCAGGAACACACGGGCCTGTGCCTGTACAGGCCGCTCCGGTACAAGCTTTCCCACAGCTATTCGTTCCACAATTATCACCCGATGCACATGCAGGACTTGCTGAGCAGGCAACGCAAGTGCCTATACAAGGCGGTGATTCACATGTTCCGCTTATGGCATTGATAGAAGTAGGACTGTTGCATGTTTGTCCCGTTTTACAACAAATCGGGTTAGCGCCACCACAGCTCGTGCTACATGGTTTATTACATGCATCAACCCCGCAACTATTTGCCAAACATGCGCCGGGATTATCGATATGGAATGTTACTGAACTCGGCGCAGAAGTAACTGCCGGCTGGGCATTGTCAGTGGCTGTGGCAGTTAATTTGTATGTCCCTGCTTGTGTCGCTGAGGAAACAGTTACGCCTCCACTCGTATAGGATTGACAAGAATCAAGCTTGTTGCTATCACCAAATGTTATGGTTGCCCCTATTGTATTTAGATCCGGACTATACGTGAAATCTTCGGTGTCAACGGTCGATTTCGAACCGTCCGGCAAGGTCATTTCCAAACTTACGCTGGCAATGCTGCCAGGGCTGGCCTCAAAAGCCGTTCCACTGATCGTAAGCATATCCGAGCCATTGGCTGTAAGATTGACTCCGCTAGGACTTGTCAAATTTACCGTCGGCAAAACACCGCTTCCAACCGTGATCGTCAACACGGCCGATGCCTGCGCAGGGCTGGCTGTAAAGCTGTCCGGAAGAAAATTAACACAGCAATCCCTGTCTTTACAACTATACCCGGTCAAGGTGAGCTGGTTCAGGTCTGCATACCCTTTGGGAGCCGTGAAAGCCGGAACATTGCCGGTTTTCATCGCAGCCCCTGCCACACACCAATGCTGCTGTGCTGTTGTTAAATTGACGGCTGTTGGGTCAATGTTATCCACTTCAGGACTATAATCCAGCATCAGATAAAAGAAAGGATAGATGCCGTTGGGGAAAGCGCCTTGGGGATCGAGGACCTTGAGGAAAGGATCGGATACCGTTCCACCGAAGAGCGTTGGCAGCGCCGATGGATTATCAGGAAATTGCTCATCGCGACCGTATTGGTCCAGGAATGATTTTCCATTGGCATATTCCTGGAAAGACGCGTCGTAAAGATAGGGATAAAAACCAGGATACGGATTATACGTCGCATCCTGACATTGTCCTGAAGCAGGGGCACAGGCTGGGTCTGTCGAATTAAATGTCAACGATCCTTCAACACAATCAACCGTCGGATCAGACCTCGAAGGCGCAGGACAAGACGTGGGACGCAACAGCGTGTGTGTTTGCTTTTCCTTTATCATATTGATCCCCGTGTTGCTCACTGCCCAAGGCTGACAGCATGCGTCGCAATAAGGACTGTATGGCACGCTTGAGCCCGGCTCATAAGTCGAGTCGGTACAGGGATCGTTCAGTTGAAAACTAAATGCGTTGAAGACCAGCCGTTGACACGACGGGTCCGCAGAATTAGTGGCTGACCCTGAAGGAGCAAGAACACAATTGTTCTGATCAGGATTGCTCAAATTACTGCCCGGACAATTCGCGTTGAGCGGAATGCTGGGATCTACCACTTTCTCATAGGCGTTTTGAGCGCACGTTATAAGGTTGGTTATTTTTTGGGTGCAGGCCGGATCTTTGGATATTATTCCCGAAGAACCTACCACATAACAATAATCATTCTTTGTGATCGGGTCCAAACATGACGGATTAAGAGGGACTCCCGTCGCGCTTTGATTCCCTACCGGATAACCGCTATCGGCATAATTCTGGGCACAGGTCTGGCCGTTCATGAATTCCGACAATTGATTATAAAAGAAAGCAATCTCAGGACGGACGCCCTGATTCAGCATCTTTAAACGGTCCGTATAGAACAAACCGAACCTGGGGACAACATCGTTAGGGGTGCTGCTGCCTGTGAAACCGAAATGACCGTTGGCATTCGAATCAAAATAATCAGTGACGCTCACCTGGTCGGTGATAACGCCTTGCAGGGCCTGGCCAAGGCCTCCTTCAAAAAATTGCTGCTGGATCGGCTGGCTCAATTGTAATTTATTCCACAGAGCTTCCATGCCGGGTTGGATGACCGTGATCTCAAGGACCAGGGTCACTATCGCCATGACAACAAGTAAGGCGGCCGCAACTACGCCATAGAGAGCTGCTCCTGCCCCATAGGTTACGCAGGCAATGATGAGGATAATGATCGCGACAACGACCATGATGATATCCATCAGGACAGCGCTCAGGGCTGATACCTGATTGGTGTCCTGTAAATTCGTCTGCTTCTCCATCTCGCCATAGCTGGCCGCGTCTGAAGCCAGCATCGCCGCGGCCTGATCAGCGGCCACGGTCAACATGGTCTTTGTTGACGCTAGTCTGCCCCAGTTAAGCGTTATAGATAAAAAAATAAGCGCCGCCGCTGTCAGCAGGATCATGACCAATGCTATCTGTCCCTTGGCGCTATTTAATTTTCTCATCATTGACTTGTATTCCCGTCAGTTATGCTCCCATGATACATGGCAGCGATCGGCATAACAGGATTGTCGGTGGCTCCCAGCTGTTTCACCGGATCTGAACTGCTGGTCAGAGATGAGTCCTGTGAATACCTTCTGTTGGCAAGGTCCATGCCTGCCCATCTAAAAACCATCACCATCCCGAAGATCAAAAACATGACAACGATCATCGCAAAGGCGAATTCTATCGTTGACTGCCCCCCTTTTAGGATACTCCAGGAAAGAGGCTCTTTCCATGATTTTATCTTAGAAATTTGAACCTTTGTTTTTATATGAAAAATCATCATTGCACCTTTAGCCCCCCTGCCGTATTGGTCATCCAGGAACGGCCGTTAAGATCCTGGAGACGGCTGCGGATATAGATCACATTTTGAAGGGTGTCATAGCATGTCTCTGCCAATGTCATCCCGCACGCGGATGTAGAGGGATTGCTCGCTGATCCGCCCATAAAGCAATTACACGGGTTTTCGTTAACACAGACCTCCACCGGATTAGGGTTGGCGCAATCCTGATTAAGCGGCAGGTTCGGGTCGCACTTATAGGTGGGTGTTGTGCCATCGGGAACAGGGCCTGCATATTTCCCTGCGGGATTGGGCGTGCAAAAACGGCCGGTGTTATTGCTTAATTGAATGCTTCTCTGTATCAACTCAACGTTATCGCGTTTATTGGCACTACGCACCACCTGGCCGGTCTCAGGGTTGAAGAGCTTTCCTTCCTTGATCAATAAATAGGTGCCGTTTTGGGTAAAGGTGAACCCTTCCATCTGTGTTTGCTGCAATCCCGGCTTAGGACCGCAAGTATTCGCATCCCATGTTTGGTCCAGGTCTCCTCCCTGAGTATCCTCATAGGCCACATGCGTGGCATTGGCCGCATCCTGCGAGATCTTGTAAATGATCACCTGCTTTAATCTGCCGTCTATATCAAAGGTGGGGAATTGCTCATTGCTGGTGTTCAGTCCGATCATGGCCGCAGATGTTCCGGCAGTTGCCGCCCATTGCCAGGCAACGTAATTACGAAAACACTGTGTGCAGGCATTGGGCGGATTGGGCAAAGGGAAAATGGCAGACACCGGCTGACAAGGCTGTGTGACATTGGAGGCACAAGGCGGAAGAGTTAAGCCTCCGCTCGAATAATATCCCATCCGTAAAAGATCATACTGCATCACCCCGTTGACATTGGTGACATTGCCGTTTCCGTCGGTGGTAGGATTTCCGTAATAGTCAAGCAAGGGGACATCCGTCGACAGCTCATTGTACATGCAGGGATGTGACCCACAGGTCGGGGCCGTTGTGCTGAACTGGGCTTCGGCAACGCCTGAGGCTGATACCGGAGCGTTGCTGCCCGGATTAGGAACGATCGTATAAAATAATTTATATTGATAGATCGGATGAAGAATATTATAGATAGCGGTAAGATAGTCCTCATAGAGTTTTGGTGTAAGTCCGGGAAATTTGTTCTCATAACCGTAAGTAGGGTTGAACATGAAATTCTGCCCCTGTGTGCTTTCGTTTAGAGCAAGAAGAGAGCTTAAAAAGGGCTGCGCCGAAGGATCGATCGTGCCTGTTGCCGCTGAACAGTTGCCTGCATCAAGAGACACTCCCGGAGAAAGATCAATGATCCCGGCCTGATAAAGTCCGCTGAAAACAGTACAGGCATTATTATCCTGCTGACATGATCTTTGTGGTTCCCCCGGATTTTGCTTCGAGCACTCGCCTGTGATAGGTAAAAATGGGGCCACCGCCGATGAAATGAACGCCGTTTCCCTGACCAGCCCTCCGCTCCATTCCCTGTAATTGCGGTAACATTGATTGGCTTTGCAGGCATTGCCCTTGGTTAAATATCCGTTACACTCTCCCAGGGTCGGACGCACGAGCTGACGGTCCCCGACATAAGACGCAAGGGAAAAAGGAAAGTGTTGTCCGTTAATCCAGGCATCCTGGACCGGCAAACTGTTGACAATATCAGTTGAATCAGAAATGGGATAAAGCAAATTGAAAGAAAAAGTTCCGGAACCTGAGGCAATAAAAGGGGTGCGGTCCATGTCGCCGTATTTATTATAATCGGGGGAAAGCCGGTCTTCCAAAAAAAGGACTTGGGCGTTATTGTGTGCCGTGACCTGCCTGGCACCCATCCCCGGATTTGCCCTCGAGTCATTCCACGAAGCCAGCAAGGCCATGCGCATGGCTTTAAAATCTTGATTTTGGATATAGCTGCTGCCGACAGCGGTACGTATGATCGTTCCCAAAAGAAAAATCAGGATAGCCCCGAATATGGCGAGCTCGGTGGCGGCTTGCGCTTTTTTTTGATCTGGCCTGAGCATTAATTCCCTACCTGCGTAAACCCCGATTTCGTTTCCCAAGAGTTGGACAGGTCGATCCGGTTCGTCCATTGCCCTTCTTGCGGCTGTGTGGCGCCTGTCGGCACATACTGTGCGTTTAGGACCTGCACAATGGATATCGAATTGGACTCTGTCGAATAATTGATCTCGGAATTAACGGCCTGCGGGTCATATTGGTCACTTATTTCATCCGCCGATGATCTCCAGCGGCCCTGAATGCCTCTTTTGACGTAATCCTTCATCGCGATCATAACGCCCAGGAGTATGATCAGGATCACTGTGTATTCTAAAATTGTTTGTCCTTTGCGGCTGTGCATACGCTTCTTCCTTAAGTTAGATAGACGGAACAAATCCTCCGTTGGTGATGGTATTTGTCATCATTTCCGTGGTATCGTTGAAGCTCGTATTCGATAGATAAACAGGTATCCCTGAAGCCGGGATATACCCGATCTCGGTGGTCTGTTTATTATTGATCACCTGTTCCGCATCGTTCGTCGCCAACATAAAGCCCTGCTGAGTATCATTGAAATCCTGGTCCGCATTCTGCTGATTACCGATCTGGTCCGCGGTAACCTTCACCAAGCTTTGCACCCCGCGCCTGATGGCCGTTCCCATATACATCAAGACCACCGTCAATATCCCGATGAGCATGGTGTATTCCAAAATAGATTGAGCGCGACGCGAAAGCACCATCAACCTCCCTTACTGTTGAAAAGGACACCCTCCGTTGGGGTATCCGGCACAGGCCGCAGGCAATTGTTCGCTGCTTGTCGCCCTCTGCGTCTCGTCATTCATGATGCTGTTATAAATGACCCCAATGGCCGCTGCTTTGCCCGAAGTTCTCCCTTTGAAATCATTATCATTCTTTGTCGCCAACGTTACCGTTTGAGAATAATACGGTTCATACTCGTAGGCAATGTTGGCGCTTCCCGTGGCCGCCAGGCAATTGGCATCACAGGCCCCGCTGTTGACCACCGAATCGATCATAAAATTCCGGGCATCATGGATCTTCGCCTTCAGCCCGCGCTGAACAAAGGTGCTCATGGCCACCAGGGCCGCGACCACCACAAAGAACACCATCACATGCTCTGCCAACACAGACTGACCTTTTTTATTCATGCCTAGCCTCATTCATTATACTCAGGTCATCCTGAGCGTAGCGAAGGATCTTAAAATTTCTTATGATTCTTCGGCTTCGCCTCAGAATGACAGCGATTCCTAATTTGGGCTAGCATTGGTTTGCAGAACGGAGGCCACGTTGATCATATCCTGTGACGTTTGTGTGAACACCTGGTTCAATCCGCCCTGAAAGGTGCCTGCCCCCTGCCTCGTCGTAAATAAGATGACAACAGCTGTGACCGCCGTGACGAGCAGTATATATTCCACCGTGCTTTGCCCCTTTTGTGCGCGCATGCGTTTGTCCTTCCTTAAAAACTTAACTCCCCCTTCCCCCCTCTTTTGTAAAGAGGGGAAAGGGGGAGTTCGTTAATCGTACCGTCGTCTTGCTTTGTACATAACGGGTTTTCCTTGATATTAAACCCTTATTATGTCGCGGTATTCCCCCAGAATTCCTGCTGAGGATTGAGAATGACCGCATTCTCAGACGTATTGGTCGACTCAGCAAACGTATTGGAATAGGAATTACCAGCAAAGAACGTCTCTTCCGTATTGCTGGTCCTGTGGGTGGATCTGATCTCATTCATATTCCCGTCGGAATACTGATCGCCGATATCATCCGCGGCGCTCTTCAAACGCCCCTGGACCCCGCGTTTGATATATACCTGGATGGTCAACAAAGCGCCGATAATGACAACTATCAGCACCGCGTATTCCAGGGTACTTTGACCTCGTTTTT
>Ga0182030_10024722_pt1 | contig 11007 bp, 8 predicted proteins | sample 812S3MmetaG_FD_121299 | JGI IMG/M metagenome (GOLD analysis project Ga0182030, IMG submission 121299) | Permafrost microbial communities from Stordalen Mire, Sweden - 812S3M metaG (Illumina Assembly) | ecosystem: Environmental > Terrestrial > Soil > Wetlands > Permafrost | place: Sweden... | reverse complement strand
GTCGCTGGCGTGTCCCCATGCCCTTCGTCGCCGGAAATAAAACGCCCCGCGATAGCGGGAATCAGAAGTTTGAAAAAGATGGCGTAGCAGCAAGCGGCATACGGTGAGACTTCGGCGGCGTCCCCCTTAAAAAAACGCGCCATGTCAAAAACACTAACCAAAATCCTTTAGCCCCGCAGGGTCGCCAAAGGCTCAAATCCGGTCGGCTCTGACTTTTGGCAGGCGTGTGAAGCAAGGGAGCGGTGGCTTGAAGGGGAACGGGCAAGATCACAAGCGAACGGCGGAACACGACGGCCAAATGTCAGACTAAAATGGGCAAGGACAAGTGGCACAAGCTGCGCGGTGGCCTGCCACGCTGAAAGCGAGCGGCAGCTTGTGCCTCTTGGACGGCAGGGGAATGGCAAGATTTTAGATGCCGGTCAATCTTCCCCCGGCATCATTCCAGTGAAGGGCGGGCAATAAAGCCCGCCCTCTTTTGGTTACTTGTTCTTTTCAGAAGCGACGCGGAGCGTGATTCGTCCGTCCAGCGGGACGGTTTCAAGCTGGATGTTGAAGCCGTTGCCGTCGTTGTGCGCCCATGCGCTGCCAATGCGAATCCAATAATTGTCGCCGCCTTCGCGGTTGCGGATGTTGTAGGCAAAATGGCTGGGTGAACGGGAAGTGACGGTTTTGGTTTCGGTTGAATCAGTCATGGTGAAGTCTCCTTTTTAAGTTTATCGGGCTGCGCCAATCGCGGCCTGATGGCACAAGGCGGGAAGTCCCTTTTAGCCGGAGCGAAGCGCACCGGGCAAGGCGGAAAATTGGGGGCAACCTTCAGGGGGAACCGATTTTCTGATTGCGCGGACGGGCGGGGGCTTCACAGTGCCAATCAGAAAGGCCGCGTGGCAGGGCCGGGAAAATCATTCAGGGAGACGGCGCGACTGATTCTGCAAACGAAACACCGTTCACTAAATCACCGGCCATTTAATGCCTCGGCGGAAGCTGCCCGCGTGAAAGTTTGATGCGATAGAGCGGCCAGAGGGCTTTGAATTTCCCGCGCAAATCTTTCGGAAACAAATCGTCCAGCTTGGCACCCAGCACGTCGGCCAGCACAAAAAGCTCCAAATCGGGAACGCGCCGGTCTTGATTTTCCAGTCTGGACACCGAATCCTGGCTGGTGTCCCAGCCCGCCAGTTGCAATTTCACGGCGAACTGGTCTTGCGTCCACCCTTTCTGCTCGCGGAGTTTCCGCACTTGCACGCCGATGATGTTTAGTTGTGCGATGCCTTTTTTGATGAATGACAACGTAGCAACCGCTTCCCTTTTGCTTACGCGACTTACTGCGTAAATTTCCTTGCAATGTTTTTGCTTTTTGGAAATCTTCCCGTAGCTGACGTGTCAGAGCCTTTAAGTGGGGCACACTTTTTTTGCTTATGTGATGGCAAAATCTGTGGCGGGAAAGCCGCAAGAATAATCTTGGCAATTCCAACCGAAGGGCGAAAATTCAAAATGTCCGGCAGCACAGTCTTAATAACATGAATGCAATCAGAAGGGCGTTGTTGGGCGTGGGCTTCCTCGCCTCACTAAATCTTGCACAAGCTCAGTTAGCGGTTGAATCCACTCAACCAGAAGCGGCCTCGCAAATAATGATTCCCGCGATGAATCCGAACGGGCCGGTTCCGCCGCTTGCGTGGGCGTTCAATGGCATCAAAGTCAACAATGTCAGCCTCGACATAACATCCGTCGCCGATTTGCAAACGATGTTGGAAGCGGTGCAAGCCACGCCGCCCGTTTCCTTGTCCTCATTGCCCCGGCAACAAACCTTCGGCACGTTCTGGTCATTGCAAAACCCGTATTGGCCGCCGCTGCCGGGACTCATGCACGGGGAAAATATCTGGCCGCTGGCCAACGGTAAATTCATTATTGACGACCGGCTGACCGACTACGCCGAATTGCAAGCCGAGGCGGACGTAGCGGCGGCATTAACAGCGGCGGCATCGCCGATGATGCGAATGAGCATGATGGCAAGCAGTCTTTCCACTGCTTACGCTTACGGCAATCCGGTTTATCTCACGAATCTGACGGCCAGCTTTGCTTATGATGGCAGTGAGACTGCGAATTTAAGTATCGGCGGCGGCACCAACTTCGTGCCGTGGGACATACTCATGTCAACCAACGTCGCCACACCCGTTGCCAACTGGAACTGGCTCGGCATCGGCTACACGTCCAACCGCTATTCTTTTTCCAATCAGCCGGTGAATTTGGCTTTTTATAGGCTGGCCTCGCCGTCAAAAACCATGACGGTAGGCATCGGCAATGATGTGGTTGGTCAATGTGACGTGCCGTATGGATTGACCAATGCCCTGCAAGTGGCGGGCGGCGGCGGGCAAAGCATCGCTTTGAAAACAGATGGAACGGTCGTCGCGTGGGGTGCTAATTATTACGGCGAAGGGGTTGTGCCAACAAATCTTTCTGGCGTGGCAATGGTTTCCGCCGGTTGGTATCACAATGTTGCGCTGTTGACCAACGGCACGGTAACGGCATGGGGTTTCAACTGGCCGGGTGGTGGTTATACTTTGACCAATGTTCCCGCCAATTTAACCAATGCGATTGTGGTTTCAGCCCAAGCTTTGCACAGTCTGGCACTCACGACAAACGGAACGGTCATGGCGTGGGGTTACGGCTCTGACGGAGAGAACAGCGTGCCAGCCGGTTTATCAAATGTCGTGGCGATTGCCGCCGGTTTTCAATTCAATCTGGCGGTGACGACCAACGGCAATGGCACGGTGACGGCGTGGGGCAATAACAGCGACGGTCAATGCAATGTGCCAGCCGGTTTAAGCAATGTGGTGGATGTGGCGGCAGGCTCATTCCATAGCCTTGCTCTGTTGAAAAACGGCACAGTGACAGCATGGGGAGATAACGCTTACGGTGAAAGCAGCGTGCCAGCCGGGCTTACGAATGTGGTTGCCATTGCCGCGTCGGGCGACCCCGGTTATGCAGCCTACAGCATGGCACTCAAAAGTGACGGCACGGTGGCCGTATGGGGCGATGATGATGCCGTTAATCCCTTTGGCGGATTAAACAACGTCATTGGCATTGCCGCTGGTGCTGACCATGCCTTGGCCGTCCGCACCGGCCCGCGAACGCCGGTCATTTCGGTTGAGCCAACGGATCAATATCAAGTCACCAACGGCACGGTGACTTTCACGTCCAGAGGGGCAGGACTTTACGGCGTGTCATATCTGTGGCAATTTAATGGTGTGAACATCACTGGCGCAACCAACGCCACGCTGACCGTGACGAATGTGCAAAGCACCAACGCCAGCAGTTATACCGTGACCGTGACGGATTACAGTGGCATGGGCAGCATCGTCAGTTCCAATGTTAGCGTTCATCTTGTTAGCACGCCGGTCATCACTTCCCAAACGCTTCCAACAAATCAAATTGTCCTTTATCAAAGCAGCGTGACATTAAGCGTGGTGGCAACTGCACCGGGTGTTTATGACGGTTTCCCGCTTTCGTATCAATGGCAGTTCAATGGGACAAACATTTCGGGGGCAACATCGGCAAGCTACACCTTCACCGCCGCCAATTCAGGAACGTATTCGCTTATCGTGTCAAATGTGGCAGGAAGTGTCAGCGTTGTTTGGCAAGTGAATGTTGTTTATCCGGGCGGCGTCATCGGATGGGGTTCAAATTCCAATGGCCAGTTAAGCGCCTCGTCAGTGCTTACGAATATCATTTCGCTGGCGGCGGGCAAGGGGCACGGTATCGCCGCACTGGACAGCGGCAGTGTGTCAAATTGGGGGGCGTATTGGACGGGAACAAATTTTATTTCTGTCACCGCGCCGCCGTCGTTCACCAATGCGCTTGCGGTCGCTGCCGGTTCGCGCCATGACCTCGCGCTTAAAACGGATGGCGCTATCTTTGCTTGGGGTTTCAACGATTTTGGGCAAACGAACGTGCCAGCCAGTGCAACGAACGCCATTGCGATTGCGGCGGGCGGGCTGCAAAGTCTTGCGCTGTTGAAAAATCAAACCGTCCTGCAATGGGGTCAAACCAACACGCCGATTCCCGCCGGACTGACAAACGTGACGGCGATTGCCGCTGGAACAAATTTTGCTCTGGCGTTGCTTCAAAATTCAACGGTCGTTGCATGGGGCGCGAATAATTACGGACAAACAAACATTCCTGCGGGACTTTCCAACGTCGTTGCCATTGCTGCCGGTGGTTCTCATGCGCTGGCATTGAAGCAAAACGGAACTGTTGTAGCGTGGGGTTCGTGGACGAATGTTCCCGCAAATCTGACGAACGCCATGAATGTGGCGGCGGGTGACAATCACAGTATTGCGCTCAAGAACGACGGCACTGTCGTTGTGTGGGGTGACAACACTTTTGGACAAACCAACGGCGTGAGTGGCTTGAACATGGTGAAGCTGATTGCGGGCGGCGGGGATTTCACGTTGGCGGCGCAGTTCTCGACAACTGTTTCTTATCCCTTGGACGTGACAAAGGATGTGTTGCTTGTCTATAACAGTAATTCTACAAACAGCACGGCCTTAAAAAATTATTATCTTGCGCACCGGCCTATGATTGCTGGCGTTAATGTTCTTGGTGTCGCTTGCGATGTTGGAGAATTTACAACTTCAACAAACTGCACCGCACAAATCGTCACGCCTATATTGAACTGGCTGACAAACAACCCAACGAAATTGCCGCAGTATATCATCCTTTTCTATGATATACCGACGCGCCTTACGGATTTAGCATGGTATAATCCGTATTCTAGCTATGGCAGTGTGAGTTACCATTTGCACATTGTAAAGAATGGATGGCAACCATTCGTGAATAACATTAACGCAGGCTCGCTTGCTGATTGTGAAGCCTATGTGGATAAGATTGCAAACATGGGGACAAACACTCCTGGGGTTCTTGCAATTAGTGCGACCGCAAACAACTATGGCAATACGAATTATTATTTTGAAGATGCTGGAGCAACGGCTGTCAATCCTGCCTATGGTGGCTTTCCGTTTGCGTTTCAAGCAATGCAGGGAGTTGAGTCGAACGGTGTTCCTGCATCAAATATAGATTACCTTTCATTCACCAATACAACGCACATCACTCAAGGCACAAATGTAAGTGGTTATCTAACTTGGGGAGCCAACGGTGGACTTGGTGGGTGGTATTCGACAAATGGTTCGGTTGTTTTTAGCGGACATAGTTCTTGGTATTTAATTGAAACAATCGAATCATTCAACGGTATGCGAGGCGACCCCGGACAGGGCACTTTCATAAAATGGCTTTTACCTAACGCATTTGGTGGAACAAATTATTCAAATACTCCAATAGGTGCGGTGACGCATGTTGAAGAACCATACGCCAATTACGTTGAAAACTCACAGGTGTATTTTGGATTGTGGGCATCAGGGAAGAACTTTGCGATTTGTGCTTGGAATGCACAGCGCACGCCATTTTTTCAAGCAGTCGGAGACCCGTTTGTAGTAAAATGACCAAACCTATGAAATAAAAAATATGAAAATTAAACTTATAGCTCTCAGTTTCTTTATTCTCTCTCGCGTTGGCTTTTGTCAAGGATTTGTAAATTTGAACTTTGAATCCGCGCAAGTTATTCCTGCCACTGGCTCATATCCCAATGGTATTGATACCGCAAATGCACTTCCCGGTTGGTCTGTTTATTATGGAGCAAATCAGCAGTCGCAAATAACATATAATAACCCTGCCCTCGGTTCGACGTTTGTGACGCTTTATGCAACAAATGGGTTTCAACTTGCCGGAAATTACAGTGTATTACTTCAAGGTGGTGGAACCGCCTCTGCCGCGACAATTTCTCAAACCGGATTAGTGCCACTGTCAGCAGAGTCCATTCTTTTTTACGGTGCTGGAAATTCTTCAATAACATCAGGATTGGTCGTTTCTGTTGGCGGACAAAACCTCTCGCTTACTGCGTTGTCAACCGGCCCAAATTACACGGTATATGGTGCTGACGTTTCCTCGTTTTCAGGCCAAACAGAAACATTGTCGTTTTCAGCTTTGGAAGCTTTCGGCGGTTACAACAACTGGAACATAGACAACATCCAATTTTCGTCTTCGGCAGTTCCCGAACCAAGCGTGTTAGCTCTTTCTGGTTTAGGCGGCTTGTTACTTGCTTGTCGCCGCTGGAAAAAATCAGCTTAATTTTATCCCGCCCCCCCCGAACGGGCTTCGGTTGCCAAGTGCGCCGAAGCCCGTTTTTGCATTTCGGCAGTTCCCGAACCATGCACATTAGGTTTGACCGCTTTGGGCGGATTACTTTTCGCTTGGCGGCGCTGGAAAGCGCGGGCAATTTAACCGCCGCTCTCTGGTAACGCGGGCATTTCGGTCGCCCCTGTCGTAAAAATTTGGCGCGTCGGATTTCAATCTGCCGCGCAATGTCGGGAAAGAGGCGCTTAAATTTCCAAAAGTATCTGCTGCCGCTTGGCCTTATATTCGGCCTGTGGAATCAGATTTTTGTCGCGCAAGCCAGTCAGGCGTTTCATTTTGACTTTAATTTGAACAAACGAATCAGGTCGCGGCTCAAGCGGTCTTCCGACAGGCCGACGTGGTTCAAGTCTTTGAGCGTCTCGTCCGCCTGTTCCCGGATGCTCGCATCCTCAAGTGCTTCCCGCAGGATGTCGCCGGACGCGAGCCGGGCCGCGAGGCTTGTCATGGTTTCCTGTGCGCCCTGCAAGGCGGTCGTCCGCTTGGGAACATCGGATTCAACCGACAGGGCGCGAATGAAGCCGTCAATGACGCCTAGCTGCCTGACCAGTTCACGTTTCGACTGCGCCAGTTTGTTCTGGCTGGTCAGCCGGTCGTTTTCCCGGTCAAGTTTTTCTTCAAATTCACGCCGCTCGCGCCGTAGCTGCCGGTTCCGGCTGCCTTCGGCGAAGCTGCGTTGCAGATTGATTTGAAAGGCCGAAATGTAATGGGCGACGATGAATGTTCCAATCAGGCCAAAGCATCCAAGAAACATAAACGGGGTCGTCGCAGTCACGGCTTCGCCACCATGCAAAAAATTGACCGTGCCGGAATACCAATGGCCGGTGCTTTGATTGGCCGCGAGTTCCGCCGTCTTTTTGATGTAGGCCGCTCTTGCCATTGCACTGTTCATCAATTCCAAAATGAAAGAGAGCAGCAGAAACCAGAACATCCGGGCCTGCTTCCGCTTGGCTTTGTAATCAATCGGGGTCATGTTGCCTCCTGTTTATGCCTTCGCCAGTGCAAGGGTTTGTTGCTGTTCGGCAGCCAGCGGCGGCATGGAGCCGCCGATCAACAGGACGATTTTGGTCATGTGCCGGTAAAGCGCCGCTGCTTCCGAACGGATGTCGCTCAACTGGATGTTGATTTCAGACTGTTGGGCCTTGATGTTCGCCCGTTCCAACGGCGAAGCCGACTTGATGGCCATGTCCGCGTAGCGGTCTTGCTGCCCCATGTAATGACGGCACTGGTCGGCATACAGGGTGAGCGTGTCATGGAAGCCTTTGCAGACGGCATCCACGCGCCGGTCAATCATGGATTGGATGATGTCGCGCATCAGGTTCGCCTTGGCCACGAATATCTCCCGTTCGTGGGTTAAAACGGAATCGAACATTTGTTCGCGGTGGTCAAACTCGACCTGCATTTCCATCAATTTCAGCTTTTGGTTTTCCGTGTCGTTGATTCCGCCGAAAATTTGAACGGCGGATTCCATTGCACCCAGCATCATCTGGCCTTCTTGGAAATTCATTTTTTGGTTGGGGTTTTGTGGTTTTGGTTGGTGGTTAATTCAATGAGGGGTTGGATGACTTGGGAAATTTGATTTTGGGTTTTATGTCCTCCCCGATGCCGGTCGGGACGCCCGCCTCGGCGGGCGGGTTTTGTCCGGCGGCGGACGGTTCGGAATAACGCTCAACGTGTTCGCCTTGGATTTGGCTTTCAATGAGTCCGTCGGATATGTCGAGTTCTTGGGTGCGCTCCCGGTTGAAAATGGTGTCCTCGTAAGCTCGCAGGCAAAACGCGGAAAAAATCAGCCACAGGGCGAGGGCGTGGGAAAAGGGCAGCAACGCCAAGCCGATGGCGGCGCAAAAGAGCGGGTCAAGCAGGCGGGCGGAACGCCGGTTGCGGCGGAAAAAAGCGGGCAACCAGTGTTTATGAAAGGGTGACGTGCCGATGTAATAGGAATGCTGCCGGACGTTCCGCTCCATATCCCACCAGCGGCGGATGCGCTGCGCGATGCCGTTACAGAATCCCAGCGCCGCGAAAATGAGCAGGTCAACCGGCCTTGCGGCCTCGTTCCCCGGCGTGGCAAGGATTGTCACCACGGCCAGAATGCCAAAAACCGCCAGCAAAACCGCCGGGTTTAACAGCCGGTAGCCGAGGTCGCGCCGCAAAAGAACCATGAGCGTCAGCGCGGGGAACTGCGTGAACCATTTTGCCAAGGCGTAATTCTGCATGAATGACGGGCCTTGTTGGGGTTGGGGTGGCATGATTAGCGTTGGTTGAACGTGATGAACTTGTAAGGCAGGGATTCCCTGCCGTCGTGAAACAGATTGCCGCCGTTATAGACAATGGCCTCAACCTGAAAATTATTGAGTGCGCCGCCCCGCTTCAACGTGGTGAAGCGGGCGGGTTCGACAAAAAAGCGGCGTTGGGCGCTGCGCGAAACGCCGCTGGAATGGTTGCCTGCGTTTTGCTGCTGCTGTTGCATCGTGTCGTTGTGGGACTGGCCGACGTTAGTGCTGGTGATGTGCAACCAGCGTTCGCCCAAAAGCTTTGACGCCCATTCGTTCGTCTCGCCCGAATTCTGGCAAAAGAATTTTGCCTGCAAATTTCCGAGCAAGGAATCCACCGCGTCATTGTTTTTCAGGACGCGGCGGAAGCTCTCACGGTTCTGCGTGAGATAGACGGTGCAACCGGCGGCGGAACGGGCAACGGCTTGGTATTCGGAATCAAATTTCGACACGAAATTTTGCGCTTCGTCCGCCCAAAGAAACACCGGGCGCAAAAAGCTTTGGCGGTTGGCGGGCTGCACGCGCCGTAAAACGGCGATCTGAAAACAGTATTTGATGGCGAGATTGGCAATCCGGCCAACGAGCCGGAATTCCTGCACTGGCAAATCTACGATGATGATTTTGCCGTCGAACGTGTCCTCCGGCTTGATGTTGGTGTCGGTGGAAAAAATCTGGCGCAAGGGCGGCGTGATGAGCGGACGCACGAGCATGGAAAAGGTCAGGGAAATGATGCTGCGGGTCTTTTCAGACAGGTTTGGGTATTCGAGCAGCCAGTAATCGCGGCATTCCTCAAAACTCGCCCGCGCCTGTGGTTGGTCGTCCATCGTCTTGCGGTCGGCCAGATCAAGGGTGTTGGCGCAAACGCTGTTTTTCTGCCAGCCGGGGTCAAGCACCTGTTCCGGGGTCATGGCAGCGGTGGTGAGGATGGAACGGAGCAATGGCAGGGACACTTCCAGATCGGCGAGCAGGGCCAAGTCCACCAGATTGGTATTCATGTGGTGCAAGGCGTCCGCCCAAAATTTGTTTTCCGAGCCGCCGCCGTCACCCGTGCTGGAAATCGCCCCGGCGATTTCGTCCAGCAGATTGACGATGTTGATGCCCAGCCCGCCGCCCGCCTCCGGGCGGCTGGCTTCCCATGCCATGAAATTAAAACGCCAGCTTCCGCTGGCGTTGATGATAACAAGGTCGTCCTCCCGGCCTGTCTCGGCTGCCCATTCCTGCCATTGCCGGGCTTCGTCCTTTTTGGCGCAAAGCACCAGCCCGCCGAAACCGGCGGCTAGGTAGCCGTAGGCCAGGTGCTTTGCCGGGCCGCTGGTCTTGCCGCTGCCGGTCGCCCCAAAGACGCACACGCCCGTCTGTGCGTCGGCCAGCCGGAAGGCTTGCCCGTTGCCCCAATCCCGGATGACGGTTTGGGGGTGAAATTCGGGCAACTCATTTTTGCCATTAGTCACAAAAAATGTTGGCAATGGTTTGGGCATCCGGCAAGGCAAAACGGTTTGCAAGGGGTGTCAGGGGAAATTTCCCCGGTGCCGGTTCCAAGGGTGGCAACTCTTGGTGGCCGTCTGCCACAAGACCGGCATCCAACCGGCGGACGGTTGGGCGTGGTGGCAGTCCGCAAGGACCGCCCCGCGCATGGCCGGGTGTCGGGGGCGATGCCCCTGACGCCGGATTCAAAAGGTGGCAAACCTTTGGCCGGGATTTTCAAGGGCGGCACGTCCCTTGAAACCGGGGTTCCAAGGGGGCGGTCAGCCCCCTCTGGCGAGGGACATTGCGCAGCAATGTATAACCTCGCCATTCAGCCTTTTTCCCTTCCCGGCCTTTCGGGCAGTTTTTACCGGGCTGCCTCCGCCCGGCTCTCTCCACGTCCCCCAAGACAACCGGGGGCGTTTCATGTTATAGTGTTAATTCGCGTTAAGAAGTTTGTTCGGAATAGGGGGCGGTCTAGGACTCGTAGGGGGCATGGCACTATTCAGATTAGAAGCGAAAGTTTTCAGCCGCGAAAAGCGTGGCCGCTCGGTCATCGCTGCCGCCGCCTATCGCGCCGGGACGAAACTGGTGGATGAGGTTCGGGAAAAAACTTTCGACTACACCCGCCGGGTCAAGGGTGTTATCCAGTCCGCCATTCTCGCGCCGGACGGTTCGCCCGGCTGGGTCTTTGACCCCGGCCAGCTTTGGAACACGGTTGAACGAAGTGAAAAGCGGGTGGACGCCCAGCTCGCCCGCGAGTTTATTCTGGCCGTCCCGCCCGAACTGTCCCCCACCGAGCAATTTCAGGTGGCGGCGGATTGGGCGAAAAATGAGCTGGTCGGTTCCGGCATGGTCGCCGAAATCTCCCTGCATCATCCTCCGAGCGGCACGAATCCGCACGTTCACATTCTCTGCACGATGCGGAAAATTGACGGCGAAAAATTCAGCGCCAAAAAGCCCCGCGAGTGGAACGACGTGGGCTTGCTCGTCAAGCAACGCGAGACGTGGGCGGAAGCCGTCAATGCCGCCC
>Ga0182030_10024721_pt1 | contig 11007 bp, 8 predicted proteins | sample 812S3MmetaG_FD_121299 | JGI IMG/M metagenome (GOLD analysis project Ga0182030, IMG submission 121299) | Permafrost microbial communities from Stordalen Mire, Sweden - 812S3M metaG (Illumina Assembly) | ecosystem: Environmental > Terrestrial > Soil > Wetlands > Permafrost | place: Sweden... | reverse complement strand
TATAAATAGATTTAGAATAGTATTATTATTTATAGTTTATATAAATATATATAAAGATTACAATACTATTTTTATTTTTATTTATATATTTAATTAATAATTAGATAATATAATCTTAATTTTTAAATTTATATTTCTAAATTCTTAAATTTTGAATTTTCAATTCAAAATATTTAAATTCTTAATTGGCTGTTTGGTCGTTATTACCAACGGGATTATTGCTTTTCTATGGGTTATTCGGTTAACTAGATAAGCCACATGAAACCATGCAGACTAATTATGTCACACAACTATTCTACGAGGCGTCGAGAACGGCGCTGTCAAAGGATGTCATTGGAGAGCAACTAAGGTTTGGATGCTTAGGCTATCGGGACCTCGCAGCAAATCAAACTGGAACGTGCACAGGCCGACCACGCCTCTAGAGTCTAGAAAGGGTCTTGTGGAGCAAAACCTAAAGTTTCTACCGCCACCTTTTGAAACATATTGCAGGAGATTTGTCTACGTGGCACGGGATTTCAGCCCATAATATGTAGTACAGAGGGTAGTCCCGTGGCATCTTCCGTTTTCCGTTCGTTGAGATTCAGTCCAGACTTGATAACGATGTGGAAGCCCTATTAAGGAGAGCAGCTTCCCGAATAGGGAGACGAGTGTGAATGGGATAGAAGAGAAGGATATGGCGGGTGAGAGAGCGAGATAGGGTCAGAAAGCAAGTGCAGATTTTGCCTTTGAATTTCTCTTCATCTTCTTTTATTGGGTTTTCCACACCATTCGGCAAAGTGAATTTTGGGTTAAACAAATTTGCGGCCCGATCCATGCCGGCCTCAAAAATCCCTGGATCAAAACCCTCTTCTGCTAAGGCGAACCCATTGCCGAAGCCCAAGCCCAAGCCAAGATTGTCTATATTTCCCACCATTCAAGAACAGCCAAGAGGAAGGGCTCTTACTAGAGCATAGTCTGTAACTCGACACTCTCTCATTGTCCAACTTCCTTCTTCTACCTGCGAAGCTTAGAGTTTTCGAGTCAATTTGGGATCTACAGGATTTCTTCTGTGCTTTGTTTTCCTAGTAGTCAGGAGTCAATTGATCGAATTTAAAAGCTATTCTCTCTAACTATATATCGTTTATTCTGCACTTAGTGACCAAACTTCAAGTGATATCCTTTGCTAAAGTGGAGTAAAAATGATCAATAGGTGAGGTGGACGGGAGAGTGTCCTGCTCACTTCAAGACTTTCCAGAGCTCGAGGTTTTGCCTAATCTAGTGTGCCTTATGTCGCAACTAAATCCTATCTGATGTACATTGTGTCGAGACGTGCACCTTCGAACCAGTTGCTCCTCTTTGACAGCCGAACAATCCCTATCCGCTCGCATATAATTGGATTTTCTTTCGTTCTTTGAAGGACCAAAGCAACATCCAACATGTCCTCGTGGCGCTGTCTTGACATATCATTGTGCCAGAGCTTCAGCTCCTGCAAACTAAGCGCTTTCTTGATTGTAGATCCGAGCAAGAAGCAATATACTTGGCAGTCTTCCCACGAGTTTGCACCATCACTCGTAATATCACAGTTCACAACATTCTCATCGCCCCGATGTTGTACCGTCAAGACCTTTCGTTTGTCAACTCCGTCTTCGAATCCGCTTTGCTGATACCAATATGTACTGCTCTTTTTAGCTTCAATACAAAGACCTTGAATACTTAACACTGCCTTTGAAGCTGTCCCAAAGCGATTGACTCCACTTAATGAATACGAAACGTCTTGAAGCTTGACACGAGAGTCTGGGATGAAGTCTTTACCTCGCACAAGGTCATAAGAAATGTAAAGTTTGATTCTTGTCTCACTTCCTCCTATTGCCGAAGTGTTGATGGACGCCCAAGACCAGGTAGGTGCACAATATGGCTGTATCCTTTGAGTAAACTCTGGGTAAGGAAACCAAAGTTCCCACGTCAAACTTCGAATGATATCATCTCTCCAAAGGCCAGCGAAGTATGGTCCGTCCATCTGCGGAGAGAGGCGGCTGGCCAATCCTGAAAGGGCTGGGAGGCCATCAGTTGAATAAGTCAGTGTAAGCTTAGAAAATTCCGAAACAATATCAAGCCAGAAGTCAGCACAATCTAGCTTGGAAGCTCCATCCCTGGAAATTGATGTAAAAAGCTTCTTTATGCGTTCATATTGGTCGTCGCAGCCCTGCCGATTAACATAACCGAGCTGCAGATCCATTTTATCCAACCCGCGGAATCCTTCACATTCGCACCTCGTGCAAGTATTACAGTCCCATACGAGTTCTTCGGAATGGAAATGTAATATTCGCGGTGATAGGAGGCGCTCTTGGAAGACCCATCCTCGACGAAGTAGGGGCGAGGTATCCCGAACGTCTCCAAACTGATTCCCGCCTCTGAAAAATTGATTGTGAACGATGCTCAAAGCAAAACGCACAAAATACAGTAGGAGATATTCTCGGGCTTTCGTTTGGTCTCTCATGGGAATGCAGAGACCATCTCCAGGGGAAGGATGTAGAGTGCTGTGTTCATCTTGGAGAGAAACACCCGCCACGGGAATTTGGCGAATGTAATGCTGAAATAGTAAGGTAAGATCCAGAGTAGATATCAGCCATTTTGGCTGATTGAGCCTCCCAGTCAAGTGTTTCGTCCTGTACGATGCATAATGCATCGATCCACAGATACTGAACGCCCAACTTTCGGGTAATCAGGACGGCATCCAAAAAGGTCTGTGGTAGCTCTTCGAGAAGGATTCCGTTGAGTCTACGTCTTTGTGTAGCTTTAGTCGTCGTAAAGAGGTCTTTAGGATTACCCCAGCAATGACTGAGTGCAGTGTATGATCTTGGTTCTTGTGTTGCAATACGCTTAGTTTCGACAAGCTTGATGAGGTCAACTCCTGCCATGACATCCAAAAGACGGGCAGGAAGCGCCTTTGGCGAGTGTGATTTACATCGATCATGACTACCGGTGCACTCCCTGACCCACAGTTTGATGGCATCCATGCAAGAGTCCAGGTCAAGGTGTTGGACAAGATGTTTTGCTACTCCAAAAGCAGGCCACATAGGGTTTCCTAAAGGGCCGGATCAGCGACTATATCACAAAGTTATATAGGGATACTACCAGAAATAGTATAGTATTCTAGCGCTATCAGCTCCGAGTCCTCGATGAGAAAGACTAAGTTGACAGGCCGTCCTCGCCTGATGTAAATGGTAACTTGAGATCTTCCTATCTCGTTGAACGCCTCTCTGGTTTGATCAGCGGAGAGAGCTATCTCTGCACCACGGATGAGCAGAGAACATATTTCAAGCCATTTTTCGCTGCAGTGGATATATGAGAAAGTCTTGACTCGATTTCTCGTTCACCCTCAAATTCCGAAAATCGAGGATAGAGATCGTAGTCAAGGTCGAAACAAGCTCTGCAATGAGTGCAATCCCTAAAGCACTTATGTGCACTTGGAACGTCGCCAAATGCCTCAAAGTCGCCGTCGCTCGGATTGGTGTCAAGGGCTTTGCTCGGATCTGAATTCACATCTGGTTGGTGTGATGGGGTTATTAAGGCATTGTTATGTCGCGGAAAAGATAGAGGCGTTTGGGAGAAGGCAAGTGAAAGATTTAGGCAGGATGAGATCTCTTACAGATCCTTTCCACACGGAGGCTGTGATACATGAACGGCATACATGATGTCAAGACGAGGCAGAATCATCCCAGTAGCAGCCATTTGAAGAAAAGGTTCATGCCTTGAATTCCGAAACAAGTTTGACATGCCCATTTGGAGCGGAAGAAGCCGGCCCGGTTGTGTTCAGTGACTTGCTCAGCCTCCACAGCATCTCCAACCAGAATTCTACTTCAGCGCCAATACTGCAGCACGTCAAACTTGAACTACGGAATCAGAATACGCGTTTATGGGCTTCTTGAGACCCACCGCCAGAGTATTCCACCGGCCGCAAGATAACCAGTAAGAGGATCAAGGTCACATAGGTCACACAACAGCACCCACATCTATCCAAAGCAAGCGGTGATGAAAAACAAGGCTGATTCCACATGTCTCGGAATTTCGATGTTGACTGGCGGCTCGGAGGTCATGTCCGTCCGGGCAGCTGTGGTCGTAAGAAGATGGATCTCCCCTTCTAGCCTTCTTCGCTTGGTCTTTGCAATTTGGATGATACTATCAAGAAGACGTACTTCTTTCTATCCTTGCGGTCCATCATGGCAGACTCTTCGCATACCGGCTCGCTGCTAGGTTGAAAAGGGAGAAGTTGTGATGCTCTTCTTAACTTCGATTTCTAAGGATTAGGAGTCGTCGTTGTGTAGTGAAGGGAATAGTTTGTCCTAACAGTGACAGGCTGCAAAGTTTTGAAATAATAAAGGACAAGCAGAAATTCATTTTTGTAGCTCGTATGAAGTGCTGCAAAGAATACTAGAAGGCACTATATTTCGTTGCCTTTTGCATCGTCTCAAGACGACCTACCAACGTCACACCGTAGTATGTTTAATTAATACTCCGTTATGGCGCACTAGATTGATTGCCAGCGGACCTTTATCTCCGGTTTCAATCCCTGAGAATCTCCCGATGCACTAGTTGTGGGGCGTTCCCTGCTTAGCTCCTTTGTGCGTGTCTCCTTCTAGAACGCCCCACGATTCAAGCTGTGTCTGTTTGTTCAGTGTTGTGGTTAGTGCTAATGTGGAGGCTGGTTACAATGGCTGTGAGGCGCAGTGAAGTCGGTGATTGTCTTGGGGAGCCGAGTGGTGTGAATGTCTTAGACGGCCAGCGATGCAGCGCCCTCCAAGGCTGCCTCCCCTTCTCCACCAGCTACCTCAAAGTTCTACATAGGTGAGAACATTCTACTCCAGGTGACTCGACGTATTGTAATTGAATTGTTTTATCTCTTCCTGAAGACTAGGTTTCTATCAAAGCTGTTTGTCGGCAGATTCAACCTAGTATAAGCCGCCCGAGACGATGGAATAGCGAATGGCTGACCGTTCCTAGCCTCTGTCTATATCACCCAGAGCGAAATCCTTGAAGGAGAAGATGAGCTACATACAGCCATATCCAACGGAGCTCGAGTCCTATGTGCTCAAAGGAGTATGGAAGAGATACGAAGAGGGGCAATGGAGTAATTTGAAATGGACTCTTGGCAATTTCTCCGCTCTACTTGTCATGGTCGGCCTCACATCCCTCATGGCCTTGGCACAAACACAGTGCTGGGCCATGGTACGATACATTATTGCCCAGTACAAGAAGTCACCACGACTGCCAGGTGACACTACCCCAAACCCGCTGCTGGAGCTATCACAAGGCGAATCGATTGGGATTGTTCTATCAAGGCTTTCCGAGCATCTCTCTCGAATTATCGCGCGCATATGTCATAGAAAAAGAAGCACCCACCCCGAAGATGATCCCGTGGAGTCACCGTTCTTTGGATTCGCCTCAATTGTGGTGATCTTGTTCTTCATCTTCATAGGTTTTGCCGCGCCATACAGGCTAACCGAGGGGGCATTAGGAACTCCAATTGTGAAGTCAAAGATCGCTGAGGATTGTATCAATTCCGAGAATCCTGAGAATCTTCTAAATACCTGGAACAGACAAACCAGGGCAGACGAAATCTTCACCCTATGTCGAGACGACTTAAATGCCGGTTGCGATAGTCAGTACTGGCTATCAAAGCCTCAAATCACGAAGACACGCCCAACAACATGTCCGTTCCAAGGTAGCATTTGTCTTAACAACACTCCGTCTTTCCAAGTCACTCACTGGAATATTTCGGCCTTCGAAATGGGTGTCAACTCTCGATCCAAGCTGCTAATGAATCACCGCCTTACCTGCTCTCCCATATCCTTGGATCCGTTCCTGTGGAGATTGGGGGATGCAAGCATCATATACGTTCAAGACCCGCGCCACGATACCATGGTGAGGAACAATGTGTCGCTCATGTTGTCCACTCAGAACGGGCCTAATAAATTCTCTAGCGAAAGCTCTGGAGCTCTAATGTTCGAAGCCAATGGCCCTTTGGATCTCACAGTCTTGCCACGCAACCTTCTTGGAACCAACCCATTTGAACCACATAAACTCAACGACCTTTTGCAACGCAGCGACTCGCGGCCTTTCCTCGTGATCTACCGAGCTGGAGCAACAAAATACCTCCACGACATTGATGATCCATTCTTCTCGGCTCATAATATAATAAATCTCGACAAGCCCCATACCTGTGCAGACTATGAAGCGACGGCTCTGGGCTGCGTCGAACAGATCCAATACTGTTTCCCACAATCTCAACGACCGATCTACTGTACAGACTGGGGTGCCGGTAGCGACCAGTACCTCGACATGCTCACTTATCTCTGGACTCACTCTGTTCGGTCCAAAGAAGGCGAAGGGCGTCCCCATTCCTTGCTAGAGCGCTCTAACGACCAACATGTTTTATCGATGAACGAAATGCTCAACTTATTCCAAAATTTCCAGTCCAGATTCGGAATATACGAATATCTTTCAATGAGAATCGAATTCCACAAGATGTTACCATTGAGGCAACGAAAGAGTCACAGTGCAAATATGCGGGGGTTGGATAGTGATAATGAGCAGTGGGTACTTGAAGTAGAGACTTGGTTCATGAAAGCGTACTTGAGTGGGATTCTTACCACCCAAGATGGCGCTTTGTTCACATTCGAGAACGTAGACTCTGGGTTCAGTCCCGAGTATATTCGAGAGTGGAAATTATGCGGCCGGATCTTGTTTCACAACCAAGATTTCACCAACATCGACTGGATTGGATTCTGGATCACGGGCGCATCTCTCGTTCTTGCAATTTTGATTGGGAACCAAGTTGAGACGATTCATAGGGTTTGGAGGTACTGTATGGAGAGCAGACCCGTATCCTGGTTGAAGAAATTGGCAGGGTACCTTCGGCAATCAAGGAGACCTGCAAGGAAAACTGGCCAAATTTGGAATTTTGCTTTGATCTACCAGTCCCTAAGTAGAGTCAGGCCTTGGCCTGGCAGCAGCACTCGGCAGAATGTAGCTTCGAACGCTATACAAATGGCGGATCTAGAGGTACCCCCATCCATACACACGGAAGATGGTCCAAGTACTAATGAATACTAGGAGGATAATAACCCACTCCCATCGTAGTCGCGACAGTTCAATGCTGTATTGGAAGGCGTACCAAGGAATCCGTACTAGATTCGACCAAAGAGCGGAAGAACAGGCTGTAATGATAGCATCATTCATCAATAAACCATATCAATTAGCGAATACGCCAATGTACCTTGCTGCAAGTGTGGAAACCGGCATTATGTCTCAAACATGATGTAGTCTGAACGCTATTAATACCAACTTCAAAGTATTGCCTTCCCGCGTTGTCCACATGATAAGCCAATGAACTCATCCATGATCATCTAGGGGCCAGTGCATCGGGTCTTCCCGTGCACGGTCCGATTTGATTTGCGGGGAGGTCCCTTAGTCCCGAGGAGCTGAGCGTCCAAACCTCAGCTCCTCCACAATCACATCTCTTAGGCCGCCTCAGAGACGGAGTCGTACGATATATTTAACTTGCAAGGGTTCGCTTAGCTTGTCGACTAAGCCGAGCGGCACCCGTGAAAGTGATGAGGCGAATGAGTCCAGAGCATACGATAGGCGTTTCGTGCTAGCGAGGTGATTGATCTAATTTACCGCCTGCGCACTGGACCGGAGCAGCCTCCGTGAATCAGTATCCAAAAGATCAACTCAATTATGATGGCTCAGGTGATGGCAGCAGAAGTCATGTGAGTGGACCAAAGGATCGGTGTGGCTTAAAGGTTCCCAGAGTAGCCTTCTCACTTTCCCCCTAGAGACCAGTAATCATCGCTATAAAAGTTTAGCTGCCAAAGCCATAAAAGACGCCATTGCCCGATAATGTGACAGCATATGCCTAGCTTGCTAAAAGAGCCCGTCTTTATATCTTTATCATCTCGCCCCCGCACTTAAACACGGTTTTGCTCTGGTACATTTGCAGTTTGAAGCGAGGAGCGAGGAGGTACATCGGAATATTACCCTTGCACTGCGCCTTGCTGAAAGCGGCAAAGCTGCACGCAGGGATCAATGAGAAAAGTGGGGCCAACTTTTCGTAAGAGAGTGTTTGCGAAGAAGCCGGTTTCGAAGTTTACTGTACACCAGGTCATGAGCTGGTGGGTTAAGGTGCTGCTGCAGTGCCTGCTGACTACTAAATTGTATCAAAGGCTTTCATCGTAATTTTACGGAATTTTGAAGCGACGTTGATGAGGTGGTTTCGCTGCTCATGTGTTGTCTGTCTCACTGGGCGCAGGCTCTCTTCCCCCTGCTCCAGCACGAGAGCCACTGTGTTGGTTGCTTTACAAGGATCAAAAATATGGTATGGATAAACGATTGTATGTTGACTGTAGAACTCGATGCGAGTGGGGGGCTTCCACGGCTTGTAAGCTATGGTGAGATACCTCAAAGAAAGCCTAGAGAGCCTAACAAAAGTGATGCAAAGCATCATCGGATACCGAAGGAATCCAAAAAATCAAAGCACTCAGATTCTAAAGGTCGGATCCTGAAATAGATAACAAGGATTTTAGCTAATCCTTGTAATACAACTGACACACTGCCTCGAACTCCTGCTCGACCAAAACGCAAAATCGACCGCACAGAATGGCCTTCAGGACTCCAGGGTACGCATTTCTCTGGGCAAGTCGAATTCTTCGGATGGAAATTGATCTAGGGCCGTTTACTTGAAGTTTATGTATATCAGTATGGTTGCTACAGTACGGGTTGTAACGGATTTAGGACTTTGCCCAGGAACCTTTCCACATTAACATCGCCGATTTCGTTTTCTACACTTTCCAATGACGGCGCTCCACGACCTATTACTGCATGCATGCTTATCTTGATTCTGCCTTGTCAACGAAATGTGGTGTGATGAAGTAGGTAAGTGCGGGGTTAGGGGCTGTGCCATGATTGTTTTATGGTACCGCTTGTGCTCGTGACATCTCTCGAGGTGTTTATTGGATCGCGATAGAACAGTAGAAGGCTGCGAATCTATGTCACCTTCTCAACGCTGTGTTTGAATCATGAGTCCTTGCGTATTATCGACAACGGCAAGTGCTCCACAACTCTCGATGAAGATACACCGCGGAAATTGATGAGGATGGAACAATCAGATGGTCCTGCGCTGCCAGAACACAGCCATGCATCTGGTGAGGGAGGTTCAGTCCACGATCAGGACAGCGAGGAATACAGAGCCCTCGACGATGCTAAAAGATACTGGCTGGATCGACGGGGACAGGGCAGCTTCCGTGAAATCGATCTATCTACACTGCACGAGAATGTCCAAAATATGGAGATACATCAAGTTTCAAGTTCAGAGGCACTTCTTGGCACGCCACCAGAGGCGTCCGTACGAACTGTGAGGGTTCTCAGATGCAATCTAGGAAGAATGTGCCGAGATATTGTCCGAAAATACGGTTGGAAGGCGAACGCAACTAAGAACCTGCGACTGAGATTCATCAGGAGCCGCGCCGACAATAACGCAGAAGTCACTTCACATACCGCCGTCAGCTACAAACGGCCCCAGCCTGGTCCTCGGAGCTCTCCTGATCCATCTCCTAACTCAACCCCACCAAGTCATGTTATCAAGTTCCCGTGCTCAGACGTCTTCATCCAAGCTTTGCTTAATGAGCGAAAAAACGCCCAAGAAGGCTTATGGATCGACCAAATATGCATAAACCAGGATGACGAAGACGAGAAGAAGATCACTGTCCCAGTTATGGATCTAATCTACAAAAATGCCCGTATTGTCGTCATCATTCTTGGAGACATCGAGGTCGACACCCAAGAGCAAGAGACTTTGAGTGAATATATTAAGGACTATGAAGGAATAACGCCATCAGACAGACTTTCTATGAGTACGGAATTCATGAAGCAGTACTGAAAACAACCTCGATTTATGTCATTTTGGCATAAACTCATGGGGGGCTGAATGGTTTAAGAGAGGTTGGTGTACGCACGAATTCCATGCCAGCGAGCGCCATGTCTTTCTGGCTCGATGTTCCAGCATGAGTGGAACATCGCTTCTCAGATTCACGGGCCCATTCCTGGAGCGCCTCTCCAATCCCGATTTCGAGGAGCTTGACAGGACAAATAGGAACGAAAGCTTGACCGCACAACAAACTGGGGCGTACCTTGGTCGCTGGTCTCTTAGAGAAAGCACACGGTCAGATCCTTCCAGTGGCATTGAGAGCTGGTTAGCTACCTGGCTCACCATTACTTCATGTCAGGTTGGCGGAAATCAGGAACTCAAGAAAGACGAGAAGAGGCGTGACGCCATTCGTGACCTCTATTATATCTGTCTCAATACTGTTGAATGCGGCTTGTATTACCTAGGCGATCCACTTCCGGATGAGCAAGTCTATGGAGAGTTCATTTGTTTGGCTATAGCAGCCGGGGATCCTACGGCACTCTGTACTTCCGGATCGCAAGTATTCATTGATGGGGTGCCTACATGGCTTCACACGCCAGAGGATTCGGATATATACTCCGATACTTTCCTAGAGAACGCAGTAATGGCGCATGACCTCCGAAAAAACAAGGACCCTGTTGCTGATAATTTGGAAATGCCGATGACGGTGATGCCTTTTAGATCAGATCCGATATATATAAAGGATTGTGTCAAATTTGAGCACATCCAGCTGTCTTTGCATATTTTGCCAAGGTCTACATGCGTCGAGGCAGACGCATTTGCAAGCGATTCCCTCTTTGATCCAAGTCATGCAGCTAGTGCGGCACAATGGTTTATTGATAGTTGCCGGAGTTTGAGAATTGATTGTCCCGAGACGGATATGATGGAGAAGATTCGAACTCTAGCTGCAGCTCCTGGGAGTGGACTTTTCCAGGGAGAAACCCAGATTATCGATTTCTTCGGAATTTATAGTTTGATTTATAATTAGTAAATTCTAGAAATATCTATATGCTACTATAGCATAGTATTAGTAATACTAGAAACCTCTAGACATTTCTAAGCAG
>Ga0182030_10024720_pt1 | contig 11008 bp, 10 predicted proteins | sample 812S3MmetaG_FD_121299 | JGI IMG/M metagenome (GOLD analysis project Ga0182030, IMG submission 121299) | Permafrost microbial communities from Stordalen Mire, Sweden - 812S3M metaG (Illumina Assembly) | ecosystem: Environmental > Terrestrial > Soil > Wetlands > Permafrost | place: Sweden... | reverse complement strand
GGAAAGCGAGCTCGAGCCCTCCATTCCCCGTCATGGTCCGGCTCGACCGGACCATCGGCATGGTCACACCGGTGAGAGCGAGTTTGGGCACACCGATGGTCCGGTCGAGCCGGACCATGACGTAATACCAGGCGTCCGAAACATTGACCCACGTCATGGCTCGGCTTGACCGAGCCATCGCTCGACGCAAACTCTGCGTCTGCTGATGGCCCGGTCGAGCCGGGCCATGACGATCAGGGCGATCGAGAGTCAATGTTTCGGACGCCTGGTATAAGTGAATGATGTCGTTCGATGCGCGGCACTGTTTTAGCGCCTATGGGGCTCGACCCGAGGATCTCTCGACACGCCAAGGACGTTAAAAGTCGGGCAAGGTGCTCGGGCGGGCCGATCCTCGGGTCGAGCCCGAGGATGACGACGAAAGGCCCGAGGATGACGTTCGCGGGAAGGTTTTCCCTTCGCCGGTCTCATCTTGATGCCGATGCGGCCAGGCCGGGCCATGACGTTGTGCTAACGACCTGACTCGCGTTTCAGCGACTGGGTACTGGGCCGCCGTGGCGCCGTGTCGGGCCCTCAGCGCTTGCGCGCGCGCCGCGCCGCATAACGCGCGTCACGGGCCGCCTTCTGCTCGGCCGAGCGCTCCGCGGCACGAGCGGCGTCCTCGGCCTTTTTCGCCTGCAGTTCCAGATCGGCGGCCTGCCGCTCCAACTCCCGGAGCTTCGCTTCCTCCGCGAGACGGAGCGCTTCCGCCTCCCGCGCCGCCTTACGTTCGGCCATGCGCACTTCGCGCGCCGCCTCGATCTCCGCCTGCGCCTTCCGCCGGGCGATCACCGCGGGGTCATCCGGACCAGGCCGGGCGCGGAACCGTTCCAGCAGGGCGTTTTTGGCTTGCGCCGCGGAACTCAGGCGATTGTTGAAGTCGTCGTTTTTATAAGCATTCGATTTCATGGCCGGGTTCTACGAAAAATCCTCCGAAAAGCATAGCCCCCGCGCGCATTCCAGCCATGCCCCGTAATCCGGAACGATTACTGCTTCACCCGCATGGCGCGGTTACCGGACAGGTCTTCCTCATGCGCCGCCACCACGCCCATGCCGCGCACCACGCCAAACAGCGGCATGTTCGCCGAAATCGCCTCATGATCGGACGTGCTGAACGGGTGGTCGTAATCCGTCACCACGCCGGTGACCGCGGTGCGCGGATTCTCCAGCGCCGCGCGGATCTTCGCCCCATCCGTCGATTCCGCCAGTTCGATCGCCGCTTTCAGCAGCCAGACGCTGTCATACGCCTGTGCCGCTACCTCCGGCGCCGGGATGCGCGCCATCCGGTAGGTCCGGGAATAGGCGGCGAAGAATGCCGCCCGTTTGGGCGTGTCGCCGCTTTGCAACACGGTCATCGGCATTGACGCGCCGTCGCCGTTCGCGCCCGAACCGGCGAGGAAGCTTGCCGTCGCCAGGTCCACGTTGCCAATCAGCGGCAGCTTCCAGCCCAACACGCCCATGCTGTTGGCGATCGCCTCCAGTTCGGGCCCCTGGCCGTAAACCAGAATGACACCGGCGCTCGCCTGCCTCGCGCGGGACAATTGCGTGGTCATGTCGGTGTCGCCAATGGCGAAGGTTTCGTCCGACGCCGGCGAGATATGTTCAGCGCCCAGCGCCGCGCGCAGCAGCGTTCGGAACGCCTTTCCCTGCTCGGAGCTATCAGTCAGCAATGCCGGCGCGCGCAGCTTCCTGACCAAGACAGCCTCTTGCACGATCAGAGCCGCCTGCGCCGCGTCGGTGACGCCGACCCGGAAGATGTAATTCGCCTTGAATTCGGGCAGCTGAAACTGATGCGTGATCTGGTCGCCGGTCGCCCCGGCGGTCAACACCGGAATCGCCGCCGTCTCGTAGAATCGTTGCGCTGCCAGCGCGACATCGGTGTCGCCGAAACCGATCGCCGCGACCACGTGCTCCACGCCGATCAACTGCTGCGCGGCCGCCTGACCGAACGCGACATTTCCCTGGTCGTCGCGCTCGACCAGTTCCAACGGACGCTCCAACACGCCGCCGGCCTTATTGATCTCCTGGACCGCGAGCTTCGCGCCGTTCAGCATCGCGATGCCGGTCGAGGATCCGCGTCCGGTCAGCGGTCCCGACAACCCAATCCGGATCGGTTGCGCGAACGCGGTCCCGGCCAGCGCCGCGAGGACCGTCATGGTGAGAAGAAATCTCATGAACGCGTCACCGAACTTTCATGAAGGCCCGATCCGGCGCCGGGGCTCGTGCCGGTTCGCGATCCTGTGCCGCGCCCGATAGCACACGGACCCCGTCGCACAAAATTCATCCCCTTGGACATCTCGCCCGCTTCGGCGAGCAAAGCCCGCACCGCGGCCCAGGTATCGCGCTTTTAAGCATCTCCGGCCCAGGTCCGAGGGTCGACCGTGCCCCGGGCGCGGCGCAAGGTGCGAATTGGAAACGGAAACACCGGGAGCAATCCCCAGGGGAACAATCCCGACCAAGGAGCAGGGCCATGCCGCCTGTCACCGCCTCACCGCGCCTGAAGCGCATCCAACGCACGTCGGTGGCGCTGCTGGTTCTGGGATGCGCGCTGAACTACGTCGATCGTTCCACCTTGGCGATCGCCAATCCGCTGATCCGCAAGGAACTCAATTTATCGATCGCCGACATGGGGTTGCTGCTGTCGGCGTTCCTGTGGGCTTACGCGGCGTTCCAGCTTCCCGCCGGCGCGCTCGTCGATCGCCTCGGCCCGCGCAAACTGCTCGGCGCCGGGATGTTCATCTGGTCCCTGGCGCAGGCCCTCGGCGGCATGGTCGGCGGCTTCTGGCAGTTCACCGGCGCGCGAATTTTCCTGGGCATGGGCGAGGCGCCGCAGTTCTCCGGCCTCGTCCGCGTCGTGCGCGACTGGTTCAATGTCCGCGAGCGAGGTCTGCCCACCGGCATCGGCCTCTGCGGTTCCAAACTCGGGCCCGCCATCGCGCCACCAGTGCTGACCGTGCTGATGCTGGCGTTCGGCTGGCGCTGGATGTTCATCATCATGGGCGCGGTCGGCATCGGCGTCGCGGCGCTGTGGTACGCCGTTTATCGCGAACCGCGTGAGGTCGCGCTGACCGAGGCCGAGCTGGACTACCTCACCGACGGCGAAGCGAAACAAACAGCGGACCGCGTCACCTGGGCAGACTGGAAACAATTATTCGCCTATCGCGCCACGTGGGGGATGGTCCTCGGCTTCTTCGGGGAGGTCTACATGGGCTGGGTCTATCAGGCCTGGCTGCCCGGCTACCTGGAAATCGAGCGGCACATGAGCATCGGCAAGACCGGCTGGGTCGCGTCGATCCCCTTCGCCTGCGGCGTGATCGGCAGCGTGGGAGCAGGTTGGCTGGCCGACCATCTGGCCGGGCGTGGCGTGTCGCCGATCAACAGTTGCAAGATCCCCGTGGTGATCGGCCTGGCGGGCATGGCGGCCTTCACCATCGTGACGGCTCTGACGCCGAGCACGCTGGTCGCGGTCATCGCGATGTCCACCGCTTTGGCCTTCAACGGCATGGCCGGCGCGATGTGTTGGGCCCTGGCCAGCGTCGCCGCGCCGCGGCATTGCACCGCGTCGCTGGGGTCGATCCAGAATTGCGGCGGCTATATCGGCGGCGCGCTGGCTCCGACGATCACCGGGTTCATCGTGCAGGACACCGGGAGTTTCGTTCCGGCGCTGCTGTTCAGCGCGGCGTTGGGGCTGACCTGCGCGCTGGTCTACGTGTTCATGGTGCCCGGCCAACCCATCGACGTGGCGAAGTTCGGCGGCGAAGCCCACGCCGCCGCTGAATAAACCCAGGGCGTTAACGATTCGCTAACGCTCGGCGTAACGCCGGCGAAAGCGTCCCCGTGTGGAAATCCCCAGGAAATCAACTTCGGGGACCACGGCGCGATGCCGGTTCCCGCGACGGGCACGGAAGGCGTGGGACCATGAGCGAGACCGCCACACCAACCGCGGCGTCCTGGCCGAAATACGCGCTTCCCAAAGACACCACGATCAACGGCTACCGGATCGAGCGGGTGCTTGGCAGCGGCGGCTTCGGCGTGACCTATCTCGCCCGCGATCTGCTGGGACAACTCTTCGCGATCAAGGAGTACTTTCCTCGGCAATTCGCCATTCGCGAAGACCTGACCGTGGTGGCGGCCTCGGCCGAGGACACACCGTTGTTCGAGGAATGCCGCGACCGCTTCCTCCGCGAAGCCCAGGCGCTGGTCTTATTGGGCCGCCGGGCGCGGGCGGAAGACGGCATCGTGCGCGTGCAGACGTATTTCGAGGCCCATGGCACGTGCTTCATGGTGATGGACTTCATCGAGGGGAAAAGCCTCGCCTCGGTGCTACAGGGCACGCCCGGTGGGATGGAAGCCGCACCTTTGCGCGATTTGATGACGCAATTGCTGTCCAGCCTGCGCGTGGTGCACGAGGCCGGACTGATGCACCGGGACATCAAGCCCGCCAACGTGATCCTGAACGACCTGGGCCGGGCCGTGCTGATCGACTTCGGCTCCAGCCGGGAAGCGTCGTCCGATCTGAACACCGCCTATACGCAGATTTACTCCGGTGGCTACGCGCCGCCGGAGCAAATGCTGGGACTGCCGCAAGGCGCGTTTTCCGATCTCTACGCGGTCGGCGCGGTTTGCTACCAGGCGATCGGCGGCAAGGTGATGGACGCGCTGGCGCGGCGGAACGCGGTGTCCGCCGGACGACCAGACCCGATGGTGCCCGCCGCCAATTTGGGCGCGGGACGGTATCCGGCGCTGCTGCTCTCGGCGATCGACGCGGCGCTGGCGGTCGATCCGGCGGCGCGGCCCCAGACGGTCGATGCGATGCTGGCGTTGCTGGATCCCGCGGATGAGGCGACGATCGTGGTGCCATCGCGTCACGTCATATCCCCGATCGCCTCACCGGTCCCGCCTCAGGTCGCCGCGTTGGCGGGACGATCGCGTGGCGTGCTGGCCGGAGTTGCCGCGGGCGCGAGCCTCCTGGTTCTGGCGAGCGTGGGATATTTCATATTCTGGAAACCCGCCCCGCCCGCTCGAGCCGTGGTCGCCGCGTTGGCCGCGCCGCCGGCCGCGGAGGCGGGCACAGGGGATGCCTCGGCGGCGCCCGCCGCCGCGCCACCGCCGCCCGCCGCCGATCCCGCGCCCATCGCGGTGTCGGCTGTCCCGCCGGAGCCTCCGCGCGATCCCGGACGTGAAGCCGGCCTGGAGCGGCAACTGGAACGCGTTTCCGTCCTGGAACAGGCGCGCGAAATCGCGGAAACCCTTCCCTGCTCGGTGTTGACCGTCAAACGAGGCGCTGACGGACCGACGGTCTCCGGCCTGGCGCCACCCGGCGAGGACCTGGAACGATTGCTCGCCAAATTGCGTGAGGATGGCGACCCGGCGGACGAGATCACCCGCGTCGATCGGTCCCATTGCGCGACGATCACCACAGTGGCCGCGCTGGTGCGGCAATCCTGGAACAGTGTGCCGCGCACTTTCGCCGTGGAACCAGCGCAACGAGACGTCACGAAAGGCGACCGGGCTCATTTCACTATTCGGACGGTTTTACCGGCGCTGATCGTCGATGTTTATCAGACCGACGGGACCGTTTACCATTTGTCCCGGCCTGTCGCCGGAAGCACCCCAGGCCGGTTTCACGCGCAGTGGACCGCGGGACATCCTGGGCCGCGTTTAATCGTCGCCATCGCGTCGGAACGACCGCTCGATCTTGGAACGCGGCCGGAGGTGGAAGACACGGCCGATTACCTGGAAGCGTTGCGCGCGCGATTGGACGCGACGACGATGGAACTGACCGCCGACGCCACGACGGTCACGGTGCGGCCGCCGACGGAAACCGAGTAACGGCCCGGCCGCGTCGCTTTCAGGCGAACGTTATCGTCAACACGGAGAAATCGTCGTCCAGCGGCCCAGGAGGGACGGCGGCACGAATGGTGTCCCAGATCTGGCGAGGGCGCGGTGCCGCGACGATCAGTTGCCGCAGGTCTTCGAGTTTCCACTCGCGTCCGCTTTGGTCGACGATTTCGAAAGCGCCATCGCTGAACAGATAAAGTCGCGACGCGGGCGGAACCGTCACGCTGCCCTCGGTCCAGTTCCCTTTCGGCAGCATACCGATCGCCGGCCCACGAAACCATAAGGGTAAGGGATCGTGTCCCGGCGGCAGCAAATACGACGGATGATGACCGGCCGAGCAAAACAGCAATGTCCGCGACGGCAGATCGTAGACGAAGTACCACACCGTCAGCATCAATTCGTTGTGTTCCTCCATCGGGAACACCGCGTTCAATCCGGCGACGACCTGAGCCGGTTCCCGGAAATCGACGCCTGGCAGCGCGCGCCGGCGCAACGCGTTGGCCACGTTCGCCGCGTGCATCGCCGAACCGATGCCATGTCCCGACACGTCCAGGACAAAACCGGTGAACGTCGTGGCGTCCAGGAACTGATAGCCGAACGCATCGCCGCCCAATTGCGCGGACGGAACGAACCACCAATCGGTACGCACCGGCCCGTCCTCGATCGGCCGCGGCAGGATCGCGCGCACATAGTCCGTGGCGCGCTTCAGTTCGGCGATGAGTTCCTCTTCCTCCGCGACCTCGCGCGGGTCTCGCCGTTCATAGCGGATGATGAACGACCCAAGCGACAGTTGGCCGCCGTTTTGAAGCCGGGTTGGCCGCGACACCCGCTCCCCGCCCACGAACGTGCCGTTGGTGGAGTTCAGGTCGGTGACCGTCGCCCATTCGCCGTCCAGATCGATCCTGCAATGACGGCGAGAGATTTCCGGGGATGCGATCGCGAGTTCGCTCGGCGCCAGACGGCCGATTGTCAGACCGGCCGGACCAACCGGCACGCGTCGCGTTTGTTCGCCCTCAGTGTACGCGAGGAAGTGACCCACCACTGGCGCCGCCGCGGGCGTACTGGCGCGTATCGTGATCGTCCGCTCGGCCGCGTCATCGTCGTCGCCACTCATGCGCATTGCCCCCATCGCTCGTGTCTTTACTACAAATGTCATGATAACGTCATCGAATTCCGCGCGCGTCCCCGCGATTTCAGCGGTCCCGAACATTGCGGCACGATGACGCCGCTGGCAGTCTCCGCGCGGTCAACAAGCCCGGGTCACCCGCCCTATCTGGAACGCCATCATGCCCATCGTGATTATCGAACTTGAAGACGGCGTTACCAAAGTCGTCATTTCCGGACGAGTCGATATCGCCGGGGCGCGCGAGTTGGAAATGCCCATGGCCGTCGTCGCCGGATCGCGCCGGGCCGTCGTCGTCGATCTCTCCGGCGTCGAGTTCATGGCGTCATTGGGCCTGCGCGGCATCGTGGTGAGCGCCAAATCGATCTTCAGCAAGCGCGGCAAGATCGTGCTGCTGGCCCCTCGGCCGGAAGTGCGGGAGGTCATCACCACCACCGGAATCGATGACCTGATCCCGATCTTTCACGATGAGGCCGAAGCGATCGCCGCCGTGATCTGATCGTCACGTGTTGTCGCTGACCACCGCGGCCGAGGATCTGGACCGCCTGTATCCATGGCTTGAAGCCGAGGCCGCGATCGTGCCGAAGCCGATCCGTCACGCCATGCATGTCGCCGCGGAAGAGGCGGTGGTGAACGCCGCGAAACACGCGTTCGCGCCTGGGGAACGAGGCCGGATCAGCGTCACGTTGGATATCGCGAGCGGTTCCGCCACACTGGTGATCGAGGACACCGGCGCCGCCTTCGACCCCGTCGCCGCGCCGGTCCCGGAACGACCCGCCGCGCTGGAACCTGGCGGGCTGGGACTGATCTTGCTTCGGCATTATTGTCATGACATCCGTTATGAGCGCGCCGGCGACCGCAATCGGCTGATCCTGCGTTTCCCGCTTTAGGCCCTTGGGCGTTGCCGCGTGGCTTACCCGTTGCCCTCGTGCCCCCGCTTGTCCCGCGCCGGAGTTCGCGGCAGGGTCACGTGCCCCGACCAACGGGCCAAAACAGGGGACGTCCGATGACCGCAATTCGCCTTCCGCGCCGGCACATGCTGCGCGCCGCGCTCGCCGCGCCAGTGATTCTCGGCGCCAAAGCACGCGCCGCCGGCACGATCCATATGATCAGCCACCGCTATCCGGCGCTGGAGCATTACGCGGCGAAAATGCGCACCGCGCTGCCCGGCGTCACGGTCGATACGCAGTTGATGCCGATCGACAAGGCGATGGAGTTGGCGACGATCGCGCTGTCATCCAAAGCCGATACGCTGGACATCGTTTACGCCAGCGACACGACGTTGCAGACCTTCGTGAAGAACGGCTGGTTCCGTCCTCTGGACGATCTGTGGGCGAAGTATAAGGACGAGTTCAAACTCGGCGATTTTCCCGACGCGGTGCTGGCGCCGTATCGCATCGACGGCCACCTTTACGTCATGCCACACACCGTCAACACGATGATGTTCTTCTATCGCAAGGACCTGTTCGCCAAATCCGGCAAATCCCCACCGAAGACCATCGCCGAATACCGCGACCTGGCGAAATCCTTCAACAGCCCGATGCGCGCCGGCACGATCAATTGCCTCAAGCCCATCGACGCGGGAATCAACGAGGCACACTGGTACTTGAACGCGCTCGGCGACGGCTGGTTCGACAAAGACTGGCACCCAACATTCAACACCGCGAAAAGCGTCGCCGCGATCGAGATGTTGAAGGAGATCACGCAATACGCCCAACAAGGGTTTACCGCGGCGGCGAACGATGAGTGCACGATCGCGCTGCAGCAGGATACCGCGACGATGGGCATGCAATGGGCCACGCGAGCCAATTCCATGGACGATCCGGCGAAATCCCGCGTCGTCGGAGAGATCGACTGGGTCGCGCCGCCGCAAGGCCACGGCCGCATCGCCGGCGACGGGTTCGCGATCTCGGCTTACAGCAAGCAGGACCCGGACACATTGTTCCGGATCATCGCCACCTCCGCCGGTGAGGCCAGCATGCGAGAAGCCGCGTCGATGCTGATCCCACCCAGGAAATCGATCCTGGACGATCCGGCGATGGCGAAGGCGAACCGCTTCTACCCGGCCGCGCTGGCGTCCTACGAAAGCGGCACGCGTGCTCCGTCATTGCCCGAATTCAACGCCATCGGCGAGTTCTTCACCCGCCGCATGCTGCAAGGCGTCACCGGAGAGACGACCGTCAAACAAGCCATGGACACCGCGGCATCGGAGACCGAGACGTTCCTCAAGGGGCACGGCTATTACAAGTAGCCGCGGTAAGCAGGCCGCGTGGTGGCTGTTCCTCGCCCCAAGCGGCCTCGTCCTCGCCTGTGTCATGCTTTTCCCGTTAGGCTATGCCATATGGCTCAGCCTGCTTAATTACGATCTCGGATCGGGCAGCCGCGAGTTCATCGGACTCGGCAACTACCAGGAGTTGCTGATCGACGCGCGCTTCTGGATCACCCTGGGACGCACGATCGGGATCGTGGTGTGCGCGGTCGGGCTTGAATTCTGCCTTGGTCTGCTGATCGCGTACGGGCTTTACCGGCTGACCTTCGGCGTGCGGGTGTTAAATCTGCTGATGTTTCTGCCGAACATCGTGACACCCGTGGTGGCGGCGCTGTTCCTGCGCTGGATCTTCATCGGACGCTGGGGCCTGATCTCCGGCCTGCTCATCGGCTGGGGCATATTCCCTCCCGATTTTCTCGGCGATCCATCCTGGGCTCGGGTGACCGTCGTGCTGGCCGACGCCTGGCAGTTCACGCCGTTCATGATCCTGGTGCTCTACGCCGGCCTCAACACGGTCGATCCCAGCCAGATCGAGGCCGCGCAAATCGATGGCGCCGGTATCTGGATGTTGCTGTTTCGTATCATGCTGCCATCGATCCGGCCCTTGATCGTTTTCGTGCTGGCGATCCGCCTGATGGACGCGTTCCGCTTCTTCGACACCATCTACGTCCTGACCGGTGGCGGACCCGGCACGGCGACCGAAACGATCACACTTTACACTTACGCGCTGGCGTTTCGCCTGTTGCAGGTCGGCAAGGCCTCGGCGTTGGGCGTGCTGACGTTGCTGTTCGTCGCGTTGCTTGTGGCGACGATGATCCGTGTCGTCTATCGCCGCGAAAAGGGAGCGTTCTGATGCGCGGCCGCTTTCGCACGCAAATTCCGCTGTTCCTGCTGCTGGCGGGCTTCACCGCGATCAACCTGACGCCGATCCTGTGGGGCTTCCTGACCTCGATCAAGCAGCCGGTCGATGCGTTTTCCGTGCCACCGAAGTTCATCTTCACGCCGACCTTCGAGTTTCACTGGCAGGTCTGGGTCGAGAAAGGTTTCTGGCATTTCCTGATCAACAGCGCGGTGATTTCCGTCGGCACCGTGGTGATCTCGGTCTCGATCGGCACGATGGCCGCTTACGGCCTGTCGCGGCTGGCGACGACGACATCCCGCGGCATCCTGTTCGGAATTCTCGCGATGCGCATGTTCCCGCACATCCTGCTGGCGATCCCGTTCTTCGTGCTGGCGCGAATTCTGGGGCTGATCAACACTTATCCGGCGATGATCCTGGCGCTGGTGGCGATCAATCAGCCGTTCACCATCTGGCTGATGCGCGGCTTCTTCGTCGATGTGCCGCACGAACTTTACGAAGCGGCCGAGATCGACGGCTGCGATGCCTGGCAGGTGTTTTCCCGCGTCGCGCTGCCCGTGGTGCGTCCCGGCCTTTGGGTGACCGCGTTGTTCAGCCTGCTGCTGGCTTATAACGAGTTCCTGTTCGCTTTGGTGCTGACCGGCCCCGACACGAAAACGCTGCCTGTCGCGATCGCGGAATACGGCGGCGAGGACATCAACTATTGGTCGCTGTCCGCCGCCGCCGCGGTCGGGATCATGCTGCCGATCGTCGTCTTCATGATGGCTCTGCAACGCCATCTGGTGCGCGGCCTTGCTTTAGGCGCGGTCAAGGGCTGAACCGAACTTATACCAGCCGGCCAGGACGGTGACGTACCGCCTCACAACCGTCATCCTCGGGC
>Ga0182030_10024718_pt1 | contig 11009 bp, 13 predicted proteins | sample 812S3MmetaG_FD_121299 | JGI IMG/M metagenome (GOLD analysis project Ga0182030, IMG submission 121299) | Permafrost microbial communities from Stordalen Mire, Sweden - 812S3M metaG (Illumina Assembly) | ecosystem: Environmental > Terrestrial > Soil > Wetlands > Permafrost | place: Sweden... | reverse complement strand
TCCTACTAATCAATTCTGTCAGCATAAAGTCTAAGACCACAAACAATAAGTGTCAATAAATAAACGGATGGGATTAAAACTGACAGAGTTTACTGGGTAAGGCTGACGTCCAGTTACGGTATAGGCTAAAGTGACATTCCTAGTATCAATCATGATTATTTGGTCCCTCATAAAACTTTAGTATAAAACAATAAAAGCAATCACTAATACTCGCCGGTATCGCTAGCCGTGTCATCTTGACTGCCGATTTGTGCAGAGTATAATTCATCTCTTACTGATACGGAGAGTTTACGCCTTGTCTATGGCAAGGCGATTTAATTTGTGCAGATCAAGGAGACTATTTATGAGTATAGAATCTGAGCCAGTTATTCGACCGGAAGTTTCATAAGTGGCGCATGCTGAGCAAGGCTCTGAGGATCAATTAAGAAGCCTCCTTGCGGCATTTGCCACGGAAGCAGCCGGTATCTCAGTCGCTGAGTTTAGAGCAGGATGGCTAAATGAAAAAATGCGTGAGCATCAATTCTGGACGGGACAAGATCCGGTGCTAGCAAATTTGGCTTATATAGAGGGTCGGCGCTTGAGTCCGATCTTGCCTCCTGGAGTAAGTGACGAAAAGTTTATAAGCATGATTTTTGATGCTTAGTTTTAATCAAAATGACACATGTATACCGGTTAGTCATCAACATGACAGCCAGCATAACCTATCCATTATCTATACGGAATGGGCAAAATCATACCATTCCTTGGCACTTGCTCTTTCTCAGTTGCGGGAAGCCAATACACTTCAAGAGAAACAAAAAATATGAGCAGCCCATATCCTGAAGCATTTCAAACAAGCGCAACAGAAGCCGGACTATTGCCTGAAGAAACACAAACGCTATGGCGCATATGCAACGGCTTGGAAGGTTATTCCCTCTATGAGGACTTGCGGGCAAATAGTGCCGCCCTGGTGACCAATTATCCCAACTACGTGCAATTCGAATCAGAACGCGGTACCGCCGTTGATGGCCGTCCCATAGGAGTCGCCACTGTCTGGGGAGAAGATAATGAAGGCGCAAGCGCCTACCTGCAGGGTCCGGAGCATGCCCTCGAAAAAATAGGTTCGGACACAGTAGCGGCACTGATGCAGCTCTTCGCGCATCACCGCACCATCTTGCGTCGTTTTGGTTACAAAAAATTAGTCGGCTGCGACCATATCGATCCAGTCGGTGATCGATTGCAAGAATGGGGCCCGAAATTGCCTGTCGATCTACCAGAGTTTGCTTATGGTGCATGGCGTGGCAAGTGGCGCGATCAGGTATCGTGGGGCTACCCTACGCCGACCTACCATGAGATTAGCCCAGAAAATAAGTTATCACTCGAGCTATTACGCGAGAATCCCGATTTTTTCGGCTCTTTGCACGGCGCTACGTTTGGCAGTTACGCTGTTGTCTCTCACAACCATCAGGAGCTTGTTAATAATTTATCCGGATTGCTCAATTCCTCGGGCTTAGCACTAAATTATGATCAACCTGAGGCACCGGGAACACTTATTTACGCGCCAGCAGTATTTAGCACTATTAACAAAGAGCAGTTCGACGAACGGCGCGTGCTACCTGAAGAGCCAGTAAACGATGATGGTGGCACAAATGCTGTCGACGTTGTTGGTCAGAATACTACTGTACTTATTCCGGAAATCGCATGGGTCGAGAGTGCCGCCGGCAATGCGCCGAGCAGCTCTACGTACCTTGAAGCCATCAATATTCGGGCAGAAATGATACGAACGACAGTGGAATATATAACCCGCACGCTTGACATATTAAGTCCATGGATTGAGAACAACCTTGGGCTGCTTACCGTACACCGACTTCACGGTGCTGCAGCTTGGTATCGCGACATGATACCTGGGGTTGTCGAAGCTCAAGTGGAAGCTGCGCGTGATGATACAAAAGCACACCTTTTACTCACCAACGCTGAACGTGCTCAGGTAGTCGGGGTTTTCGGTACCGAAGCACTGGTATATGCCGGTAATGCGAGACGGCTCGCTCAGATGGCAAATAACCTAGCACTTCAGGAAGATCTTACGTACCACATACACCGAGAAGCGGAAGTTATCGGACCGATTCGTACTGTTCCTGTCGCTAAGCAAGTTGCAGTACAGGCATTACTTGTTTTAGCAGGTATGCGGCATGCCGGTACGGTAGGATCGTAGCATTGGTAATGCGTACCTAAAACCGCTGAACTTAACTTGTCTAATTAACCTAGGGACTCTTTACCTAAAAGTAAGGATTGTATATACTCCTTACTATGGAATCAAGAGATATAACCATTACAAGTAAAAATCAGATAACCTTACCCGCTCACTTTGTAAGGAAAATGCACCTTGACCGCAATCGAGTTATTCACGCCGAAATCCGGGATGGCTCCATCGTACTGACACCTCAGCCTACCCTTGCGAGCTCGATGCAACGGTACTGGGGTAAGCATCATGCAGGACAACCACTCACCGAGGATGAGTTGAAAGAAGCAATACGTTCCAGTGCCACTGACCGTCTGACAAAAAGCATATGAAATATCTCGACACAAACATACTGGTTCGGGTCATAACCGGCGACGATCAAGCCTTAGCTACCCAAGCGGTAGCTACCATAGAGGGTGGTGCACAAAATGAGTTCAGTATCATAGACGCGGTATTCGTCGAGCTGTGCTTTATCCTTGAGTTTCATGCCTACCGCATGCAGCGTAGCGACATTGCAGATGCTGTCGAGACATTAATTGCGACCCCTCAGATTACGGTCTCAGACACTGCCAAGCAGACATTCAAGCTCTACCGGGAGCATCCGAAGCTCGACTATGCTGACTGCTTATTATTCGCACTTGGTGGGAAACACGGTGTGGTGACGTTCGATAAGGGTTTACAGAAAGAGCTGCTTTAATCATTGGTTCTGCTAGTGAGCGGTAGTACATCGGCACTCCTTTTTTGTATAAACGGTCATTTTGGGTAGCCAAAAACCATGTGGCCAATTTGAACTGCCTACTGACTTATTGACCATACGCTCTATAATAGGCTCATTAGCGTATACTTCAATTGACCTACTTATGAAAATTGCTCGTCTCTATCTTCGCGTCAGTACCGAATCCCAGGACCTTGCCCGTCAAGAGTCGATTGTTGAAGATGCGAAGGCTGCCGGGTTCTACGTTGCCGGCATCTATCGGGAAAAAGCCTCCGGTGCACGAGCTGACCGGCCGGAGCTCCTGCGCATGATTGGCGACCTGCAACCTGGGGAGGTGGTGATTGCTGAGAAGATTGATCGCATTAGCCGTTTGCCACTGCCCGAGGCCGAGCTTTTAATATCTTCCATCCGCGAGAAGGGAGCCCGACTAGCTGTACCCGGTGTTGTTGATCTGTCTGAGCTTACCGCTGAAACCAAAGGCGTCGCCAAGATCGTGCTTGAGTCAGTACAGGAGATGTTGCTAAAACTGGCGCTCCAGATTGCCCACGATGATTACCAGGATCGCCGGGAACGGCAACGACAAGGCGTTGAGTTGGCCAAAGTCGCCGGGAAATATCAGGGGCGGAAGACCGACACAACAACTCATGAACGGATTATTGCCCTGCGTACCGCTGGCAAGAGTATCGCTGAGACGGCAAAGCTGGCAGCGTGCAGTCCGAGCCAGGTGAAGCGCGTGTGGGGGATGCGGGAGCAGGATAGCTAATCCTAACCCTTTTCTAAATGTTCAGTAGGAACCAAGGTTTTACAGATCAGTTCAAAGCTAGTCCGAGTTCGCTGCTTGCCGAGTAGCCCGAATAACGTTATCGAATAAAGCAGAGACGGTAAGTGGTCCAACGCCACCCTTTCGGGGTGTTATCGTCAAGTCATCACGTTGCTCGTAGATTGCCGGGTCAAGATCGCCACTTGTTTTACCCTGCTCACCAGCAACACCGGCGTCAACCACGACCGCGCCCTGCTTGATCATGTCACTCTTGAGCAGACCGGGGCTGCCTGCTCCTGAAATGATGACATCCGCATCGAGCACCACGCTCGCTATATCCTTCGTATTCTTATCAACGCTAACGACGTTCACTCCGGAAGCCTTGAGTCCACGTTCCAGCGGCGCACCAACAAGCCTGCCGCGCCCAATAAGGACTACGTGCTTTCCCTGTAAATCAACGTCGTAGCCTGCCAGTAGCCAGAGGATGGCCATCGCCGTAGCAGGCTCAAATACCGCATTCTTCCCAAGTGCATCAATATCTTTCGTCGGGTTCACCAGGTTTACTATTTCTTCAGTCTGGGTGGGGTCTTGCAGCGGCAACTGGACAATTATACCGTGTACACTCGGGTCATCGTTTAGTCGCCTGATTAGCTGCTTCACTTCGTTCTGCTCGACCCGGTGTACGTCTACGTCGATGAGGATATCAGCGCCGTAACGCTGTTTCATGCGCATATACACGTTAATAGCGGGATGCTCAATCGTGACTACAATAGCAAGCTTAGGCTGTACGTGCATGGTCTGACGTAGGTCTCTGACTTGATGGGCTTGGCGCTCTTTAATAAAATCGGCGAGCTCCCGTCCGCTCAAAAACTTCATGGCGGCATTATATCTGGAACGACCGAAGTTGGCTACTCTACGTTATCTCGCCCTGGTATACTGACCCCATGATCTAGCAACTCCTCATAACCTTTCACTTATCAAATTTAAGTGGGCAGAATATGAGGATACATAAGCAGAAGCTTCAGAACTCAGTCGCGAAGTTATTGCGGCAGCACGTGGGCAACTTGGTCAACCAGCAATTTATCATCAGGAGTTCTCGCCAGATTGTTGGCGAAGTCCCGACACGCTCGATGCGTGTATGGAAATTGGCATTGGGCAGGACGGAGCGTTCGACTGTTCCGGGCTGGTTATCTACGCCCTCTCCAAAGTAGTCGGTCAACCCGTCGAACACTGGCCATCAAGGATAAGGCATACTCGACAAATGTGGGCAGATACAGACGAAACACCTCAAGCGTATACGCCAGGTGCCGATTCATCGGGTGATCTTTTAGTTATTCGTCGTCGTTGGGACTTGCCCAATGGGGATAGCCACTGGGTGGCAGCCCATATAGGCTTTATCACCGGCCTGGATGAAACGAACATGCCAATCTTCCTACAAGCGCAGGCACGTGAGCGAAAGGTTATAGAGCGACCCGTCCGTACTCTCAAGAACGTAATTGGTATTTTACGGCTCTGTGATCTCGTAGCTGCTGTATAGCTACTCAAGGTACACACGTGTGATGGCCTTATGTCGCATTTACGGACGAATCTCGGTGATACCCTGAGGTAGTTAAGCATTAGCACTCTAAGTGCCCGACTGCCAGTTCATCTGGTATAATCAGTAGCGACATGGCACCCAAAATACTGCTACTTAATTACACTCAAGCGGAAGCTGATCTTGTCGCAAAGCAAACAAAGCTGAGGGTCGTCAGGGGGTACATAGGTGAGGGGCAAGATGTTTATTATGCGGACGGTCACAAAGTGGACATCGAATATTATTTCCCTGAGCCGTACTACGAATGCGCTATGGTATTTCTAAAACTACCGGCCGTCGATATGCTAAAAACTGAGTTCAAGGGTAATACCAAAACCCTTACTCCTGACGACCGCAGTAATTTCCGTAATTATTGGGGACGAAGGGTTTTTGTTATATTCGCCGGAAACACTAACATCAAGAACTTTGTGCGGTTTGGCATCCCTCTTGGACTGGTGGAGTCATCCGGTATCGATACCACTCCCCACAATTGTTTCGGCAATCAGAACGAAGTACAACAGCTCGCTCAACTACTAACGGTACAGATACAAATGCCGACGGCGCGCTACATTACAGAGTTATTGCAGCCTAAGGATCAATATACAGAACAGAGCCAGCTGTACTACCAATATCGAACTAACTACTATCCATACATCTGTAACGAGAATGGCGATGTGTTAGCAGCAGCCTTGAGTCATTATGGAGGTGATTATAGCGGCGGCAAGCCAGGTGCGATAGTAATGGGTCTACCGAAGAAGCTCACGACCACTACTGTAAAAATGATCGAGTTCTTGGGCGAGCACTACGAAATTTACACGCCAGGGGCAGATTGGAGAGAGTCCAGCAGCTTGTACCCGCAAAATGAGTTAAAGCGCCTGGAAGGTGAGATCAACGACATCACCGAAAAGGCTTTAGCTGAAGTGAGTAGCCGCAAGGGGAAGATTAAAACCTACAGAGACCAGTGGAACTATCTATCTGCCCTGGTGATAGAGCAGAGCACGCCTCTCGTGGACGCTGTTTATCGGGTGCTGGCTGAGGTTGTAGGGTTGAAGGTTACGAAGTCGGACACCGAGCGGCCCACTGATCCGGTCGAAGATCTGTTAGTTGAAATTGGGGAACGCAAGATACTGGTGGAAGTTAAGGGCACGAAAGCGTCAAACCCGCCCCTCGATTATCCGCAACAAGCAATCACCCACATACGACGCCGCGGGTACGGCGGAGAAGTCGAGGCGGCGCTGATCGTAAACCACGACATGCAGAAAGATCCTTTGTTACGGAAGACACCCTATGGCTCGACCGAAACGCAACGGGTCATTGCAGACGTGTACTACATCGACACTCGAGCTTTATTAGAAATTGCGAAAGACGTGATTGACGGTAAGCTATCGCAAGCCCAGGCGCAGTCGATACTATTTGGGAAGTTTGGTAGAGTCGTTTATTCGAGGGAAGAAGTATCTACTACTCCGGAAAGCGAAGCTCAAGAAGCGGCAGGGTAGGGTACTGATGAAGCAGTTTTTTATGTTCGTCCGGCTCGTTATCGACCGCACTTTTGAGAAAACAATGTGGTTGTACCACGCAGGCGAGTTCATGCTATATCTTGGCAGCCGTAAGTTTCCAGTTATACCCCATCTAGCGTGGCTAGTATTGTTCCTGGCCGTATTATTCGTTAGTTGCTACAGGGTATGGAATGACCAAAAAGCAAAGACTGACAATCTGCGAGCTCAACTTAAAGACCTCAAGAATGAACAGCCCACTTTCGATATTTCCGTCGGTGAAGTGAAGCGATTTACGATCAAACCTTTCATAGATGAATGTAAAGAGGAGGTGGAAGCTGCTCAGAGAATCGTTGACGCCAACAATGCAGTGAAGGATATGGCGGGGCCGGAAGTGTTCGATGACCTGGTGTCCAGTTTCAGCGCATCGCCGGCAATGATGAGGACCGAGACAGCCGACGAAAAACTAGAGCGCTTGAGCTCACGCCTCAAGAAACTGGAAAAATACGAAGAGAAAATCAAACTGCTTTATCAGATCAGACTTACCATTTCCGGCAGTCGTTCAGACGCAAATGTGGAGGTATGGCTTGAGTGCGACGCTATAGAGAAAATGATCGTTGACGACAATTACCCGGAGAGGCACGTGCCAAAGCCTGCGGTAGATAATGGCTTCAACTTGGTGCCCCCTGTCGTAACAAATATAGCCCCACAGAATAAAACATGGCTGGCGAGTTATGCCGACGGCAAGAGTGCATATTCAAAGATCGCTAACTTGAACGCACAGCGGCCACTCCGAGTATTCGATGAGGACTTTTATGTGATAACGGCTCAGCCGACAATTAAAATTAAAGCAAAGCGCACCTCTCAGAAACGCCACACGCCACAACATATGACTTTACATATTCCCCTCACAGACGTTCCAACAGATACCATAGCGCCCCGCAAACCGCGTACATATGAAGAGATCATGGAGGATTTGGAGTAATCACAAAAAAGTCAGTTGTCCGGAGGCACTTCAATAGTGCCGTCATGAATACCTTGCGCTAACATCTCCATAAGCTTGGCATACGCATAAAAACCTTCATACTCCTCACACAGTTCATTCATCTGCTCTTGGGTACAGGTATCTAGTAACTCCTTGAATGTAGTCGATTGTGACCATGCTTTTGTAAGCATTTCTTCTTCATCACCACCGTTTGCTTCTATAGCAATGACCCACTTATCAATCGTTTGTGCCAATAGGTGTTGTCTTTCAGTGAGTGCCATCTGCAGGGTCCTTGGTTTTAACAAAGCGAGGTACGGTCTTGCCTTGCCATTCGACTGTTTCTAGCCAAATACTGAGTGCACGTGCATAGGTTATCTTCTTACCGTATTGCGCTTGATACAAGATGGCTGGTTCGTCGGTAGCTTCTAGGATTACATGACCCACTACCACGTACAACAGGTCTGGATTTTTGTAGTGGGCATAGTGGGCACCAACCTTGATTTGCGTTGCCGCCAGTTGCAATGCACGTGCTAGCTCGGCTTCTGGTTTGTGATTTCTTGGCACCATTCCCTAGAGTTTATCATGGGGATAATGGGCACAGCCGTTGGATACAATTAAACAAACAGGTCTAAAGTTCCACGAGCACAAGGGATAGTACAAACGTTGCCGCAACTAAGTGCCACTTGATTATCACTGCCCTCCGGTAGCTACCGCGCGGCCCCCTTCGAAGATTTTCTACCACAGGGGCTAGATTGGGGTTATCCAGCCTAAAGTAATACAATTTAAGTCGATGGACGGCTTAACCAAAATTGCACTGGCCATAATAGCAGCTTTAGCGGCAGCAACGACAATAACTTTCACAGTTACTATGCGAATAAAAAGTACCAGGATCAAGCAAAGGACTTCGGGAGACAGCTCACCTGCGATAAGTATCATAAGGGGTGAAAACAAAGATTAATGAACAAGGTGAAACAGACCACACATGGAGACTACGCGCCCGCTATACACGTTGATAACGTTAACATATCAACCGGTAATCCCCCCGTCACCCTAGAACTCTCGAACCGAGAATTACCTCATAAGGAAAACCAAGCTAGAACATATCATTATGGTTCCGGGCTTCTCCGGTTCTATGGACGTGACGAGGAACTTGTACTACTCAGAGCGTTCGTAGGTGATATAGAGCCCTCTTTAAAGCTCTCAATGTGGCTGGTGACTGGCATTGGTGGCACGGGTAAGAGTAGGCTTGCATTTAAGCTATGTGATGAATATAGAAAAGAAGGATATGATGCGGGATTCCTTAGCAGGTATCAGGACAATGAGCTTATCTCGAACAAATGGTCGCCTGAAAAACCTACCTTAATCATTGTTGACTACGCTGCTGATCGCACTGCCGTTATAGAACGGTTCGTCTCCCTTTACGAAGACGCCAAGGACTGGAAACATCCTGTTCGAGTATTACTTCTAGAGCGTACCGAGACTCTATTATATGAGCGCCTTCGGGGACTCAAAGGTTTCGATTATGCGACATTTAAGCACATGCAACATAGTATAGAATCACTCGATATTAAGGCCTTATCAAGAGAGAACTTGCTCGACATAATGAGACAAATCCTCGAGCGAGACCCTGCTATACAACATTCTCCTAGTGACGACCGGCTATGGGAGCTATTCCAGAAGGTTGATCCTAAACTGCGTACCCTGTTTGCTGCATATTTAGCTGAGGTATTACGTGACTACGATTCCGCAATCGAGGAACTATCGCATGAAAGCATCCTAAGTTATATATATGATAGAGAACTCAGGCGATGGAAAGAACTTACCGGCGATAAACTATACGAACAATACGTTCACTTGGTATACCTTGCGACGCTCGCGGGTGGTTGCAAAGACCCGATTCTAGACGAGAGGAGTGTACAAAATCTACTACCGGGTGATCGCTATGACCAGAGCACCTACGAGGAAATCATTGATGCACATCTTTCAGATGAAAATATTATTGCACCTCTGGAACCGGATATATTCGGCGAGTATGTACTTTTGCGTCTAGGCCTAGATACGACAAGACGAAGTGAAAAACAGACACTGTCCGCATTACGACAACAAGCATGGCTGCTCCCAGGGTCAACCATTTACTTTGTCCTCTATCGAATGTGTCTGGATCTCCCTGATAGTGAACGCGTCCAAGCACTTATTGACATGTGTCTGAAATCGGCAGACACATCTACGCCCAAGGTAGAAAAGATGGTAGCAGCTACCAAGTACAATCTAGGTGTAGCTCTTCAGGAGTTGAATCGATACAAAGAAGCACTGGGCTTTTACGATGATGCCATTGAACAAAATCCTAAGGATGCTAAAGCCTGGAGTAATAGAGGAATCACACTCGGCAAACAGAAGGATTACAAAAAGGCCCTGCGCGCACAAAATAAGGCTTGCAAGCTAGATCCCGAAAATGCTGAGTTCTGGAATAATAAGGGAGCTGCACTCGATAATCTGAACCGCTACCAGGATGCAGAAATCGCTTATAATAAGGCTATCCGTCTTGACAAAGGGTACGCGAACGCTTGGTGTGGTCTTGGATTTGCACTAGCGAAACAGGAGCGATACCAAGTTGCTCTGCGTGCTTATAATAAGGCTATCAAACTAGACCCTGAAGGTGCTAGGGCATGGTGCAATAAGGGAGTTGCACTCGGCAAGCTGAAGCGTTACGAAGATTCATTAAAGGCTCTTCGTAAAGCAAGTGGGTTAAGCTCACAAGATACGGAGATTTGGTACAATATCGGCGTCGCATTTGACAAGTTTGGCCCTTCTTACGAAGAAGCACTAAGCGCCTACGAAAAGGCTTGCAAGCTAGATCCCGAAAATGCTAAAGCCTGGTGTAATACAAGCTTAGATCTTTTGAAATTGGAACGCCCTCAAGAGGCCGAGCCTGCATGCCGCATGGCCATAACTATTCTCATTCATGAACACGGCGCTAGCCACCTCGACACCAAAATTGCCATCGATTGCCTACGAGATATTTATAAAGCCCTAGGTCTAAGTGATCATGAGACCGAAATTAAAATTCAAGACATTATTAAGGAAGCCCAAGGTGACTAGGATTCTAAGTGTCTAGTCAGCGGGCAGTACTGTCACATTAGCCTATACCCAAACGTAACATTCGGCAATTGGTTAAACATGCGTCACTTTAGGGCCGAAATTGGCTTTCATTGACACACGTTACTCATACTCTCAGGCCTCAGGTAGACATAGGTGCAGGTTTATA
>Ga0182030_10024717_pt1 | contig 11009 bp, 9 predicted proteins | sample 812S3MmetaG_FD_121299 | JGI IMG/M metagenome (GOLD analysis project Ga0182030, IMG submission 121299) | Permafrost microbial communities from Stordalen Mire, Sweden - 812S3M metaG (Illumina Assembly) | ecosystem: Environmental > Terrestrial > Soil > Wetlands > Permafrost | place: Sweden... | reverse complement strand
GGGCAACCTCCGGGGCACGATAAACCCCATGCGGTGCAAGGCCAAACAGAGACGCCGGGTCGCCTGCCCGGTCGCGGAGGAAACTCCGGGGCCCGTCTCGGGTATCGGTCGCATGCGCGTCGAGAGACGCCGCTGGCGCGGAGCGATCCGCGTCAGAGATGAATGACCATCGCCGGTGCGCCTTTAGCAAGCGCAGCGGAACAGAATTCGGCTTACGCCCGGAACAAAGAGGGGCGCTTCGGGAAACCGGGGCGCCCCTCGCTTTTGGTAGCCGCCGCACGCCGGGCGGCGGTGCTCGCTGAATTTTGACGGAATTAACGGAATGGGGAGGCAGGGGAAGGTTTCGCACAGAGGACTGCAGAGGGCTGAAGAGGAGGGAAGGCAGGGGGATTTTTGGATAGGATTAATACGATTAACAGGATTCAGAAGGTAGCCGTCGCGGGCCCTCGCGACGGTGTTTTTTGGGTGACCCGGACAACTCGTTGTCCGGGTTCGCGAAGCGAACAGGAAGCGAATCTCAAATACCTCGCTGCCACGGGCATGCTTTATTTGTCTGCGTGATTGGGCAAAGCTTCGCCGGAAGGCTTTACAAGAGAGTCGTGTCCGAAATAACTTTAGACTTTATGGACTTCCCCTTTACGCTTCCTGGGTGCGAGCACATTCCGCTCACGTTGCGGACGGGTTTATTTTCCGGAGCAAAGATCCTTTATCAGGGCATTCCATTAAAAAAGATTCCAGGCCGGAAATTTGTACTAGGTCTTTCGGATGGCTCAGATTTAACGCTGGGATTGAAGCCAAACGCGCTCGATCTTCTTGTTCCTCAAGTGGTGTATAACAATGACGTGATTCCGGTCGCACCCAAGTTACCCGTTTATCAGCAAGTACTGGTCTATCTGCCGTTCCTACTAATGTTCATTGGAGGTGGCATTGGTGGATTGTGCGGAGGTGTTGGGGCGATCGTCAATCTGCATATTTTTCATAGCTCTCAGCACAGCGCGGTGAAAGTATTGCTGTCCATTCTTACGACTGTAGGTGCCGGGGTATTGTGGCTCATCGCCGCAGTTGCCCTTAATCTGGCAATTCGCCACTAACGCAAGGTGGGAGACATATATAGCGCGGGAAAAAGGCATGTTTTCCCGACCTCAAAAAATTCCGTTTATTCCGTCAAAAATCAGTTGGCTTTCTTCTCCTGCCAGACGTAACGGCGAAGGAGCACAACTACAGCACACGTCAGCGGCACGGCAACAATCGGCCCGAGGAGGCCGGGCAGGAGCATACTCCAAAAGAGAATGCCGATAATGATGACCAGCGGATGCAATCCTGTGCTGTGACTTTGGACGCGCGGGGTGATGAACATCGACTCGCACATCTGCACTCCGGCGAAGATGCCCAGGACGCCCACGGGACGCAGCCACTGGAGCGTCGGGTCGTTCTTCGCCGATAAAAAGCCGAGCAACAGTGCGGGAATGATACTGCAAATAATCCCAAGAAAGGGAACGATGCTAAGTGCGCCTGTAATGATGCCGAGCACCAGACTGTAGGGGACGCCGATGGCCCAGAGGCCGATAAACGTCAGCACGCCGTTGCAGGCCGCGACGACGATCTGGCCGCGAAAATAGCTGACGAGCGAGGTGTTGATTTCGGCGAGGACCGAGACGACTTCGTCCCGCAGTCGCGACCGGCGTAGGGGCACGAGTTCATGCCAGTTTTTGGTGATGCGTTCCTGGTCGGCGAGAAAATAATAGACGTAAATCGGGACAAAACCGAAGCCGAGAATAAAACCAAAAGCCTGCCCGACTGGCCCAAGCGCCGAGTAAACCAAATTGGTGAGGTTCTTCTGAATCGTGTCTTGAATGGCGGAAAGATTGGCGTTTACCCATGTCTGAATGGCTGAGCGATCGTTTGCAGTGCGACCTGATTCTGATGCGACCAGCGAGGATTCCGGTGTTTGATTGAGGGTGAGTTTGTTCGTCGTAACGGGCAAGGCCGGGGCCGGCATCGTGAGTTGGAGGTCGAAGGGACTTTTTTCCGGCGGACTGGCCAGGCTGGTTTCCAATTTATCGACACCGGCATTGATCCAGCCCGGCAGGTTTTGAAAGAACTTGCCCCCTTGGTCAATCACAGGCTGAGAAAGAAAGAACCAAAAAAGCAGGAAACTAATCACGGCCATGAGGCAGATCTCCAACGTGGCCCGCGAGCGCGGGACGCCTTGTTTCTGGAAAAAATGGACGACGGGTTCGAGTATGAGGGCGACGATGACCGCGAGGCCGATGGGCAGCAGGATCGGATAGGACCAGCTCAGGAACGTGATGAAACCAAAAAAAATGAGCGCCGCGACGCCGAGGAGCGAGGTCATGGCCAGCGCAGTAAGGGCATTCCACAAAATGCGGCGTTGCCGATTTGTCGGATAAGCGGTCGAAGTTTCCGCTGTCGAACCGGACTCGTTTGGGGCATCCATTTTAAATTCCGTTCCCATTAATGCGCCGAACTTTTGTCCTTGTCCGATTTCTTCTCTTTCGCCTTCTCCTTGTTGGCGGAGGCGGGAGGATCGGCAGGAGGTGTTGTAGGATTAAGCGCAGTTGCGTTTCCGGCTTTGCCGTGGTCCGGATCGGGCGCGTGAAAAGGAACGGGCAGGGGAGTCACCGTGATTTCGACACGCCGATTACGCGCATGGCCTTCCTTGGCATTGGGAACAATCGGCTCAGAATCGCCTCGACCGACAACGAGCACATTCAGAAACGGCAGCGTGGTTTGGTCGCGATAGAAGCGCGCGATGGCGGACGCGCGGACCGCTGTCAGGTCCCAACTGTTAGCGAAATGAGGTTTGGAATCAGAGTTGGCGGCAGGAGCCGGTTTGGCGGAGGAACTGGCGGATGAATCCGTTTTTTGTGTGGTGGCTGACTCGGCTTCCGCATCGCTGTCGGTATAGGTCACCACGCGAAGTTCAAAATTATCGAGTTGCCCGTTGAGGGCCTGGGCGATCTGGGTCAGCAACGCTTTCCCTTCCGGTTTTAGCGTCGCGTCGCCGGGAGCAAAAAGCTGCGGGTTGGGAATGCGCAGGACCGGTCGTCCGCCGCGCTCGACAACATCGGTGGGGTTGTCCTTGCTCCCGAGCTTGCGGATCACGTCGTTGAATTTTTTGACCACCGTCACCTGGGCCAAATTTTGCTGCGACTGAACTTGAGATTGCCGTCCCAATCCATCCAGGCGGGTTTCTTCCGCCGCGAGCTGAGCCTCCTTTTCCGCAACCAGGTCCTCACGGGTCTTGAGCTGGTTTTCGGCCTCGGTCTTGCTGGCTTGAAGGTGCTCCTTTTGGGAAGTCAACGTCTCGTTAAATTCCTTCAATTGCAGCACCTGGTCGCGCATCTGGTTGGCGGTCCTTTCGTTATCGTGATTCTTCAAGTAGTAGAAACAGGCCGCTGCGGCGAAACAGACGGAGACAAGTCCCCAGAAGATGCTTGCGCCTTGCGAACGCCCGACCCGCGAGCTGCGATCGATGAATGCCACGCGGCAATATCTAGCAGCAAAGATCGGAATCGGGAAGCGGGTCTTTTGTTTTTCGCCAAACCGGGGCATAACGGTGGGATGGATTTTTCTTCGGCCCATCGCTTTCGCTTGGTCGTTGCTTTTCTTGTCATTGCTCCCTTGATCCAAAAACCGGTGGTGGCCTGGGACGCGGAAGGGCACGAGTTGGTTGCGACGATGGCCTACAGCCGACTCAATCCCAAAGCGCAGAAGGCCGTAACCGAACTCGCGCACGAAATGGAATCGACCGGCCAAGCCTATGACGCCATCACCCTCGCTTGCTGGATGGATGACCTGAAAAAAGACACGGCCATGCCTTATCACGGCATGTTTTTGAGCTGGCATTACGTTGACATCGGGATTGATTCCGGCGATCCGCAACCTTCGCTCGAACCCGGCGACGACAATGAGGTGCACGGAAATATCGTCCAGGCACTCAAGCGTGCCGTGGTCGTATTGAAGGGCGGGACTGATCCGTATATCAAATCGAAGGCTATGGCGTGCGCGATGGTCATGCACCTCGTAGGGGACATTCATCAGCCGCTCCATTGCGCGACCAAGTATTTCATTTCCGGCGGCCATTTGCACAGCGATGCCGGCGGCAACAAGGAAGACCTGCTCAACGGACCGCCCGGCACTAGGACTCCTGGCGAGGCGAAATTCAATCTGCACGCCTTCTGGGACTCGGCCTACCGTGCATCATTCGATGAAGCCAGCGGCAGAGTCGTGCTCAATGACGACCCAGATCCATTCGGGAGGAAAGTGAGGGAGTTACAGAATGGAAGGGTTCCGGCCCCTCCAGAACTTGAGCCGGACTTCGATGCATGGGCGCGGGAGAGCAACGCCATCGCGCGCGATTTTGTTTATCGCGAACTGACCACCACGGAGAGCAAAAAGAACTGCCGTCTCAGCAGCGTTTACATTTCCAGGTCCAACACTCTGGCTCGACAGCGACTTTGCCTTGCGGCATCGCGACTGGCAACGCTTCTGAATCATACGCTGGGCGCTGACGGCCCCATCCAGCCGCCGCCGCCTTATCCCGCAGGACCGCCGAGTCAAGCCTGGTAAGTAACCCAGCGCGAGTTCGGGGCGCCGAATGCGACAGGAGGCAGCCCAAGCGCTTTCGAAAAGAGACCACCGCTGGGACAGCGGCGGTTACCATCGAGGCCAGGAGATCGAAAGATTTTACATTCGTCGCTGGGCCGGGAACGGGCTACTTTGAATAGTGTCTGTGATGAATAACCCTCCTGGGACTGACCCGAAAACCGGCTCTTCCTCCGTGACGCCAGCCCATCTGTTTTTGCGACGGGTTGTCGTCCAACTCCTGCGCTTGCGCGTCTGGTTCACCGAACGGGGGCCGGGCGATCTTTGGGAATCTAATTATTTCTGGGCGGCCGTTGTCGGTCTGTGCGGGGCAATCTCGTCGGTGTTCTTTCGGGATGCGTTGCGTTATCTGGAACGGATTCTATTTCATTCCGACGCTCCGCTGGAGACCGCTGCCGAGGCTCTTCCCTGGTGGGGCCGATTGCTGATGCCTGCGGCGGGCGGGTTGATCGCCGGTTCGATTTTACTCTTCGGGCAAAAATGGTCGACTGCCGGAAAGTCAGCGGACTTCATGGAAGCGGTCGTTCTCGGCAACGGCGTGATTCGCGTGCGCGCCACGGTCGTGAAAAGCCTCTCTTCGCTCGTGACCATTTCTTCGGGCGGTTCGATCGGACGCGAGGGGCCCATGGTGCAACTGGCCTCAATGCTCGGCTCGTTGCTCGGGCGAACGGCGAAAGTATCCCCGGCGCGGCTTCGTCTGCTCGTGGCCTGCGGTGCGGCGGCGGGCATTGCCTGCGCCTATAATGCGCCGCTCACCGGGGCGTTCTTCGTGGCCGAAATTGTCCTCGGTTCCATCGCCATGGAAAGTATCGGGCCGTTGATTGTCTCGTCCGTAGTGGCAACGGTTATTGCGAGCCAGTTCCTCGGCGCGCAACCGGTTTATCGCATGCCCAATTTCGGATCGGTGCCCAACTGGCAACTCATCGCGCATGCGCTGCTCGGTGTTGTGGCTGGGTTGAGCGCGCCGCTTTTTCTGCTTTTGCTTCGGGGTGGCGAGTCGGTGTTTTCGCGAATGCGATTGCCGGTTTTCTTCAAGCTCGGCCTGGGCGGTTTGATCGTCGGGGCGATCTCGATTGGACAGCCAGGCGTGTGGGGCAACGGCTACGGCGTGGTCGAAGACGTGCTGAACAACCCGTGGACCTGGCAGGCCTTGATGGCGATTCTCGTTTTAAAAGTGCTCGCCACCGTGGCCACGACCGGCAGCGGGGCGGTCGGCGGCGTCTTTACTCCGACTCTTTTTTGCGGCGCGGTCCTCGGCGCGCTCTACGGAGAAATTCTGCGCGCGCTCCTGCCCAACGTCCAGATTTCAGTCGGCAGTTTTGCCGTGGTCGGGATGGGCTGTTTCCTCGCGGCGATGACCCGGGCGCCGATCATGTCGATCCTCATCATGTTCGAAATGACCTACGATCACGCGACGATCATGCCACTGATGCTGGCCTGCACCTCGGCCTTCTATGTCGCGCGCGGACTAAGCCCCGAATCGGTTTACAGCCGGCAACTCCGCGGCAGCGGCGCTCATGCCGAGACCCCGCTTTTTCTTTTGCACGTGCGCGACTTGATGAAGAAGGATCCTCTTTGCGTGACGGAAACTTCCGGTTTTGGCCAGATCGCCGCGACGCTTGCTTCGCATACGTTCAAGCATCTCTACGTCATTGATGCCAGTCGACGATTTCTCGGAGCGATTGCGCTGCAGGATCTCAAGCCGTTTCTGCATGAGACCGACTTGCCGCAAGTCGTCATCGCGCTCGACCTTATGCGCGACGACGTGCCGGTGTTGACCAGTGACGCCTCGCTCAAGGAATCGCTCGATGTTTTCGCGCGGCACGATGGCGAGCGCCTGCCTGTCCTCGACAATCAGAGAGACCGGCGTCTGGTCGGTTCCCTGGCCAAGACCGATGTGCTGCTGACCCTGGCGCATGGCGTCGGCGTGCCTGAGGCGGAGTAGGCGGCTTATACCGGCTAGCTCATAATAGAGAGAGCAACCCTACGCAGACGCTTGTCGTAGAGGGGCCCGAAGCGCCGGAAAACGCCGCGACCAATCGACGAGCAGCAGGTAGAGAAGCATGTCGTCGAAGAAGAAGATGTTCATGAAGACGAGGCTGAGCAGGTGGAACGAGAGCATCACGGGAATGAAGATCCAGCGATAGTGCGGTACGGCCAGGCAGAGCGGCGCGGTGATTTCAAAGAGGGTGATGACGGGCAGACCGCTACGGAGCATGAAAACAACGGCAGACCATTCCGGGATGTGCCAGCCGATGTTGGTGTTGAAATAGTAACCGCGCAGACTGGCGTCAATGGCCCAGGCTTCCATGGTATCGCCGGTGAACACATGCACGCCGCCCGCGATCGTGCGATTCAGTCCGACGAGGCAATAAGATAGGCATAGCATCGCGACAATGGTGACGAGGGTGTAGGAACTCCATGCGGTGGACAGGGATTTTTTGCCGCCGAACTTTAAAGTGATCCAGTCGGCCCACGCAAAACCGGCCAGCGCATAAACGGCAAGTAGCAGGACGATGTCGGTGTGGACGGCGGGGCCGAAGCTGCGGATGAGGCATGAGTAAGCCGTGAGCAAAACCGCCGCGATTGCGGCGACGACCGGAAAAGCCTTGTCCGTGAGCGCCAACACGAGAACTCCCAGCGTGAAGACGAGCAGCGCGGCCAGGCCGTTCCAGGTCAGTAATGCGTCCAGAGCACTTGCAGGCAGCAGCGCGAGAATTCCAACCGGATGAAACATCTCGCGTGGCATCTCGGCCAGACGCCAGAGAGGATCGAGCAGGAGCTTGACGATCCAGAGCGCGAAGATGCCCAGGCGCGTGAGGCGCAGCAGCCTCGGTCCGGCTTGTTCATGGAGCAATTCTATTGGCCCGATGAGATGTCGTAACGTTTGAGAAGTTCGCATGAAGGTCGGTTGCGCGATTCGCTGGCGGGAGGGTGAAGCTTGACGGCCATAATGAAAAGATCAACCCGTCGCACGGGATCACCGGCGTGATGTTCGTTATAGGCTTTTGCCAACGCGCGGGCGAGATGCTCGGTCGTGCCTGGCGGGTAAAGTTTTGGATCGTCAAGGGCGTCCAACGGATCGATCTGGACGATGGAGGGAAAAAGCTGCTCGACAAGCAACCGGACTTTGGCGCCGCTCTCAGTGGTGGCGATGAATTCACGGCAGGTGACGGGGTCACATTCATTGACGAACGGAAAGATTTCCCAGGCGACATAGGGGAAATAGGTGCGGTTATTGAGCGTGTAGTGGCCGAGGATCATCGCGCCGACCAGGACGCCAAACACGACGCGATGCGGAACCGGCATTGACTTGACCAGACGGATCATTGGCGGCCAATAGCGGAAGGCGAGCAGAATGATAATCAGGGCATAAGCCTGCCCCGCCAGCGCAAACGGTATGATCTTCCACGGCGAAAACGAGAGAAGCCAGATGAACAGCGCCGCGAAGAGCGCAATGATACCGCCGGCAATCGCCGGATGCAGTTTGGAAGACGCGCGCGTAGGGATGGCCATGCCTAAACATTATCTAAGGCACGGTAGCGTAGATGGCGAATCTTCTCTCACTCACTCGCCGGAGCTGGTGCTCGCTCCCAGGGCAAATCTTTGGATTTTCTTCGCGCTTGCCATCCCAGCGGCAAATCCGCCAGTTCACCGATGCTGCGATCCCGCTCGAAGGCACAGCCTAAACAGACTATGAGGCAGTCTTTTGAGCTGTTTGTCGTTCCGCACAGGAATTGCCAGTCGCCTTCTTCGTCGTGACTCACGAGAAGAACCGGGAAGTTCTCACGTACAACACATGTCGTGGTGAAAGAGGCCGTGTTCTCGGCGTCCCGAAATGGCCATTCTTCTTTGGAAAATTTATGAGCGTGACTAGAGACTTCTCTAGATATTTTGGAAGCTCTTTCCGAAGTAGTGACCGGGGTTTGTTTGTTTCGTAAATTTTCCGGAAAATCGGGATCGCCCGGAAATAGCCCGCGTTTATCAGGCCATACACACTGTAACGCCTGAAAATGATGCCCCTTGTAGTAGTTGATGGCTTGGCCAAAATATTCTTCAAAATACTTTTCGAGAACATCGGCAAATTTGCAGTCATAGCCCTCAAGGATGTCCGCATACCGAGCCTCCGCTAAGAATCGAATGCCTATTTTCACACGGTCACCGATACCGTTAATCATTTGATGCATGAGATGAATATCGAGTCCCATGATAAAAATCTCTGGATGTTTGAAAGTCTTTTGTAGCCCAACCGAGTAAGCAAAAGAGGGGCCGTTAGCATCTTCAGGTACAAGGATAACGTGCCAGCCAAATTCCTTGATATCAGACAGGGTCTTTCGTTCCGCGTCATCCATTTCTTGACGCTACCCGCTGAACTGATCCTTCGCCAAGCTGAGCCGTAACGATGCAGTTGGCAAAAGTGCCACCGCTGGGAAGCTGTTGGTTTAATGAGAACAAACACGAAGCGAAGCGGACAGGCTTCGACTCCCCAAACGGTGACGGCTCCAATTAAGCTCAAAGTGGGCGGTCAAACCATCGCAATTACCACGACCAATCAAAAGATCAGCGCGCATGCCGGGCAGGTGACGCTGGCGGGATTTTTCCAGAGGCTCGGGGTGCGCGAACTGCTGGCGCGGGTGTTGCCGCAGCGGCCGACGAGCCCGAACGCACTGGCTCCAGTGGAGATTGCCCTGGGGTTCATGGCCGGGATCGTGGCGGGGGCCGACAAGCTTACGCGGGTGGCTTGGCTGCGGGGCGATCCGGTCTTGCCGCAGATTTTTCAACTCAAGCGCCTGCCGAGCCAGTCGACCTTGTCGCGGTTCTTCGCCGGGTTTGGCAACCTCGCGCAAAGCATCGCTTGTTTCCAGCCGCTCTGGCACGCGGCGATGGCGCGGTTGCCACGGCGCGCGGAGGGTTACACGCTCGACCTGGACTCCACCGCGCTGCTGCACGAGGACGGCCACCAGCAAGGCGTGAAGGTCGGCTACACGCGAGTGGGACTTAAACCATGCCTGCATCCGCTTCTGGCCGTGTTGGCCGAAGCCCAACTCTGCGCCCAGTTCTGGCTGCGGCCGGGTGACGCTCACTGTGCCAATAACGTCATGGGGTTTACCGCGACACTCCTGGCCAACCTGCCGCCACAGGTTTGCTTGCGCCTCATCCGGGCCGATGCCGGATTCCAGAACGATGCGTGGCTCTCGCTCTTGGAACAAAGAAACCTGCGCTATATCGTGGTGGCCGATTTTTCCATCCCGATCAAAAACTACCTGCGCCGGGACACCTGCCGGCAACCCACGGCGATCCAAGGCGTAGAGGTGGCCGATGAAATCCACACCAGCAAGCACGCCTCGCGCCCCCGGCGGCTGGTCCTACTGCGCCGCCGCATCGACGCCCCCGGTCGCGGCGGCGGCAAGATGCTCCTGGATTGCCCCGGCTACAAGTACCAGGCGCTGCTCACCAACCTGCCCCCGAGTGTGAGCGCGGTGGATGTTTGGCGCGAGTACAACGGTCGGGCCGCCATGGAAAACGTCATCAAGGAACTTAAGGGCGGATTCGGCTTGGGTGGCTTTTGCTGCCAGAAGTTTTTTGCCACCGAAGCGGCCTTAAGCCTGGCGGGGTGGACTTACAATCTGGTCAAACTCTTCAGTCGTCACCTCGGCCTGCTGGCCAGCGCCACGATCTCCACCCTGCGCCACCGCCTCTTTCACTGCGCCGGCATCATCAGCCGCTGCCAAAATCAAATCACCCTCAAGCTCGGCCTGCCACCACCGGCACGACCTTGGTGGCTAGCAGTCTGGACCCGCCTCCTCAACCCTTTTCCCAACTGCGATGCAGTTGAACCCACTGCCTGAAATAATAACCAAACGGCACCCCAACTGCATCGTTACGGCTCAGGATGACGGATTGTGCGCGGTGCCGCAGCCGCAGGGTGTGGCGGAATCCTTGAGTGGAGCGGCAGGAACGATCTTGTCGGGGTCGTAGGAGAGGTTGGGGGCGAGCCATTTTTCCATGGCGGGGAGATCATAGCCTTTGCGGCAGGCGTAGTCCTCAACCTGGTCGCGGGCGATCATGCCGATGCCGAAATACTTGGCTTCGGGATGCGCGAAGTAGAGGCCACTGACGGCGCTGGCCGGATGCATCGCAAAGTTTTCCGTGAGGGTAACGTGGGCATTTTTTTCAACATGGAGCAGATCGAAAAGCAGGCGTTTCTCGGTGTGGTCGGGCTGAGCGGGATAACCGGGCGCGGGACGAATGCCGCGATACTGTTCCTTGATCAAGTCTTCGTTGGTCAGTCGCTCGTCCTTACCAAAACCCCAGGCGATGCGGGCCTGCAAATGAAGCCACTCGGCGCTCGCTTCGGCGAGGCGGTCGGCCAGCGCCTT
>Ga0182030_10024715_pt1 | contig 11009 bp, 8 predicted proteins | sample 812S3MmetaG_FD_121299 | JGI IMG/M metagenome (GOLD analysis project Ga0182030, IMG submission 121299) | Permafrost microbial communities from Stordalen Mire, Sweden - 812S3M metaG (Illumina Assembly) | ecosystem: Environmental > Terrestrial > Soil > Wetlands > Permafrost | place: Sweden... | reverse complement strand
TGTATAGCCAGGGCTACTTCCGTCAGGTGATTGGCGCTGACGGCACCCAGCAGGCTCTCTTTCCCTACAACGATCCTGGTCAGCTGCCGATCGCTCCCTTGCGCAAGCGAAACGGCGAGTGGTTGCGGGTGGAGATTCAGATGACGGGGTATCGTCTGTGGCTACGCGCCTGGCAAGTAAAGGTTGGGCGCCTGCACCTGTACTTACTCGACAGCAATGATATTTTTAACTATCCGGCCCATCGGGGTATCACGAGTGCGCTCTATGGCGGCGATTCCGAGCTTCGATTGCAACAGGAAATCGTCTTAGGTCTCGGAGGCTGGCGCCTACTCGATGCGTTGGACCAGCGGCCCGACGTATGCCACTTAAATGAGGGGCACGCCGCCTTTGCCGTGCTGGACCGAGCGCGAACATTCATGGAAACGGCTGGTATATCCTTTCAAGCGGCACTGGTGGCGACGCGCGCGGGCAATGTATTCACCTCGCACACGGCGGTAGCGGCGGGATTCGACCGCTTTGCCCCGCAGCTGATGACGCGGTACTTCGCCCACTATGCCGAGGACGAGCTTCAAATCTCGCTTGAGGAACTCTTGGCGCTCGGCCGCGAGAATGCCAGCGATCACTTTGAACCTTTTAACATGGCCTATCTGGCCGTGCGCGGCTGTACGGCGGTTAATGGCGTGAGTGAATTGCACGAAACTGTTAGCCGCCGTATTTTTCTGCCGCTATTCGCGCGCCATCCGCTCAATGAGGTACCCGTGGGCCACGTAACCAATGGGGTGCACATGCCCAGCTGGGACGGACCCAGTGCCGATGCACTCTGGACGGCGTGCTGCGGTAAGGACCGGTGGCGCGGATCGCTCGAGTCGCTTGGCCCTCAGATTCGCAGTGCGGCGCCCCTTGCAGTTTGGCAATCTCGAACGGCGGCGCGCAAATCTCTCGTTGACTACGCGCGTAAACGCTTATCGGCACAACTCGCCGCATCGGGAGGCACTGGCGAGGTCGCAGGAGCGAACTGCGTGCTCAACCCCGATGCGCTCACGCTGGGCTTTGCGCGCAGATTCGCGACCTACAAGCGTCCGAATCTACTCCTGCACGATCCTGAGCGTTTGGTTCGCCTGTTGACCAACGCGCAGCGACCGGTTCAATTGATTATCGCCGGGAAGGCTCATCCGGATGACTTTGAGGGACAGGCGTTGGTGCGTGACTGGGTGCGCTTCGTTCGCCGCCTCGATGTTCGTCAGCACGCGATTTTTTTGGGCGATTACGACATGTTACTGACCGAGCGGATGGTGGAAGGCGTAGATGTCTGGATCAACACGCCGCGACGGCCGTGGGAAGCCTGTGGAACCAGCGGGATGAAGGTATTGGTCAACGGCGGCGTGAATTTGTCGGAACTGGATGGCTGGTGGGCCGAAGCATATTCACCCGAGGTAGGTTGGGCATTGGGCGATGGCAAGGAGCATGGCGATGACCGCGCAAATGATGAACTGGAGTCTGCGCAACTGTATGAGATGCTCGAAACAAAAGTGATTCCGGAGTTTTATGCGCGCGACGATGCGGGCCTGCCGCAAGCGTGGCTGGCACGAATACGAGAAAGCATGGCCAGCCTGACGCCGGTTTACTCCGCTAACAGGAGCGTTCGAGAATACGTCGAAGGGTATTATTTGCCCGCGGCGACCGAGTACCAGCGGCGAGCTGACAACCAGGGCGCGTTGGCGAAAGCAATGAACGTGTGGCGACGCTCACTCGATTTTGGCTGGGCAACATTGAGTTTTGGTCCGGTGGGAATCGAAACGCGAGCGGGCCGACATCATTTTACGGTGCAAGTCGCGCTGGGCACCATTACTGCTGAAGCGATACGCGTGGAACTATATGCCGATCCTGTAGGTGAGAATCCAACGGTCCATCAGGAAATGCAGCGGGAGGCAACCTCGACCAAGAGCGCACGAGTCTCGCTATACACAGCGAACGTCTCTGCGACGCGCCCCGCGGATCATTACACCCCGCGGATCGTGCCCAGCTACGTAGGGGTGAAGGTACCTTTGGAGGCGCCCCAGATTCTTTGGCAGCGATAGGAGGACGGCGATTCAGTGCGCTAAGAGGATCAAGTAACCTTATACGGGTATTTGCGAATGGCTCATCCGCCTGTCAGGGGCTATCGTCCAGTGACGGATATTGCGAAGAGAAAGAGCCTATTCAACCGAAGGAGCGAGAAATGAGAACTGATGCAGAAATTCGTCGCGATGTGGAATCGGAACTGCAGTGGGATCCGAGTATTGACCACAGCACCATTGGGGTGGTCGTTCATAATGGAGTGGTGACGCTCACTGGCGAAGTAGCGCACTTTGGCGGCAAATGGATCGCAGAGGACATCACGAAGCGCGTGAATGGCGTAAAATCGATCGCCAATGAAATCCAAACCAAAATACGAGCCAACGGCATGCGTAGTGATACGGACATTGCGGAAGCGGCCGCCAACGCGCTGCGTTGGAATGTGGCCACCGGCACTGCGCCGATCCAAGCGGTGGTCAAGGACGCATTTGTCACACTTAGCGGACAGGTGTCATGGGGTTTTCAAAAGACCTCCGCTGAGAACGCCGTTCGCAACCTCATGGGTGTCAAAGGGGTCGCTAACGACATCCAAGTGACGACCGCAATCAAGGCAGGCAAGGTGAAGCAAGAAATCGAGGATGCCTTCAAACGCCAGGCGATCTTTGATTCCAAGGCCATTGATATCAAAATAAACAACTCGACGGTGACACTGAAGGGACATGTCCGGACGTGGCAAGAGCGTGAAGATGCAGGGCTTGCTGCGTGGGCGGCACCCGGTGTCGGAAACGTCGACAACCAGCTGTATCTGCAGTTTTGATGGTTGGTGCCGGGCGCGATTTTTGCGGTGGCCTTAGCGGCTCACTCAAAAGTCGTGCTCGGTGCCGTATTAAATCGGTCAATGTGACTACGCACGGATTGGCGCGAATCGACGTCCAGCCTCCGATCAGCGATCCTGCGATTGCCGGGTTCTCGAGTGGGCGAAGTCGGGACTCGATCGTTCAGGCATAGCTGAAAGTTTGCTCTGCAGCAGACTGAGCGCCGCGGCCGGGGTGTCAGCATACTGGAAGAGCTCAAGATCCTGTCGATTGATCATACCGTGGCGCACAAGAGCCTCGAAATTGATGATCTCGTTCCAGTATTGCTCCCCATACAAGATCACCGGGATTGGGCACTCTAATTTTTGTGTCTGCGCCAGCGTTAAAATTTCGGTCAGCTCATCCAGTGTGCCAAAGCCGCCCGGGAATACGACCAAAGCGCGCGCCAAGTGCGCGAACCACAGCTTGCGCATGAAAAAGTATCGAAATTCAAAGGACAGCTCATGTGTCACATAGGCGTTCGGGCGCTGCTCATGGGGCAAACTGATATTGAGCCCAATCGTCTTGCCTCCTGCCTCAGAGGCGCCGCGGTTCGCCGCTTCCATGATCCCGCCGCCGCCGCCGGCGCAGACGACATAGCGATGAAGTTGTATGGTCAGGCTCTTGGACCAGAGTGTCACGAGGCGAGCCAGTTCGCGTGCTTCATTGTAGTAGCGGGCGAGCGGGCCGTCGCTTGCGAGTCGGGCTGAGCCAAAAAACACAATGGTGTCGTGAATGTTGGCGTGACGAAAGCGCTGCAGGGGTTCTACATATTCGGCCACAATTCTCAGCGGCCGGCCGTCCTCGCTGTCTAGAAAGATTTCGTTTTGGTACGCCAGCGGAGGGGTGGTGGGCTCCATGGACTTATCGCACCCCCTCGAAATCAATGTAACCTCGCTCGACGTCGGTGCGCACGAGTTTCACACGCACACGATCTCCCACATCCAAGCCCTCAAATCCTCTTATCAGGCGGCCCTCGGTCGTAGGCCCGGAAATTCGTACCCAGGTGCCCTTGTTGGCAGCGCCGGTGACCATCGCATCAAAGGTCTGGCCAATGCGCGATTCCAGCAAGAGCGCCGCGGCCGATTTTGCGACTTGACGTTCCACTTTGGCCGCATTGTCTTCCTGGGCGGTACAGTGTGCCGCGAGCGAGCGCAGTTCATCGGCAGAGTATGGGGCAGGCCCGCCCGCGAGTGCCGATTTTAACAGTCGCTGCGTCAACAAATCCGGAAACCGCCGATTCGGCGCCGTGGAATGCGTGTAGTCGCTGACCGCAAGCCCAAAATGGCCTTCTGTTTGCTGACCGGGTAATTCAAGCATGTATTCGCCCCTGCCCAATAGCTTGATGACGCAGAGTGATAGATTGGAAAAACCGGAGGGATCCAGCTGGCGACGCTGGGTCAAGAAGGCATTGAGCGCGGTCGCTGAAGGCTCTGGGGGCAGAGTTTCACCGAGTAGCTTAGCCAATTCGACGATTCGGCTCCATTTTTTAGGAGTCTTCAGTACCCGCCGGATTGAGGGCACCCGTTTGGCGGCAAGGTAACGCGCAGTCACCCCGTTCGCCGCGATCATAAAATCTTCAATGAGCTCGTGGGCTCTGTTTTTCCGATCCGGCTGCAAGTCGCTCAGCGTCTCTCCATGAAACACCGGCAGAGCCTCGAGGGTCTCCAGGCTTAACGCGCCGCGAGCACGCCGCGCCGCCCGCAGTGTTTGGGCGGCCCGGTCTTGTATTCGCAACTGCTGATCCAATCCGGGGACTGCATTAAGTCGCAACGGTTCGGGCCCTCGGTTCTCAAGCCACGCGCCAAGCGCATTGTAGGCAAGCTTGGCTCGATTGCACACGAGTGCGCGGTATATTTCGCTGGCGTCCAATCCGCCAGCAGAATTCACGGTCATATCGATCACCAGCGCGCGACGCGGCTGCCCTTCGGCGAGGGACGTCAAATCCGTCGAAAGCCTCTCCGGCAGCATCGGAAAAATCTGCGCAACCGTATAAACCGACGTCGTATTGATTCTGGCGTGTTCATCGATGGGTGAGTTCGCCTGCACGAGCGCGTCGACGTCGGCAATCGCCACCAATATCTTGACGGTATCACCGCTCAACGGTTGCGCCACCGAGAGCTGATCAAGATCAAGGGAGTTATCGTTATCGATCGATGCCCACGGCAAGTCGCAGAGATCACGAATGCCCGGACTCGCCACCGGCGCGGGTAGCTCGACCGCCCCGGCTTGGGCCAAACTCGGAGCGGAGAAGTCCGGCAGTAAACCGCGCGACACCATCGCGCTCCGCGCAATCTGCCGGAGAAGACTCATCCTTATCGGCTCGGGCGTTCTCATCTGGGCATGATACGGAGTTTTGGCGCCGGTCTATCGGTATAATAATCCGATCCTGCTACGCACAAGCCCTTATATGCGACGCCGTCATTTGTAATGATGATGACAAACAACCGCAACAGAAAACGCATGAATTCCATCAAGCATATCCTGGTTGTAATTCATCAATTTGCCGAAGGCCATCAGGCATCAGTCGACAAGGCCGCCTTCTTGGCGCGATGTACCGGCGCCTCGGTGGAACTGCTGGTCTGCAAAACCAAGGCTGACAGAGATGATTCGAGCGCGCTTGAGCGGGCCGGCGAGGCGCACCAGGCAGACACGCGCTTGCAGGCTCTGCTCGATAGTCTTGCCAGCGGCGTGCGCGCACAAGGCTCCAAGGTATCGATTCAAATCATACAGGGCCAGACTTTGCACGATTCAGTCCTCGACTATGTTCGCCGCTCCGATGCGGACCTTCTCATTAAGGATACGCGCCACCACTCCCTGGCCAAGCGAACCTTGCTGCGAAACACGGATTGGTATTTGGCGCATCGCTGCCCGGTACCCGTTTTGCTCACCAAGGCCAAAGAGTGGGCTTCGCTACCCATCATTATGGCCGCGCTTGGTCCCAAGAGTGCCAGCGCAAGGGCTGCGGAATTGGATCATCAAATCTTAAATTGTGCTGCCTCATTGGCCGGGGGCATAAACGGCGATCTGCATGTGATTCACACCTACGTTCCGGTGGCGTTGGCGCGTGCCCGAAGTTCGGCGGACGAACTGGCGACAGACCTGGAAGTCGAAGATGCTTACGAGCGCGGTCAAATCGAAGAATCAGCGAGCGCGTTTGGCGTAGCGGCGCCGCGCCTGCACATCGAAATGGGAACGCCAGAACGCTGTTTGCCGGATTCGGTGACGAGATATCATGCCGACGTGATCGTCATAGGAGCCTCACTGCATGGGCGCTGGCATCGTATGATCGTTGGCAGTACCGCGTCATCGGTCCTCGAATCGTTGCCATGCGACGTTCTGATCGTTACACCTCCCAGCTCCTTGCCTAGATCGGCAATGCGATGAGGTAGCAGTGATACGGCTCCTTTGTTTCATACTCGTTTTGCTTGGCAGCACAAGGATTTCCGACGCGGCAACCATCGGCGCCGCTTCTGATAAGGGCCCATTCACTGGCGCTGTATCGGGTCAGCTGCGGCATCCGAGTCCGCTACTGAGCGCGCTCGAAGGAGACGAGGCAGGGATGGTTCGAGCCGTCTACGATCGTGCGAATTCGACATTTTTATGGAGCTCGCAAGGTCGACCGACTCAACAAGCCAGCGCGGTCATTGGGATTCTCGCGGCTGCCGATACGTTTGGACTCGAGCCGGAGGATTATGCGGCTGGCCTCCTCAGCGCTACCGTCTCCCAGTTGAACAGTGCGTCGTCGCAGACCCAAACCAGTCAATTCGACATTCTGCTCACCCGAGCCGCGCTGCGGTTCATCAGCAATGTGCACTACGGCCGCATCGATCCCCGCTCGGCGGGCTTCGAGCTCGCCGAATCGCGCAATGATCTGGACGTGGCCGCAATGGTCGCCGCGCTCGCCTCCGGCGTCAATGCAGCCGAGCAGGTGGCAACCGCGGAGCCTCACTTCTACCATTACGCCTTGCTCAAGGCCGCCCTGCACTTCTATCGTCTTCTGGCAGCCAGTCCAGGCATAACGAACTTAGCAGCCGGCGGCAATCGTGCCATTCACCTCGGCGATCCCTACGTGGGCGCCCAAGGATTACGCGAGCTGTTAATCGCCGAACGCGACTTGGCCAGTACCGATAATGCAACGGCCACCGGTCAAGCGCTGGATGCCACGCTCGTTGGAGCGCTAAGGCATTTTCAGCAACGCCACGGTCTAACTTCGGACGGGACTCTCGGCCCCACGACATTTGCCGCGCTGACGACGCCCATGGCGCAGCGCGTGCGCCAAATCGAGCTGACACTCGAGCGCTGGCGGTGGCTGCCCGCATTCATGGCGCCCCCAATTATCGTCAACATCCCCGAGTTCAGGTTGTTCGCATTCAATACGACGGCGGATCGGGTGGCCAGCATCTTGCAAATGGCCGTAATCGTCGGCCAAACCAATCCGAGCAAGCGGACACCGATCTTTGTCGGCAACTTGAAGTACGTAGTATTCAGACCGTATTGGGATGTGCCGCGAAGCATCACCCTGCATGAGATTCTGCCGGCGCTTCGCGCCCACCCGGACTATCTGCAGCGCAATAACTTCGAAATCGTCCGGGGCGAGGGAGATGATTCACCTATCGTCAAACCGACGCCGGAGGCTTTCACGGCGCTGGCCGCCGGGCAGCTGCGCGTGCGTCAGCGGCCGGGGGATGATAATGCGTTGGGATTGATTAAATTCTTATTCCCGAACTCGCATAACGTTTACATGCATTCCACACCAGCTCGCCAACTTTTCCTGGCCTCAAAACGCGCGTTCAGTCACGGCTGCATCCGCGTTAGCGACCCAGTAGCGCTGGCGAACTACGTGTTGCAAAAGACTCCCACGCCTTGGGATGAATCGCGGATCGTGGCGGCAATGCACGATGATAAGTCCCTGCGCGTGGAACTTAGCGAATCCATACCGGTCCTCATTCTTTACGGCACGGCAATGGCCACAGAGGACGGCCAGGTGCAATTCTTCGACGATATCTACGGACATGACCGCAAGCTCGAGGCTTTGTTAAGCCTTCGACCAGTTAACGGTCCGGCGGCATCGCGCTAGCGTATACTGATTTGTCAACTGGAGCGCTATTATGTCTCAACCAAAAGGCCCGTCACCGGAGGCTATTCGCACAAACCGGCGTCAGTTCGTTACCCGTGCGGCTGCTCTATGCGGTGTCTTAGGGTCCGCGACGACCCTGCCCGTCCTCGGGGCAGCGACTCTTCTGCCGGCGCGTAGCTTGAAGTTTGTGCACACGCACACGGGCGAGACACTAACCGCTCCGTACTTTGAAGGTGGCCTGTACAGCAACCCCTGTCTAAACCAGGTCAATTATTTGCTGCGAGATTTTCGCACCGGCGAGAGCCATCCAATTGACCCGTCTCTGCTCGACATCCTTTATGAGGTGCAGACGCTCGCGAATCATGACGCACCTTTCGAGATCATCTCGGGCTACCGATCACCGAAGACCAATGCGATGCTGCACGCCCATTCCAATGGTGTGGCGGAGCATAGCCAACATCTGTTGGGCAAAGCGATCGATGTTCGCCTGACTGGCTATTCGACGCGCGCACTCAGCGAGCACGCCCGTTCATTGTCGCGCGGTGGAGTGGGTTTTTACGCCGGATCCGATTTCGTTCACATCGATACGGGTAGCGTTAGATTCTGGTGAGAGCGATTCGCCTGCGCGCTGACAACGGCATCTCCCCGCTTGGGAAAAAATAAACCAGGGACTAGGTGTAAGCACGTATGCCAAAAACCCGTCCCTTGCAGCATGCTCCCGGCATGCGTGAGCAATCGGCCCCTGCGACGAATTCGGTCTTAGTACACACGTACCAGCCAGGTGTCGCCCGCGTCTCGTGGATTCTCATGGCGTGGGCCGCTGCGATGTTGACCTCATGCGCGAGTCCCCAGGAACGTCATCAAGAGCGCCTGGAAACCGGATCCGCGCTTTTTGCTCACTTCTGTGAATCCTGCCACGGCGCCGATGCGCGTGGCCACGGGGTCGTGGCGCCCTATCTTAACGTGAAGGTGCCGGATCTAACGATGATTGCAATCCAGCATGGATGCCGATTTCCCGATTCAGAAATTTTCCAAATCATAGACGGGCAGACGAATGATGATCAATTCACGGGTAAGCGCCATATGCCCATCTGGGGATATGAATTATTTGGTGACCAGGTCGACGATGCTCAGGCGCACCGATGGGCCACCGCGAGAGTTAACATCCTCGTCGGGTATCTTCGTAGCATTCAATTGTCGGCCCCGTGCTCTAACACAAATTTCTAGGCCTGCCAGGGTTGATCGGGCAGACTGTTATGGCGATTCCATCGTTCTACGTACATCCGCGGATCCCCAATGACTGCCGTCATTCCACCGCGAGGCATTTATTATGGACATCATTGACGCTATCTCAGGACGCCGGTCCATCCGCGAATACAAAGATCAGGCCATCGATGAGAAAACCATCCGGCGCCTCATCGAGGCTGCGACACATGCGCCCAACGCGGTCAACCAGCAGCCTTGGACGTTTACCGTCATTCGGGATCAGACACTCCTGAATCAGGTGTCCCGCGATGCTAAGGCACACATGATGGCAACCATGCCCGCCGACATGGCCGCGGGAGCGCGCGCAGAACACTTCAGGACAACGCTAGCCGATCCGGCGTTTCAGATTTTCTATCACGCGCCGGTACTGATTCTGATTTCCGGCAACGCGCCGGGATCCTGGATTGCCGAGGACTGTGCGCTCGCGGCTGAGAATCTGATGCTCTTAGCATTCTCGTTGGGGCTCGGTAGCTGCTGGATCGGTTTCGCGCAGAGCTATTTGAATACGTCTGCGGGCAAGCAAGCGCTTAGAATACCCGACTCGTGGGTGCCAGTGGCGCCGATCATTGTAGGGTTTCCGAGCGCGCAACCGGTCGCGGTTCCTCGGAAGCAACCCGAGATCCGCTGGGTCGGCTGAATCGGCTCTCTCCGATCGGCCGAGTTCAGGTCTACGTACATCCAAGGATTCACTCTTGGCTCTCTGCGCGTACGTTGGTTGCGCCCAATGAGCAATTACTGCCGCTCTGATCGCCCGGACGTGTCGATGATCAGCATCGCATCCGGAGCGGCATCGAGGGTGCTCAGCGCGAGCGCGGCGGAATCCGGATCATCGGTGGCCCCTGATCCGAAGTAGTGGTGCTTCGTTGCCACGGCGCTGCGGCCCGGAACTCTTATCTTCCTACTTTGGTGCGCTCTCCTTCATCTCGACATCTTTGGGCTCTTTGTCGTCGCGTAGCCCTAGAAACACCGGTTGGCGAAGCTTTCCGTCCGTCGTCCACTCCTGGAATGAGATTTGGGCAACAAATCTTGGTGCAATGAAGACCAAGCCTTTCTCTCGCGGCGCGTCGGCTAGCGCGGATTTCGCTCTTGTAAGTGGCTGGAATTGTCGGTACAGCGCAGCAAGAGTTGCCCGATCGAACCCGGTTCCAACCTTACCGACATAGTGAAGCCTGTTCTCATGGTAAGCACCGAGAAGCAATGCACCGAAATACTGCCGGGACCCAGTGGGTTTTGTATAGCCGCAAATCACGAGTTCCTCTTCCTGCCGTACCTTGACCTTCAGCCATCGGGTTGAACGCCCTTCGGTGTATGGAGAAGAGAGATCTTTTGCTACCAGTCCCTCGTATCCCCGGCGCTTTGCGATGCGAAACGCCTCGAGACCATGGGTTGCGAGTATCTCGGATGGCAGCAGCGTCCGGGTCGAACCGATCGCATGCTGCATCGCCGCGCGCCGCACAGAGAGCGGCTCGCGCCGCAGATCCTTGCCGTCGCGAAACAGGCAATCAAACACGGCGTACATCGCTTCACCCTTACTCTCTTGCAGCAGCTGAAAGCGCGAAATACCCTTTCTGTCGAGGACCACCACCTCGCCGTCGAGAAGAAGAGTTTCGGGAAGTAGGCCTCTTACGGCAGCCGCGATTGCGGGGAACCGGACGGTGCGATCCTTCTGGTTTCTGGACAGCAGACTGACGCAATCTCCTTCCTTATACGCGAGCAATCTGTCGCCGTCATACTTCTCCTCGAAGATCCATCCA
>Ga0182030_10024713_pt1 | contig 11010 bp, 11 predicted proteins | sample 812S3MmetaG_FD_121299 | JGI IMG/M metagenome (GOLD analysis project Ga0182030, IMG submission 121299) | Permafrost microbial communities from Stordalen Mire, Sweden - 812S3M metaG (Illumina Assembly) | ecosystem: Environmental > Terrestrial > Soil > Wetlands > Permafrost | place: Sweden... | reverse complement strand
TTCACCAGCCGCACCACCTCGATGGACGGAACCGCGTCGCAGATCGCTTCCGCCAGTTCGATTTCCTGCTCCGTCGGCGCCCCAAAGCTGGTGCCGATGGTCAGCGCGCGTTCGAGCGCCGCCAGAATCTCCGGATGCCGGTGGCCCAGCAGCAGCGGCCCCCAGGAGCCGACGTAATCAATGTATTCGTTGCCATCGACATCAAAGATGTGGGAGCCTTCACCGCGCTCGATAAACACCGGGTTGCCGCCCACGCTCTTGAAGGCCCGCACCGGCGAATTCACGCCGCCGGGAATCATCTCCTGCGCGCGGCGAAACAGTTGTTCGGATTTGGAATGATTCATGCTTGTTCTTTGCGCGGCACCATGCGGCTGAAGCCCAGGCTCATGCCGATATCGTATAGGCTGCCGTTCAGATTGCGCAGCAGGCGCCGCTTAAGTCCCGTGTATGGTTGCTTGCCCGAAAACAGATCTTGAATAATGGAGGAGAATCGCGGGCTGCGCCGGGTGAACTGCACCATCCGCGCCGGAACCGTGCCGAATAAAAAGTGGCCCAGGAAAACCCGGCTGGCCAGGCGCGAGCCGAATTCCAGATCGTTTGCGAAATCCCGCTTCAACACGTCGCGGTACGCCGCCAGCTTCGCCTCCGGCGCGGTATCCTCCAGCAGCGTGCGCGCCGCCAGGTCCGCCGACCGCATGGCATAGTAAAGACCCTCGCCCGTAATCGGATCCACCAGCCCGGCCGCGTCACCCACCGCCATCCAGCCTTCCCCCGCAACCCGGTTGTTCCGCCAGGACCGCGTGTCGAGCGATGGCAGCAGGTGGCTATAGAACGTCGCACCTTTCCAGGAGAGCCCGTGCTCCGCCATGTACAATTCCAGCCGCCGCCGCAGCGTTCCGGCCGATTCGCCCTTGCCGCAAATCCCCACCGAAAGATGGCCACACCGCGGGAACACCCAGATGTAGCCCTCCAGGCGCGGCAGAAATTGGATGTCGATGCGGTTCTGGTCCCCCGGCACGTAGTAGCCCAGCGCCGTCATGGTGTCTTGCGGGTGCAGTTCCGTGCCCACGTTGCGCAGCGGGTTGCGCGCTCCCGTCGCTACAATGCAGAAATCGGCCGGCGCTACGCCCCCCGTCGTCCGCAGATGCCAGCCATCCCCGGAACGCGCAATCTCCAGAACCCGCGCCTTTTCAATTTGTGCGCCGGCCCGCTCCGCGCGGTCCAGCAGCATGCGGTTCAGATCCAGGCGCGAATAGATCAGCAGGGGATCGTCCAGCTTCAGGCTCACATCTCCCGCTTTGGGCGCCGCCAACACAGTCTCCGTGATCAGCCGCTTGGGTATGTCGTTATCGATCAGGAATGGGTACTGGGTATAGGCCTTGTGGGTTAGGCCGCCGCCGCACGGCTTTTCCCACGCCAGCTTTTCGTCGAACAGTTGCACCGCCAGACCTGCGGAGGCCAGTTGAGCCGCGGCGAATGATCCCGCCGGACCGCCTCCCAGTATGGCGACGCGCTTCATGGCGCTACTTCTTCTTGGCGGGCGGAAGATCGTTTGGCGATGGCATCGCAACTCCTCCACCGTGTGGATTAGCGCCGCCAGGCATTGTTTCCGGCATCGCCCCGCCGCCATGCGGGTTGGCTGCCGGTGCTGCCTCGCTGCCATGTGCGGCGCCGCTGGTGTCGCGCCCTGTCACGGACCATTTCTGGCCCTTCTGCTCCAACTCATACTTGAAACTCATGGGCGGTCCGCCCATACCCTTGGCTGTCATGGAAACCTGGGCAGTCGCCTTATCGCCTTTGAAGTCCACCGATGACACGGTAAGTTCCATGGCGTCCGCGTTCAAGCCCTTGGTCTTCAAGTAGTCGATGACGCTCTGGCGCACCGCCTCCTTGGACTGAGTGCCGTGTTGGCACCCGGCAAGGCAGAAAACAAGCAGCAAAACGGTAGCAATTCGCACCTCTCGATTATAACCGCACGCGGGCCATCCAACAGCCAGCCTTCTGCACGACGAGGATTTTTCGAACAAATCGCGGTCGCCCGCTCCGAATTCCGGTCTCCCGTCCGGCTCCGTACCAGTACAAGTACCGCTGGCAAGGCATCAAAATTAGGGCGTTAATTGCACTAGACATGCGAAACATTCTACTGATTTTCACTCTCGCCGCCGGCGCGCTTTGTGCCCAGGATGCCCACTTCACCGAGACCAGCTTGACCGTGTCCCAGCGGCCTCTGGTCGACCCGAGACTCATCCCCGGCCAAAAGCTTTGGCGCGTCAGTGTGGCTGCTCTCGCGGCGGTCAATGCCATGGATGTGCAGTCTTCCTGGCATAAACACGAATTGAACTCCACCCTGGCCGGCTCCAATGGCACCTTCAGCGCTCAGGGCGCCCTGATCAAAATCGGCCTGCAGGGTGGATTCGTCGGCGTCGAGTACCTTCTGATGCGCCGCCATCCCAGCGCGCGTGCTTACCGCGCCGTGTCGTTCATCAATTTCGGAGTGGCCGCCGGCATCGGGTCGGTTGCCGCCCACAACTACACCGTGCCCCTGCCCCGCTACTAAAGCCCAGGTTAGAATGGACGGCATGGCGAATATTCCAATCGGCACAGTGGGTGAAGAAAAACTGCTGGTGACCAACGAAGTGGCCATTACCTTTCTGGGGTTGGATGGCCCGCGCGTGCTCTCCACGCCGCAAATGATCGGCGGCATGGAGCGCACCTCCCGCAACACGGTGCTGCCGCTGCTCGAGCCGGGCTACGACACACTGGGGACTCAGGTCACCGTATCTCACCTTGCGGCCGCGCCCATCGGCATGACCGTGACGTTTCGCGCTGAGGTCACCGCGGTCAACGGCCGCCGCGTCGAATTCCGCGTCGAGGCCTGGGACGAGAAGGAAAAGATCGGCGAAGGCACCCACCAGCGCGCCATCGTCAACGTCGCCAAATTCGCCACCCGCCTAGCCGAAAAGGTGAAGGAAAGCACGAAGTGACCGGTGCGGCCGACTTCCTGGCCAGCCGAGCCACACCCCGGTGGAAAACTTCTGCCAAGGCCTTTTCGCCGTTCCAGACCACCATATCCTATTTCGCCGGCTTAGTCCTACGCCGGTTGACCAAATCCGCCTGCAATAGGGACGAAACGCCCAATAACCACTTTCTTGTTCAGTATTGGTTTCCTCCAGAGCTAGGACTATCTTCGGATGGATTCGGTCACCCGCGCCGGGTGTCGGAAGCCCCGGCCGGTGCTGGGACTCGGCAGCTTGGCCACCGCACCCAGCAGCATCATTCTGTAGGTAACCTCTTTCCATGCTATATATTTTCTGCAAAATTGCACAACAGGATAGGGGAAATTGCTCGTCATTTGCCGTATTCCCTAAAGCCATATCCGGTCATATTAGATGATGACCAGTTTTTACTTACAGTCTTGCCTTAGAACTAAACTACCCAAAGAGGAGTACCCGAAGGTATAGCCTTTAGTTAGCGTTATCCAACATAATGAGGGCTGCAAAATTGAAGTTACTCGACGGAGGAAACGAGCAAACTATGGAATTTACTAACGGTTGGGAACAACAACTTGAGGCTATTGAGGGAATCGCCGGGGATCGTCGGGAGGACCGCCGGTATGATCTGAAACTGGACCTTCGCTGGAGGTTGATCCGCCGCCGCCGTCTTCTCGACAGCGGAACCGGTGTGACCATTGATGCCTCGAGTGGCGGCATCCTGTTCGACGCAGGGCGCCCACTGCCCATGGGTCTCAATGTCGAACTTGCTATCTCCTGGCCCGTCCTGCTGTACGGCACCGCACCCTTGCGGCTATTCGTCGCGGGACGCATCACGCGCACCTTCGGCACCTGTGCCGCCATCCAGATGGTGCAGCACGAGTTCCGCACCATCGCTCAACACACCGAATCCCGTTTACCCGCAGGCTCGGAAGCCCAGTCTGCCATGGCTGCCGCCGCCGGTTCTTATTCCGGATTCGTGAAGTATCGGTAGTCCTGCGTGCCGAGTGGGCGTGCCGTCCCTTTTCTCCCGGCGCCCCACTCCGGCGCCGATGCCGGTCCCGTCTCTCGGGGAAGGCGGAGTGTCGTGTGCCTTACATTGATTCAGGGCTTGCTGTGCTCAGGCGAATGATCAACTACTCAACCACAATGGTATCTCGCGCCACCGGCTCCTCAGTCCGCGATGGACTGCAACGTGCGAATCCAGCAACTCAAAATCAGTCGTTTTTAGGGGGCCCCCCGTTTGGAGTAGTCCGATTTGCAGCGTCAGACAGCGGTCTCAATTATGCGGAATTAGGGTCTCAATTTCTGGTGAATCATTCGCTAGCAGCGTTCTTTGGACGCGTCAACTGGTAACATGGTGGAGGTTCGACAGTGAGAAAGCCAAAGCCAACTCCAAACCAGGTTTCCAGGTTTCAGCCGGACCAGCCGGTTGAGAAAGCGCTCAATAGTCTGAAGTTGAAACTACTGCCATTATACGAAGAGTATTTGCGCCTGAATCTGTCCAGCTCAGAAGCTGCTGCGGTGGTCGCCACCTTGCTTCGTGAGGACGATGACACGGTGCGAGAGTTACTGGACCTGCCGGAGGAGCCATTGGAGAAGACGCTGGCGGCATTTAAGACCGGCATGGCTAAGTTGAAACAGATACCCGGCAACAGTCCGTCCAGGTCGAGGATTCCGCAAGGCATACCAGAGGCAGAGCTGACCAAGGCCTATCACTTCAGCCTGCGCAAGCCCGGAATCCACCCGTAAGTTTCACCTGCTTGTCTCCCGCGCCCGCAATAAGGTGGCTGGTGTTAGTGGGATAGCCATTCCTGGCTGCCGCCGGCTATCCAGCCGGCGCTGGTTGTTAGCCCTAGCTCCCGGCCAGCTGCTCCACTTCCCCACCCAAGCGTGGATTGTCGCTCGACCGTAAGTGGGCCCTATCCACAACTCCGGAGTGATCAAGTCACTCGACGCCGCCAGGAGCCCGGCTCACTCACAGCTCTCAGCTTTTTCTTCTCCGCGCCGCGTTAGAGATCTTCCCCTTCTGGCTCGAGCGCTTCTCCTCCTAATTACCCCCTCGCCGCCCACCACGCGCGGCCCCGCCCGGTGCAGCCTGTACGCCCGCGGCCAGGTGATCGAAATTCATCATCGCGTTGAACAGCAGGAAGTAGCTGCCCTGGGTTTCATTGCGCCACATCGGGTTGTTGGCGAACATCACCACGTGGCCTTTGCCGCGCGGCACGTCGATCACTGCTACCTGGTTGGCCAGTTCGCTGCCGCCCGACATCATCCCTGAAACCAGCAGTTCGTTCTCGGCTGCAAACCGCAGCACAATCCGCGGCCGCATTTCCGGCGGCTGCTGAGCGCCGCCGCGGCCGCCTCGGCCTCCGCCGGCTGCATCGTCCAGCACCGGCTCTTCACCCGCCTGCGTGGGCGTCTGGCTGGGCGTAGGCGTATTCATGGAAAGCGGCCGTCCCTGCGGCGTATCCGGCTCGCCCATGGTTCCGCGCCCGCTCGGCCGGTTCGGTCCCGTGCCTCCGCCGCCGAAACCCGTGGGCTGTCCTTCCTGGGGGACTGCCGCTGCCGCGGCCGCGCCCCCACCGCGTCCACCACCTCCCGCGCCGCCGCGTCCCCCGCCGCCGCCCGTCGAAAGCACCGGCGCCTGATTAAAATACACCCCCAGCCGGTCGCCATAGCCATACGCAATCGGGCTTCGTTTATCGGCGACAACGGAATTCACCACGCTGCCGCGCGCATGCAAATCGGGCGTGCTCTGAATCGTCACGCCTTCCACCAGGCCGTAATCGATCGGTATCGACGCGTTGCCCGTGATCGTCACGAACAACCCCCCTGCATCGATAAATCTGCCAATCTTGTTGATTCCCTCCAGGCCCATGCCGCCGCGCATGTCGTCGGTGGTGTCCGGCGCGTCGCCCAAATTCGGCGTAATCTCGCTCTTCTTGAACGGCACCGGTTCGCCGGTGGTCGGCGTTCCGTTGACAATCCGCTGCGCCGTTCCGCCCACCGGACCGAATACAATCACGTCATACTTCGCGCGCAGATCCGGAATGTCCTTGAGCTTGACGTCGGAAATGTAATCGTACGGAATCTTGAGCTGGTCGAACGCCACACGGTACCAGCCTTCATTCTGCGTGCTCGTCCACGTGTGGACAAACGCAATCCGCGGCGCCGCCAGTTCATGCATGGCCACCGTCGGCGCCGCCCCCGTTGCATAAGTCATAATCCCCAGCGACGAGGCTGCCGCGTCCAGCCGGGCCCGCAAGTCCGCCGGGTTGCCGTCCGTGCGAATGATGAAGCTGCCTGCATTGAAGTCGCGGTTATCCGCCTTGAAGCCCTCTTCCGCGGCAAACATTTTCACGTCTTTGAGTTTGAAACGGAACGTGGCCAGCACGTTGTCCGCATTGTGATTGATCAGATACGCGACCGGCGCCGGCGCTCCGGTGATTCCGCCCTGCGGCTTGGCGTCCGCCGCCAACAGCGTCATCGGCAGCTTCAGGATGGCTGTGTCGGTCACCCGGATCGTGCCGGCATTCATCAGCGGACCCATGGTCCAGCCCGTGTCATCATACGGCGGCGGATCGCTGATGTTGTAGTAAGCCGTATCCAGTAGCATGTCGGCCATCCGGCTGTAAGGCTGGTCCATGCGGATCACGTAGCTTCCCGCCGTCAGCTTCTCCTTGCGTGTGGCCGTGACGGCCACTTCCGTATCCGCGTTCAGCCGGTTTACTTCCACGCCCTGCAGCCGCAGCAGATTCACCAGCGCCGCGGCTTGTCCCGGCCGCGGATCGTTCCCCGGAATCACCCACGCCGCGGGGCCTTCAGCCGCCGCCTTCTCCACGCTGCGCCGGCTCTTCAGGTAAAAATTGTCCAGGTACTGTTTGCGATTGGTGGCCACGCTGTCCATCGAAAACAGCACGCCGCTCTCCTGCAGATTGATGTTGTCGCGAATCGACCAGTTCACCCGCGAGGTCGGCGGATTCGGCCGGAACCACGTCCGGCTGGTCGAATTCGCCGGCACGGTCCGTGCCCCGGTATCCGCTCCGTTGCCGCCGAATGTCTCATAAAAACGTCCGATGGAATTGTGCCCGTTGGCCACGTAAAACATGTAGTTCGGCGCCCAGCCATCGTAATACCCGTGCGTCCAGACGCCCGGCACTTCCCGCTTCGTAAATTCCTCGATGTCCGCATACGCCATCTTCTGCCACTCATCGATCGTCAGCGGATCCAGCCACGGGTTATACGGCCCCATGCCCGTCGAGACATACAGGAACGGCACGGATTCGTGCAAATCGTGCAGCACCGTCGGGTGGTATTCCAGAAAGGCGTTCATCATCGCCCGGCTCAGCTGCAGCGCCATCCCGATGCCGTCGCGATTGTTGTCGTGCTGCACGTACTTGCCCCAGTACACGAGGTTCGGCGCCGGCTTGTTGGGGAACGCTTTGCGGTAATTATAAATGTCCACTTCCGCGTCGCGCCCGTCGGCTTCCGTGCACGGCGTGATCAGCGCAATCGAATTCTTGCGGATGTTCTCAATCAGCGGCGTCTCTTCCACCGCCAGCCGGTACGCCAGTTCCATCAGCATCTCCGGCGACCCGGTCTCCGGAGAGTGGATGCTGCCCGACGCCCAGTAAAACGGCACCGCTTCGGAAGCCAGCGCATCCGCCTGCTGCGGCGTAATCTTCCGCGGATCGGCCAACTGCGCCGTCAGTTGCTTGAAATGGTCCAGGCGCGCGATGTTCGCCTCGTCGGAGATCGCCACCAGCAGAATCTCCCGGCCCTCTTCGGAATGGCCGATCACAAACACCTTGACCCGCTTCGATGCCTTTTCCAACTCCCGCATGTAGCGGTAAATGTCCTTGGTGTATGTCAGTTTGTTGGGAGTTCCAATCGGATAGCCCAGCGCCTTTTCCGGCGTCGGCACGGTATCCGAAGCAGGCAGATGGTCCACCAACTCCGTCAGGAAATATTTCTCGGTGGTGTATTGCAGAATCTTGGCGGTGTACCCGGCATCGTTCTTTTGTGGAGGCGCCGCCGCCCAGACACTCAGGGCGAACAGCAGGCAGGTGGCAGTCTTGCGCATGATCCCGTCATCATAGCGAAATTCGCGGGTCGTGGAGTCGGATGGGAAGAAGCAAGAGGGAGGACAGAAGTTAGGATTCAGAAGTCAGAATAGAGAAATTCACTTCGCGCCGTGGGCCATGTGGGACAAGCCTCCTGGCCTGTCAAATCGATGCTACACCAGGATTTCCGCGGCTGCGCCCCGCTACAGCTTCGCGCGCACTCGCCGCGCCTGCGCCAGGTGCCGCCGCTCATGCGCCGCCACCTGCGCGAACATCATCCCCAGGCTCATTTTCATGAAGCGCGTAATCGGCGTCGGCACTTTCACTCGCCGCAAGTCCAGCCCCTCGGCCCGTTCCAGTTGCACCGTCAGTTGGTCTTGTACGTGCAAGAACGTCGGCAGCACGGCCGTCACCGGCTGTCCGTGCAGCGGCACAAAACGCTCTGCGGCAGGCATGGCATCGCGCACCGGCGGTTCCGTCTGATCCACAAGGAAGCGGTCAATCGCGCTGTATTGGAACGGGCCCTTCCCGGTGATTCCGCGCCGGCGCCCTTGCTCAACGGCCGTTTCGATCGCCACCACTTCCCATTGGCCCACCATCGTCAGATGCGCCAGGCATTCTTCAATCGACCACGAAGCCGGGTTGGGACGCCAGTTGAAACGCGCCTCGTTCAGGCCTGCCGTCAAATCGTTGGCCTCTTGACGGATCTTGTCAAACTGCTGGCGGTAGAGTTCCAGTTCGGGGACAGTCACTATCGGAATTATAGCGGACGCACCGAGGCTTTCACCGCATCTGAAGTTCCCGCACTTCCCTCGTCCCAAAATGGAACCTGCTGCAAAGCAGGTCTGTCACCGAGTATTCCGGCTTTCCCACGCCGTCCGCGGCGTGTTCCTTGGTGTTGGCGAAGATGTGGTAAAGTTCGTGTGCCAGCACCCGCCCCAGCGCCCGTCCCAACGCCGCTTCGCGATCCTCACGCCGCAGCGCCAGCAGTTCTTGGCCCAGAAACACCCGCAGCCCGCCGCAGTCCAGGTCCGTGAAGGGTATAATCACGCCGTCGCTGATGTGAGTCCAGCCTAGCGCTCCGGGATTGCTGCTGCGTAGCGGCAAACTGTCCACATCGCATCTGCCCTTGAACGTCACCACGGCCAGGTTCGCCGTCGACTCCGTACCACGGTTCTCGGCCACCAGACGCCATTCGAAGTCCAAGCCGATCGGCCCCATGATGGAGTCCAGTTCGCTCCGCAGCGCATCCACCACCGCCGCCGGCGGCGTCTGGTCGAATTGCGCGTAAAGCGCCACGTGGGTCGCTCGTACCGGAGGCCCTCCTGCAAACCCTGAACTCGCCGCCAGGGCAAGCAACAACAGCAGTGCTCGTAACATGGAGCCTCCATTCCTCGGGGAACGGACTACCGGTTAGAGACCTGGCGCCCCGGAAGGTGTCGATCGACTACCAGTTCCGGATGTTCGCGGACCAGCGTTTCAGCCATGTGGCAGGTGAAACAGATTGCTTCGGAGGCTGCCAGCGTTTCACGCAGAAGCTCAGCCGAAATCCGTTCCCACTCCACGGAAATTCCGTCTGCCAGCAACACAGCTGGCTTACTGCCGCCCCAGGAAATCGTCCCGATGGGCTGGCCGCACTTCGCACACGCCTTCCCGGCGTACCAGTCCACCAGGATGTTGCGCACCAGGCAATTTTCCGGCGACTCTGCAATTTGGTATAGACACTCCTGCCCGCAGCCGGCCTTTTCGGGCCAACGGGAACATTCCGAAAGACGCAAATGCGGCGCATGTGCCGTGCCGGTCCACGCCGCGTGGAAGCTGTCGACCGTAACCCCTGCCGCCCGATGGTTTTCCGGGCAAGTGATGACCCGTTGGCCCAGGTAGCGGAACCAGACGGAAATCAGGCGGAAGGCGGCAAAACCAGCGGCCGCCAGCATAATCGCGCAACCGATTTCCACAGGGATCGGCACGAAAAGTTTCCAGCAATGCGTGGGCCAAAGCTAAATCGCTGATTTCTGACAAAAACATCCGCTTCCACCGCCGCCTCCGGCACGGTAAGCTGAGGACATATCCTCAATGACTGGGTGCTATGACCCGTATCGGCAACCGAACCGCGCTGGGGCTGGGAATCGCGATGGTGCTCGCTGCCGGGGCCGCCGCCTACGACCTCTATTCATCCGTGCTGCAGAAGTTTGACCTGATTGCGAGCGACCATCTCCGCGCTGCCGCCCGCGTCGACTTCAGCGCGGCTGAACTCAGCGCCTATGCCCTGCGCGAGGTCCCTGCCGGCGTGCGCAACCCCAAGCTTCAGCTCCTGCCGCACAGCCAGGTTACCGGCGCCGCCCTGATTGACTTCGGCAAACTTCGACGCGCCCAGGGTCAAGAGCTCGGATGGCTGATGTCCAAACTGCTCGACGGTGAGCGCCCCGTCAGCGTCACCGTCCAGATCCATTCATCCGGCGGAACCGCCCGCGTCGATGTCCTGCGCGTGGAAGTATCGGGTATCGAAATCGATGGCAAGGTCCTCGACTTTCTCATTCAGGACGTTCTCCTGCCGCTCTATCCCAACGCCATGGTCGCTCGCACGTTTCCCCTCAGCCACCACATCGACCATTTCGAACTAACCCAAGCCGGCGTCACCGTCATCATCGGCCGCTGAGTTTCACTCCACCCTGGTGCCAACTCGCTAGCCGTGTCCGGTCCTCATGTCTTTTCTCTATGTTTTTCTCTTTGATTTTCTCCGCTCCTCCGCGGCTCCGCGTTGAAAATCCCCCGCCGCTCACTTCCACGAAATACTCTCCCCGCCCAGCAGCACCACATCGAAGATCGCCGCGCTAGTCTCCCGTCCTGGCTAATTCTTTACATCGGCGGACTTTGTCGAGGATGACATCCGCCGAGGCTTTCCACACGAACGGAGCCGGCGAGCCATTCCAGTGTGCAAGCCACTTATAGAT
>Ga0182030_10024709_pt1 | contig 11011 bp, 12 predicted proteins | sample 812S3MmetaG_FD_121299 | JGI IMG/M metagenome (GOLD analysis project Ga0182030, IMG submission 121299) | Permafrost microbial communities from Stordalen Mire, Sweden - 812S3M metaG (Illumina Assembly) | ecosystem: Environmental > Terrestrial > Soil > Wetlands > Permafrost | place: Sweden... | reverse complement strand
ATGCAAATCCGCCGGTTTTCCAATTTAATAGCTTAATTCACCGAACCCAAACCAAACCCCAACGTCTCATTCAACCCTCCCAACCCTAAGGGCTGCGACATTCTGTGCTGCATTGCATCATAAAACGCGATCAACAATCCAACCCAAAGCGTCGCAAAACAACACCGGCCCTCAGGCTCCAAAGTGTGTCTCAGGCGTCCCAAAATGACACCCCCGAAAAATCGGCTGCGGCCGCAGCGACCGAGACCCCGTCCAAGACGAGATCAGGTGCGATCTCGGCCAGCGGAACCAACACAAAACCTCGTTGGAACAATTCCTTGTGGGGAATTGTCAGTTCTGGGTCGTCGAGGCTGCTGTCGCCTAGAAACAGAATATCCACATCGATGAGCCTCGGACCCCAACGGCGCGTCGGCGCGCGCCCCATATCCGCCTCTATTTTTTTCACCGCGGCGAGTAATTCATAGGGCGAGAGAGTGGTCGCGCCTAAGGCGCAAGCGTTGGCGAAATCGCCCTGGTCGAGCACGCCCCAAGGCGGCGTCCGATAGATGCGCGACACCGCGTCCAGGCGCGCGACGCCGCGTTCGCCCAGCAAACGTAGCGCCTCGCGTATATTACCCGGCTTGTCGCCGATATTTGAGCCCAGTCCAAATCCAACCCGCGCTAGCGCCATGACCTCACATCCGTTCAATATCAAAAGGGTCTCAGCGCCGCGAGGACGGCGAAAGCCGCCTTGTGCTCTAGGGCGTCATGCACCCTGAACACCCGCGCGCCGAGGGTCGCGGCGAAGACGTTGGCCGCCAGAGTGCCGACCAACCGTCCCTCGATCAACCCATCGGGAAGATTACGGAAAATCGATTTGCGTGACGCCCCGATCAGCAAGGGAGCGCCAAAGCTTAAGAATTCCGGAATGGCGCGCAGCGCCTGATAATTTTGTTCACGGCTCTTGCCAAAGCCGACCCCCGGATCCAACAAAATATGGCGTTGCGGGATGCCGGCGCGTCGAGCCAAATCGAGCGAACGCTCGAAAAACCGCTGCATGTCCGAGACGATGTCGATCCCGGCGTCCACCTCTTCGCGATTGTGCATGAGCACCACGGCGGCGCCCGCCTCGGCCACCGTCGCGGCCATCGACGAGTCGCGCTGCAATCCCCACACATCGTTCACGATCGCAACGCCGGCTTGCAGCGCCCGGCGCGCGGTCTGGGCCTTATACGTGTCGATCGACACGGGCGCCCCCGCCTCCGCGACCAGCGACGCCAGCAGCGGTTGCAACCGCGCCCATTCCTCCTCGGCGGATATGGGCGTATGCCCCGGCCTTGTCGATTCCGCGCCAACGTCGACGACGCAAGCGCCATCGGCCACCAATTTGCGCGCGTGGGCCAGCGCGGCCCGGGGCGACGTGAACAGACCGCCGTCCGAGAACGAATCCGGGGTCGCATTGACGATGCCCATGATCGCCGGCCCCGCCGCGACGCAGGACAAAAACGCCTCCCGCCCCGCGCCAATATCCAGACACTGCTCCGCCAAACTCTTCCCCCGTCGCGCCGCGCCCGATCCGCGCGGCGCTTTTTAAGCGTCATATTTCAAATAGGCGAATCGCGGATCGGTCTCGGGCGTCCCTTCGAGTGCACCGCCCTCCTTGCCCGGCCTCCAGGCCACAACCTCCTCGATTTTGCGGGCGAGTTCGAAATCCTTGTCGGTGACGCCCTTGGCGGTATGGGTCATCAATTTAACCTCGACGAAGGCGTAAGAAGCGGCAAGATCGGGATGGTGCCAGGCGGCTTCGGCCAAATGGCCGACCGCATTGATGACCATGAGCGTTCCTTTCCACGAATGTGTTTTGAATTTGCGGCGAATCCAGCCATTTTCATAGCGCCAATGCGGCAGATCTTTCGCCAGCCGCTCGGCGATCTCGCTTTCGGAATAGGCGTGCTCTTTGGTGGTCATGACGCTCTCCTTGGGCAAAAATTCTCGAAAGCCGCTTGAAGTCACTCGATCGGGGGCCGGGGCGCCAGAATAGCTAAATTCCCTTGCCATTATTGGCCCGGCGCGTTACTCGCGCAACAGCGTCGAAGCGGCGCCGAAAGGCGCCATGGCGTGATATAGCGCCAAATGACGCCAAGTCGCGCCGCAAACAAGCGCTTTGAAGTCTTGCTCGATCGAAACGGGGCGTCATGCCGGCCCAGTCAAGCGTCAACGAAGTCCGCGTCACGGCGGCCGCCCGCCTGCACCTGGGTTTTCTCGACATGAATGGCGGCCTCGGCCGCAAATATGGCGGTCTCGGCCTGTCGATTAGCGGCCCAAGGACTAGGCTCACGCTGAAGCGGGGAGGCGAAATTCTGGTCGAAGGCGCGGAAGCCGAACGCGCGCGACGCCTCTTGCAAAAAGCCCGGGCGGCTTTGACTCCGCTCTCGGCGCATCATCTCGCCATTCACGAGGCGATTCCCGCGCATGCCGGACTGGGTTCTGGCACGCAGCTGGCCCTGGCGATCGCCGCGGCGCTGCGGCGGCTCGAGAATTTGCCGCTCGACTCCGCCGCCGACTCCGCCCTTTTGGAGCGCGGCGCCCGCTCGGGGCTTGGCGCCGGGTTGTTTCAGAGCGGCGGATTTGTGGTTGACGGCGGACGCGGGGCGAGCGGTCTTACGCCGCCGGTCATCGCCCGGCTGCCTTTTCCCCGCGACTGGCGCATCCTGCTGGTCACCGACAGAAACGCCGTAGGTCTACATGGTGAACGCGAGCGTGAGGCTTTCGCCGCGCTCCCCCCTTTCCCTGAGACGCAAGCCGGGGAACTATGCCGGCGCGTGCTGATGCAGGCTTTGCCAGCCCTCGCCGAATGCGACATCGCCGCCTTTGGCGAAGCCATCACGCAAATCCAGATCATTGTCGGCGATTATTTTGCGCCGGCGCAAAACGGACGGCGCTTCACCAGCTCTGGCGTGGAAACGATTATCGCGCGGCTATTGCGCGAAGGCGCGACAGGCGGCGGCCAGACCTCTTGGGGGCCCACGGGCTTCGCCTTCGTCGCCAGCGAGGCGGAGGCGCTGCGCCTCGTCGGCCGCGCCCGTTCCGACGCCGAGGTCGGTGGTCTGAGCATAGAGATAGTCGAGGGACTGGCGGAGGGCGCGCGAATTGACGCGATCTACGCCCGGATGGCTTAATTCGCCCGCGTCACAAATGTGGCCGATGGGGCTTAGCCGGTCTGGGTTTAACTGCAATACCGTTCATTTGAACATTTGAATGGTTTTTTTGAGCTCGATCCTACGCAATCAGCCTTGGGGGACGTTAGTCAGAGGCAAGGTCAGTCGCCGCGCCATCAACCTCATCCGCCCCTCGACCGACAAGAAAAGCATCAAGCTCCGCCGGAAAATCGCGCGATGCGACCCCGATGACTTGGGCGAATGACTTGGGCGAAAGGCTCCGAGCCGCCCCGCGTTAACCCGGGTTCGTCGCCCTGCGGCGCAAGGGACGCGGCTTGTTGTCGCAGTCCGCCCGCCTCGTTGAAATATTTGAAGGATAGGAGCGCTGTCCCGGAAATAGGCGGCGTCTTCTTTGCGCTTTCGATCGCATCAAAGGCGCTTCAGATATTCCAGCAAGGCCTTCTTTTCGTCATCGGTGAGCCAAGTTCCATAGTCGTGGCCACAGCGACTATTGCCGGAGCCATCCATTTTGCCCGCGCCGCAGTCCGCCGTGGTCCACAAGACAAAGGCGCCGAATTGCGTCTGTTCCCGGGCCAGACCGACATGATCGAGATCGTAGGCGCTCCCGATTTTAAACGAGGCGACGCGCTCCGCCGGCGGTTTCAACAATTCCCAAAGCGACGGCACGGAACCATTGTGCAGATAGGGAGCGGTGGCCCAAATGCCGTGCAAGACGCGGGATTCGAATACGATAGGGTCGCTGGCCGCGGGAATTTTATAGAGATCGTTCAAGCCTTGCTGCAAAACGTCCTTCGTGTTCTCTTTGATGAACTCAATGGCCGACAGCGGGTTTGTCGCCCTGTTCTGCAAACATTCGGCTAAAATCGGCTCGAAGGTCAAGGCGCCGTATTTGAGAGGCGCTTGAGTGATTGCTTGCGCCACGGAAGTCTTAAGCACGTTGAACAGGCTGTCCGTGGGCTTCATCGTGGCGACCGGCAGACCGGGGATGATCTGGCCCGCCAGCACGCCCGTATCGCCAACGCGCCCGACACCGTTATACTCTCGGCTGTCGGTTCCGACGGGTTGCCGCGGCGTTCTCCAAGTATTAGAATTGCAAAGACGCGCATCGCCCTTTGCTTCCTCGTGGCAACCCGGCCCGCAGCCGCCGTCCTTCGGCTGCCGATCGAAAATATCCTTGCCCTTCGCCGCGAGCTTATCGTCGATCTTTCCCGGCCATACGGGCGGCTTGATCTCCCTGATGAGATTTTCGAGCCGCTGCAGATTGGAAAACTGCAGGGACGAATCCGCCAAGTAATCGACGCCGCCGATCGCCAGAGGATCGCTGGTCGGGGTGGGGCGATAAACGCCAAAGACGCCATAGACCTCGCCGACGTTCCGACCGAGTCCCGTAATGCCGTCGCCGTTCTGCGCAAAGCCCGGCCATTGTGTCCAGTCTTGGCCCGAGGCGTTCCAAACGAAGGGATAGCGCACCGGGGAGTCGGCCGGCGCGATATTACCGGCGATGATTCGATTGCGGGTTTTTCCGATATCAAGTCCCGCGACGCGGTTGAAGATCATCCCCACGGCGTCGGCGCGCGCCGGCCCCCAGGGAAGAGCTAGGTGTTTGTCGTCGGAGGGCTTTGGATGCAACGCCCCCTGAATCAGAGTGTCGTAACTGTTGAACCAGTCGCCAACCTCTTGTTTCAGTTGCGTTCGCGCCTGCTCGGAAGCTGCTGAACCAAGCACGGCGTCGCCAAACGCGGCGACGGCGGCGTCATCATGGATGACTTTGTCGAGAGCATTGTCGATATCGTCGATCAGGCTTCCGAAATCGACAATCGCGGGGCCGCCGTCGATCCGCATTGGTTTGCCGTCGATCTCGATCTGCCGCGTGTGACAGCCCGCGCAGGTCAAAGAGAGGGACTTATCTTTGGCGCCGGGGTCGGAAACAGCAAGGAAGCCCACCGGCAGCCCCGGCGTTTCGCTGTCGGGATTGGGCAAATAGCCGTAGCGACCAAGAGCGTCGTCCAGAAAGCCGGTTCCGTCAGCGTGCTTCAGCGCCTTGAACCACGGAAAGGGCATGATCCGCGCGCCCTGGTCGAGACTATAGAACTCACGGCGGAGCGCCTCGCTCCACTGCTTCCCCTCGAATTGAGGCGGACTGTCGGCGGCGCCCACGGGAGCGCTCGTTAAAATCGCGATCGACGCAAGGGGTAAGGCGGAGTTTTTGAGTATCGACATAAGAAACGATATGGATCGAAACATTGCTCTCTCCCAATCGGCGGACGTTTCCAGATGGTTATGAGACAAACCGCTGATTGGCCTGGTCAGGCCGGATCAGTGGAACGAAAAATGATTCAGTGTTCGTCGTACCAGTTTAGCTAACGCCGGGAGATAAATATAGTTCCCGCGCCGACGAATTAGTTGCGACAGTCCGTTTCACTCCGCCGGCGCGCTGATCGACGCAGTGGGGCGCGGCGGCGGAGCCGAAAATTTCGTCGTGACCACGATCGCCAGAATGGTCGCGACATAGGCGACGCCTTGCAGAGCCGAGGGCTGATCGGAATAGCCGATCAAAGTGTGCAGCACGCGGCCGAACAAGCTGTTGTCGGGCAGAATAGCGGACGTGTCCCACAGCGTTTGCGACAGCGCGGTGACGACGCCGGCCTGTTGCAGGAAGGCGGCGCCCTGAGCGGCGAGGCCGCCAGCCAGTAATGTCACCAACACCGAGGTGACCGCGAACAGCCGTCGCGGCGGAATGGTCACCAGCCCATAGAAGGTGAGGAAGCTGACCAGCGCGCCAAGGCCGAGCCCGGCGAAACCGCCGACAATGACATCGAGACCGGATTCGCCGGAAATCAATATGCCATAGAGGAACAGCGCCACTTCGGCGCCTTCGCGAAGCACCGCGACGCCGACGACCACGCCAAGCGCTAGGAACGTCTTATCGCCGCTTGCCACGGCGCGGCCGACATCGGACAATTCGCGCGCCAATTCGCGCCCATGCCGCGCCATCCATACGTTGTGCCAAGCCAGCATTGCCACCGCGAGGCCGAGCACGCTCGCGTTGAACAGCTCCTGTCCGCGCCCGGCCATCGCTGCGGAAAGTTGCTCGGCGAAGCCCGCGACCAGCAGCGCGCCGACGACGCCCGCGAGAACGCCCCCGGCGATCCATTGGCGCGAGCCGCGCACGCCGCGCGTGACCGCCAGCGCAATGCCGACGATGAGGCCGGCCTCGATGACTTCGCGAAAAACGATGATGAGAGCGCCCAGCATAACGATTTCCTACTCGACGATCAGGAAGCCTACTGCCGTGGCTTCGTGGTAATCGCCGAAGAAACGGTATTTTCCGGGGCTGAGCGGGCGAATGTGAATGGTCGCTTCGGCGCCGCCCGCGATGACCTTTTCCACACGCAGCGGCTTGCTTTCGAATTCTTCCGGCGACTTGTCGAGATTTTTGACGGTGAGCGTGATCGCCGTATTGGCGGGCGCGCGAATTTCGACGGGCGAGAAGCGATGATCTTGGATCGACAGACTCAAGCCCGCATCTTCCGCCAAAGCCGACCCGACCAGCAGGGCCGCGCCCACAACGGCGCCCACGAACAGCTTCGCGCCAAACATCGTCATTGCATCGCCTTTCCTGTCCAACCTCGGCGCGGCGCGCCGCTTCGCAATTTAGCGCGAACAACGGTTAAGAGTTGGTAATATCTGTTTCGCGCAAGCATTGTTTCCTCCAGAATCTTCCGGGAAACGATCCGATAGTTCTGGAAGAGGCGGCGTTCGCCGGTTGCGCAACTGAAGGGTAACAGCCCTCAAAACGGGGTCAATCACTATGATCTGGACAATTTCCAATTTATTCAACCAGATGTCCGAAAGAGCGCCAGCTCTGCAAGTCTTTGGTCTGTTTAAGTCTTTGGTCTCCTTAAGTCTGTGGCGCTGCGGCGCCGTCGAGGTGAGCCGTCAGCCCGGATAACCATGTCGCGCCTTGCTCGCGTGAACCAAAGCAATCGCCCGCGCATCCTGTCCCGCCGAACAAGCGCTCTCCGCCTCGCCGATTTCGTGCTGAATCTGGTTGTAGACGCTTGCGTCCACATGGCCCATGGCGAGGTCATTGTCCATAATGGCGCGATAGCGGGCGATGGAGCCGGAGCAGCCGGCTCCATCCGGCAGTTTGAACCCGGAGGGCGTGACGCGGCGGCTGCCCGGGCTCTCCGGCGCCGGCGCAGGCGCAGGCGCGCTGTTGCAGCCGGCCCCAATGCCGGCGAATAGCATCACGAACAAAAGACAAGCGGTTCTGCTGCCCATGACGGCGACTCCAGGTTGTTCGGTCGCGCAAATTGGACAAGGAGCCCGAAAAGGTCAATCGGAAGATTTGGCGTCCAGCGGCTGCATAGCTATCTCACAGCGAGCGCGAAAACCGCAACGTCGCCCCGCCCTTGAGCGCCTTGAGGATCAGATCGTCTCCCTTGGTGTCCCAGTGGGGGCCGCTCAACAAAATATTCCAATATTCGCGCTCGAACGCCAAGGCCGCCGGATCGCAGGTCTGTTCCGTGAAGGCGGGCATTGTGCGGGGACCAAGTCGATCCGGTCCGATGACGAAAATGCCCGACCAGTTCTTGCAGCCCGAAGAGCCCGTGGCGCGATCCGTCGAGTCGATGCGCAGCCAGACCTCTCTTGGGGGAGCCTTGCCGTTGAGCTCCATGAGGATGAAGTTCTGACCATGCGGAAAGGGCTGATAGCGCGGAATGCCTCCGCTGTCGGCGTTTTCGTCTTGCGGCTTGTTGCTGTCCGCGGGCTTGTCTTTTTTCGCTTGCGCGGGGAAGGCGAGCCCGAGCGCGAGAGCGCAGGCGAGCGTCGCGAGAGCGATCGACGGTTTTTTCATCGTGGCGTCCTTCTGGTCGATCCTGGCGGGTCGCGGGTCGCGGGTCGCGCGTCCGTTTCGCGTCCCGTTATAGCATGCTCGGCAGAACGCGGTCCGGCGGACGGTGCCCGTCCATGAAAGTCTTGATATTGATGATGACCTTCTCGCCCATGTCAACGCGCCCTTCGATCGTCGCCGAGCCCATGTGCGGGAGCAGCGTGACCTTGCCGGCCCTGGCGAGCTTCAGCAGCTTGGGAGACACCGCCGGCTCGTGCTCGAACACGTCGAGCCCGGCCCCGGCGAGTTCGTCCATCTCCAGCATCCGCACCAGCGCGTTCTCGTCGACGATCTCGCCGCGCGCGGAGTTGACCAGTATCGCGTGGGACCGCAAATGCTTGAGCCGGCGCGCCGACAGAAGATGATAGGTCGCCGGCGTGTGGGGGCAGTTGATCGACACGATGTCGACGCGCGCGAGCATCTGGTCGAGCGATTCCCAGTAGGTCGCCTCCAATTGCTCCTCGACCTCCACCGGCACGCGGCGGCGGTTGTGATAATGGATCGACAGGCCGAAAGCCTTGGCCCGGCGGGCCAGCGCCTGACCGATGCGGCCCATTCCGACAATGCCAAGGCGCTTGCCGGTGATTCGCCGGCCCAGCATCCAGGTCGGCGCCCAGCCGCTCCAGGCGCCCTCGTTGATGACATTGGCGCCCTCGACCACGCGGCGCGCCACGGCGAGAATCAGCGCCATAGTCATATCGGCGGTGTCCTCGGTCAAGACGCCCGGCGTATTGGTGACGGTGATCGAGCGGCGCAGCGCCGAGGCCACGTCGATATGGTCGACGCCATTGCCGAAATTGGCGATCAGCTTCATCTGCTCGCCCGCCTGGGCGATCAACCCGGCGTCGATGCGGTCGGTGATGGTCGGCACCAGCACATCGGCGCTGCGCATCGCCTCGACAAGTTCCTCGTGGGTCGCGGGTTTGTCGCTCACATTGAGGCGTGTATCGAACAACTCGCACATGCGGGTCTCGATGACCTCGGGGAGCCGACGTGTCACCACGACGAGCGGCTTCTTCTTCGCCATCTTCGCGTTCGTCTCCCAGAATGGATTCGTCACTCTCGTATCAGGAAAACCAGGGTTCCGATACGCCGTTTTTGCAGGCGCCGGCGCCCAGCTTTTTCGCGCATCGGCCACACGGTCGGCGCGTTTCAACTCGGAATTAACGACAAGCGTCGAAAACTGGCGGCGTCGGCGCCGCCTCACCCGGCCTTCCTAGCAGATGGCGGGCCAAAGACAAGACGAGGAAGCCCTCGTCGGCTAGAACAGGCATGAGGGCGGGCGGGCGGCGAAACGCCGCTGTCGTCCGCGTCATCCTACCGGGCGTCAGCCGCCAATCGAAAGGAATAGAACTAATGCTCCCGCGTTCAAAGATCGCCGGCATGTCGATGGTTTCGGCGCTTGCCGTGGGGTTCGCCCTGGCTCCGCCGCTGCTGGTCGATTCGCAAGGGGCGCGGGCGCAGCAGGCGCAGATTGGGCCGGTCAGCAAATTGCCGTTGCCGCGCTTCGTCAGCCTCAAATCCGACCGCGTGAATCTGCACGAAGGGCCGAGCAAGGATCACCGCACGCTCTGGGTCTACGAGCGGGCCGGCCTGCCGGTCGAAATCACCGCCGAATTCGAGATTTGGCGCAAGATTCGCGATTCCGAGGGGGTCGAGGGCTGGGTGCTGCATTCTCTGCTCTCGGGCCGCCGCACCGCTTTGGTCGCGCCTTGGAAAAAGGAGCCGCTGCTGCTCACCGCCAGCGATCATACGACCCCGGTGGCCAAACTCTCGCCCGGCGTCGTCGCCACGCTGCGGCGCTGCGATGGAGAATGGTGCCGCGTCGCCGGAACGGGCTTCGACGGCTATATGAAGCAGGAGAATCTTTGGGGCGCCTATCCCGGCGAGAAGGTGGAGTGATTCTACGCCTCGTCCCGGCGCAGCCGCACGATCACATCGACGCGGGCGATCCTAAGACCCGCCGGGGGCGCCGGCAGATTGGGCACCACGACGTTGGAGCCGGGGATATCGATCAGTTCCCCTTCGTCTTCGAGCAAGAAATGATGGTGTTCGGAGATGTTGGTGTCGAAATAGACGCGCGCGCCGTCGACCGCGATCTCGCGCAACAGACCGGCGCTCGTGAACTGGTGCAGCGTGTTGTAAACCGTCGCCAGCGAGACCGGCATTTGCGCCGCGGTCGCCTCCTCGAACAGCCGCTCCGCCGTCACATGACGGTCGCCCCCGCCAAACAACAGCTCTCCCAGCGCGACGCGCTGCCGCGTCGGGCGCAGACCCGCCGCGACCAGCCTGGCCGGAAAAGCGTTGGCGCACGCCTCCGGGTCGACCACCAGATCGCTGGCGTCATCGCTGGCGGGGCGGGTGAAGAGCTTTGGGTCCATGCGGGGCATATTATGCCCGTCGCCGGGGACTGACAACTCCCGGTTTCTCATTATTTGATAGACACTGGACCGACGTTTGGTTTCCCAAACGCGGTCCCGACCGCGCGAATCCGCCGCGAGGGTGGAGCGCGCTACTCCACGTCCTCGACCGTCTCCGGGCCGCCGCCATAGACGCGCTGCGCCAGCGAGGCCTGCATGAAATCGTCGAGTTCGCCATCAAGCACCTCGGACGGCGTGCCCGAGGTGTGGCCGGTGCGCAAGTCCTTGACCAACTGATAGGGTTGCAGCACATAGGAGCGGATTTGATGGCCCCAGCCGATCTCGGTTCGGGACGCCTGCAGGGCGTTGGCCTCGGCCTCGCGCCGCTCCAGCTCTTTCTCGTAGAGCCGCGCACGCAGCATGTTCCACGCCGTGGCGCGGTTCTTGTGCTGCGAGCGCTCGGCCTGGCAGGCCACCACGATCCCCGAGGGCATATGGGTGATGCGGATGGCCGAATCGGTCGTGTTGATGTGCTGGCCGCCCGCGCCCTGCGAGCGATAGGTGTCGATCCGGCAGTCGGCCTCGTTGATCTCGAT
>Ga0182030_10024708_pt1 | contig 11011 bp, 9 predicted proteins | sample 812S3MmetaG_FD_121299 | JGI IMG/M metagenome (GOLD analysis project Ga0182030, IMG submission 121299) | Permafrost microbial communities from Stordalen Mire, Sweden - 812S3M metaG (Illumina Assembly) | ecosystem: Environmental > Terrestrial > Soil > Wetlands > Permafrost | place: Sweden... | reverse complement strand
CGTCGACAGCGCCAAGGAACACCAGTGGCTTGGGGACGAGATAAAGCAATGGCGGGACTTTCTGAAAACACTCGATGATCGCAAGGAACAACTGCGGGAAAAAGCCGCGCAACTCAAACTCGCCCCGGCGCCCAAAATAACCGATCTCAACACGAAGATCGACGAGTTGCAGCAACGCATCGACGGCACCGCGGCGGAAGAGGTGCCGCTGAAAGCGGAACTCCAGCAAGCCCAGGCGGACCTGGTCGCGGCTCAAACCGCCGACGCGGGCCTGGATGACAAGTACTACAAGCAGCTTTATTCCCTGCCCGGAGAGGCCGTCACCAAGCACATTCCCCTGGCCACGAACGGACGCTTTACCTGGGTGGACGACGATGTCTTTGCCGAGGGCGAGAAGGAGCACCGTTATTGGATTTTTGCCCGCGCCACCCGGGCCGACGGACGCCAGTACTGGGCGCTCCATCACTTCAGCATCGGCAAGAATGAAACGATCGAACTCATCATCGAGCCAACCGGTTTCATTTCGACGAAGGCCATCCTGCGTCCGAATTTATCGCCGGATGAACAAGAGCAGTAGATTCGCGATTGAAGCGAGAAGCATTCATTCGGGTGGCCCGGACAACTCGTTGTCCGGGTGGCCGAAGGCCACAGGAGGTAGCCCCAAAGCTCTCGTGATCGATGGCTATGCGGAATTCTTCCGGTGACCTCCTGTGCGCTACGCGCACCCGGACAACAAGTTGTCCGGGCCACCAAAGGCAATTAGCCTGAATGCATGCGGAAAAATTTTCAAATGACGTCTGGGAAAAATACCGTTGTCCGCCGGACCTGGTGCTGGCGCCGCTGGATCGGTTCGGGCCGGCAGGAACTCTGGATCGGGCTGCTCCAGGCCGCGGGTTGCGGTTCGTGGGCGTTCACGGAGCGGCCCCTGCGCGCGCGGGTTTTGCTCGAAGCTTACGTTGAATCGCGCGCCGCCGCCGTTGCTCTCACTCGGCGGTGGGGCGGTCGCGTTCGCGCCGTGGATGCCCGCGAGTGGATCAAGACGCGCCCGGCGCCTCCCACCCGAATCGGGAGCAAGCTTGAAATTGTCCATGAAAAGGCGCGAAGCCGGAAGAACCCGGACTGTCCGCGGCTCCACATCCCGCACGGCGTTGCTTTCGGCAGCGGCGAACACGCCACGACCTCCATGCTGCTGCAAGCTTTGGCCTGCTATGACGATTGGAGCAAAACGTCCGTCCGCGGCACAACCGTGCGGAGGACAACCGTCCTCGATCTCGGAACGGGCAGCGGCGTGCTCGCTTTGACCGCACGCCTGTTCGGTGCGCGGAAGATCGTGGCGACCGACTTCGATCCCGACGCGGTCAGGACGGCGCGAGAAAACGAGGCGCTTAATTTCTCCAAGCCGCTGATTCGCTGGCGTCGCGCCGATGTGCGGAGGCTCCGCGCCACGGCCCGGTACGATCTCGTGCTGGCCAATCTGTTCAGCGGAATTTTAGGAGAGGCCGCGCCGCGAATCGCGGGTTGCGTGGCGCCGGGCGGGCGGCTTTGGCTCAGCGGCATCCTGGACTCGCAGCGGCGGGAGGTGATCGCCGCCTATCGCCGGGAGGGGCTGCAATTGATCCGGGCGTTGCGTCGCGGCAAATGGGTTATGCTCCAATGGGGTTGCCCGGAGCTCTAGCTAGCCCGCATCGGAAGGCTGTGGGAAAAATCCGAACGCTTTACAAACAAAGTAAGCGATGCCGGCCACCACCAGAATGGCGAGGACAGTCAGGATCAGCTTCCACGTTCTGTCCACCGCGCCACGGACTCTCTTAACGACTGGCGAGGCGTTGACGAAGTCCGGCGGGCGGCCATGCGAGGCGCACTCCGCCAGGTTGATGCGCGCGGAAGGACTCGGCATCGGTTGTCCGGGCGGCGCGTGTTCGGAATCATAGATCAATTCGATATTGCCCAATCGCAGGATATCGTTGCGCCGGAGCTTTTGTTCCGTGATCCGCTCCCCGTTGATCCGGGTGCCGTTGGTCGAATCCAGGTCCTTGATGACATAATCCAGGACGTCGAGTTTGAGCACCGCGTGGTGGCCTGAAACGCTGGCGTGCTCGATTTGGACCTTGTTGTCCGCGACCCGCCCCACCGTAATTTCAGCGCCGGAGAGAACGAAAGATTTCCCGGCAAATTCCGGTGATTGCGCGACTAAACGGGGCATGGTTGCAAACGCTACGAACTTTTGGAGTCCTTTTCAATCATTTTACCGAATTCCCGGAAAAAGTAGTTCGCGTCGTGCGGGCCGGGGGAGGCCTCGGGATGGTATTGAACGGAGAAAACCGGCTCCGACCGGTGGCGGAGTCCTTCGCTGGTCTGGTCGTTGAGATTGATCTGGGTGGTTTCGGCTTCAGCCGCGGGCAGGGACTTGGGATCGACCGCAAAGCCGTGGTTTTGCGAGGTGATGCTGATCCGGCCCGTGGTCAGGTCCTTGACCGGTTGATTGGCGCCGCGATGCCCGAACTTGAGCTTGAAGGTCTTTCCCCCCAGCGCATAACCGAGGATTTGGTGTCCCAGACAAATGCCGAAGATCGGCTTTTTCCCGATGAGCGACCGCACCGTCTTGTGCGCGTAGGCGAGCACCGAAGGATCGCCGGGGCCGTTGGATAGAAAGATGCCGTCCGGGTCGGAGGAAAGAGCTTCCTGCGCCGTGGTCGTGGCGGGCAGGACGCGCACCTGGAAGCCGGCCTGGCGCAGGCGGCGCAGGATGTTGGTCTTGAGCCCGTAATCAAACGCGACAATCCGGTACTTCACGGGCGGAAGCTGTTCGAGGTAATCCTCGCCGGTGAGGGGAGGCGCGCCGGGCGGACGTTTGCCCTGAATCAGCGTCCACTTGCGGCTGAGCTTGCCTTTGGGGTCCCAATCGTAGGCTGCTTTGCAGGTGACTTCCCTGACGAAATCGCGTTCGAGGTAGGTCCATTTTTTGGCGAGATCGACCGCCGCCGCGTCAGATATTTTTTCAGAGGTCAGCACGCCGCGCAGCGAGCCCTGGGTGCGCAGGCGGAGCGTCAGCGAGCGCGTGTCGATGCCGGTGATGCCGGGAATCTTGTAACGTTCGAGATAGGCGGCGAGCGTCTCCTCGCTGCGCCAACTGCTGACGACGGGGGAAAGCTCGCGCACGATCAGGCCGGAGACGTGGGGCCGGTCCGACTCGACATCGAGCGCGTTGACGCCGGTGTTGCCGATGAGCGGATAAGTCATCGCGACGATCTGGCCGCGATACGACGGGTCGGTCAGGATTTCCTGGTAACCGGTCATCGACGTGTTGAAGCAGACCTCGCCGTTCGCGGTCAGGGCCGCGCCGAAGGCATGGCCGCGCCAGATGCTGCCGTCTTCCAGGGCGAGAAGGGCGGAACTCATGGTGCTCCAATATCGCGGGTTATGCGCGAAGCTCAAGAAATTGTGGGAGAAAAAGATGCTTTTTGAAAAGGCGTTTGTGCTGCATATTGTGGTTATGGGTTTGTCTGCCGCAAAAATATCGCTCGATAATCCCCGATTGCCTTCGCTAAAGGCGGTTGAAGTGGAGGCGTTGGCGGATACCGGGGCGTTATTCTTGTGCATCCCGGATCACGTCGCCAATCAGCTTCAATTGCACGAAAGTTCCAAGAAGGAGGTGACCACGGCGGATGGCCGGAAGCAATTGTGTCCCTATGTGGGGCCCATCCATATCCAATTTCAGAATCGGGAGTGCTATGTGGGTGCGGTCGTTCTCGGAGATGAAGTGCTCCTGGGCGCGGTTCCCATGGAAGACATGGACCTGGTCGTTATTCCCTCGGAGAAGCGGGTCACAGTGAATCCGCTTAATCCCAACTTTGCCGCAGGTGTGGTGAAGGGGTTTAAGGTCGCGGGTTAAGCGCAAAGCTCAAGATGTCATTCGCTTGCGGAAAAAACGGATAAAAAGAAGGCCTAGTAGAAACGAAATCAGAGTTGTTAGAAAGGGGACGATGTAAATTCCCCCTCGGTTCAGAAAGTCGCGAATGTAATCTGAGAGGGTTGGCGGCTCTCCGAAGACTCCTTTTACCGCCCGTCCTGACCAATCTAGCGTGTAAAGCACGAGCCAACAATTTATTGCGCCGGTAATCCCTGCAAGGATTGAATTCCGCAGATGAGCTAAAGCCTGTGAGAAATACCAGAATAAGATACAGAAGATCGGTACGGTTATCGCGATAAGGACCAAGCCAGTCAGAAAAAAATTGAAAAGGTTATCCCAAATACATGATTGAAAATTCGCGTACCACGACGGAGGTGGGCCAGGAAGGGAGTAAAATATGGGTTCCCATGTCGCAGCATCGTAAACGGCGTAAAGGAATGCCGCGATCAAGATTCCAAACCCGTGCCAGCACAGAAATTTAAAAGTTTTCATAGTCACGGTTGACCGTTGAGGGAGTCTCCTTCGATCACCTCGCGGTACGTCTTGAAATGGAATTTGCAGACCGATTTCAGGGCGTCTGGGCCTGACTTTTTCACGATTTCTTTGGCGGCGGCTTTGACCTGCGCCGAAGCGCCTTTGGGCAACGTCACGCCGGCTTTTTCGCCGAGGAATTTCAACCGCGTCAGGAAACCGGCCCGGGCGAGAATCGAAGCTGCGGCGACGGCGATGTCGCTTTCCGCCTTGGTGCGCTGTTGCAGAATGATCTTTTTCCCGTGTTCCTTCAGCGCGCGCTGGATCAGGCTCTCGTGCGCGAATTTGTCCGAAAGCGCCCTCGGACATTTCGGCCAGCGCGTGAGCAGGTTCTCGATGACCGTCGCGTGGCCCCAGGCGAGGAGCCGGTTGAGGTTTTTGAATTTCACGTACAGCTCGTTGTATTTCTCGGGCGAGATGACGACGACGTTGCAGCGGTCGAGCGTGATCAGGTCTTCTATGGCATCGGCGAGATCGAGCGCCTTCTGATCGCTCGTGATTTGCTTGCTGTCCTTCACGCCCAGGTCGAGCAGTCTCCTCGGAAGATCGCCGTCGACGAAAACGCCCGCGATGACCAGCGGGCCGAAGAAGTCGCCCTTGCCGCTTTCGTCGATGCCGAGGTGCGGCTGGAACATCTCGGGGTTGTGCACCTCGTCATAGCCGAGCTTCGCCTCGCCGATGATTTCCGGCTCGATCGTGAACTCGACAAACTCCTTCGCGCCCCGGCCCTGCACGAGGAGCTTGCCCGATGCGTAGGCGTTTACGGTGAGTTTTTGTTTCTGCGCGCCGTAGAGCGTGTAGGGTACCTCGCGAAACGTGAAACCTTTTTCGTCCAGAATGGCGCGGAGTTTCGCCGCTTGCGCGGAGTCGATTTTGAAGGTGAAGCTGGCGGATTCGGACATTTGGATGTCGCTTTTTTTGACTGAATTTAACGGAATTACGGAATTCACCAAATTAACGGAATTTTGAAGAGGAAAACAGAAAAACATGAAAGCAGGAAAATCGCTTCCTCCCATTTGTCCCATCCTGTCCTATAGGTCCCATCTTTCTCTGTCATGAAGCCCTCGACATCGGGAAAGCACTGGCGGAGTTTGCGCGGGAAACTCGCCAAATGGTACGCTTCCGCGAAGCGCGATCTTCCCTGGCGGCGCACGACCGATCCCTACGCGATCACGGTCTCCGAGATCATGCTCCAGCAGACGCAGGTCGTTACGGTCATTCCCTATTATGAGCGGTGGCTGATGTTGTTTCCGACCTGGGAAGCGCTGGCATGCGCCAAGGAACACGACGTGATCAAGGCGTGGGAGGGGCTGGGCTATTATCGCCGCGCGCGCAACTTGCAGGCGCTGGCGAAGGCCGTCGCGCTTGAGGGCGGAAAGATGACCAGAAGCGCGGAAGGACTGCGCGCATTGCCCGGCATCGGTCCCTACACCGCCGCCGCCGTGGGGAGCATCGCCTTCGGGCTTCCGCTGGCGGTGCTGGATGGAAATGTGATGCGCGTCCTGACGCGCGTGTTGGCGTTGCGGGACGATATTTCGCGGCCGCAAACACGGGCGAAATTGCAGGAGATCGCGAACGGCTTTTTGGATAAGCGCGATCCTTCGACGCACAATCAGGCCGTGATGGAATTGGGTGCGACGGTCTGCCTTCCGCGCAAGCCGCTGTGCCCGATTTGTCCGCTGCGAGAGGGGTGCAGGGGCCGCGATCACGCGGAAGATTTTCCGGTGAAATCGCGCGTGGCCCAGGTGAAGCGCGCGGAAATCGTGGCGATTCTGAAAAAGGGAAAGAGCTTTTACTGCGAGCAGGTCCCCGAGGGAAAGCCGTGGCACGGCCTCTGGCGCTTCCCCGATTTCGATCCGGCGCGAATGGAACGGGGCGAGGCAGTCGCGCGGATCAAGTACGGCATCACCAAGTATTTGGTGACCATGCAGGCCGTTTCCGCGAAGTGGAAATCACGCGCGCCGTCGACGGGCCGCTATCTCACCGCCGAGGAAATGCAGGCGCTCGCCTTTGCCGCTCCGCATCGGAAGCTGGCGAAGACACTCGCAAAAAGCAGTCCGTCATCGTGAGCTTGTCGAATGATCAGTTCTTCTCGGCGCGGCGGCGCTTGTTTTCGTCGAGGATCTTTTTGCGGAGGCGCAGGGCGGTGGGCGTGGCTTCGACAAACTCGTCCGGCCTGATGTACTCGATGGCCCGTTCGAGGCTCATCTTCATCGGCGTGTCGAGCTGGATGCCCTTGCCGTCGCCTTGCGAGCGCATGTTCGTGAGCGCTTTCGCCTTGCACGGATTCACGGCCATGTCGTCGGGACGCGAGTTCTCGCCGACGACCATGCCGGCGTAAATCGCGTCGCCGGGACTGATGAAGAGGCGGCCCCGTTCCTGGATATTGTTGATCGCGAAGCCGGTGGCGTCGCCCGTTTCCATCGAGACCAGCACGCCGTTTTGGCGCGTCGTAATATCGCCCCGCTTCGGGCCGTATTCCTTGAAGAGATGGCTCATGATCCCTTCGCCGCGAGTCAGGTTGACGAGGTCCGTTTCGAAGCCGATCAGGCCGCGCGTCGGGATCACCGCTTCCACCGACACCGAGTTGGCGTGGTGGTTCATGTGAGTGATCTCGCCCTTCCGGTTCGCGAGATTCTGCAAAATATCGCCGAGCTTGTCGGCGGGCGTTTCGACGTAGAGCGTCTCGATGGGCTCGAGAATGTTGCCCTTGTCGTCCTTGTGGAAAATGACTTCGGGCCGCGAAACCATGACCTCGAAGCCTTCGCGGCGCATCTGTTCGACGAGGATGGCGATCTGCATTTCGCCGCGCGCGCTGACGTCGAAGACGCCGGCGCTGTCGGTGTCGGCGAGCTGAATGCTGACGTTGGTGCGGGTCTCTCGCACGAGGCGGTCCTTGATATGGCGGGCGGTGAGGAACTTGCCTTCGCGACCGGCGAGCGGCGAATCGTTGACCACGAACTGCATCTTGATCGTGGGCGGATCGATGTCGACGAAGTGCACCGCTTCGCGCTCTTCCGAGTCGGCGAGGGTCTCCCCGATGAAGATGTCTTCAAAGCCGGCGAGGCCGACGATGTTGCCCGCGCTGGCTTCGTTGATTTCGATTTTGGCCAGGCCCGCGTGGGAAAGGAGCTTGGTGACCGTGCCCTTTTCCTTGCCGCCGTCCTTGTGGATGCAGACGATCTTGTCGCCCAGGGTGACTTTGCCGCCGGTGATTTTTCCGTAGGCGATTCGCCCGAGGTAATCGCTGTAATCGAGGTTCGAGACGAGCATTTCGAAATGCTTGTCGAGGTTGGCCACCGGCGGCGGAATCTTTTCGAGAATCGCCTCGTAGAGGGCGGTCATGCCGGCGTTGCGGGTTTCGTCGTCGAGATGGCCCTTCCATTCCTTCACCGCGAAGCCGAGCTTGGCCGAGGCGTAGATGGCGGGGAAATCGAGCTGCTCGTCGGTGGCGTGGAGTTCGAGGAAAAGCTCGAAGACCATGTCGAGCACCTTGTGCGGGCGGGCGTTCTCGCGGTCGATTTTATTGATGACGATGATGGGCTTGGCGCCGACTTCGAGCGCCTTGCGCAGCACGAATTTCGTCTGCGCCTGCGGGCCGTCGAAGGCGTCGACGACGAGCAGCACGCCGTCGATCATCTTGAGGATGCGCTCCACTTCGCCGCCGAAATCGGCGTGGCCGGGCGTGTCGACGATGTTGATGTGATAATCCTTGTATTGGAACGCGGCGTTCTTGGCCTTGATCGTGATGCCCTTTTCGCGCTCGAGATCCATCGAATCCATGACGCGCTCGACCACGGCCTGGTTGGAGCGGAACGTGCCCGATTGACGGAGGAGCTGATCCACGAGCGTGGTCTTGCCGTGGTCAACGTGGGCGATAATGGCGATGTTGCGAATCTTCTCGATGGTTTCCATAAAATGAGGGGGAGCTTGAAAAGCTAGCGGCTGCGTCGGTCGGGCACAAGGTGTTTCTTGTGAAGCTTATAGCAGCAAGGTTATATCCAAGCTTCAGAGATATGTCCGCATGGACGTTGAATTTCCGGGGAAGGGCTGGCGCAAGTTTTTTTGGGTGGCCCGGGCTACTTGTTGCCCGGGTGCGCGAGCGCACAGGAGGTTGCCAGGGAGTTCGCGAATCAACGGTCGACCTCCTGTGGCCTTCGGCCACCCGAGAAAAATAAGCCGAAGCAAGCTTCGGGGAATTAGAACTCATTTCAAAAGTAGCCATGGGTCGCGTTGCATTTCCTTGAAGCGCCTGGCAAGGCGCGAGAAGGGAGCATACCCGAAGGTCTGCCCCTTCGGGGCCGGCGCAAGAATGCCTTCGGGAAAAGGGAAAGCGCTGGCGCGCGGGCGCAGTGACCGACGAGCAACACAGCCAGGCGCTTCAAGGAAAGCAACCCCTTTCCTCTTCGGCCGGGGTTCTTTTGCCTTGCGGCTTCGTCGCTCGCTCGTCACGTAGCTGCGGCTATGCTCCTCACTCGACTCCTTGCCGCAAGGCAAAAATCCTCCCGGCGCGGCCCGTGTCTACTTTTGAAATGAGTTCTAGACCCAAGAGATTAAGCGGCCTCTTTGTCCGCCGTCTCCGGCACAGGCGCCGCCTCCACCGAGTCGAGCGGTTCCTTCAGCATCTTGAGAAAACGCTTCATCGCCGGGGAAAGAACCCGGCCCGCTTTGTAGATGATGCCGAGAGGGCGGTAATAGGGAGGGCCCTTGAATTCGACCGCGGCGAGCGTGCCGTCGCGCACCTCCTGCTCGACGGTGGCGCTGGGCACGATCGAAATCCCCGCGCCGATTTCCACCGCGCGCTTCACCGTCTCGATATTGTCGAACTCCATCACCGGGTTCACTTCCAGGCCCGCCTCCCGAAAGATTTTATCGACGGCTTTGCGGGTCGGGATGTCGGGCTCGAACCCGATGAATTTTTCCTTTTTCAATGCCTCGACGGAGATCGCCCCTTCTTTCGCCAGTTCGTGCGAGGGCACGCAGATGAGGATGAGCCGGTCCTTGCGGAACGGTTCGACTTTCAAGGTTTTCTTGTGAACCGGAAACGCCACCAGCCCGAGATCGCTGGTCCCCTCGGTCACCTCGTCGTAGACCTGGTTCGAGCGCCGGTACTCGACGTGCACGTTGACGCTTGGAAATTCCCGCAGGAATTTCTTCAGGTAAGGGGGCAGCTCGTGCAAGCCGATGCTGTAAACCGTGCTCACGCGAATGGTCCCGGAGACCACGTTGCGCATTTCGGAAAGTTGATGCTGAAGCGAGTCGAATTGAAAAACGATTTCCTTGCTGGCCTCGTAAAGGAGATGGCCTTCGCGCGTCAGGCCGAATCGCTTGTTGCTTCGCTCGATCAGCGGGACCCGGAAGCGTTCCTCCATCGCGCGAATCTGCTGGCTGACCGCCGATTGCGTGATGAAGTTAAGCGAGGCCGCCTTGCTGAAGCTGCGGGACTCAACCAAATCGCGAAATACTTTGAAGGATTCAACCTGCATCGACACAGCATAAGCATATCTAATGATGAGTCAAGAATCTTCTCGGAGGAATGACAGAAAATCTTTTTTCCGATAAGCTGACCTGATGGACGATTTTCCTTCCCGCCTCGCCAAAATCCACGACGCCATCGCCTCGGCCGCTCGACGGGCCGGTCGCGACCCCGCCGAAATCGAGCTCCTCGCCGTCAGCAAGACGCAGCCCGTGGAGGCGATTCAGGAGGCCATTCGAGCCGGAATCACCCATTTCGGTGAAAATAAAGTCCAGGAAGCGCGGGGGAAAATCGAAGCGCTGGGCCGTGGCGTCTGGCATTTGATCGGCCATCTCCAAAGCAACAAGGCCCGGGACGCGGTGCGGTTGTTCGATTCCATCGACTCGGTGGACCGGGCCGACCTGGCCGGGGAGATCAACCACCACGCCGACGCCCTCGGTAAAATCCAGAACGTCCTCCTGCAAGTGAACATCGCGGGCGAAAGCGCCAAGTTCGGTTGCACTCCCGATGCGGCGCGCGCCCTGGCCGAGGCGATGAACGCCCTGCCCCGGCTCTGCCTGCGCGGACTGATGACGATCGCTCCCTATTCGCCCGAGCCGGAGAAATCGCGCCCTTACTTTGCCGGCCTGCGCAGGTTGCGGGATAAAATCGAGGCCGACACCGGCCTGCGCCTGCCCGTGCTTTCCATGGGCATGAGCGGCGATTACGGCGTTGCCATCGAGGAAGGCAGTACGTGCGTCCTAATCGGCACGGCCCTGTTCGGCGAACGCCTTAAGCTCAAGCAGCAACGTCAGCTTGAAGAGCCTTAAACTGATAAGAAATTCTTATTTTCTCTTGACTTGAAAGGAAGTTGTGGGACATTTATGTACGTTGTAGCGCATAAAACCATGAATGCCTCCTTTGCATCAAAACGCTTTGTCTGCTGTATCGCTCTTGTAGCGCTAGGTTCGGTTGCTTATGCACAGGACCTTGAGGTTGCGAGCGATACAAACAAGACCGGGCATCAGTCTTTCTCCAAGTTATCACCATTGCTAATAACCGACCCCTCGATCCGGTTCCCGAACCATCCACAGGATCGCTGATCCTTCTCGGCT
>Ga0182030_10024707_pt1 | contig 11012 bp, 7 predicted proteins | sample 812S3MmetaG_FD_121299 | JGI IMG/M metagenome (GOLD analysis project Ga0182030, IMG submission 121299) | Permafrost microbial communities from Stordalen Mire, Sweden - 812S3M metaG (Illumina Assembly) | ecosystem: Environmental > Terrestrial > Soil > Wetlands > Permafrost | place: Sweden... | reverse complement strand
GCGGAAGCCGAGAAGATCAAGCCGAAAGCCGCGCCCGCCTTGGGCGAAGCGCCGCGAGCGCGGCGCGGGGCCAAGGTGAACTTCGCGCAATAGGAGTCACCCCATGACCGACAGCCCACCGCTTTTCGAGGAAATGCTGGCCGCGTATCCGGCGGACAAACGCGAATTCGCCCGCCGCGTCTATGACCGTTTTGCCAACGGCGATGCAACCGAGTTTTTCGCCCAATTGTTTTTGCTGCTAGACGTGTACGCCAATTACGCCAAGCGCATCCCGCAGGCAGTCAGCGAAACGAACCAGAGCACGCTCGCGTCGTTGAAAAAAGTGCGGGAAGAAATCGGCCTGCTTGCGCAAACCGTGGAAACCCGCAGCGTAAATCTGGATAATCTTTGCGAGGAAACGACCGCCCTTTGTATGGCCACTCAGGAGAAATGCGAAGCAGCGGCGGAACGGCTGACCAAGCTGACTCAGGAAATCGGCCAGCAGGTGGACACCAATGCCATCGTGGAAGCCATCCGCCAATCAGTTGACGCCGGCGTGCGGACCGAAGTGATACAACCGTTCATGCAGCGGACGGAGGAATTAAGCGCAGACGTGCTACCGACGTTGGAAAAAATCAGGAACGCGAGCGAGGAAGCCGCGCGTGTCTGGCCGGGGCGCATCTGGAAAATGGCGCTGACGTGCGGACTGGTTTTGGGCCTGGCCGTGGCCGTGGTTGTGACCGGCACGGCCTATTTCAAAATCAAAACGCATTACGAAAATGCGCTGGCCGAGCAAATCGCCTCAGCCGAAAAGACCTTGGCGCAGAATCAGGCCGCGTTCCGGCAACTGGCCGTGGCGAATGTGCCGATCAGGGCTGTGCGGGTAGCCGACGCCAGCATTTTGCCGAGCGGTTACGCAGTGGTTATTGAAGGCATTTACGCCACCGAAGAACGAACGAACCAAAACGGAAAGGAGGGAATAATTTACTTTTCCAGCCAGCGTAAGGAGAGCGAACTGGAAAACATCCAGCGGGAAGTCCAGGACGCCTATCAAAAAATGAAGGAGGCGGGCAAGTGACGACCAGCAGACCGGCAGTTGATGAACGCATGGAAAAGCAGCGAAGCCGGACGACCAACGCCGCCAGTAATCGTTGAAGTGACGCAGGGCACGCCGAGCATTCAAAGCGGGGCCGAGGAATCCGCCTTCAACAAACGCTGGCAGGGGGTACTCAACCTACCTCCGCCGCCACCGGGCCTCGCCTGACCCCGCCGCCACCATCCCCACGAAAATAACTGGCGAATTGTGCGGTGACTCGCCCGCGCCCGCAATGGTAGTTCAAGGCCCCGGATTGCGAAATGGATTCTTGACTCTGCGGGAGGCCGAAATGCAATCTACCGGGTATGAAGCAGAGTCAGCTTCCCGACAAACGGGCATTATTTTTAGCGCGCCTCGAAGGCGTGCTCAAATGCGTCAACCAGACGCCCCCTGATTACGTCGGCGGTAAACAACCAGCGAAGGACGAGATTGATGCGATCACAGCCAGGATAGAAAGCGCCCATCTGTGGCTTCGAGCCTTGGAGCCTTACAATCAATCGGATTTCCCGGAAATCAGGCCAAAAGTCAGCGCAGAGACGGCGATTCTCATTCAGACCTTTAATGGCATAGCCGAAGAAAGGAAGGGAAATCGGCCTTTTGATGCTAAAAGGCGCAACCATGCGCTCGTTGTCCTCAACAAAATTGCGACCGCGCTTGAACCCGCCCTCACCGCCAGAAGGACATCCCAGAACACCCAACCGCTAAGGAGAGATAAACCATGACTTCATTTGACGATTCTGATCACCACTTTGAATTTAGCGATCAAGGCCAAACTGGATGGGATTTCGCGGACCTTGTGCATCAGCTCGGGCAAAACATTTTTCCCGGTCACACGGGACACGACGCAATCGTGGGGACACCAGGAACAGACACGAACGACTGGGTGCATCAGACCACGCCTTTCACTTGCGATGTTGTTTCTCAGGAGATGATTCTGCACGAATTTGGCATTAACACCAGCGAGGCGCAATTGACCTATGACGCCGCTTCTCACGGATGGCTGACCGACCATGGAACCTCGCCAGAGGACATGGCCCAATTGTTGGAGTTTCACGGAGTGCATACCCACACCAATTATAACGGTGGAATTGACGCGCTTACATCCGAACTCGCCCACGGCCACAAAGTAATTGTGGCTGTGAATTCGAGTGAACTTTGGAATACAGCTTCGCCGGTATCCGACTGGTTCAATCCCCACGGAGCAGACCATGCCCTCGTTGTCACCGGCTTGGACATGTCTGATGCCAGTCATCCAAAGGTATTGGTTAATGATCCCGGCGACCCTCATGGCGCGGGCAAGCCATATCCGATGGACCAATTCATGGAAGCATGGGGCGGTTCGGGCAACATGTATGTGGCGACCGATTCGGCACCACCACATTTGGCCGATAATTTAACCTTCGGTGCAAATTTCCATCCTGACCAGTCGGGTCTTGGTGGGATGTATATGGATTCGGCCTACTGGGTCGATTTTCTAAGAAACCTTGGCATCGTGGTGGCAAGAAACTGGCTCACCCTGCACGTAAATCATGGTCTTCCGAACTCCCAGCCTGACACCACTTCCAACCCGTGGGAAAATATGACCGGAGCCGAACGGAATGACCTGTTTGTGAAAATCTGACCGTCCACAACCTCACCGTTCATGTATGACAACGCCCAAGGCACCAAATTTAAGTGAGGACGACAGAAAAACGCGCGTCGATTATCACTCCCTGATTCAAACTGCGTGGGCGAAATTTCGCGGCCTCGCTGAGGCGGAAAGCAGAAATGATTTGATCTCCGATTTAACGCCGGTCATGGAACGGTTTGACTTGGGCATATTTCGCTTGGTCGTAATGGGTGAAATCAAAAAGGGGAAAAGCAGTTTTATCAATGCGTTGCTGGGGGAACCTGATTTGCTTCCCACTGCCAGCGACGTGGCTACTTCCACAGTCTTTAAACTCATTTATGGCCCCCAAAAGCGGTTTAAGGTGTCTTTTCAACCGGATGTTGACACCGGAAGACGCCAGGAGCCGTTGGATATTGAAGCATCTGCCCTCAAGGATTTTGGCACTGAAGACGGAAACCCCGGCAACAAAAGGCGCGTCGATTTCATTGGGGTCGAATTGCCTCATGCTTTGCTTAAAGAAGGGCTGGTCGTTATTGACACGCCGGGCGTAGGCGGTCTGTTCAAAAATCACCGAGACATCACTTGGCGTTACGCTCCCAACGCGGATGCCATTTGCTTCGTCTTGGATTCCACCGAAGCTGTAGCGAGCAAGGATGAACTTGATTTTCTAAAAGAGTTGACAGGAAAGGTAACAAAACTGGTTTTCTTTGTTCAAACCAAAACAGATATTGCGGGGACAGAACAATGGCAGGCTTGGGAACAGCGAAATAAGCAGTTGCTCACAGAGCATCTTGGAATTCAATCCAAACGACTGCTGTACTTTCCTGTCAGTTCAAAACGGAAAGTCATCGCAGACAAAAAGAGTGAGGAGGCGTCAGCCCAACAGGAGGAACTGATGCGGCATTTGGAACGGAGTGGTTTTCTCAAAGTTATCCAGTTCCTCAGTCAAGGGTTGATGAAGCAGAAAGAAAAGCGAGTGGCTCAAAATACGGCGCGACAATTGTTGGGGGGCTGTTCTGAATTGGATCGTGAACTGAAAGATAGGTATCGGATTGTCGGCGTTCAGTCCAAGGAAGAATTGGATGGCTTTGCCAAACAGTTTGCAGAGGCTCAGAAGACCTTGGAAACATGGGAACGCACAACTTACCGAGACGAGATGCAACAGTTTGATGATAAATTCACCGACCTTAAACAGAATGCTGTCACCAGACTGCAAATTGAATTAGATCCAACCGGCCCAATTTTTGATCGCATCATCGGCCCACTACGGTCAAAGGAATTCGACCCTGCGGTTGTAAACCAAATGGCAGGTCAAATCCAGCAGGAGTGTTTGGCAGAAGCATCACAACTTATAGTCAGCGTCCAAAACGACTTCAACCGCCACGCGCTGACATTGATTAGTGACACTGCCACCCGATTGGCAAAAGGCTTTAAATTGCCCGATGGAGATAATCAGGTCCAAAGCCCCGGCACGGTGCCTATCAAGATCGAGGACAGTTTGCATATACAATTCAGCGCCTTTGAAAATCTTCGCACGGCGTTTTATGGGGGGATGGCGGGCACGGCCATTGCCACGGTAGGGTTGACCATCCTCACTGCGATATTCCCGCCCGCTGGCGCGGTTGTCATGCTTGTTACCGCGCTAGGCGGGTTTATTGGGGGACGCGAGGCAATTAAACTGCAAACGCAAAACAAGCGACAACAAGCGATTCAGGCACTTTCCAACTTGCTTACCCAAACAATTGTTAAGGCGTCGAACCAGGCTAGAAACCAATTCACCGAGAACGCGACGCTCTTGGGGCGCAAAGCCCGCGAGACCTTCCAGCACGCAACGGAGCGAGCTAGAACAGAATTGGAAAAACGGTTGAAAGATGTGGGCGAGGCTCGTTTGAATAGCCAAAAGGACGCCGAAACCAAGGGTCTTGAATTGGGTGCGAAAATCAAATCCATTCAGGGAATTACTGTTTCTTTGAATTCCATCGTCCCCAGGAAGCTTTTGGCGGCAACGCCATAGCCGCTATATAGATTGTGATTCTGGATTATCAAGATTTCGCGGTGCTTATTGAACGATTTGCCATCGAGTTGCCAGGTATTCTCGCCACCCATTACAAAACTGCGGACCTTGCGCCCGACATGCAGCGGCTTCTCCATGTTGCCGAGACGCCCTTTACTTTGGCAGTTGTCGGACAAATGCGTGCCGGGAAAAGCTCGCTTCTTAACGCCTTGATCGAAACTGATTTGGCGGTTGTCGATGTGAACGAAACGACGGCCACGATAAACTGGTTCAAATATGGTAAAGGAGAGAAAACAAATCGCTTTTGCGTGAATTGGAAAGATCGTCCCGCTGAAGAGTTTGACCTAAAGGAAATACGCCGGTGGGTTGGAGTTTCCGACGAAGCCGCCGCCACACACTGCTTGGAATTTTTCGCGGACTCGGAGTATTTGCGGACTGCCAACATCGTTGACACTCCCGGAACCCGCAGTGCTATCCAGGATCACACCGATGCCGTCAATAAATTTCTCGCAAAGAAGAAAGACGGTGAAACCCGGAGGCTCGGATGTGAGGCTGATGCCATCCTTTATGTCGTTCCGCCCGTGGCAAGAGAATCTGATGAGGACATGCTTAGGGATTTTGAAAGCACCACGCGGTTGCCCGGTTCTTCTCCCTATAACAGTATGGCCGTGGTTCACAAATGGGAAACACTTGAGGCTGATGATCCTCACGCGGAGGCGTTGAGAAAAGCAGAACGGATTTCCAAGGCGATGGTCGGGTTGGTATCAGTGGTCATTCCAGTTAGTGCGCCGCTGGGCAAGGCGGCTGAAAAATTCGGTGACCCATTTTGGCAGCTACTTATGAATTTGGCAGCGAATTCGCCAGCACAGGTATTGGACGACATGCTGCTTGGCGAAGAAGATTTTCAGGACGAATTTCCAAGATGTTCTGTTCCTGCAAAAACCCGTCGGGAATTTCGATCTGAATTTCGGCTGCCGTGGCCGTGTTTGAAATTTATCATTCAAACCTCCCGGAACAAATCCCCAGGTAATTGCGATGACCTCCGGCAAATTGTCGGGGAAATAGGCGGACTGAAACAATTACGAGGCGAACTCCAAAAGCGTTTTTTCGCCAGGTCGAAAGTTGTAAAGACTTTCAGTGTTCTGTCGAAAGCCTGGGATTCTTGTAGGATTGCAGACGTGCGGTTGCGAAACCACAAAACCAGGCTTACGGGGATTCTGGAAAATGCCGCCGCTTCGCAGTCGGTCTTGGCGGACAGGATTCACCGCGGCGATTCCGACTTGCGACCGGTGCAAGAATACTTTCAAACCAGCCTACAGACGGTTGCACGCGATCTTGATAACGCCAGTGAAGTTCTTCGGCTATTGGGAAAGGCTGTGTTGGAGGTTGAGGACGTTTATCAGGAGATGAATAGCGATCTCAAATATCTCGAACAATTGGAAGCGAACGGCATTGGATTAGCCCCCGACATGGCGAACCTTCTCTCGACCTTGTTTGGCCGTTATGGAGCAACTATTGTGGATCGTCTGTCATTCATTCGCCGAACCGGCAAAGACAGCGTTCAGTTGGCCGATTTGGATGCAACCATTGAACGTCTCAAGCATATTCAGATTGGGGGCAAGCGTGAGTCAAGTGAAATGGCTGGTCATGCTATCAACCGACTGGAAACGATTGCTAATTGGATGGAGGAACAAAACCGCACCGAAATCCACTTTCGTCACGATTAGTTGCATTATGGAAACGCCCACACTCGCAATTGATTTTGGCACCTCACGAACCAAAGTTGCCTTTTTTGATGAACGCACAGGCAAACCTGAGTTAGTGGAATTGGGTACAGAGATTCGCACGGTGCTGCCGTCCGTTTTCTACATGCCGAAAGAAATCCAGGGCAAGCGATTAGTTGGAGATGATGCTCAAAACATGGCCGAGAAAGACCCGGCCGGGATAATCCTTTCGTTAAAGAAGGAAATCCACAAGTTGGGAAAAAAGCGTTGCGGTGATCGTCCGTCAATTGGCCGCGTTGAATTAGCCTCCGAACTATTCGCTTACATTTACCAACAGTGCCAGCGCGAGGTGTTTTACAATGACGATTCCATTCGTTGCCGACTCACAGTCCCCTCCGATTTTAAAGCGCCACAGCGAGACGCCATTAAAAATGCGGCTCAGTTAGGTGGCTTCATCGAAGTGACTACAATTGATGAACCTGTGGCAGCCGCTCAGTCTTGGCTTCGAAATCATTCAGACAAGAAACTTGGGAGCAGCGTCGTGGTATGCGATATTGGAGGGGGCACGACGGACTTCGCTTTTCTCAGATATACGGAAGGACATTTTGAAGCTGACGAACAGGTATTGTCGGCGGGGTTTTCCGAAGGGGGCAATGACCTTGATGTATTGATTTGGGAAAAGATATGCGAGAACAATCCGCCAACCGGCGAAATGGATGACCTCGTTGCTGGATTTCTCATCAAAATTCGGAAAGAACGAGAGCTGATTTCAAAAACACATCAAGACGAAATTCTGATTTCGGTCAAAGGCCAACAGTGTGTCCTCACGCGAGCAATCATTAAGGATGCAACCGCTGAATTTATTGACCGGGTCAAAATAGAGACCAAGCGGTTTTTGGAGAATGTCCATAAGCGGGTTAAGACCGACACACCACCAATTGTGTTGGTTGGAGGGGCATCGAGATTGCCGGGCCTGTGCGATGCTCTGACATCCCTTGACACTGGCGCAGTATATCGTTGGAATGATTCTGACTACGCGACTGTGCTTGGTGCTGTGGACATTCCCGTAAAGGCGTCACCATCAAATAACAAGGCACTTTGGAATGAATACGGAAAGGCCGTCGAAATGGCCTGGGCAGACAGGGTGCTCCAGCGGGCCGAATTTGATTATCTTGTTAAGCTACAAGAGAAATTAGGGATTCCAGATTCCGAAGCCGCGATGATTGAAAAGGCTTTAATGGGTGCGAATAAAGAGTCGTTAATCTCCGGCGCACAAACGGACGGAGCCGGTTCACATGGGCCATCGGCAGACGCGGTAAGTTCAGCTAAAAACATCCATGATTTAATCGGCGATGGCAAGTGCGAGGAGGCTTTAAATATCACTACCAAAGCCATGATCGAAAATCCGAATGATGACTGGTTCGATCTTTGGGTGGAATGTTGTGGCACGTTGTCCAATGCCGATGAAGTTCTGAGCAAGGCCCGATCAATCTTTCACCGGAGGAATGGTGACAGTTGGTCCGCTTCTTGTCTCGCCTTAGCTTTCGAGGAATTCGGGCGCCACGACGAGTCATATCAGACATTCAACCCATTTTTTAAAACTCCGTGCAACGATCAATACGCGGTTGCTTATGTTAGATTGCAACTATCAAGCGACAGTTCGGAGAGGAGTGAACTACTTGGAACACTTCTAGCCTTACGCCCTAACAACACTGTCCTACTTGCATTTCGAGCACTCGAACATTTAAGCGCGGGGAATTCGACAGAGGCTCTCGCCCGTTTTGACAACGCGTTAAGGCTAAATCCATATTGCTATTGCACCCTTACATTCAAAGCGTATGCCTTTTTGCAGTTCGGGTTCGGCGACGAAGCTCAATTCCAAGCGAATTTAAGGGTTATGGAAAGAATCGCGCCTGAACATTTCTCAACACTAGCCTTGAGAGGAATGTATCTAGCGGCAAAAGGAGATTTTCCCGGAGCAAAATCCGCTTTGAATTCAGCACTCGCCGATTCGCGCGCTGAACAGAGCCAAGAAATAGCCGGTCAATTATTTTATTTCCGCTCACTATGCCACCAACACCTCCAGGATATTGACGCAACAAGGCGAGACGTGGATGAGAGTTTGCGTCGCAATCGAAAGAATGTCGCCGCATGGAAAATCAAAGGTGGAATTTCTTACCAGCAGCAACGGTATGCGGACGCTTTTTTAGAATTCTCCCAGGGCCTCTCCATTGCACCAGATGATGTCGAATGTTTGTCTGGCAAGGCCGAGTGCTTTCTGACCACCGGCCAATATTCAGATGCCGCCAGAAATTACGAGGCTGCTTGGACTCTCGCTCCGAACGACGCAAACGCAAAAAAGGGCGCGGTCTATTCGGTAATCGCCGCGCTTACAACTGACGCATTCCACCCCGCACCAACCGATCTCTTTCTATGGCCGAATATCCCGGAAGCCAAATTCAACGGCGCATTGCAGGGCTACATAAAGCCCTTCCAGGTATCTCCGGCGGAATCCGTCCTTCTTCTGTTCGACGCAACTCTTCTTGGCGGTTGTGAAGACGGTTTTTGCTTAACCGAAGAAGCCATCTATTGGCATAATGCTTGGGAGGCAAGTCGGTTCTACAGAATATACAGCACAATTGCGGAGGTCAAAACGGATGCTGGTAAGGTGACTCTTAATGGTCAAGGAATTCTTGGACTCGGGCAGTGCGGCCCGTTTCTCCAAACACTCTTACTTCGCCTTCGTGAACTGTTCCGCCAATCAAATTCCTCCAAACAAGTGAAACGCGAGCAGAATTCTCATGCCCATTACTTCCACGGTATGTGTGAAAACGCAAATTTTGGCATCCGTGCCCCTCTTTCGCTTCGTTTGGAGCTATCGGGAAATCGCGCTTCTGGACTCATTGAACTGTTTGGACTCGGAGGATCAGGCGAGATTGAAGGCGCGCTAAACGGATCAGAAATACATTTTGCATCTGTGGACCGTCCCGCAGGATTTAAGGTCGAATGGACCGGTACACTGACAGGAAAACTCATTAAGGGAACGTACAATGTGCTCGATTTGAAAAATAGGGGAGGCGGGGTTCAGGGCGGCATGTGGCAGGCCGAATGGTCTGAGCGATGAGAGAGAATGGGATGACAAAAACCCTCTTTTTCTATCAAAATAATGAAATAGGGATGTGCTTCGGCACGTCGCCAAAAGGCAAAGCATCATATAATGAGTATTACGCTCTTGACAGGCGTATCAGCTTGAAAACCGAATTGCAATGGCGTGAAACCGTGCAATTGCAAAATATACTTCGTTTCGCCGATATATGGGAGGATTTTCCGGCAATAGGTTTGACCCTCATTGATGCTGAATTCAAGGGTGGTGACGAAGATCAACGGATCGACCTCTTATACTTGAGAAACGATGGCGGGATTCTGCCCTGTGAATTGAAAATTGGCGGCGACGCGAAGGATTCACATGGGCAATTGATTCGATATATGGCTGATCTGAGATTTCAAACGCTCGATATGGCCTTCCTTAAGGATCGGCATCAGCATTTCTTGGGATACCTCACCGACCAAGTTGCCAAAGACATTCACATTCAGAAATTTAATGAGTTTTTAAGTGCAAACGTCATCTCGGACAAATTTATCCGCCTGCTCCCCCGATCTGGAATTCTAATTGATGAGGGTTTCCCATCCCAACTTCTCAAGGCAGTCAGGTATTTAAACAACGAAGCTGGTTTTGCGATCAGGCTGTTGAAGATTGTGCCATACGTCGCCGCGACATGGAAGCCCGACGAAACGGAATTCATCATGCGCTTGGACTTTTACGACGTACAATAGCAACCGCCGGGTCAGGGGTCTAAACCCCCTTGAGCGCTCGCAGGCCCGTGTCTGTCACGCCGCTTGCGGAAGGCCCAGGCAAGCGTCATGCCAGACACACGCCTGCCTCGCTTCAATCAAAAGTCAGTCGCTCCGTACCGTCGCCCGGTCACGCGCCCGGTCTAGTCACCGAGCGAACAGGAACAGGAATCGCCGAAACCCGGCACGAGCGGCAGTCGCCGCATGAGCGGAACCAAAACCGCATGGCATCGCCGCCGTGACACCAAAACGCTTTTTCCCCTTCACCCTCTAAAAAGCGTTCTCGTGTCGCGGCCCCTGGCCGGACTGTTTTCAATTCTTCACGCGCGCGCCCTGTTTGCCCCCGCGCTCCGTTCCGAATTGCAAACAGACCGGCCTTGGACAAGGCGGCGCATCCACGCCACCCAATTCCTTTGACCAGGAATCTCAGAATTGCCCAATGCAGGGGAGGGCTAACAACGGGGCGGAGCAGACGCGCCATATTTCACATGGGAGCGATTGGGGGCTGATTTTGGCGCGAAACGCTCCGTCCATTGTACAGCCCGTCTGCGCCTGTCAATGTATTGCTCGCCCTGTTCCCTCTGCGCTCCACATTGACAGTGCTCGACAGGCTTGGGGACTTTGCTTCTAGGATTTCGCGCCGGGAATTCTGCCAAGAACAGGAGGAACAGGAGGCGGACGAATGACGATGGCAATGGGTTGACCATCGCAAGGCATGACGCATGAGCGCGGGGCTTG